>ULSV01023053.1_pt1 | contig 33258 bp, 19 predicted proteins | sample 1956991 | NCBI WGS metagenome assembly ULSV01 (sample SAMEA4835717, study PRJEB28245) | human gut metagenome | biome: gut microbiome; material: fecal sample | place: Denmark | collected 2008 | reverse complement strand
GCGGCCTTATCACCGTTACACTCACACCAAAAGTCATCTAAATATTACTCGAATTAGGATAGAATTGTTATATTTGTGGCATGAAAGTTAAGTCGTTTAAAATACTTGATCAATACTTTCTTCGGTTCTACAGGTCTATTATGTCTAAGAACGGAAAGAGGAGGAAGCATACGATCGTGGAGAAGAATGATATTCTCGAATGTCAGTCGTTGATCTGGAAAGTCATACGTGATAAGTACTTAGATAATGAGGGCGGGGTTTATATAAATAACATCGGTTATCTATGTCATAAGATTAATCCCAACCGTAAGATATATCTGAATAAACTTACCGGGACTATAAACAGGCGTGGGACAGGTGGATATTCTTACGTCCATACGTGTATGGATTTTATGCCGAGGAATAAGTATTTTCATTTATATATCTCTCCAGCATTAAACAAGGAGTGTAGGATGGCTATGGAGTCTGGAAGGAGATATAAGTTCTTGTACCGGGAAGTTGAATCGGAAAGTAAGGTATTTGGAGTTAAATGGGTTTATAAACTGTAGAAGTTTTTGTGATCCAGTTAGCCCGTGAGGGTAGACTGGATCTTTTGCTTGATATATACTATTGTCTATCTTTGTACAAAAGAGTTTGTTATGGTTGAATAAATCATTTATTTCATAAAGAATGTTTATATTTATGGCATAAGATATTAAGAATGAGATTAGTTGAGAGACATATCATAAAAGACAACCGATTTGAGGATATCTGCCTCAAATCCGGGTTGTTGTACAATTATGTTCTTTTCAACGTCAGGCAAGGGATATTCGATGGTAACTATCTAAAGGAATATGAGTTCTCTACTAAACTATGTAAGGAGAATCAGATTGATTTCAGGAATTTACCGACAGCGGTATCTCAGCAAGTCGTAGCTCAAGTATTTTCGGTAATAAAGTCTTGGATAAGATTAAAGAAGGAATATGAAAAGAATCCTTCTAAGTTCAACTCAGAACCTAAATTGCCGAAGTACAAACGAGGCAAGAAGCAGAATATGGTTGTATTTACAACAAATTCTTGTAGATTAAAAAAGGATGGTTACATCCATTTCATCAAAAACATAATTCCATCAATTAAAACAAAAATAGGAGATAACAAATTATGTCAGGTTAGGGTAATTCCACAAGCGACTTGCTATGTGGTTGAGGTTATTTATGAGAAGAAGGAACAGGATCTAAACCTGAATAAGGATAATGTTCTTTCGATTGATTTGGGATTGAATAATTTATGTACATGTATAAGCAATGTAGGTATCAAGCCTTTCATTGTAAACGGTAAGATTATTAAATCCTTCAATCAGTGGTATAATAAGAAGAAAGCCAGATTGATGTCATATATTGGCGATAAGGGAACTTCAAAGAGACTTAGACGGCTAAATAATTATAGGAATTTTTGGATAGATGATCATATCCATAAGATCAGCAGGTTTATTGTCAATTATTGTATTGACAATAATATTGGTAGTCTTGTAGTAGGGTTAAACAGAGGATGGAAGAATGGAGTAAATCTAGGAAAGAGGATAAATCAGAAGTTCGTTGAGATTCCGTTCTCCAAGCTAATTGATAAGATTTTTTACAAATGTAAATTGGTTGGAATAAACTTTCAAACCAATGAGGAATCCTATACCTCCAAAGTAGATCATCTGGCTTTTGAGAAACTGTGTAAGCATGATGTTTATCTCGGCAAAAGAAAGAAACGTGGATTGTTCCAAAGCTCTATCGGAAAGCTGATTAACGCTGATGTCAACGGAGCTATTGGGATTGGAAGAAAAGTATTCGGTGATTCTTACGTCAGTAAGATAATCGATAGTGGGTTGGCGTTTAACCCGGTTAGAGTAAACATTTTGTGATACGAATGTGAATTTAATAAATAAATTAATAATTTAATAACGTGACGATAAAGGGCTTATTGGCCGAGATCAAGGCCGATTTACATAAATACGATGATAGCGGGGCTATAGATACCTCATCTGTTTATAGGTGGGCTGAGATCGCTTTAAAAAGGTTTGGGGGTGTTATAGCCATCATGTCTGAGGCGGTTATCAAGACCAGTAACAAGCAGGCGGTATTACCATCCGATTTCTTCGACATGCTTGACGCTTACAGGTGTGAGCCTCTTGTTTGCGAGATCCCTGGCGGCGATAAGGCTAAGGCTGACCTCCAACACGAGATCGGCTGGGTTGAGCGCACGGAGCGCGGGTTTCGTTGGAACTCCTGCACCGAGTGTTGTAAGGAAGAGTTTGAGAAGACGATCACGGAGAAGATTTATATCGGATCCCATGAGGTTCGTTTCCATTACCATCACCCAGTAAGGTTATCTATAGGTCGTGGATTGAGGCGTGATTGCGCCGCTGATAAGTATCGGGATAAATACGCTTGGGATAATTATGATATAACTATATCCGGCAATACTATGTATACCGGCTTTGACGGATTTATTTATATCGTATACAGGGCTACTCCTAAGGATGAGGATGGTCTACCATATATACCTGAGACGGATTTAGGTTATCTTGAGGATTATGTCGAGACGTATATCAAGATGAAGATCTTCGAGAACGCTGCCGTGAATGGCTTGATACAAGGCGCTGGTGAAGCTTATAAGCTATACGCCCAACAAGAGCCGGGTAAGTTCGCTAGGGCTATGAAGGAGCTTAAGATGTCGATGATCACGTTAAATGATTATCGGGAACTGGCTGAGGATAATAGGAGAAGGATGCTGTCTCATGAGCGTATGTGGCCCAACGCTTTTGATAAGTATATTAAACTTATTTAACAAAATACGATGATATGGCTGATTGGATACATTTAGATAAGACAAGTGGTACCGGCCCTGCTGAGGTTAGGGTTACCGCTGATATCAATGAGACTGGCGAAATACGTCAGGCTACGTACAAGGTTATAAAAGAAGGCACCAAGGAGGAGAAGACGTTCGTGTGCAGGCAGGAGTCGGTTCCGGTGGTAATCATCCCTGAGTTTGATTTCCTTGTGCTTAGGTATATCTGGGATGACGAGGACGGCATTGACTTCGACACGGCAACCGGCTTCGACAACACCGGCCTCCCGGACGTGGACGGCAAGCTGGTTGGTTGGAGTAAACAGTACCAGACCACGCAGGAGCGGGTAGGTGATTATCTTATCCACGGTGGTGATAACATGGAATCAGGTAATGAGGCAGCTTTGATCCAGATGGGGCCGTTATTGGATGGCGATAATTACGATAAATTACCTCTTGAGATCAGATGTGGTATATACGGCAACTGGTATGGCGGTCGAGAAAGAGGGAATGTAACTATCAAATTTACAGCTTATAAGGGCGGAACGATGGAGAAACGTGGATATGATTTTGTCAACATAGGAGGTGAGGAGGTTTATACCGGTGATGCCCCTACTAACGTATCCGCTCACGGCGAGGATAATTGGCAAAATATAAAGACCTTGTATTCTAAGGTAGGTACGATGATTTATAACAAGGAGTCTCGTGACTGTATTGTAAGAATAGGTGAGTGATTATTCTTTTTCATAATACAAATATCTATCAGCTCTCTCGTCCGTGAGGATGGGGGAGTTTTTATTTTTTTTAGTCCTTCGCTTATGACATATTTGATCTTTTATTGCACAGAAATAATCTAGCTTTGCCAAAAACTAGTATTATGATTACATTGAATGATGTCAATAACGAACTCCATGTCCGGTTATATATACTGGAGGTGCTTAAGGATTATATAAGAGATGATGATTTCGATGGTCTTGTAGATAAGGCGTTGGATTTTGTCATGGAAGGCGTTTCTATACCTAAGGCTCCGGCCAAGGATACCACCATGAGTGACATATCAAAGAGCGTTTTGGCCTTGGTAGCGGGTGCTGGATTAGATGAGAGGCTAAGCAAAAGCTCTTTAGAGTTAGCTTACGATAGGTGTAAGATGAGGTACGTATTCGATCCTCGAAATCGGGATATGCACGGTGTAGTCGTAGGTTATTCCAATGACTTTAATAGTCTGGTCGCTGTGTGTGATGAGGGATCGAAGAAAGGGGTGGACAAAGGATCTACTGATTTTGTGGACGTCAATGAGAGATACGTGACTAACGGGTTCTTCTACATATCCGTAGAGGACGCCGACAAGCAATCAAGCTACATGGGGAAAAATCCATAATTATTATGTTTTTGTATTTTCATTAGGGGTAAACGTTGCAAAGTGTTTAGATTTTCCTTCTGGCTTGTAAGAGTCAGAAGGATTTTCTATTTTTTGTGCGATTTGAATGTTTTGCATAATACGTACAGTTTATTAGAATCCGCCACATAAGTGATTATCTGGCGGATTTGCTATATTTGCGAAAAACATAACATCGTGCAAAATAATTCTAATATAGCGGTTCCCGATTCCGGGATGAACAGGGATAAGCATCCACAGGACCTATCCCCGTCTGAGTACAGTTTCGCCTTGAACGCTACCATAGAGGGTGACGATGGAAGCCAGCTTAAGATCCAGAACGAGCCTAGTACCCTTTTATGTAAGCGATTTGATGGCTATAAGGTTATTGGGTATAAGAATGACATAGCTGGTGATAATACTTATTTCTTTCTATCTAATCCGGATGATAATACGTCTAAGATCACGTTCATGCGGTCATTGGATTATATCAAGACCGTGGAGGATCAATTGGCTGGATCGGGAAAGGACATCCATCGTATCCTTGGCGAGAGGCTTGAGGAGTCGGATGGTCGTTTCGATGAGATATGTGATTTGATGGAGGTGTTGATAGAGGATGGGACCGATGACCCTTGTCTTAACTTTTCCATTCATCACCCGATCTTTGATATAGAGATCAAGGATGAGAAGTGTGGTAAGGTGATATACTGGACTGATGGATATAACCCCCAGCGATATGTTATGGTTGACAAGGCACTTAATCCGGATGATGATGGTGACTTCTGGTATCATTATCATGGATATAAGACATGTGGGGATGATAAGCCAATAGAGAGGTGTAGGCTGGCTTGCGAGAAGCTACTGGTATTCCCGCTGCTGACGGCCCCGTGCGTGGAGCCTGAGGTCGTGGAGTTCGGGGGAAGCCTGCGTGCCGGGACCTACCAGTTCTGCGTGGCGTTGTGCGATGAGTTCGGGATAGAGAAGACCGGATATTGCTCATTGACCAACCCTATCATGATATTCGATCGTCAGGATATAGTCATTCGTGATGGCTTATGGGGCAAATCAACCAACATGGGTATCCGGCTTACTGTATCCAATATAGATAAGCAGGTATCTCATTATAAGATAGGTGTTATACAGAACACGGTTGGGTTTAATGGTGAGCAAAGCCCGGTTCTTGAGTATTTCATAGAAGGTATACATCCGATAACGGAAAGGACCATCTATTACCTTACGGATCAGTATAGCGAGCGTACGACCATGGAGAAGTTATCCAAGGAAATACCGGTATATAAGACAGCCAGAGGCATGACGTCTGTCGGGAATCGTCTTCTTCAATACGGCTTGACCGTGGAGAATGAATGGAATCTTCAACCGGTCGTTAATTTCTTGGGTCATTTCGTTAAATGGCAGACATCGATAGCCACGGAGAATCTATATAAAGACGGTGTGGCTTGCTCTAAATACGCCTCTTTCATGCGTGACGAGGTATATCCGTTGGGTATAAGATTCTTTACCAATACGGGATACAGGACAGCTAGATTCCCGCTTATCCCTCGTCCGGCCACAAGGGAGGAGATGGAGGTTATCGTTGATGAGGACGGCAACTCTGAAGACCTATCAGCGGCTTCGGTATTGGAGAACAACCCGCAGTGCGCCGGGAACAGCCGCCGTTATCTTTGGCAGTTTAAGAATACGGCAAAGACCATAAACGACCCGTCTTGGGGATTTGATGATTTTGGGGGAGAATGCAAGAATCAGCTAGATGTCAAGCAACTTAGATATGTAGAACAGGAATACGCCACGGTAGGAGAGACCCAATTCGTTATCAACACGATGGGGGAAGATGTTACGGTAGATGATGCTATTGATTATATCGCTGACAATATAGAGAATCTGTGTGATCTTATAGAATCCAATGTAGGCATTACTGACGAGTTATGTGCGGCTATATCGTTACCTGAGGATCAAGACGGTATAAAGGCTCCCGATTTCCCTAGTGGATGTGATGATATCGAGAGGATAGAGACCAGGACTATATTGGATAAAAACTCTTTGGTGGATTCTAGGATTGATTTTACATATAAGTTAGCTAGTGATTATACGGAGACAGAGCCTACTACATTAATACAAAGTAATGCTGAGTCTCAAAGGAAGTTTTCTGTATTGTGTGATTTTGATAATTACTCTAGTGGAGGCAAGAATATCATAGATCTGGTTCAGGAATGGCTGGATGGTCAGGATGAGGATAAATTCCCGTCTGACATAGATTCTTCCGCCTTGGTCTTGTGCCAGGATATGTCTAATGTCCGGCAGTTATATGATGAGGGTATATGTACTAATGGGTGTTCGGTAGGTGATCCTTACGTGAATCCTACTATTAACGATGTGCAACTACCAACGTTCCAAGGAGGTAGGTCATTGGGTAAGTGCACATATTTGTATCAATATCCCGGATGGGAAGGAAAGAAGCATACGGAGACGATGCTTGATCAGTTAATGGATACGATGGAGGCTTATTTCCCCCAATATGAGAGTCAGTTTGGTATCGAGAACGCCATGTGTCTTTTTGGCGATGGTGATAATTCTAAGTTTAATACCGGTATAACTACTGACTGGGAAGGTCGTGTGTCTATGCAGAATGATATTGACGCCAAGACCAATTGGTTTGGTAGAAGCAACTTGACTTATTTCAAGTTCTATCCACATGTATCCTCATACGCCAGATGGGTGGAGTTGGATTACGAGAAATACATAAGTGGTTTATCCGATCCTGATAACGGTATTATGTATATAGAGATGATGGGTAACTATAATTATCCGATCGGCGACTCGTCATCATACAATAAGGTTCGTATAACGTTTTTCTCGGACAAGGAAGGTACCGTGGCTCCTAATCCTTTGGCTAATGATGCCAAGAAAGGTGTTATAGTGAATTACGTGAATCATAAGATATTTATGATGCCAAAGTACTTGTTCTGGAATGATGACAAGACTACTTTCCATAAGATATATGTTTGCATCGAGCCTGCGGTATGCGTGTTCTTCACCGGTTTCGCCATGAGGCAGGACATGAAGGAGCTTGCCGGATTCTATACGGCCGGCACCGCCATCTTCCCCGCCCCGTTCTGTTTTGGCATTCGGCCACTGGAGGTGAAATACGTATTCTTCTTCACGAAAGAATTGAAATTAAGAAGATTTGTTACCTATGAGGCGAAATGTATCTCATGTGGAGATAAACCCGCTGATTGCGCTCCCAGACCATATCAGTATGGTGATTTCGGATATTGGGAGTCTACCAATAAGTATCCGGCTAATTTTGAGTTGTATGATTCAAGTAAGATCGGGATATCATCGGGAGGATCAAAGAGGAAGGATATAATAGATTCTTTGACGAAATACTATGGGTCTCCTAAATCCGTTGAGGGTAAGTCTTATTTCACTGGTAATGGGGATAACGCTGAGTACCCCAATACGTCAACCACATTTTGTCAGAAACCTATACGTCATTACAAGTTCCCTGATAACTCTGTCGCTCCTTTTATGGGTAATCCGTCTCAACTGACCGGTCAATATGGAGTTGACTCCTATATTTATCCTATGGGGGTGATGCTTGATGACGATATCGTTAATGAGTTTCTGGATATAGCGGTAGAGAATGGTCTTATAGATAAGGCTAGACGTGACTCTATAATCGGATACGAGCTATATCGTGGAGATAGGGCCTTGGATAAGAGTGTTATTGGTACAGGTCTGGCTTATGATATGTTTAAGTACGATGATCCCGACGGATCGGCTAACCTTTATCCTAATTATCCTTACAACGATTTGTCTGATGATATGTATATCTATAAGGATATTAATCGTGAGAATTTTATAACGCATCCGTTTAATAGGAAGGGTAATATCTGGTATTCATTCTTAAGCCCTGATATTGCCTTCAACAAGCCTGACGCTCCCACTGAGTGCCTTGTTGATGGTTATCAATTAGGTAAATCCTCTGGTATATTCAGGGAGGTGGAGGATCACCCTAAATGGACGATATTAGGAAGTAAGGCTTATAGTATGGCAACGTCATTGGCTACGGTGGAGGCTATGGCTAATTTAATATCCGCTATAGCTGAGTATACATATCAGTCGGCTTCACAGCAATATGTCGGTGGAGGCGTGATGTTTTTGGCCAACCCTGTCGGCATAGCGCTGACGGCTATCCGTCTGGCTACAGGTATCGCCAAGGCCACTGCTCAGTCCGTGGTGGATATAGGCAAGTACAGGTATCAGTGGTTAACGGCCTTGATAGATAGGGGACCTAGATGGAATTACGCTTATTATTATACTTCTGTCGCCCATTATAATTTATTTTACCAAAAAATAGGGGCGTCGGAGCTGCGTGGATTGTCAACGGCTAAATATATTAAGAGCGGGTTATATCCGGTAACAGACATCTCGTCGCAGGGGGAAACCGTAGGTGGTAAGCCTATTGTCATAAACAACCTCGATCGTGAGCATTCGTTGTTCATGTCATTTGGTATGGATAAGTATATGCTTGAATATCCGGAGTTGGTTTCAAGTTATGATACCAGCCGTATTCAGGATGAGTGTAATATTCGTAACGACGAGGTGGCTGGTATGACGCCTCATTTTATGACACGTGAATCTTTCGTATCCTGCCCCTATATGAGGATAAAGAAATATTCTCCGGCTCAATACGGGCAGATAGAGGATATCAGATGGGTATCGTTAGGTGGTTGCGGGTTGATGGATGAGGGTAAGCGTAAACCTGTTTTTGGAGGTGATGTGTTTATATCCAGATTCTCGCTTAAAAGAAAAATGCCTATGTTTTACTTGACCCAGTTTGGTCAGGGAGATATGATACCATTCCCTTACTACGACTATCGGAATATCGGGTATCCACGTTATTTTGTTAATTATGATACCGGGGAGGATTATCTTAATAAGACTGACACGGATACTGGATCGCTATATTCGTTCCCTAGCCGTAAGAGTGCTTATGAGATGGCTTGCAAGACCGGGGATATGTATCTTAGTGGTCGTTTCTTTCTGTATTTTTACGGCATACCTCAGTTTCTAGTGGAGTCTGAGATTAATTGTAATTTCCGTATAGCTGGGTCTGAGCCTTATGAGGGTTTCTATCCAGAAGTAGGGGATTATATATCATGGACCCAAGAGCGTAATGTCCCTATATCAAGGGATAATGTGTTTAAGATGAGTCCTGTGTACAAGAATCGTTTTACGCTAGGCGGAAGGTCATTACCAGAGACGTATGATAGCAATTTTTGGGACTGCGCCTACCAAAGACCCAACGGCGTCATATGGAGCACCGCCGACGTTTCGGAGAACGGCATGACCGACCCTTGGCTGTCGTACAAGCCTATGGATTACCATGAGTTCAAGACCTCATTTGGGAAACTCATAAGCATGAAGGGGATAGAGTCGGATCAGATATTAGCCCGCTTTGAGAATCAGGTAGGGCTGTACAACGCTATAGACGTGTTGGCGGAGAGAATATCCCCGGAGAATAGTGAGCTAGGTACAGGTGGTCTTTTCGCCTCTCGTGGTATCGAGTATAATAATACGACGTTAGGATATTCCGGGACCCAGAGCCGGGATATGATCAGTTGTGAATTTGGGCATTTTTGGGTCGATTTAAGGCGTGGTCAGGTATTCAAGGTAGATTCTAATGGCAGGAATCTTACGGAGGTCACACCGGGGCTTAGAAACTGGTTTAAGGAGCATCTTCAGATGAAGATCATCCGTAGCCGGATATATAACGCCGATACGGATGCTGAGCTGTCTTATTATGATATCGATAACAAGTTCTTTGGTATAGGTCTGTCCATGGGTTGGGATAATCGTTTCAAGAGGGTATTGATAACCAAGAGGGATTACATACCGGTAGGGAATCCAAGCGAGTACCAATTCAGGGGAGGCCGGTTCTACAGGAACGGGCAGGCGGTGGAGCTTTCGGACACCAGCCATTTCACGGACGTCTCTTTTACCGTTGGATATAATTGTTTGAAGGGTGAGTGGAAATCATATTTATCGTACACCCCGGATTATTATATCGAGCATCAACATTATTTCCAGTCTGGTAAGAACTATTCTAGTGATAGTCGGGAAGTGGGATTGTGGTCTCATGGCTTAACCAATCAATCGTATCAGGTATTTTATGGTAAGCTATATCCGTTTGTTGTAGAAGTCCCGGTACGTGAGCAGTATGTGAATAAGATCCTCACGAACTACCAATATAGGATGGATGCCAGAAGGTATCAGGATGAGGTTAATTATCAGGTTAGAAGAACAACTGGATTTAATAAGGCATGGTTCTATAACGATACCAACAACAGTGGAGAGCTTAGGATGACCATCGCCGATAAGAACGACATGAGCCAGCGCCTAAGATATCCTATAACTAACGACGATAGCCGTGATATACTGGTGACGGAAGTAGACCAGAAGATCAATATCAACGACTACTTCAACGAGGTTAAGGACGATACTAATAACCTACCGGTATGGGTTAAGGACGTGAACGATATTGGCCGGGAGATCGACCCCAGGGCTGTCGATTATCATCGGAGGTGGCGTGATCGTCTTCGTGGCGATTGGTTCTTGGCAAGGTTCGTGAATGACATTGAGAGCCGGTTCAAGATGATAGTGCGTTGGTTTAGCAATGAGGAGAAAGTTTATTGATTTAGGTGATTATATACAACTTTACACCACAAATGTACCGAATTATTTTTATGTATAAATAATAATCTATATATATATGTCATGAGATTAGTCGAACAACATATAATCAAGCGAAGCTCGGTATATTACAATGAGCTTCAAGACTTGAGGGTATTAATGTTAAGATCGTTGAGGAATCCTATACCTCAAAATGTAGTTTCTTGGATAACGAGCAGATTTGTAAGCATGATAAATATGCCGGAAGACGTGTCAAACGAGGATTGTTCAAAACATCTTCCGGTAGTATTATTAACGCCGATATCAATGGTGCTTTTAACATCATCAGAAAATCGGCAAAAGAAGCCTTCGATGTAAGTACCTTACCAGAAGGTAGAGGGTTTTGGTGGAACCCGGTACGGATTTCTGTATAGATATATACCATTTTACGATTTTAGTGTAAAAAGGCATATAATCACCTTGATTTATTAACATATAGGGGAGGGTGTTTATCATTCCCCTTTTATACTTTCAAATGATATCAGTTATGGTTTGATTTCCGTTGAAACTGGTTGATTTTTATCACAATGAATATTGTGATTGACAATTTGTTTTATTTAATATTGAAATACAATAAATTTTAATAATTTGTTTATATGGAAGATTTTCAAGGTAAGTATGATGGTAATCAAATAGACAGCAGGCTTGATAAGGTTAAGGATATGGTTGGTGCCACGGCGTCCGGGGCTGGCGCTGCGGGATTGGTGCCGGCTCCCGCCGCGGAGAAGCGTACAGCCTTTCTTCGTGGTGACGGCACATGGCAGGATATAGATGTTCATGAGCCGGGCTTCTTGAGCGATAATCTCGATAGCGAGGATGATTTTAGAACTATATTATTTAATTTGGGCTTTGATAAGGAATTTACCCTTACCAAAGCGAAATATGATATAATAGCTTCTAAATGTGAGGTTGATATACCAATTCAATATCTTTTATCCGGAACATCATCGAGGTATGGGGTTGGGGACTTGATATTAACTAAGGATTTATCCGGGAATATTCAAGCTATGTTGCGCTCTGGATGCAATACGGGAGCTGGGGGCATTGTATCTTATCATGTAATGATCTATATATCCAGCGACCTTACCCATACGTCCATTGTCACCAGTCATACCGTACAATCGGTATCTAACCAAACCAAGGACATATCCTTAACGATTGGTGGTGACCCAGTCGGAGATAACAGGGCCATCAACTTCTCTACGGCCGGTACAGGAACCAAGGCTTTGATGGATGATGGGACTTATAAGGAGATAGGTTCTTCTGGAGTGGATATCTCAAGTTATATTTTAGAAGGAATTGATTTTAAGAAAAATACTACCAAGGAAGGTTTCGATAAGATAAAAAGCTGTATTATTAATAAACAGCATATGTATGTGTATTATAAAGTCGAAATGGGTGGCGATGTAGCCGCTTTTACAAGTGATGTTATAAGTAATTTTTTGTATGGTAATATATCCTTGGTTATGGTTGATTTTTCGAATATTGAGTTGAAACAAGTAGTAATAAATTTGATTGATTATAATATAACCGTAACAAAAATTTAATGTTATGATTCAAAAAAGGAAGGTTACCAAGAACTCAGGCAAGTGTCCCAAGTCGGGGTGCATAAAGAAAGTAGGAAGTGACTGGAGAGTGGTTAGTAACAAGACTGGAAAGTTATGGCCGGCTAAGTACAGGTCGAGGGATTCGGCTAAGAAAGCTCTAGCGGCTTATCACATGCATTGAAAAGCGTAGGCGGGTAGGTGATATGAGTCATGTACCCGCCTAATGTTTTAACCCGCATCTGATTATACCTATCTTTGTAGAAAACGTTATTTATGGCTAAGAAAGATAAGAAAGAGGAAATCCCTTCATGGATAAAGGATTTGTATAAGGAAGATCTTGATCGTGTTGTAAGAGGTGAGCGTCCCATGTATTTTAGGGGTATGAATGATGGTCCTTTAAAGAACGTATCCCCGGAGTTTGATATCCTTAGTGGAGGAGCTGCTGTTAAGGGTATGAATGGGATAAGAGGTGCGTTGTCCCCGTTGAATAATGGCATGGGTAATTATAATTTCAGCATTAGGGGTATAAATAAGAAGATAGGCGAGCTGGTTGATGAGGCGGGATTGTATTTGCCTGAGAAATTAAGACCTATATATCAGACTGTGGTGGACGCTATGTCGAGATCCAAAGATAAGGGGTTAGGTTATATCACGCAGCCGTTGGCTAACGCCCTGTACCCTGCGGACGAGCGACGGAACCGGCGTCTAGACGGGGAGCATCCCGTTGGTTATGTGGATGCCATAGACGGCATATGGCCTAGGGAGAAATATGGGTTATGGGGAGAGAAAATTGAGCGGAAAGCCGAAGGAGGTCCTACTGGTAATGATCCTATGTATGTAAGACAAGATGTATCTGATAGAGCTTTGTATTTAAAAGACATCATAGGTAACGCCGTAAGAAGGAGGTTGTATAAGAATGTAACGCCTGATGTGGTAGCCTCAAATGCCAGTCTTCCCGATAAGGTTAAGGAATTTATATACGGAAGAAATGGCAAAGCTAATGTTGATGAATATAGCGAACAGCTATGGGGTAGATTCTTATCCCAACCTAATAGTCTTGACGGAAATAGCAAGGAAATAAGAATCCCCGATAATATTATTGCTGATATCGAGAGGATGTTTAATCGTGACACTAAGGATGAGATAAATAGGTTAGATAAGAAGATTCGTGATACGGAGCGAGAAATATATGGTTCCGATAAGCCGGTTACAGATGATGCTTATGGTAGGCTGGAGTTTTTGAAAAAGTCTAGAGAATGGGTAGATATCTTTGAGAAGAATCGTAATTCTGTAAGATCCGGAAAGCCTACGGTTTTTTCTGAGTACGATTTTTATCCCGAAGCTGCTGGTGAGCTTACCCCGTTATCAGGGTTTGGTAATTTTACAATTTATAGACGTCCGGATGGAAGGTTAGGTGTTTACGATGTATATGATTTTTATAGTAATGATCAAGAGTTCCCAGTCAATATAGTCACTAAGACATTAGACGCTATAGGTGATAAGTTTGAGGAGAGAGGGTCGTTTGAGGATCGAAATCCTCTTCCGGAAAGTGGAAGGGATGCTCTTATCCGTAATGCCATTACGTCCAAGAATAAGTTGGAGGACAAGAAAGATGGAGGTCCGGTAAATATAGAACGAGATTATGGGGCTGGCAAATACGTTATTGATCCTAGTAGATCAGAGGATAGTAAGATGGCTGTGTATGATGAGATATGGGACTATCTGACAGAAAAGAAGGGGATACCACAAACGCAAGCTATCGGCATCCTGTCGAACATCGCCGCCGAGTCCGGAGGGGACACCGAAGCCCTAGGACCCGCTGGTGACTTTGGTATCCAGCAATGGCTTGGGCCGAGGAAGAAAGAGCTACAGCGCAGGTATGGAAAGAAACCGACATTGACACAGCAGTTGGATTATCTCGTGGATGAGTATCAAGGAAAGGTCCCGGGGTTAGGTTGGAATTACATCAATCAAGGCAAGTTCTTTGACAAGGACGCTCAGGGGAATGAGTATAACTATTATATGTATTCTAAATCCGATTTCGATAACGCCGTCAACTACAAGGACGCTACCGTGGCATGGAATCAAGGATACGGTAGGCCTCTTGGATCGACCTTAAGAAATGAGAAGAGATTTGAGTTCGCCGATATGTTCTCCAACAGATACGGTGTCCCGGAGAACGAGCCAATGAGATACGAGTTCGGACAGCGGGATTCGGGCACGGGGGACGGAGGTCAGCAGCCTATCCCTGAGACGGTAGCCCCTGCCGATCCTTCTTTGGCTTCTCGCCCATCTATGGATATTTGGTGGGAGAAGGAAGGTCAAGACCTGTTATATAAGATGCTAGCTCAATCCGGAGCCAATAAGAAGGCTATAGAGGATATAGCTAATAATATCAAGAACGACCCCCAATCAGAGAAGCAGATAGCGGAAGCCGAGCGTATGCGTAAGGAACAGGCGAAAAGGCAGTTGGTGCTTAATATGATACCGGGATTAAGTCTTAATATAAAGGGTATGAGCAGAACACAGAATTAATACTATATTTGTGAAGTAATTAAACGTTTTAGATATGAAAAGATTGTTGTTTTTATTTGCTATGTTATTGACGCCATTCGCTTTGATGGCGCAAGAGGTAATCCCATCAGAAGGGGCTATCACTATTGATTTAACTACCTTCACAGGCATCATGGCTTTCGTCACGATGTCAGCTACCCAACTAGCCAAGGTTGTGCCGTATATTGACACCCATAAGTGGGCTAAAGTCCTATCCGCCGTAGTCATAGGTATGCTGGTTTGTATATTAGCGTGGCTACTAAAGGTGTCTCCATTGCTTATAGGGAGTGAATGGTGGGAGGCTCTATTATATGGAGTGGCTGTAGGTCTCAGTTCTGCTGGTTTCTATGATTTGGTTAAGGCTATAGGATCATTATTCATAAAAAGAATTTAATTCTGTACATAATAATAGCATTTGCTGAGAGACTCATCGTTGTGAAATGATGAGTCTCTGTTTTTTTTAAATTATCTTTGTGTCAGAACGAAATTAATTAGACATGAGCAAATACGTAATCAAGAGGAAGATACCTAAATATCAAGAGGCCGGGGAAGTCGGGTCGTATATACTTGGTAATATGGACGGTATACAAGGGTTAGGTATAGAACCTTTGGTGAATACCAACCAAGGATTACCCGCGCCGGTCAATCCGCTAGGGATATATTCTTTGGATACTCCAGATCAGTTGAGGACTAAATACGCTAATGCTTTTGATCAGGATAATGTGTTTCCGGCTAGCTTCAAGGGTAGTTTACAGCGTATAGCTGAGAATTATCAGGACAATGGTATTACGCTTAATAACATAACTGTTAACGATGTTGATAAGTCTAAGACCGGTTCAGGCGAGACGGATGTTTTTGATTTTACCACCATCCCCTACTATGGCGCTGATGATATAGGGTCTAGATTCACTCAGATGGGTCGTGGTATAGGGCGTATGAGAAGCGAGGGATATGGTGATTTATCCACTGGGGCTAAAACAGCTAATACGATAACCACCATAGCCTCAGGAATTAGTGGTATCATGGGATTGGCTCGTAACGTGGTTTCTGGGATAGCGTCTGAGAAAGGTACTCGTACCAATATCAGGTTGGCTCAGGAGCGTGAGGCCAGACAAAGAAGGCAATCCCAAATGCAGTACAAGGATGGTGGGGGTGTTTATCTAGGGCCTAATAATAGGTTCGATAGCGGAAGCCTTACCGGTGAGTACCTGTATCCGTTACCTAAGTCAATGGAAGATCAAGCCAATGTGGAGATCGAGAAAGGTGAGTACGTGACGCAGCCCGGGGAGGCGCCGATGGAGGCTATGGGGCAGAAGCACGCCGATGGTGGAACCCCCGTTTTCTTGGAGGAAGGTACGAAGGTTATCACCGATGATACCACCATAGAGTCGGATTTCGCTAAATACATTAGGGATACGTATGGTATTAAGGCTACACCAAAGGATACGTACGCCACGTTAATGGATAGGTATAAGGCTAAGATCGGTCTTAAATCGGCTTACGATGATCAGAAAAAGGCGCTGGAGAAGCTGAAGAAAAACGATAAGATAGATGACGAGAATACAAGGCGTTTAAACGCCTCCATATTATCTAAGGCTATAAATGACAGTAACGAAACGGTTAATGGCTTAGAAGGAAGATTTACGGACTTCGCTAACGTCATATACAAGGAGCAGGAAGACCGGAAGATGAAGAAGGATGAGGATACGTATTTCGCTAAGGGTGGTGAGATAGATAACATCATATCCAGATCTATGAAAGAATACGGTCTTACGGAGGAGGATATAGCTGAGGCTAAGAAAGAGCTGCTTAAGAAAGTAGCTGGTATTCGTCAGAAGATGGAGAAAGGTGGTAGCTCTTTATTCGATTATCTCCTTACTTTCCGTCCTGTTGAAAACAAGTATAATAATAAGGATAATACGTTTGGGTATCAACGTCAAGGTCAGGACGGTTCTTATGGCGGCATTAATGCTGATGAGAGACTGGAATATTATAAGACATTCATGCCTTTGGCTTATGATGCTTATATGAGCGCTCCGAAGGCTACTGCTGCCAAGGCTCTTCAGGATGCTATATACAACACTACTGGTGGGTGGATGGGCTTGGCTACGGCGGAAAACCCGATCATCGCCAACGCAGAGGCACTTAGGGATTACACGACGCTCGTTTCTTTTGGCGGTGAGGATAGTCAAGGTAATTACCCGGAAGACAAGAAGGCCGCATATCATGATAGAATGAGAGATAATAAGTTTGGTCAATATTCGTCATCTCGTCCTATGATTGGTTTGGATGTAGTTACAGAGGATCAACATAAAGCTCTTAATGACGCTGGTATCACTCATTTCAGTCAACTATTTTCTGACAAGAATAAAGATATTGTTAATAAGATCCTTGGGGAGGATATGCTTAAGATGCAGGCGTTAAGATCCATGAAAGGCATGGAAGGTCTTGACTTCATACTCGATCCCCACAAGGTGGCTCCCGGTCCTATGAATATAGGTGACGTGGAGGATCCCGATGTTAAGCTGGATATGCCTGAGCTTATCGATGCTAGTACCCTTCCTAAGACGAATACCAATACAAATACAGGTAAGTCGGATAACAATAGGGGAGGAAGAAATATAGTAGGTGGTGGTCTTGATTTTCCTGAGGTGTTCAGGATGACTCCGGGATCCGTGACAACGGAAGGTCTGGAAAGGCATTACGCTCCTACCGTGGATCCGGTATTGAGATCAGCGGATCAGTATATGGTTGAAGCCAATCGTGCTTTCCAATCACAATTGGATCAGATGGGTAATGTCCCGGATTCTCAAAGAGGAGCTTTATCATCTAACCTACAGGCTATCATGAGTTCTAATATAGGTAGGTATATTAACGAGGTAGAGCAGGGCAATGTCGCTCAAAGAACTTGGGCTGATAATGTCAATTCTCAATCATGGGCGAATACTTACGACAAGAACATAGCCCAACGTCAAGCTTATCAACAACGGATATTGCAGGGGTTAGCTATTAATGATGAGAATTGGGCTAGGTATTTCGATAGCGTGAATGACGAGATCCAGCAGAAGTGGAACACGGCTACGACCATGAATACACTAAGATCTATATTTGGGGATGTTAAGATTGGTCCCAATGGCCAGTTGATCGCAGACCCTCAAGGAGATATATTAAGTTACAGGAGATTATATCCTGCTCAGGAAGTAACTAAAGGCAAAAAGGGATAAATAATGGCTTCACAATACAGTATATTAAGGAATTACGGTAAGTACGTATCACCCTACAACATGGATGTCATGATGCAGGGTATGGGATACATGCAGCAGAAGATAGATACCAATCGGCAGGTTATAAACGAGTATGCTGATTATATCATCAATTCTGATATTATAAAACCTCAGGATAGGGAATATCTTCAGAATAGGTTAAATGGATTGATACAGGATGTGAATAACGTGTATCGTAAATCCAATCTAGCTTCTGATGGTATAGCTAGAAGTATACAAGCCCGTCTTGGAGAGGCTTTGGATACTCGTGTGCTGAACGCCATTGCCGGCACTAGGGAGATCCGTAACTTCAGCGAGAAGATGGAGGATATGAAGCTTAATAACCCTAAGATGTATAACTCTATCAATGAGGCTGAGGCTTTCGCCGATGCCGTGGCTTGGATGAATGACGGTCAGGTAGGGACACGTCTTAATCCTATACATTATACTCCTTATACGGATTATCACGCTGAGATTGATGAGAAGATGAAGAACTTCATCTCCCTTAACAAGGGGAAGAAAGTCAATGTGCCGGTAGTTGACGCCAATGGTAACAGGACGGGGGAGATGCGTGAGATGTACATAGATGAAATGAGCTACGCTCAGGCCAGGGATATAGCTATGGCTTCCATATCTGAGAACGGTAAGGCCCAGATGCAGTTAGAGGGAAGATACATGGCTAGGACTAATCCCGATCTGTTCAACGTCCAAAGCACGTCTGATTTCTTAAAAGGATATATTGATGATTTTAGCGCCAAGGAAGAGTCTATACGTGCCAAACTCAAAGGGGTAGGTAACGATAAGATAAAGAAGGCTAAGCTGGAGTCGGAGTTGGCTGATATCACCAAACAGAAGAATGATTTCGTGGAGGAGGCTGAGGGCGTTATCGGCAGCAACTACAGCCCGGAGCGGGCCGGCATGTTCATGGTACGGCAGCAGTTCCTTCGTGGTGTCGGATTGAGATGGTCTTATAATAACTCATATGAGACGCTGGGCGTAGATGAGTATTACTTTAAGGCTAACCAACAGATGATGGAAAGAGCTAGGTTTAACGAGACAAAGAGGCATAATCTGGCTATGGAGAAAGCCGCTTTAATGAAAGCCAGTAAATCGGGTGAATCCGGTGGTGATGGTGGTGGTAATAATACTGTTGGGCCTACGGTGGTTACGAAGAGCGATAATCTTGATGACGTGAATATAAGTGATGAGTTCATGAACGGATTTACGGCTAATGAGAAGGCTGTTAATACTGGTATGAATAGCTTTGTTAAATCACTATCAGATGACGCCAAGAGAAAAATTAGCGCATGGGCGTCCGATCCTGAGAATAGTAATGTTGTCAAGAATATGAGTGATGATCAAGTCATCATGACTTATTTCAAGGCTAATGGCGGGTCTACGAATACGCTTCTTGATTACAATGGCAAGGACAGCTATATAAAGCTTCTTTGGTTAAACAACCAAAGGAATAAGTATAATAGGATCAATGAGGGATTCAATAAGGCTGAGGACGCTGTCTTGGATGGAGTTGATGCTATAGTCGAGAGAGAAGCTAGATCTATTACTGGATCTGGAATTGATATTAGTTATGGATATGGGACGTTTGATCTTGGAGATATTGTAGAAGGAGGGCATTTGGCTTTTTCTAATGAAGCCATAAAAGATATATCGTTAAAAGATTGGGCCAAATTATCCGCATATAGCTCTATCCTTAGTAATAGTGTAGAATTTATTAAGATGGGTAATGACCCTACGCATCCAGTATCATATAAAGGTGTGAGTCTTGGAAGTGTTAATTCTGGAGAAGCGTCAGTAGTCCTAGGAAGAATAAATGATCTTATGGGAACCTCCTTAACATTGGATGATATACAGTTATTAGCTAATATGGGGGCTGGTCATTTTTCTACATCTGATTTATTTAAAAAGAATCTAAGTGAAGGGTTGAGTAATTATAACGAGAGGAATGCCGTTGTTGCTACAGCTATATATGATGAGATAAATAAAGAGAATGGGGATGTACTTAGGCATAAATGGAGCCGTGGCGATTTAGGAAGACTTGCTAGCGACGCTAAACGTGCCGGTGAGGATTATCTAAGACAATATCGTCATGAGTACGCTGAGCGTGAGTATATCTTCTCTGGTGATTATCCGTCTAAAAGCAAAGCTGAGTATGATTATATAAAGATTAGTGATCTATTCACTCGTGGTGGTGGTTTTATCCCCAAGGATGAGGATAATGCCAATAAGAAGATAACGTTTACTATATCTCCTATAGGTGATGGCAATTATCAGATCATTGGTAATAATGGAGGTGATGGAAGATCTGTTGTTGAGGTAAGTGAGGCAGATCTAGCCGCCAATGACCTTACTTTTTATAAGGAGGATGTAAGTATCCCATCCGAGACCTACGACTCTGGTGTTGTATCTATATCGTTTGCCAGTTCAAGTGATAACGCTTATGGCAAGATGGCTAACGCTTTACAGATAGGGCCGGTGGCTTATGCTAGTGGAGCTAAGGATATGACAATGCCTTATATAGATATGTTCACGAATATAAATGACGGTAATATCAGGAAGAATCAGATGATGATCGCTACCGATGTGTTATTTGATAACGCTTCTATGTATGAGTTAAGGGCTTCCGGATATAAGTATAATAATGGTTCCTCTGGGATAAATGTTGATATATACAGCAAGGGAGGAGCAAGGGATGGCGGTACTCCATTATACTCAATTGATCTGGATGGCGTTAATTATGCTGATGAGGTAGCTAGAAAAATTGATTTCAGCCCTCAATATTATTTGGTCATGGCATGGCAACAGATACTTAACAAGGAGAATGAGGTATATTGGAGAAGTGAAGGTAGATCTACTACTGATGATTTTGAAAGCTTCATCTCGCCTATAGCTAGTATGATCGATCAGGAGATAAGAAACAGGAATAACGGAAATAGTGGAAATAATGGAAATAGTGGAAACCAATAATAACGCTCCCAGTGGAAGGGATCTTGCCAACAAATACGGGTATCCTACTATGAGCGTGGATAATATAAAGGCTGTTGGATCGGATCCCTATAATATACCGGATCGTGACTTACCTCCGGTATTGGATCCGTATTCTGCTTCCGAGAGATCAAAGTCCCAGATACCGTCATTATCAGAGAGGATCAAGAATACGGTAAAGACTAATTATTATGATAACATGAAGCATATGTCCCCTTTGGGGTATATGGCGTCTGATCAGAGCTATAAGGGTAGGTTTAATCTTACTGGACCGGAGATATCGTTAGAGGATTCAAGGTATCGATTAAGTAGTGGAACGTGGATACCCAAATACGAGTCTTATATACCCGGTGTAGATAATGATACACGTCTATCAAAAACCCAGAGTAGGACTGAGAAGTGGATGAGAGGATTGGGTAAGCTTGCCGGAAAAACCGCCTTGTACGGATTAGGAGGCGTTATCCAGCCTTTTTATGGTATTTATGCCGGAGTATCCAAAGGTAATTTCAATGCTGTTTTTGATAATGATTTCACTAGATGGTTAGATGATCAGGATAAGAAGATGGATTATGGTCTAGCTCATTATTATAATCGAGAGGAGCGGGACATGAACTTTCTTCAAAGTATGACTACGGCTAACTTCTGGTCTAATGACTTTCTGTCGGGTCTGGCTTTTACCGCTGGCGCCATGTTATCATCCGCCGTATATTCCGGGGCCGGTCTGATGAACCTTGCTCGTACCGGAGCTAGGGCTGGGGTGGCTTTAGCTAGGATAGGCAAGGCCGCTTCGGACACCAAGAAAGCATTCGGAGCTTACCTTAGGGCCGCCCGTATAGGGCAGAGGGTAGGCAAGGGGCTGGATGCCGCCCTATTTCTTGGTACGTCTACCTCATGGGAAGCTTCAGTGGAAGCCAGAAGTATGTTGATGGAGGCCGAGGAGAATTTCAGGCAATCTTATCGTAACGCTTACGGGAGGGAAGTCCCGTATGAGGAGCTTATGAGGTTCAGGGCTGACAATGCCAATGCCGCTAACGCCGTATTCGCCGCAAACGTCGGCATATTGTCATTATCCAACATAGCTATGTTCGGTGATATGTTTGGCATGGATCTGGGCGTGGATAAGTTCATAAAACGCAATATATTTGGCGTAGGAGCCGAGAGAATGGATAACGGTGCACTAAGGGCTATAACACCAAAGAAATGGCAGAAAATAGCTGGTAATACGTTTAATATCATCAAGCGACCGGTATCTGAGGGTTTGTTCGAGGAAGGTCTTCAAGGTGTGTCCAGCAAGTCCGCGGAGGATTGGGTGGAATCAAGATACAATCCCATGGCTATTCGCCAGAATATAGGTTATATGGAGGCTATAAAGAACGGGTTCAAGGAGACTTACGGATCTAATCAGGGATGGAAGGAAATCGGCATCGGTATGATTATCGGATCGGTTATGGGTGTAAGAAGCCTTGGAGGTATAAAGGAATGGAGCCAAGATATGTCCCGGAACAAGGGGATGGTGGAGGCCTACAACACTAATGCCGGCGCCTTGACCTCGGCGGCTGTCCAAGCTATTCGTGGCAGCATGGCCCTGAACGCTCAATTATCAGGCTTAAGTACGGATAATAACGCTGACGATATACCTAATTCTAGAATCGTAGATAAGACTTTTAGTGATGCCGTATTCAACCGTCTTCGTTATGATCAGGAAATGGGGATGTTAGATGATACTAAGGAGAATTTCAAGACAGTCATCGAGTCTATACCTAATAGCGATATAGCCTCCGATATGAATATGACAGATGAGCAGGTAAATGAGTATAAGTCCAACCTTATCAGTGAGTTCAATAAGAAGGTTGATAATTTTACTATGGGCAGCAGATTTGCCGACTCCCTTACCGATGGTATATCCAATAGATCATTTAATACCTATATCTCCAACATGGCTTATAACGGTCTTGAGGCTAAGGATAATTTGGATGATATCGCTAATCAGCTAGGAAGGATATACAATACGGATATAGGACCTGCTTTAGATATATATTCTCGTCTTAATCCTGATTCGAGTAGGGATCTTGAGAAACTCAGGAAGCTTACGGATGATATACGGAAAATGGAGAAGAATGTTTTGAAGCTTCAGCAGAGTGTCACATCTAAGGAAGCTCTTGAGTCTGATAAGATCAAGTTAGCCAAGGAGAATGATAGACTTCTTAAATTGACGGAGGATAGGATTGCTTTGGAGAGGAGATTAGCTACGTTAGTTAACTCAGAGACAGATATATCTAAGCTGTTATTAAACAGGGATGAATCAAGGATCAGCGCCGCCGATCTTATGGCAGCTTATGAGACTATAGTCGGTTTTGAGAATGCCGTATCTATCCGTGGGGTTGATAATCATAAGGAGGCTATGGCGTTGCTTAGCGAGTATCGTCATAATCTTGTGGCTTATAAGAATATAAACGAGTCACTTCGTCGTATGCGTGACAGAAGATTCATCCGGGCGCAGGAGCGCGGGTTCATGAAGATATTATCGAACGCATGGGGGAAGACTTATGAGGAGGATGACAGCAAGTATGATTTCAGGAATACCGATGATCCTGATGCTAATTCCCTTTATGCCAATGATCAGGCCATAGATAAGGCTTATCAAGATGGTCTTATAGGAGAGGACGAGGCATTTATGTTCAAGACCTATAATCATATGATCGCCAGATCTATGGAGAATGACATCAAGGCTGATGAGGGAGGTATCGTTGAGAATGTACCTGATAATGAGGATATCATAAATCCTTCTGATGATAGAATCAATAATATAGCTATAAAGATATGGAACGGTAATGAGGATATCTTATCTCCTAGGGAGAGGCAGATATATGATAATAATAAGGATCGTATCAATGATCTTGTAAATGGGTTTGGCGATAATCCTATAGCTAGGCTTAATAAGATTAGGTCAATGATAGATAGGTTAAATACCAACGATAACGTCTTAAATAACATCAGGGATACTATTGATGATATCATAGATATGAACATTAATGGTCTTGATCAGGATCAGGTTAAGGAGGCTATACAGACTTATAATGATCTTATGAATGATATTGACAACGGGAATGAAGTTGATCAGGATAAACTTAATGAGGCTATTGATATTATCAATAACTATTCTGATGGTCCTCTTCTTCAATTCGTGGAATGGATGGGGCTGTATGATAATGGAAGTATGGTTGTCAAGGATTACGATAAGTCTATACCTATGGATGATGTCCTCACAGAGAGCGAACCCGGGACATCCACCGGCAGGACGGAAGTTAACGCCGCCCAGAATCCGGTGGTGTTGATGGCCCAGAAGAGAGAGATCGGTGGGGTTATGTATTATGAAGTTGGCGGAATGAGACTTGACAGGTTTATGGACAGTCTTGGGCTTAAAAGATCTGATGCCACTGATACTGATAATGGAAGGGTGATGGATTTCACCAACGGAACCGACATATTTACTGTTATAGAGTCGAATAACCACTCAAGATGGATGATAAGCGAGGATGACGCTCAGGCTTTCGAGAACGCTACCGGTGTCATACTGGGGAGGCAGACCGCCTTATCGACCTCTAACTGGTTCATGGTGTATCGCAAGGGGCAGGATGGATCTGTTGTTCCTTATTACACGGGTGATACGTTTGGGTCTAATAACGAGTCGGTGAATCAGGAAGCAACGGCCAGCCTTCGCAAAGGTGATATGGTAAGGTTTAAGATGGATATGTCAGATCCATACACCAAGGGACTGTATGATAAATACAATAGCCTTAACGCCGTTGATCCTAATTCTGATGAGACTAAGTCGGCTTACCGAGAGCTGGTTGATAATATGGTTATTAAGATCGTGGATAGCGACGGCAATTTCGTCTCGGTACTGAAAGCCAATGACCCGGACTCAAAAGGAAGTAACGCTGATTTAAGGAGTATGGCCTTTGAGTTGTATAGGGATAATGTAGGATCTGTCGCTGGCGAGATTGATATACCGTTCGTAGGCACAGTTACCAGTGTTTTGCCGGGAAGACCTAATTTTAGCATAAGTGATGATAATGGTACGTTGATGGTATCTGAAAATGACTTTACCAATGAGACGGTTGGTAAGGTCGAGAGCGTAGGATATATAGAGAACGGGGAGGTTACGATGAGAGATAATATTAAGTATAACATATTCCCGTTCTGTACGGCTATCGTTAGGGACAAGTATGGTAATTATAAAAATTCGCGTATCCCGGTTGTAGCTATAAAGACAGGAAATGGAAGAAATTACCTGTACCCCGTAAGATTGAAAAATCAGGATACATCATCATTCTCATCTATGATCGGATCGATGGCTGACAGAATTATAGAGGGTCTAGGTGGTGGAGTAAGTATTGATGATATAATGGATCTTAACAACGCTATAGCCAGATCCGGGCTGGATAACAAGACATATATGATTCCGTTGACGGGAGACGTGGATGTTATCAAGAACCGGCTTGAAGCTGTCAAGGGAGCGGCTAGTAAGATGCCTATGACTACTGACGTAAGAGGATGGATAGGCGATTCCAGGACTAAGGAGGATATTTTGATGAATGACGTTACGATCAACATCGATCTTAATAACGATCCTTTCATAGCCCCTAAGTTCAGGATGAGTATTAGGAGGGATGAGACGTTCTTCGAGGATACGGAGACCCCGTTCGGCAGCCCGTCTGACCTCCAATCGGGATCCGCCTCGCCTGCGAAGGCTGCCGAGGACAAGTCGTTGGTTTCCGACGGTAACGTAGTATCCGGAGAAAATGAAGCCGATGATCCTTGCTAAATAAATTATCTTGATTTATCTTTGCGGTGTCAGTCCATCACCTGACGAGTAAGATATTTAAAAGTTGGTCCCTGTCGGGTGTGTGATGGCCCCGGTGGGGACTCTTTATATTATGCAATTAGATGCTTTTTTACACCGGAAAATTATGCAAGACTTACGCATCCAGCGAGTGAAGGTCTTGATGATGTTATACACCAGTCATTATTTTGTCAATAACAGACAAAAGCAGTTGCTTGACCATACATACGCTTTAAGCAGAAGTCAGGCTTTCGATTATATGACGGAGTTCAATGAAAGACTTAGTGATAAGGTAGGTATAGAATGTACGATGGATATCCTTCTACCTACCGATGATGATAATGCTAATATCATAATCGAGTACAATGGCATCATTAAGAAGTTGATGAGGGAAGCCGAGAAGCTGGAACTTGACACTGACGCTATTAAGGATATGATGCGCGATCTACTTAATGAGTTGAAAGGTGATGTTGATCTTAATATCTTGATATTTGACGTAACCCAGTTACTTATAAAATACAATCTATTTAGGTTGGATGCTATAACCGAGCAGGAGTTCAAGGACTCTTTCGTCAGGATGGATAGTAGGAATATGGAGATAAAGAAATTAACTTTATCTGATATCAAGAAGGTGGTGGAGATGATAGAGGATAGGTATAGCTACGCTTTATATATGACAGAGGAATATGGCTGATTACATTTTTTGTAAAAATATCTCCTATTTGTTTGTTGTTTTAAAATAAGTGTCTATATTTGCGGTGTCTATCCGTTGCTAGACCAGAAGAAGATATTAATATCGCTTAGGCGTAGGCGATAAATGAGAGCTATCAGTGGGGTAACGGACGCTGGTGGCTCTCGTTGTTTTATATTATGGATGATAATTTAAAATTATTTGAGAATCCTGATTTTGGGGATGTAAGAGTATTATTAGACGAGAAAAACAATCCATGGTTTGTTGGTAATGACATAGCCAGATGTCTTGGTTATGAAAACTTAGGGAACGCTGTAAAAAGGTTTGTTGATGATGAGGATTCTATCATTCTTACAAGTGATTGTAAATCAATGGGGTTTAAAATAAACCCCCTTATAAATCAGGCTGTTAGGGAGATAAAATTAATCAATGAATCAGGGATGTATTCTTTGATTATGTCATCTAAGATGGAATCTGCCAAGAAATTCAAAAGATGGGTAACATCGGAGGTTCTTCCTTCTATTAGAAAAACAGGCTCCTATTCTATGCCATCAAAGAATGAACTTCCATCTGATTATATAGAGGCATTAGAGGCTTTGCTTAAATCGGAAAAGGAGAAGCGTGCGTTAGCTGAGGCGAAGAAAGCGGCAGAGGAAGCCAAAAGGATATCTGATAATATTATCAAAGAACAGGCTCCTATGGTTGATTTTGCTAAGACAGCCGAAATAGCCCAAGAGACAGATATGTTGATCAGAGAGGTTCGGGAAAAGCTAGAGGCTCATGGATATGATATAGCGGAGAAGAATCTTCGAATATTGCTTGAGGATAAGAAGTTCTTCGCTAAGACCGGTAAGAGGTGGTTGCTTTCCCAAAGGATGATAGACAGCGGTTATGCTCGTTATAGATATCGTAATGATGACGAGTTCTACGGCACTAATACTGTCTATGTGACTCCTAAGGGATTTCAGTGGATTGTGTCTAAGATATCTAAAGAATGGATGCCTAGGTTCTTGGAATTGAAAGGCAGGGTTCTGAGTAGATCAGATAAAGATATTTTCGCTAAACGATAAGTTTCATTTTTGTTATTTAGGATTGAGTTTTTGCCTGCCCGTGAGGATCGGCAGAATGATTTGTACTTTTCAGAGTAAACATAAGGTTTGTTATTATGTTGTTATTTAGTATCCCGTCCGCTCGTGAGAGTAGGCGGGATTTTGTTTATCTTTGTAACAAAACGATTTAGCAATGGGAAGATCTTGTTATGTTATAAAAAATAAGGAGGGTGGGGTAGATAATGTCCTTGCCCCTAACAACCAACCATCCGGATTATACCAAAGGGCGATGGAGGTGCTTGGCGACCAGAAGCAGGCCTTATCGGTCTGGGGTACGGCCTACTCCCCCGACTTCGTGTCTTTCTTTGGCGATTGGATGTCCATGCCATCAGAATACGACTTAGATAGCAATGGGGAGCCTAGGTATGATGATGTCATGTCCTTTATCAAACGAAAGAACTATGTAGCCGGTAATTTTATGGCTGATGAGGTTAAGGACATCAATAATACCCTTACTTCCTTGGGCGTTGATAATATCAATGATCTTAATGATATGATCGTATCCAACTTCCTTCCCGGCGGTGATATATTCATCAACAGATATAATCTTGAACGATCTGGGATGTATGGCGCTGATGAGATTGATAATATCATGACTAACCGATCGGAGTATGAGCGGGTAAGGGATATGATGAGGAGGATTGTTGATTTTATGTCTGAGGGGGATCTCAATGAGAAGGATACATATTTCTTGTCCTCCGAATCAGGTCTTGGTGATGATTATATGATATATGAGGATGCGTATGATTCATTGGGAAAGAGAAGGGTCTTGAATCCAATGGAGGTAAGGGATACGATCATGAGGGCGGTAGGCGGTATCAGCGACCGCCGGGAGTTCGATCAGGCTTTCGCCTCCATCCCCTACCCTTCCTTGGCGCTCCGGTATCAGGAGGATCAGGATTACGCCGATCGGATGTATGATACGTATCGCACCATGACTCGTATGGAGGTTTGGGATGAGTATAGGAATACGATCACCGACTCATACTCTTACAATACCATACCATATATCAGTACACCTAAGGATATGAAAGGTCTAAGGGATAAGGTTGGGGAAATGATCAATATGGACGATTTTAAGGACATCAAGGACGTTGCCGGACGTCTGCATGACATAGCCATGGATCTTGCCGACATGGGCGTGGATATAAGCGAGGCGATCAGTGATGAGATGGTTATATCCAGACCTGAGGATATCCGTGATCTTATGGCGTCGCTGGACGTCATGTTGTCTTCCATACAGGCCGGCAATTCGGTATACGATAGCTTTATCTCCGATCTTGATAGGATAACAGGGAAAGGGAATCCGATATACGAGGTTCAGGATACTTATTCTACTGGGGATAGGATGGTGTATGTAAGGTCCGGGAAAACATCTCCTTCCGATATGTATGACAGGAACATGTTGTATATGGGTAGGAATATGTACCATAACACGGCCCCGATAACCGACACCGATCAGGCCTATGAGATGTTGGTCAATATCGGGATAGAGCGGCCCTCGTACTTGCCGGCTGGCGTGGTCCCCCAAGGGGCTTCCCGATCTGATATTGGCGTGGTCAAGGATAATATCAAGAAGTTGGTTATGTCCAACATCTCATCCTCGAATACTGAGAACATGATCCTTACCAGATTGATATACCAGCATCCCGTAACACTTAAGATGGATGATGTCGATATTGATCGGGAGTTCAGGAGATACGAGGCTAGGCAGGGAAAGGATCGGGATTTTATCAAATCCTGTACCTCGTTAAGGAAAATCCAGATCAAGGAAAGGTTAAAAAAATCGGATTTATATAATAATGTCTTGCGTTTCCTTGATTTTAATGGGCTTTATAATGTATCTTTGAACCACCATGACAGAGGTACGTTAAAAAACATAGAGATGTCGCTGCCGGAAGGTCAGGTAAGGGATCTTCTGTTTGACGTGGCTATCGAGTCCAGCGACAGCAGCATGAGGGATCTTTTCTATCTGGATAGACAGGATAGGATGATGGATGTCGGGTTTTACAGGTATCTGTACCAAAGGAATCCGGGCCTGCTCCGGGAGGTCAACGGCGGTGTCGAGGCGAGACCGGACGGCTTGTTCTTGGCTCGTGGAAGGTATGATGATTTCGTGTCTTTCCAATCTGGTCTATATGAGAAGGTGGGTGAGACGGTTAATGGCGGGATATATAGCTTCGTGGATAATTTTATATATTCGGACCCATCATCATATCAGGATAGTATGGTACGAAAGATAGGTGACGTTACGGTAAGAAGTGACGATAACCGTCTATCAAGGGTAGAGGATAATCCCTCATCCAGTAAGATAATTAATGAATACACTGCTAATACAAATAAGTTGATGCGAGATTTTTCGTGTAATTAATCTCTCTTTGACGTCGTGAGACGTTTTCTTTCGAGCATTGAAACATTGAATTTACAGATTTGCATGAATCCGGGCCGTAGTGATACGTTCCGGATTTTTTTTGTCTTGTACCGGTTCTTATTAATACCAATTGCATGACATGACGTGCCTTGATGGTGACATATATCACGATCCCAGGATTATTAATTTTTGAACACCGATGGGGTTTCTTTTTGCCCGTAACTTTATTATGGCTACATTTGTTCGAGGTAGATCTTTTGTTCATAGGTAGGGCGGGCGGGAATGAAAAAAGGATATCCTCACGGACACCCTTCCCCTTGGTTGAAAATCACTTAAAACATTATGAGTTACTATTACACCGCAAATATAGATAAATAAACGTGAATAGCAATGGGTAAGGGGTATTATTGGATAGAACCTGTGGATCGGACGTTAAATGATTTTCAGTTTTATAAGGCACGTATCGTGGGTGATCCTGAATATGACGAAAAACATCATCGTGTTATATTGAGGACTGATAAGTACTTCCCTGTAGGGAGTATCTTCCATGTCTTGAAAGACTCGGAGATGTTCGTTATAGAGAGGAAATTCAAGACATGGGGGAATAAGTATGTCATTAAGCCTTGCGAGGGTGAATGGGAATGGGGGTCTGTCCAGAAGCTGAAAGACAAGGCTATTATATTCCGTAGCGGATTCCTGCATGGGGACGGTAGCTTCTAACACTACCCGTATCTCCCCCCCCTCGATTTCTTGGTGCTTATATATATGGTTATATTTGGGCAAAAATAATTATGATATGGCAGATTTTCAAGGTAAATATAATGGCGAGCAGATAGAGCAGCTTTTGGATAAGGCTAATGATATTGATCTTTCCAAATACGCTCTTAAGACGGATAACGCCCCTACCGCCACAAAATTACAGGCAGCTAGGACCATAGCGCTGTCCGGTGCTGTTAGCGGTAGTGTCTCATCGGACTTTGGGAGTAATGTTACTATCTCCACGACATTGGCGAACTTTGACGCCTCTAAGATCACGTCCGGTACTATCGATATAGATAGGTTGCCTAAGGCGGCCTTAGAGAGAATGGTCGTGGTGGCTGACGATACGGCAAGGTTTAAGCTTACTACAGCCACGGCTCAGGTTGGGGACACGGTTAAGGTGACGGCCACGAATAAGATGTATCTGGTCAAGGATGATAGTAAGTTGAATACTGAGGCCGGTTACGAGCCTTATACGGCAAGTTCGGCGTCATCTGTGCCATGGTCTGGAGTGACCGGCAAACCTAGCACCTTCGCTCCACCTACGGCGGCGGCCTCCACCTTAGGTGGCGTAAAGGTAGGATACACGACTTCTGGCAAGAACTATAAGTTACAGGTTGACGCTTCTGGTAACGCTTTTGTTAATGTCCCATGGACAGATAATAATACGACCTATAATCAGGCCACGGCTGATACTTTAGGATTGGTTAAGATCGGTTATTCCTCTAGTGGGAAGAACTACGCCGTATCCTTGGACTCTAATGGGAAGATGTATGTGAATGTCCCTTGGACTGATAATAACACGACTTATGCTCAAGCCACGAGCGATAATCTAGGTCTTGTTAAGATTGGATACTCTGCCAATGGCAAGAACTATCCCGTTGCTCTTGACGGTAGTGGTAAGATGTACGTGAACGTCCCGTGGACGGATACCAACACCACATATTCCAATATGGGGGCGGCAACCTCCTCTACTGCGGGAAAGGCCGGTTTGGTTCCCGCCCCAGCCGCAGGTAAACAAGCCTCTTTTTTACGTGGTGATGGCACGTGGGTTGTCCCTACTAATACTACATACGCCAAGGCCAATACATCGACCCTTGGGCTGGTAATGATTGGATATGCGGAGAATGGCAAGAATTATCCGGTAGAACTGGACGGTAGCGGAAAGATGTATGTCAATGTGCCTTGGACAGACACTAATACGACGTATGGTGTTGTAGGAGCTAACGGGTCTACAGGTCTGGTAAAGAACGGGAGTACGGTAACCAGCGCTTCTGGCTATACCGCCTGTCCTATTGTCAGTGGTGTCCCTTATTATAAAGACACTAATACCACTTACGCCAATATGAAGGCAGCTACGGCTTCAGCGGCTGGTGCTGCGGGATTGGTCCCGGCTCCCGCAGCGGGGAAACAGACGTCTTTTCTTCGTGGCGATGGAACATGGGTCGTGCCTACCAATACCACGTACGGGTTGGCCTCTACTACAGCTAACGGCTTGTTGAGACAGCTTAATGGTAGTACCTCTAATTTTATGCGTGGAGATGGTACATGGGCTACCCCTCCTAACACGACATATGCCGTGGCCAACGAATCCACTAATGGATTGATGGCGGCCGCCGATAAGAAGACCGTGAATAGGCTTATAGGAGTTAATACGGTCACGACATTAGCCAACCTGCCTATTAGCAAGAGAAGTATCACGGCTACGTTATCAGCCGCTACCACCCTATCCGTGCAGTCAGGCATGCAGATAGGAGAGGAGCTGATGATCAGATGCGTCCCGTCGGCAGTGTTTACACAGGCTATACCAAACTCTGGAGCTTATGTAAGCATGAGTGGTACTTCTATAACCACTACGGCTAACAAGCCTTTCGAGATAAATATCTGGTGTTACGCTTCAGGTAAGTATAGCATCGCCGTTAAAGAACAAGATTAAAGAATAGATTATGGCATATACATATATAAACAGGGAAATATATCCCAATATGTTGGTTTTAGACGAACCTCTTGATGATAATTACGCTAAGGGTAATAGCTATGATGATTATATTAATGGCAATCCGATTCCATGGATAGAGCTGGGAGAGGAGCAATTGGCGTTCAAGGAAGCTAATCCTAAAGCCACGGTTAAGGAGATCATTGAAGCTAGGCTAGATGAGTCGAGGATTCTTAAC
>ULSV01008029.1_pt1 | contig 33280 bp, 55 predicted proteins | sample 1956991 | NCBI WGS metagenome assembly ULSV01 (sample SAMEA4835717, study PRJEB28245) | human gut metagenome | biome: gut microbiome; material: fecal sample | place: Denmark | collected 2008 | reverse complement strand
TACGATTCCAATAACAGCCACGCCGGCATGGAAGGTATACATACTGACTATGACAACGCCATCGCCCGGACGTCTACTGATGGGAATCACTCTCACACCATCACCATCTCTTCTACGGGCGGAAACGTGCCTCATGAAAACCGTCAACCATTTAAAGTCGTTGCAAAGTGGCTCAGAACCGCCTAGGCCGTCCGAAGCCATTTCGCAACTACCTTGTATGGCTGTCTGTTTTCATGGGGTTTATTGCCGCCTGTTGATGCGATAGTGATTGTATGAGCATGTGAACCAGCTTCAGAAGTAGTACCGGTTTCCCAGTGTCCTGCACTACTACCAGTTGCGGCATTATCTGGGTTAGGTGGTGTTGTTCTGCTATAGCTGTGATTGTGATTACCATCGGTGGAACAGCTTGCGCCATGAGCGTGGTCCGCAAGTTCATCGACAGTGATTAGGTGCTTCACTTCGCCCCCAGTATCCCCCAGGGTGTACGTGTATTTCGTCCCATTTTCCCAGTAGTCACCGGCCCCAACGGCAACCTGGCCTTTCTGGGTCACAATCCAGGTAGTGCCAGGGAATACAGTGTTCGGGTCCGTACTGTTTTCAAACTCCACAACGATGCCAACAGGATAAATCAAGTCGTACAGCTCCAACGGGCTGTGTCCGGCTTTTTCCCATCCGCCCGTAGCCGAAAGGAACTTTTTCCCGTCCCCTTTGGCAGGGGCAGGGACGAAGCCCCTCACCCCGGAGGAAGCATCAGAACACCCTTTGAAATCGCTATGGGCTTCCGGGTCAGTCAGATGGTATTCGAAATCCTCTTCCCGAGCATAGGTGTCGGAATGGATTTCCACACCTACCGAGGATGCATTACCCACGGAAGTGTAAACCGCAAATTCCTGGATATCCATTTTGTGGGTTTTGTCAGGAACCCATTCCCCATGAATGGCGTCAATCGCATAAGCATACCCATAAAAGGTTTCTTCTCCTTTATAGTCTCCCCAGCCGGTATCAGTGTAAGATTCGCTAGAGACCTTTGCGTACACACCAATTTCCGTAGCAGAAAACCCACCGCCCTCTGCGATTCCGCTATTGGAGTATGCAAAATAAAGCACTGTACGCGCTTCGGACGCATCCGCATTAACCACCTCAGCTGTTTTCGTAATTGACGCGTCCAGCTTCTTACTGATCAAATCGGTTCTTGTGGAACCATCGCTGATTCCATCCCCGATTTCAATTTTCGTAAACACCAGAGGCTTCCCCATGGTTGCAGAAAGCTCAATCAGGTGCATCCCTGCTTCCCCGACGTTAACATTACTAAATTCGCTCATTGATTCACCTCATTCCTTTTGTCGGATATTCCCGTCAGAATCGATATAAAACAGGTCGTCCGAATCCCCGATTTGAGAAGTTGGGGACGGGCTGACTTCCTGCTCGTTGCGGGCCATCACCGCTGACGGCTTCAACCCATTCAAAGTTATTTCAATGTTTCCGCTGGAGTCTACTTCATGAATTCCCCTGGCCACATTGAAACTAATTGATTTTCTGTTGATCTTGTCTCCAGCTAGTCTGCCCACTTCTGTGCTGCAGTGTTTTCTCACGATTGATCCGGCATACATAGGATTCGCAATAGGTACAATTCTAGCTGCCTGGATAATCATATTTGCAGGAATAATCAGCCTTGCATATCTTCGTACTTCATTGATTCTTTCAGACATATCAGTGTCAAGATTAAGGATAACCGTGTAACTGTTTGGATCCACGCTTAGGGTTACAGCACCTTGGTGATACATTCCAGCAATCAATTTCTCGAAAGATTTTTCGGTATATGGCCTTGTTCCATTGACGGTTAAAAAGATAGCTGCTTGCCGATCAAAAATAGTCGCATTTTGGGGCGGATAAATTCCGAGCATGCTTTCCCACCTTTCTACGCCGGCAATATCGGTGTTAAAGATGAAAGTATTCGCGAACCATCTCCAAAGCTGATCATACAAAGTTTGAAATTCGACATTTTCAGCTTGGCATATGGCTTTCATTTCTTTAGCATTCTGAAGCACCCAGGGCAGGTATTTTTCCAGCGTTACCTTACGCGTAATTTTTTCCATTAGGCTCCCCCACTGATATCAGTCACCGTCCCAAGAGTAGCCAGGGCATTATCTGCCAGTTCCGCGTTCTCCTCAGTCCCGTTCAGAGTGGTGTGACTAATATCGGCCACATACGGACGGGCCAGCAAACGGCTTTCCAGCTGACTGATACGGATAACAATGCCCCGATTTTCGTACCGGCTTGTAGTCACCACTTCGGTGTCCTGCCACCCCTTGTTCAGCTCGTCAAAATATGCCTGGATGGTTGCTGTAATATCTGCAAGGCAGATGGAAAAGGTATCTGTGCCCAGAAATTTAATGTTTAGCCCGATGTTGACTGCACTCTGGGCGGCGGCTTCCACGGTCACACGATGCCCTATGGGGGCAATGCCCACACCCTGCTGGTAATACGGGACCGGGTCCAGGGCCTCCTGTACCTCGCTTACGAATTCAGCTTCCGGCGGCTTGTACTCACTGGTCATAAATACGACTTTGACGGTTCCTCCACCGTCCCATACAGGGTAGACCTTCACACCGCCCACCCCTTTAATGGCGTTCACTTTCTCTTGGTAGTCAGCGATGTTCCCACCGTATGCCTGGGTCTGAAAACTTTCCAGATACCTTTTTCGAAAGGCTTCTGTTTCTTCTTCATCTTCTCCTGGAACGATGACATTCACGATGCTGGCGGACTGCAATCCGGCCACATAGTCAATGGGGATTGCCCTGCCACTGACTTTGTTGCCCTCAGTCCCGGATTTTTCACACCTGGCCATATACTGATTGCCCCCGGCAGTCAGTCTTTTGGTGATGACATAGTTCAGCTCGTCCACGGAATAGCGGCTCCCGACTGGAAGCACTACCGTAGCCGGTGTGGCTTCGATGGTCACATAGGCATACGTCGCTTCGTAGGGTTCCAGGCCCCGTTCTTTTGCCCGCTCAATCAAATGTTCCCGGTCGGCAGTATCCCCGAACGTATTGGTCATGAAATAATCCAGGGCCGCATACATGAGCATGAACTCAATGGCTGCCGGTTTCGTAGCATCGAAGGCGATGGATCCTTCTCGCTTATCAATCTCTTTGGACATGACCGAAAGCATCCGCTTTTCGATTACGTCCTCAGTTTGTCCCTCATACATTGGCGATTCTCACCTCTTTCTGGGCTTGCAGATTCCCATAGATGGTAATCACGGTGAACTTTGCCAGGACGCTTCCGCCTTTGTCATAGCTAAGGTCGAAATTGGTCACATCGGTGATGCGGTCGTCCTGGTTCAGTGCTTCCTTGATTCTCCTGGGGATTTCCGGCAATACAAAAGGGATGGGCTTGCCGAAAAGGTCGGCCAGCTCCACCCCATAGTTCCAACTGTAGATGATATGCTGATACCTTTCGGTGTTCAGCACCTTATAAACTGCTTGTTCAATGGCTTCTAGGTTCCCCGTGACGGTTCCGCTGATGCGATCATCATCGATCATCATCCGATACGTCTTGTTCGGGTATACCTCAGTCGTCTTGATGGCCACAGCCCCAACAGGCCGGGCCGGGTCCATTGGTAAAAGGCTCATTCAATCACCCCCACTGCCCACTGATGTTGGCGTGCATCCCATACCGGGATACCACCAGATATTGTTGAGCCCCGGCCTGCCGTAACAGTATCACGACTTCCCCCACGCTCAGTCCGTTATGTACGGTGATAGTCTTTCGCCCTACGTAGGCATGTTTGTGGGAAGCGTACTGGGCTTCACCACTGCCCCCTGCCGCATTTTCGGTCTTATGGTTGACGGAAATATCCACCTGGTAGTCCCTCACCATGTCGGTGAGGATAAGGAAGTCAGACGTAATAACATCTTTACTGCTGATTCTCACCGATAAGGGGGAAACGCTTTCCACGGTCCCCAGGATATAGTCGCAGGGTTTCATGTCTCCCACGTTTTGAGCGATCATCTCCTGCATGACTTGATAAAGTTTGGCGTTCATTCAATCACCTCTAAAAACGGGACGTCTTAATGATTTTGGTCGGCTGCATCCCGTCCATTTCCCAATAGTTGCTACCATTGACCACCATATCCCGGCTGGAAGAGTTGCCTACATAACCTCCATTGCCATCATAGATGACCACATGGTCGTTGTTGTCGTAGACGATTACGTCCCCTTCTTCCAGCTGGTTGGCGTTGAACGGGATAACATGACTTCCAGCATCCCGGACCATATCGTCGCAGTTGACCACACCGGCCTGGGATTCTCGCGCCAGGAACGGGCTGTAGTAGCTCCCAACCTTGCCAACTGCTTCGGCGCATCCTTCCGTTCCGTTTTCCATAGTTGCCCCCACCCAGGAATCTGCGCCCTGGGTGAGTCCCTCATGAACCTTATTCGTCTGGCTTGCCCCGGAAGAGTATCCAGTACCGAAGTCGCTCCCAGAACCGAATGTTGACCCAGATCCGGAGGCAGATGCACCAGCGGAAGCCCCGGCAGAACTTCCAGACGAAGAATCAGAGGAACCCCCATTGAGGAAACTCCCTACCAGGTCCATATCCATGAGATGGCAGTTGTTCGTGAATTTGTGCGTCACATTGTCCACGATCACTTGATACGCCTGCCCCTCTTTCTTTTCTTCCATGTCGTCCTCGCCGATGTTCACGTTCAGCCAGGCCATGGAGCCGCCTCTGATGCTCAAATCTCCAGCCTGGTCTTTCAGCTTGAAGGTGCGCCGGACGTGGTTCTTCATTTCCAGCAACTTGTTGGCCAGGGCCTGGGGCGCAATGGTCATTCCGGACGGATTCAGACTTTCGTAGTATTGCAGGACACCCCACTGCTTTCGGGTGGGCGATTGCTGATAGTCTACATTGCTGGCAGGGGCATATATGACCTGGTGGCCATCCTTCCCACTGTCCAGGTCGAGTTTGATCAAGTTGGCGGTTTCCTTGTCGATGGTTCCGGTATAGTCATAGTCCCCGGCTGTTTCCCCATCGAAATAGAGATCCGTTTTTAACTTGGAAATCTCGTGCAAGGTTAGCTTGCCACAGTCGTCATAAATCACATACATTTTCCCGGTCTGCATCAGAGTCATATCTAACGCCGTCTGGCACATATCCAGGATGGTTGTATCTGGATCCCTGTGTTTCGGGATCACATAGCCGGTATCGTCCAGGTCGCCAACTTTCAGTTCGAAATCCTCTGCCAGTTCCCGGATTACTTGGGTGGCAGTCCTGCCCACATACTGGAAAGTGTCCTTATTCAGCAGATACCGCATTTGATCATAGGCGGTTACACTCCACAGATCATCTTTGGTTTTTTTCTTTTCGAAGATGAAACCGTGAAAGAACTGATTTCCTTTCCATGTCACATCGATGGTGTCCCCGTATCCCATCTTCAAGACTTCATCTCGAACGACCTTGAAGGTCATTTTTCCAGGGGCACCCTTTCGATGAAGTTCCAGGCGAACATCATCCAGGACAGCCGGAACATAGTATTCATCCGTCTTTTTCACGTGTACAACCATGGTCAGCCCCTCGGTGTTTCCCCCGGAGTAGTTGACCACACTGTTCGTGTTGGGCTGTTGAACTGCTTCCGTCATAGCTTCAGCACCTTCCCGACCATGGATTGGAGCGGATTGGTCACAAGGTTACTGGTCAGCACAGACCGCCAGTTGACTTTCCCTCCTGTCAGCATCTTCACGGCCTCGTAGCAAGTCACATTTTTGGAAATCTTGGCCAGAGATGGGATATTTTTCCCAACCGTGGGCCGGTTATCCTGCACCACCAGTTTTTCGTTCCCGTCCTTGTCCTTCTCCATCTTGGCTGTTTTGGTTCCGAAATAGCGGTATTCTTTCAGTTTCAGCGGTACGACTACATCAGTTCCCTCGCTGTCTGCATCTTCAATGATGCTGTAATCTTCCAGTGTTACGGTCATGTTTGTACTAAACAGGACGTTGAAGCCTAACATTCGGCAGACGATGAACTGAAAAGGTTCCTTGGACGCTTTCAAAGTCTCGAATTGGTTGAGAAAATACTCAGCCTTCTTGTACCCGAAAAAGTTGTCTATCCCGGTGGCTCCGACAATCATAGAATTGGCCAGCCCACCTAAAAGACTGGTGTCGTACTCAGCCCACGGGTAGCGGTTGTTTGGAAGCCTGGCTTCGAACTCAATCTCAGAAAGGCCGGGGCTTTTTATCAGACTGGCCTCTCCCTCGTTGATCAGATTGATGACCCGGTTCTTTCCTTTGATTTTCAGCTCCATCCTGGCCGGGGGCACGGGCAACTGCACCATGCCCAAATAAAAGTAGTAGCTCATGCGTGCACCTTCCTTGCCCCTGCGGCCATGCTTTGAAGCAGTCCTTGGCTCAGTACATCCACAACCCCATCAATGTCCATTTCGTTGCTGATGTTGTTGGTCATTCCGCCCATCTCGATGGTCACGGAGGCCGTGGTGTACTTGTTGATCGCTTCTCGTTCGGCGATTTCCCGCAGGTATCTTAAATCTTCCTGGGCACTGTCCAGGGCATCAGCAGTACGTTTTGCCGCATCAGCCCCTTTCCCAGTATTTCCGGCAATGTTCCCGGCCTGGTTTTCAAGCTTAGACGGGTCGAAAGCAGGGGCGCCAACTTCCGGCATGGATATGTTTCCGATGCTTGCTCCCTGCTCATACCCCCACTGGGCCGCACTGGTCAGATCGCTATACTCAATCGGGTTGGCAATCCTTCCTGCAATTTCCCTTGTTTGCACAGTCCAGTCAACATGAGCAAATCCCCCAGCCTTCACTTTGCTGATGCCAGGGATTTTATTGATCATGTCGATGATGTTGTTGATGGCGGCGGCAACCAGGCCAGCGATACCGTTCCAGATGTCCGCAAACAGGTTGTAAATAGCATCCAGGGGATTGTTCCATATGCTGGCGAAGAAATTTGCCACCGCAATGGCCATGTTGAGGAAAAACACCAGGATATTACGGATGATGGCGAACGCCCAGGAAAAGACACCCACCACAATCCCGGTCGCAGAAATAGACGTCCCTGCGAAATGGTTGAAGGCCGCAACACCCAGATACAGTGCCCCGACAATCAGCACGATCACAGCCGGAATGATGAACAGGGGGCTGGCGAACATAGTGGCGTTTAACCCCATGAAAGCGGCTGTCAGTCCCTCAGTGGCCGCTGTCATCATGAAGATGGCCACGGTATCAGCCACGCTTGCGGCGGCGTGCATCCCTGCGGCAACAGCAGCCGCAATGGACCCGGAAGCCGCCCACAGTGCCTGGGCCGCAAAAACCCCCAGGGCCGTAGCCGCCAGAATCAGCCCGGAACGGACTGCAAAAGAGTGCTGTTGGATGAATCTGGAAGCCGCAGAAAAGGCACCTACGGCCATATTAATGCCCCTATTGATCAAATCCACAACGTAATAGATCACAGGGGCCACGCTTGTAATGGCCTGTTTGATGCCACCCACAGCCGTCTTGATTGCAGGGCTGTTGGCAATCCTTGATAGATACGAAATCACAGGCTCGAACGCCCTCATAGCCGTGTTCTTGATTTCGGTCATGTGGTCCGCCCAGGTCTTCGGCATCCTTCCGAACCTCTCTTCGATTTCGTCCGCATTTTCCAGGACAGCTTTCTTGATGATGTCGGCAGTAATTGCGCCCTGAGTGGAAAGGTCTTTCAGTTCGCCCCTTGTGATGCCCATGGTCTTGGCAATCATATCTTGCAGGATAGGGGCGTTTTCGGTAATAGATCTGAATTCGTCACCTTGCAGTCGCCCAGATGCCAGGGCTTGCTGTAACTGCAACAGGGCAAACTTCTGGTTTTCGGCAGAAGCCCCGCCGATTACGAAGAGTTTTTGCAGACCTTCCACGAAGCCGATGGTTTCACGGGGATCAGGAAAGGCGTCCCTGGCATTTACAGACAGGCTGGCAACAGTGTCGGCCATAGTCATGTACTCCCCACGGGCTTTCTGGGCAGATTCGAAAATCATGTTGTTCAGCGCAACCACGTTTTCCTGGCTCCCGGAGATCATCTGCAACCTGGCATTCGTCCCGGCCACATGATCTGCCAGTTCCACAACTCCCATGATCTGGTTTTTGACCATATCCAGGGCACCAGTGGCCATGTTGGCCAAGAAACTTCCGGCGAACACATTTTTCAAAGCGGAAAATCTCCCCACTGCATAGTCAGCGGAATCAGATGCAGATTGGGTTGCCTTCCCAACGCTCTGCATCCTGTTGGCATAGTTTTCTGCCGCACTTGCAATTTTGGCGAACGTAGGGGAAACCCCGTCAATAAGTTCGATAGTGTCTGTTATTTTGGCCATTTTGTCCCTCCTTTCTCCCTACTTGCTTTTCAGCTTTTTCATTTCTGCTTTTTTGTTTTGCAGATAAACGTCAACGAACGCATAGATCACTGCTTGTTCCCACACGGGCAATTCGTAAAAGACATGGGGCAGAATGTGCAGTTTGATGAACATCAAGTAGAGCACATTGGCGTCCACGTCATTGCCCTTTAAGAGTTTTTTACCGCAGAAATCTTATCATCCATTTCAGTGCTGTAGCCGGCGGCAGATTGGACAGCGTTTTCCAGGTCAACGATTTCGCCAGGGGTGAGCATAGCTTTCAGCAGGGCTTCGGAGCCAAACACGCCCCAGGAATCTTGCAGATCAGCGTCATTCAGATCGGGGAACACGATGGATGCCAGCGTCATTTCCATGGCGGCCTCTTCCGCATTGGTTCTCTTTTCAGCGGCCCCGGTCACCTTGTTGGGGACGTTCTTGGTATTGCGTTTGGTGATTGCCTTGATTTCGTCGTACCCCAGGACACGCAGTTCCCACATGACAGGGTTGCCTTCTTCGTCCTTGATACGTTTGGAAGCGGGGAAAAACACAGATTTATTTTCTTCAACGGCATCCCGGTAGAATGCACGCATATTTTTTTCGTTAGCCATTTTTATTCCTCCTCGGAAAATCTATAAAGGAAAAGGCAGGGTTTCCCCTGCCTTTCAATCAAGCGTTCATGCCGTCAAGTTCGTTGAACTTCTGGGCAATCCGGAAGCCCTCGAACGTGAACTTAATAGAATCAGACAGCCAATCGCCGTCCACATCAAAGTTGGCAATCGTCCCAGAATCAATGTTGCAGTTCTGAAGAACGATGCTTCTTCTCCCGGCATCGGAGGTCGGGTCCTCGTTGATAACCTGCATATCGAAGTAGGTATCAACGCCGTTGTCAACGAAGTTCTGAATCATTTCATCGAAGAGGTTGGTGTTCTTGTAGATTTCCAGAGTCCCGGAACCTTTGGCAGAATATGCCTTGTTGCCTTTCTGCACCCGGCCCAGGATGGACACTTCTTTCTTTTCTTTTTCGATGGTCGCTTCCAGCTTCTTTGCCTGGAAAAGCAGGTATCTTTTTCCGTTCACGGTGATATACGCCGTGGCCAGCTTGGCGTTGATTACGTCCTTGGCCAGCATGGTTTTAATAGCATCCGGCATCTATTTCACCCCCTTATGCCACTACCACGGTGGCGTACAGCTTCTTCATGCTGACCACCGGCTGTTCCTGGAACGTCCACACAACGGAAGACTTGTCGTCCCCCTGCACGGGTTTCGCCAGGTCGCTTTCCACAAACCCGGTAATTGCCCCGACTTTCTGGTACTGTTCGAGGATATAACACCCGTCCGCCCACAGGGCGTCCCGGCCATCATCATTGTTCTGGGCTTTCCCCAGATAAACCTTATTGAACGCATGGGCCAGGTCGATCGCAGTATTGTCCAGAACCCGGATGACCTGGTTCAGTGCAAAGTCACTGTTCTTCGTTTTGGTGAACTCAGTGAAAGAGTTAATGTCTTCCAGGACCCGGACGTCCCCGGTCACATCCCCATCAACAGGATCAGTAACAACATGGAAGGTTAGCAGACCATCGTTGATGGCCTGTTTCAGTTCGTACTGTTTCAGCTGGGTTTTGACGGTGAACTCGCCGTTGTAGATGGTGTTGGTCAGATCAGCATTGATAGCGCAGGACGCTTCCGCCCCGGTCACCCAGTATGCCAGGGATCCCTTTTCCTTTCCGGAGTCGGTCACCTCATTGGACTTGTTGATGTTGATCACACCTTCATAGTTCGGTTTGTCAGCTCCAAACAAGACCACCTGGAATTTGCTACCTTCATCGTCCCTGAGCCGCTTCACGAACGCCAGCAGAAGGGACTGCACCTTGGTGTCACTCCCGGCATATCCCATTACGTTGAAGTAGTACGGTTCGATTAAATCAAGGTACTTCTGATAGTCTGCCGTGGTCACGGTTTCCCCATTGGTGCCGCCAGTCATCTTCACAGCCGCCGCCACTGCCAGTTCACCGGTTTTTTTGAAAACTACGTAGTCATTGTCCACCAGGTCAGCGGAAGTTTTTACGCTCTGCTTGTCCACGGTTTTCAGAACCCCGTCAGTAGTCAGATAGGTATAAACGACTTTGTTTCCATCCGTGTCGGGATCATCCTGCACCCCAATGGAAATGTCATTGCCCCGGGTCCCAGCATATTTTGCACTTCCCAGGGTGCAGGTCGCTTTTGCACCGCCCCCGTTGAGCCGGAAGAAGTACCCGGTTTTCAAATTGAGAAACAGGTCACGCAGGCCAGCTAGCTTGTCGTTGCCGTAGTCATAACCAAAAATCTTTTGGCATTCCGTCTGGAATTCGTCAGCTTCCACACGGAAAATCTGGTCACTGGGTCCCCAGTCAAGTTCGAGTGCCATAGTTCCGTAGCCCCGGTCTGCGATTTCCGCTTCGGCCCGGACCTTGGACACAAAATTAATGTACGTTCCGGGCAGAACCTTGTTCTGAAACAGCCACGTACCACCACCAAGTGCCATATGTTATGCCTCCTATTCGTTAATGTCTTTGGTCACCACATGAGCCTGGGCTTCCTGGATCATCTGATCCACCTGGGCTTCGGTGTACATCACATCATCGTCCAAGATCGCCCACAGCAGATTTACATGTGGTGCATATTTCTTGGATGCCAGGATCGTCTGAGCATCCATTTTCTTTTCATCAGTCACAGCCGCAGCCGTTCCCGTCTTTTCTTCGTCCATTTCGTTCATCCTTTCGCCTTGCCGGACACATCAAGATGTTCCATGACCTCATCAGCCGGTTTGATTCTCCGGGTGAACGGGGCATATGTCACAAAAACGTGCAGGACACCATCGGTTATGCGATAGTGCAGATCGTTCCCCCGGACCTTTGTCCCATCTTCCAGGGCGATGACTTCCAGGTCATACATAAGGGCTTCTGCTAGGTCAACAACCTGCCCCCGAACATCTTCGATTTCTCCCATTTCGGTGAGGATCATCCATACGTCGAAGGCCACTTCTTGCTGATACCTGTCCCCGACCACCAGCTTCACGCTGGCATCGTCCACCAGCTTGATGCGCCAGCACGGGAACTGCACCTTGTTCTTGATTTCGTCCACATAAACGTGATAAGCCCGGATGCTATACAGCTTCCGGGCCAGTCCATTGAGTAATTCAGTTGTCACGCTCATTTATACAACCCCTTTTCTACGGCGTTCAGATTGCGCCTTATGACCTTGGGAGAAGCCTCACGGACTGCTTTCTGGGCTTTCTCGGTGATATTCAGCCCGTCCACCCAGGACGCAACCAGGCTTTTCCCCAACAGCGGCACATACCGCCCTGGTCTCTGTCTATGTCCGTCATTCACATAGGACGCATATGAAGCGGAATTGAAAACCTGCTGGCTGTATCCCAGGGCTTTCTTTTCCACTTCTCCCACGTCCCACGACCTGCGCATGTGCTCAGAGTTAGATCGGTAAACCTTTCCTGTTTTCGGGTCCTTCCGCACAATTTTCTTGCCTACCGGCGTGTTCTTCTTTGCCGTCCTCAGATACACCCCGGCAAGGGTGGCCACGGATTTTCCCATGGCCTGCTGTACTTCTCCATACCCCAGCTTGAGGGCGTTCTCATAGATTTTCTGGCAACCTTTCAGCGAAACTCTCACTTTGGCCATCAGTACACCTCACGAACGGTTAGGATCACCTCCTGGTGGCTCCCATACGAGGCAGGTATGGAAGCCGCCTTATACCGCAGTGTCTTCCCCAAATGATTGACATCGATGTCAGCTCCCGGTGTCACTGCCACATCGGGAGACAGAAAGAGTTTCGTGGTTTGCTCCATCTTGGGCATCCCATCGTTTTCCGTAGCCGGGAAGCTGGAATAAGAAAGCCGACAGGGAACGGGATCTGTTTTGACCTCTTTCGTGGTCACTATTCCCGTATCCTTATCGGCTTCTGTTTCTTGTGTGATGATTACGGCAGTATCCTGGTAAAGGTTTTCCAGGGCCGTCCTCACCACCGAAGGCGTCTGAAACATGTAAGATCACGCTCCTCGGTCCATACAGCTATGAGGGAATCCAACCGTTCCTCCGGGGTGTTTCCACCAAGTTGAACTTCGGTATCCCCCTCCTTGATAGAAGTGGCCACAGATACCGATGCATCCCCCAACACGGCTGCTTTCCTGGCTTGTAGGAACTTCCCGGCCACTACCCTGTTCACCTCTTCTGTCAGCTCCAGGGGCATTTCTGGCAGGTTGCAGAAATTCAGAACATGCTGAACTTCGGCTTTGTAAAGAATCTCCAGCAAGGCAACATCATCATCGGTAACCGTATAGCCGGTTGCAAGACTGATTAAGGACTTCACATCACCCGTCATGGCCTCACCTCCCCTTATTCCTTTTTGGCAGCAGCTTTCTTCGGTGCAACGGTTTCTTCAACCACTGCTTCTTTCGGATACATGGGCTCAGTAGATGCTTTACCAGCTGCAAGTAAACGGATAAACCCTTTCGTTTCAAGTGCCTGGGCTTCTTCTTCCGTTACCACGATACGGATTACATTTAGATTTTGCAGTGCAATCATCCTCTGCGCCCCCTTATGCGCCGATGTTCACGAAGCCGGAACCCAACTGGTTGTACGGGATCCACAGATCGTGGAATTTACGATAATCCAGCTTCCAGGCATCTGCGCCCTGGTTCACATCGGGTGCAAAAATACGGATCTTATCGGTTTTAGACACAGCAATGGGCACGGACCGCGGGATAATAATCCAGTTGATCTGTTTAGCGCTTTCGGCCGGGGCAAAACCACCAGTCTCCTGTCCGCTGGACGTGCCATCTTTAATAACGTATTCCGTCTTCATTCTGGCAGAAGGGACCGGCAGGATGGGCAGGTCATTGTAAATCTTGACCTTCGTAGAAATCTCACCGGCCTTGAAATCGCCCACATCGATTTTCTTTTCAATGTCCTTGGCACTATTCAGAATCGTACGGATTTTCGTAGGCATGATAATTACCAGCCCCTGGTTTTCGCCAATTACATCCTGCACTGCGTCAATTTCTGCATCCAGTTCTGCAAGAATCGTATCTGCAGTAGGAGTGAAAGCGTCTTGCACCTGATTAGCACCCTTCAGCAGCGCTGCAATTTTAGAATACCGGTAGGCATCTACTTCAGGGATAACGGAATACCGCTGGAAGTTACCCATCACATTGCCGGCGCTTGCAACGAAGTTGGATTCATTCACATCCATAGCATCCAAGTGAAAAGTCCGGCCCCGGTCCTGGGTCATGGTGTAGTCACGATATTTCAGCGTAACAGCACCCTGCACGAACCCTTTGTCCCGGTCATAGTTGGCAAGCCCGGAAGTACTGATTTCAGGCATCTTTACGGTATCCCCGCCGTTATAGACTACCTTTCCTGCGTTGGCTTCCATCCACCCGGAGGTTGCGCCAACAATCATTTGTTCATCCAGTTTCTGCTGGAAGATTTTCGTCATTTCAAGCGTATTAATTGCCATTTCATTCATCCTTTCCTTTTACAATTTACAGTCCGAGGGCGGATCCGAACTCTTTTGCAATGCTGATTTCGTTCTCAGTTCCGGCACCGCCATTCCCCCCAGGGTTGCCAGGGGCAATTCCGCCAGCTTTGACGGCTCCATCGTCGAACATGTAGGCATCAGATTCTTTGATGGCCTTGATTTGTTCATCCAGGCCGCTGACCGTACCGTCCTCGTTGAGCTTCAGCTTTTCCCCATCGAGCAGGGAACGGACGGCCTTCGGATTCCGGGCCTTGGCAGTGGTCAGTGCCATTTCAACGGCAGAATCCAGCTTGAACTGGTTCATGCTGTCCTGGTACTGCTTTTCCCGTTCCTTTGCGGCCTTCTTCATCTCATCAATCTGGGCGGCCAGGGTTTCATTGTCCTTGTTGGCTTTTTTCAGCCCGTCGACTTCTTTGACCATGGCTTCCTTTTCGGCCTTTGCCGCTTTCAGTTCTTCCAGTTTCGTGTTGAACTGGGCTTTGCTGACGTAGTTCTTTCCATAGTCTTCGACAATCCGGTCGGCCACATCATCCGGAACCCCTAATGCTTTCAGTTCATCTTTGGTCATTTTCGTTATCCTTTCTTCTCGCTTCGCTTGATTTTCGCCAGCCACACCTGGCGTTTGCAGTCCCGTTCTTTTTCGCCTGCGGTGCTGGAAAGGCATGAAAAAAGCAGGCTCTTTCGAACCTGCTTGAATCTCTTATTTTTCGGTTGTCTTTTCCTTTTTCACCTTCTCTGCATGTGGCTTGACGTACTTGTCGTACCACTCCTGGTATTTCAGACTTCCAGGCACGAAAACTGTCTTTCCAGTTCCGTTTTCCCTTGCCGCCCTGGTTCCCTTTTCTTCTTCATCGGTCACTCCATCAATATAGGGCACCGTAGTCGAACGGCAGTAGCAATGGAACGGGGGCATGGTTAGCCCCGGCTTCGCTCCCTTCTTGAAAAACACCTTTCCATCCATGAGGCGGCAGATCGGGGACGTTCTGTTATCCAGGGTTGCCACGATTTCATACTTGTCCACCCCCAGGCGGTCGTAGGTATCCAGCATAGAGGATTCCTGTACATAGGCTGTTTCTGTTTCCACCAGGCGTTCGGCATTGTGATATGAAACGTTGAACTGCTTGGAAATTCTCTCAGCCATCGGGCCCGTACCTTCTTTAAGTAGCAAGGACCTCGAAATTTCAGTTCTGAGCGTGTTTACCAGCTTGTCCTTATTCTCCCATATCCTAGACGAAAAGTCCTTTCCATCGCTTGCCCAGCGTGTATTGATGGCCTTTTCAATCTGGTGTTCCGGGACCTGGTCATATGTTTCGAACTTCCCCTTCATTCTCTGGATTTCGTAGGCGGCCCGGTAATTGGAATCCTCATAGACCTTTTTCAACGTATCGGTGATATTGATTTCCTGGGCCTTGGCCACCCTTTCGCAATACATCTGCGTTTTAATCAGCAGTTCCTGGGCCTTTGTCAGCCTGGCCCGGATGGATGCCTGGTCCAACATCTTCCGATACTCTTCGGACAGGTTTTCCTGCTGGGCCAGGCGTTTGTACTCCCGCATGTCCATCTTGAAGGCTTTCAGCTCCCTGGCATTGAGAATCTTCTGGGCATCAGCATAGCTTATTCCGTTCTCGTCAGCATATCGCTGATACCATGATTCAACGTCCTTCAAGCACTTTTGCAGGGCTTCCTCGTAAATCTTTTTCAGATCTGCCTTGCAAACATCGGCCTTCTGCATCTCCAGGGCTTTCATACGCTCGAAGCGTTCTCCCCAGTAGCTCATGATCATTCACCCTGGGGCTGTTTTTCCTGGCCTGGGGGTGCGGCATAGTCCCCGCCCATTAAGTCGTCCATGGCTTCCTGCTTTTCCTTTTTCAGCCGTTCCAACTCCTGCTGGGTGTCCTCAGTCCACGGGTGGTTGGCTACAATGGTTTCGTTGCTGATGATCCCAACGGAATTCCGGCAGTTGTTGATGGTCTCGCTCTCGTTGGTCAGCATATCCCGGTTGAAGACGAAGGTAACATCAGACGTCGGAGCCACCCCTTTGATAGCTTGCAGGTAGGTGTTCACGAACCACATCAGATTCCGCAGGGACGCCTTGAACTGCACCTCCATTTGGTTGGCATCCAGATCAATGTCACTATAGGCCGCCTGGATATTCATTTTGTTGGCATCCCCAGAGGTGAACCGCTCGTCTTTAGCATCGAACCCCCGGCCATTTTCGATGATCGCCCTCTTTAGAAGTTTCTGGATCAGTTCGAAATTCTGAGGATTTACCTCGATGTGCAGGGCTTCCACGCCCCCGTTCTGCCCATCGTCACGTCTAATCTTGATGGCACCATAGGCCATGAGATTGCGCCGGAAGTCACTCAGCTTCTCCCCGTCATAGTTGTACAGCACCAGGATGGTACTGCGAATATCCTCGCTCGTGGTGTCGGCAAACCAGCTTGTCAGCTGGTTGAGGGCATCCTGCAAGCACTTTACTTTGCAGATCAGTGGCCGTTCATGGCGTTCCCGTTTAAAGGCAATCAGCGGCACCCTGGACCAGTTCATGGGCTGTCCCTCGATGGTCATATAAGCCGCATCGGTCTTGTCGTTGTCCGGAAGTAACTTATCGTTTTCGAACACAAAATAGCGGACACCGTTAGTCGTATAGTATTCGCATTTAATCACCGTATCCGGGGTTCTCCCCCGGTAAACGGTCACTGGATATACGTAAAGGGCGGCATCGAGTTGCTTATGCTCATCGTCCTTCCAAAAGGCCAGAACCCGGTCACCACGTAGCATCCGAACTCTCAGCTGCCCTTCCGTATCGATGTAAACGAACTGCCAGGAAATTCCGCAGTTCAAAGCATTTTCGCCGGTCGCCTGGAGTGTTTCGGCGTATTCATCATCGAAAATCTTGTCCAGCTCGGCGGTGTATCGGTCATCCCGGCCTTCGGTTTTCAGTTCTACCGGTTTGCCCAGCAGGTAGTTGTTCTTCTGGTCCACCAGGATGCCGTACTGATTGTCCATAATTTTGAAATTCGGCAGATTGTGGACAGACACCCTGCCCCCATCCGGGCCGATCATCATCCGTTCTTTTCTCTCGATGTCCTGCCGATCACCATAGTAGGCCATCCCTGTGAGCATATCAGCCCGTTTCTTGCTGGTCAGCCATCGGCGCAGCTCTTCTTCGAGAAATTCCACTTCGTTCATGCCGCTCTGGGATCCCTGCTTGATAAGCCCATCCCAGAAAGCGTTGATTGCTCCTATTAAAAACACTCTATCACCTCAATCGAAAGAAAATCCATCGTCCCGGACAGCATCCATGACCGCATACCTCATGGCATCCATCAGATGGTTGTTGTAGTCAACCGGCTTGTTGATAAGCTGGTCTGTCTGCTTGTCACGGTCCCAGCAGTATGTTGAAATCTCCATCAAGAAATTCACGCACCGGGGATGGACAATGATGTGGTAGTCCTGTATCCTCTGGATTCCGTTGTTGATACTGTCCTTGCCCTTCCGGCTCGGGTGTATCCTGTACAGCCCTGCTTCCCTCAGCTCTGCTATGCTCTTGGGTTCTGCGGCATCTGCAATGATTCTTTCTTTGGCATACCCCATGCCCACGATTTTCTCGGCGATTTTGTTGTTGGTCAGCCCTCTCTCGTACAGCTCATCGAACACATAAATGCACCGACTTCCCTTATCCACCAGCCCGCAGAACAAGGCCGTAGGATCATTTGTATAACCGAAGTCAAGCCCGAAGGCAGATTTAATACCGGGACGTTTCCGAACCTCATCGATGTTGAAAACCTTTTCCTCGTAGCTGTCATACACCAGTCCGTCAACCACGCCCCAGTCCCCCAGACCGGCCACTCTGTACCGTCTTGGATTCTTCTTCATCTGCTCGAACAACGCATGGTCGGAATCCGATAGAAACTCGTTCATCATGTAGTTGGTCGTGATTGCCAGGACGTTCGGGTCCTTGACATCGAAAAACCGTTTCTTGATCCAACATTTGTCGGACCACGGGTTGAACGTCAGCGTAATCTGGGTAAAAAGCCCCGGAGGAAGCTGACCACGAATGGATTCATCCAGTCGGTCAAAGGCTTCCTCGCTGGTCACCTCGTAGGCTTCTTCTAGCCACAACCAGCACAGGACACCCTTTGGAACGCTGATTGACGTAATCTTCAACGGGTCATCCAGGCCAACGAAAAGAATCCTCTGCCCTGTCGGGATATATACCAGCTCCAGGGGGCTTTTGGTCACCTTCCAATACTTTTCAACCCTCAGCCGCCGAATGGCCCAACACAGATCTGAAAAGCAACTGTTTTGCAATGTCCTGTATACCTTTCGTACCACCAGCAGATTGGCGTCCGGGTACTTCATGAGATTGTAAATGTACCAGATTGCCGCCGTCTTGCTTTTCTTGCTGGCCCGGCTCCCTTTCACGATCCTGTACCGTCCACGGAACCGCCAGAACTCCCCATAATGGCCCCCCACCACATCGGGAAGGCGAACTATCGTATTCATGGCTGAATTTCATCCTCCCCTGTAATGATCACTGGGCCATCACTGGAACTTTCCACCTTGTTCGGGTCGTCACTCTGCCCCAGGTAGTTCTTGCCCAGGAAGATGGCCATGGCCGCAGACCTCTGGGCCAGCTGCCACTGGGTACGGCGCAGGGAAATTTTCCCGATTCCCCTCTTTATTCTGAAAACCTCGGAAAATTTCAATCCATACGTTTTTCGGCACCATTTCGCCAGCGTCTTATCGGTCACATCAAAAAAGCCACAGATTTCTTCTTCTGTGGCCTGCATTCCGCATAACTTCTCAAATGTTTTCTTGTCGATTGGTTTTTCCGGCCTTCCTGCTGGCATGGCTTCACCCCCTTCATCTCTTCCCGTCTATTTTTTCCACTTCTCGTTTAAAATCTTCGGAACGCAGCTTTCCCAATTGACCTGGTGGTGTATCCTGGGATGAGCCGAATTCAGCCCGGCAATCTTAACGCAGGACGGGGACATCATGACACTGTAAAAGCTCTTCACGTATGTTCCTGCATCCAGGTACTGTTCCGTCATTCCGCCCTTGTTCTTTTGAGTCGTCTTTTGGGTGATGGAAAAGTTTCGGAAGCTGAACAACAGGTTCCCCCTTTGCCCCAACACCGTATAGGTGTTGACGTCCTCGTTCACTCGTCCCAGAAAATCGAACCGCCTTGTCACATCGCAGAAAAAGGTGTTCATAGCTTTCCGCATGACTGGTTTCCTCCAGTTACCGCTTTTCAAGCCACCGATGAAATCTCCACCCTGGGCCATGGCCACAGTCAAAATCCGTCTATCAGAATCGAGCATCTTTAAAAATGCTTCGAAAACATCGTCCAGGCTTTTGGGCTTTCTTTCACTCAACCGACCGTTATTATCATACTTCTGGGCGAACACGGTATAATCGTCGTCCAGCTCCAGAAAGTACCGGTACCCTTTTTCTTTCGCCAGGTCAAAACAGGCGTTCCGGGCATATACGATGGTCCTCCTGTCCTCGAAGGTATCAGCAGTATCAAATGTTTTACTGATGGCGATCTTGTCGAAGATCAGTACGTTTTCTTTCCCGAAATTTTTCTGATACTCTTCGATTTGGCTGTCCTCGTTATCTACCACCAAGAACAGCGGCCCTGTATATCCTTCGGCCTTCAAAGTCTTATACGTGATTACGTTTCCTGCCCGTCCATGCGTCAAAATGAACGTACAAAAGTTATCCCTCAGCATTTTGCATAATCTCCTCGAGGCTTTCGGACAGCTGAACATAACCGTTTCTCAGCGCATTGTCATAGTCAATAATGACAAGGGCCGATTCTTCCATAAGTTCCTGCATCTCTGGACTGGCCTGGGCGTAGTATTCAGCGATTTTACGGTAATTGAAAACGGTGTGCCTTTGTGCTGCTTTCACCAGAAATTCTTTTTCCTCATCGCTGACTGAGCTTGCTTCGATTCTTTCCACCAGGGAGTCCGTCTTGGTGCTGTCGTAGCACCCCCCCATATCTGTCTTGTCACCTGTTATGTCGTACTGTGGAATGTTAATGGCAGTCGTATACGTATCATCTTTTTCTTCTTCCCCCAGGTTTTCCAGACCTTCGAATCCGAACTGCCCCATGTCGATGTCGTCAATGTCTGCCAGTTCGCTTTCCAACAGTTCGTCGTTCCAGTCCGCCAGCTCCGCAGTCTTGTTATCTGCCAGACGGAAAGCTTTTACCTGTTCTGGTGTCAGATCATCCGCCACGATACAGGGTACCGTCTTCATGCCCAGTTTCTTTGCGGCTTTCAGTCTGGTATGCCCGGCCACGATCACCCCGTTCTTGTCGATGATGATGGGAACCTTGAACCCGAACTGCTTGATGGAGTTGGCTACGAATTTGACTGCCTTGTCATTATTCCTGGGGTTGTTCTCGTAAGGGACAACTTGCTCGATTTTCTTTTCAATGATTTTGTCAGCTATACCTTTCATTTCGAACCCCTTTTTCAGACACGAAAAAAGGCACCCCAGACCCATCTGAAAGTGCCTTTTTCCTATGAAGTTGTACGTTGGAGTGATGAACATGGAACCTGCTGTCCCTGCCTTCACGATTACTAGTATAGCACCGAAATTGCGGCTATAGTGGGTGTAATTCGGTAATTTTGCAGTAAAAAGACGGTAATAAAACAGAAATTACGTTTTATTTTAAGTTATCCACATTGCAAAAAAATGGAGGCTGTCAGCTAACCGACAACCCCATAGGGAAAAATTTCAGATTGGTTTGAGATGGACCTGCTTCCGCATAGACCATCCTGGACATTTTACTGATTGCCCTGTGAGCCTTGTCCCTACACGTTTTCTCGTTGCACCCGGCTCCAATGGCTACGGCTTCCCATTTCTTTCCGTAGATGAATCTGTCCTTTACGATTTGAGCTTCCGTACCTGTCAGTGCTTCCAGGCAGTTATCCAGGATTCTGATCTGGCTTTCCAGCTGCTTAACCTGCATCAGCTTGACTTGATAGCGATGTTCCTTCTCGTCCTTCTGCGATACGTACATTTCCTCCTGGCTGGGCTTGTCCCATCCTCCGCCCCCGGCATCAAAGCCGAACTTGGTTGTTTTAGGAACGGGTTCCAATGAGATTTCCATCCGCAGATTGTTCAAGACCTCTTTCTGGTTCTCGACGAACACCTTCCACTCGACGTAGTGTTGAAGCTGGTGCTTCAAGTCCAGTTCGTATGAATTGTAATAGATTCCCATTGGATCCCCTCCGTATTTAGTCTTTCTTGCCGTACAGATACTCTTTTAAAAGCCTCGTGTACTCCATGGCTTTGTTCAGATCCTCTTCCTTGTTCTTTCCCAGGTACCGGTAAAGATACTTGAAAATGTTTCCCTCGTAGTAGGATTTCGGATCAGAAACGAACTTCTCGATGAAGTCCTTGCACTCCATTCCCCGGAAATTGTAGTGCCCTGGGTGGTGAATCATATCCTGGACACTATCTTCGTGCCGGTGGTTGGGTATTGCATCATGTGTACATTCCCCATTGTAAAGAGATGGGTGACTATACTTCAAATTTTCACACGAAGTCGTTTTGAAGTCGTAATCCGGCCATTTCTCCTTGATTCTTTCAATCTGCCAATATTTAGGACCTTCTAAAGTGTTTACTCCGCAACCAAATCCTCTAATATAGAACGGGCATCCTTGACACCCTTCACGAGCGATAGATGCGCAAAGCTCTTTAATGATTTCCAGCACTTTAACCAGATTTCTAACTTTCATTTCAATCTCCTTTTTTCGCTAGCGCTTCATCCAATTTGATTGCCTCTTTGATTTCGTCAATTTTTTCGTCGATGCTCCAATAGCAAGGCAGTTCGAAATCATCGTTCAGATCCCAATCAATTAGGCAGTTATTGTATCTCCCATGCAAATAAAGTTCGCATTTAGCGCAATCGTCAACCAGTCTGCATTCATCCCGGATTTCTTTGAGCCCTTCAAGTATTTTCAGTGCCTTCTTTTTGTTCATTTTCTCTCGACCTCTTTCCTTGCAAAAATCTCTTGGTTAAGTGCGGCGGCAACCATTTCCGCACGATCTCTGGTGGTAAACCACAAATCTCTTGTTCCGTCACCATTCGGTGATAAGCAGGTGAGACGGTCAATATCATCGATGCCATATAGCTTGGCCACGCCGTACCTTTTCCCGACGGGTATGGCCTCCCAAATCGGGGATTCCCTTTCCTCGAAGTGTTCACAACCTTCGACCAGCTCAATCGGCTTTGGATATTTTCCATGGCAACAAAAATTCTCAACATAATCAACAGCCAGTGTTTCCCGGAAGCACTTGCACTGCTTGCATATATCAAACCTCATCTCAACCACACTCCATTCCTCACGAAACACAGTTCATACGTTTTTCTTTTGGCTTTAAAGCGCATTTTCCTACCGTCCCACAAAGGAAGCCGAGAAGCAGAAAACCATTTCTTTGAGCTTTTATATTCCTGCCTCAACTCCTTGATTTCTTTGATCGTTGCTTCTCCAAAAAGCAACTGGTTCTTGTGGCGTTTCCACTTCTTCCATGCTCTCATTTCTTCCGTTTCTCCCTTCTTCGCAGGGTTTGCAGATCATCGTAATCAATCCACCCTGCATGGCCCCATTTCAAGCTCTTGGCCACCCATTGCAGTTCGATGGTTGGATATTTCCACTGGAAGAGTTTCCGTTTCAGTTGAGCATCCTCCATGGCCCATCCTTTCACGTCCACGGCAACCCTTTTGCCGTCCCGGATATAATCAAAATCCAGGATATAGTTGATTGCCCTCTGACGTTTCCCCTGCATGGTTGTAATAGCAGGGATAAGCTCATATCGGGGGTGGCATCTAAGATTAGAGATAGCCCCCGTTTTTTCCTGGTAACGGAGGAAGACATAGTAGTCTGCCTCCGTCTTGGAATCGAAAAGAATACCGTCCACCGTTACTTTTTTTGACCGCATCTCAATCCCCCGTCTTTTGATAGGACCGCAGGCAATGCCACGAGCACAGATAAACAGTCCGTTTTTTCTTTCTGCTGTAACTCCTGTATGCCCACGCACCAGGGTCGAGTACGTAGAAAATTTTCCCGCAAATTGGGCAGGTTTTTGTACAGAGAAAGCCGCCCATGTCAGCATACTTTTTTGAACTCATGGATCCTCCCAGCCAAGCTATCGATCATCCGATACAAAACATCCAGCTTCCACGACAATTCTTTGACCTGTTTCCGCAGTCCCTCGTTCACCAGTTCCAGATCATCCATCTTTTCCCCGTCCATCCACATTTCATGACGGAGAAAAGCGTTCTCCCTTTCCAGCTCTTCAATGACTTTCTCAGTGTTCATCGTCTCCACCTCGGTTGACCAGGATACACGCCATGATCACGACTGAAAAAAGACCACCGACCATAGCGGAAACAGCGGATATGATAAAATCTCTCATCATATCGCCCATCAGAAGGGAATTTCTTCATCGAACTGGCTCGTCACATCCTGTCCCATGCTTTCAAACCCATTCCCTGCCGCAGAATTTTGCGTATGAGTGTCTTTTTCTTTCCGCTCGATAAATTCCACTCGGTCAGCAATAACTTCGCTCACAGTCCGATTTTGGCCTTGCTTGTCCAGGTATTTGCGAATCTGTAACCGGCCTTCAACAAGCAGCCGTTGCCCCTTGCTGACATTGTTCCCGACTACCTCAGCCGTTTTATTCCAGGCAACGATGTTGATGAAGTCAACTTCCTTCTGTCCATCTTTCCCGGAAAATGGGCGGTCAACAGCCAGGGAAAACGAAGTGGTCGTTTTCCCTGTGCTGGTTACCTTGACTTCCGGGTCCTTGGTCAGCCGTCCCAGCAACACAATCTTATTCATGCTCATGTTCCCCCTTGTCATTGAAATAAAGATTCATGGCGCATTTTTTGTCCAGACACCCTGCACAGTTCGGGAACGCCGCCTTGAAAATCAGCGGATATTCCTTCTCCAGGATTCTTTTAATTTTCCACGCCACGTCACGGTGTTCCTTCATCGCTCTCTGACACATCCGTTTTGGCAGGTACTCAAGCCATGCCCGAAAATTCCCGGACACGTAGACCTCGTACATGGCTGCTTTGGGAATGCAGTACAACGCAGCTTCCGGGCCGCACAGGTTGAGCATGGCCGCATAGCTTTCCATTTCATCCTCTATGGTTCTGTCGATCACCTTGTTACCAGTCTTATAATACTTTTTCAGCTCCGTGTTCCGGGACGACTGGACGGTAAAACTCAGATGACGATGCCTAGTAATTTGTAGCAGGCAGGCCATGGAGATTTCCAACCGGAAAGTTGCCTGGCAATGTTCGAACACGCTCCAGTGTCCCATGTCCCTGATTTTCTCGATGACCGCTTCTGTGGCTTCCTTCTGGTAGCAAACCCCTGCTTCCCTCTTGAAAAGCTCCATAGCGTTCGGTGTGATGCTCACTAACTCAACAGCTCCCATTTTTAACCCCTTTCAGCTTCAGTTCATCCTCAACGGTGACGATTATGGTATCGCCGTCCTCTTCTGGTATATAGTCCGACTTGTCATAACAGTAAATCATGACAACCTGTCGATTCTTGATTTCTTCAACCTTATCCCAGGGTACTTCCTCGGAACGGTCGTCAATTAAAACTTCACCGTTTCTGGAATAGACTTCAATATGCGTTGCAGTTATTAGCGGAAACAACTTTTTAAGTTTCATTGTGTTCCTCTTCCTTGATTTTTTCAGCGTCGTTTAAAACTTCCGCCTTGTATTCTGCCATCATGCGATTGTTGAACACTTCGGTATCATATTCATCAACTACCATGATGAACTTGTGCGGTCTGATCACTCTGTAATCTCCATCGCCCATTTTTTTCACCTTCCAGGACAATATTTTTTGTTCGATTTCCTGTTCCATCATTTCAAAGCCACCCTTTCTATTTTTCGAAATCCGCAAGGTCACAAAAATCCATGATACACTCCATCAGATTTTTCCGATTGACTCCCAGATGATTTTGCCGAACGTAGGTTTCGGACCAACTCTTTACCTTTCCCTTCTTATCGCATTTGAAAGCCATACACTCGGTGATTCCTGGTTGATAGCGAGTCATAGCAGTGAGTTGTGTCATATCAAAAAGGTAATACTTCCAATCCAACACCAGAATCGCTCTGGCGTATGGGGATTTGTCTCGAATCCCCATCTGAAAATCAAGAATCACGGCTCTCCGCATTGCGATCACACTCCTTGATTCTAGTCGCCCACCGAATCCACTTCGGGCTGATGGTGGCATGGTCCACGCATTGATACAGATCATCCGGACCGTTCTCGGTCAGAACCTCCAGGCACATCAGTACATCGCAGAACTCTTCGTTCAGATCAGAAAGTGCCTGTTTGTAGTTCACGGGGGTGGGGTTCCCATTCCACCCTGCCGCACGGATTAACTTCAATGCGGCCTGGCTCATTTCGTTCAGTTCCTCGCTTAGCTGTTCCAGCCCAGTACGGGGATCGATATGCCCCATCACATAGGCTTTACTTTTAGCAATTTTCGCTATTTTTTCCTTGTCCATGTTCAACCTCTTCCTTGATTTTTTCGGCCCGGTCCAGAAGCCTTTCCAGACGAACCTTTCCGAAACCGAACTCCCTGTGCAGGGCTTCCAGAATCAGTGCCTTTTCTGCCACCACACCCTGGTACTGTATTTCATTGCTGTAATTGATCAGCCATTCCCGGAACAGCGGAACGGGCAGTTCTTTGATTTTCTTCAAGTCCTGCCGGCTGACTCCGGGAATCCATTTTCCGTCCATGATCATCGCCCCCAGAAAACAAGGGCATACAATGCCACTATGTCAAGAATCAAGATTCCACCCAGGAAAAGGGCAACAATACTGATCATGACCATCTGAAAAACTGCTTTCCGAATCATCCCATCCTCCGATCCCTTCCATTCAGTGGAATGGTGACTGTCATGGCCATAATCCTGGACGAAATCCGCTCCCCTGTTACCCGGTCACCATGTCCAGAGATATGTTCCGCCAATTCGTCCAGGCTGTAATTGCTTGTAAAAATCGTCTGCTTACGATTGGAATACCTGTAGTTGACCAAATCCATAAGCTGCTCAGCTACCCATGCTGTAGCACGTTCTGCGCCGATGTCGTCCAGGATAAGCAGGTCAGCGTCCTTGGCAATCTTTGCCGGGTCTTCTTTATGTTCATCCCGGATTGCCTCCCGGAACTTGGAAAGCAGTTCGGGAACGAACACGAACATGGTAGGGATCCCTGCCTGCAATCTTTCCCGGGCTATCAAAGAGGCCAGCATGGTTTTTCCGGTCCCTTTCGGTCCGGTGATATAAAGACCACGGTCAGTGCTTCCACTCGCCACAGCCTTTCCGGCATCCCGGGCGGCTTTTTCATCCAGGGAATCTGCCTGGAAATCTTTCCAGGTTTTCCCTTCCAGATACGGTGGTAGACAACTGTTCTTCATGAGCCTGTCAATTTTCTCCTGCTTCCGTCTGGCTTCTTCCACCCGACACATCCGCATAGCCCTATGAGGCTTCCCGTTAGATTGAATTATGAGGGGGTAAAAGCCCCGGGTTGGCTGTCCGCAATGCACCCCGTCGCATTCCCGGCAGGGGGCTTGTTCTTCCCTCACCTCTTCTTCAATCGTCTTTGATGATGCCCAGTTCTTTGAGGACCCGTTGGCGCTTGCGTTCTGCAGCTTCGTCATAACCCCCGGGCAATGGGCTTTGAGAAAGTCCAGTGTTTCCTTGCTGATTTCCATTCCGTACACCTCTCTTTTTATTCGCCAGGATACTGGCCACGTACTGGATTGATGTTCCACGATACCCGGATGCTTTTTGAACAGCTTCCATGACATCCATGGTTCCGTATGTTTCGATTAGATCAAGCAGATTTTCCCGTTCAGTCAAATTGGCAATCGGGTGAATCTTGCTTTCGAACTCATGGATAACCTCTTTGGTCTGATCGCCTATATATATACTCTTACTCTTACTCTTATAATCTTTACTCTTACTCTTATGTATATGGAAATCAGAAGGCACATTTTTTTCCTTTCTTTCCTCATTTTCTCCAAAAGAACGGAAATCAGAAGATACATTTTTTTCCTTTCTCATTTCCGTGTTTTGAGTAGAACGGAAATTAGAAGGCACATTTTTTTCCTTTCTTTCCCCAGATAAGAGATGAAGAGTATAGACAGCAGACCGAAGCCCTTTTCTTGACTGGAAAGAAATCAGCCCTTCATCTTCCAGCCTTTTCCGGGCATTTCGTATCGTCCGATCGTCCATCTGTCCGCATTTGGTACTGAGCAAACTCAGTGAAGCGTTGAACACTGTTTTTCTCCCCAGGGAGTTGCTGATGCGCATCAAAGCGAACCAGAGGACGATTGAAGAAGGTGGCAGCTCGTGATAGGTCAACCACGCATCAAAAGCGTTCAATTCGCTTATGTAACTGAATGTTTCCATCTGCCACCGCCTTGTTTATCCAATCAACTTCATGTTTCCAATAGCCTTTTGACCTGCTTCATCATCGAACAGCACTTCCTGGGCACGCTTTCCAGAAACGTACAGTTCAGCTTCCTTCAGCACCTTCCGCAGTTTCCGTTCCGTAGAATCAGAAAGATATGCCCCCAGTGGTGCATCCTTTGGACGGGTCCCAATGTTCGGCGTGTTGATGGCAACATCAGCATCAAGCCACGGAACGTAGATGGTCCCCTTGATTACTGCGTTGAAATTCCCATCCCCTGTGTGTTTGAAGGAACAGCCCTGGACGTTGGTCCGTTCATCTGCCTTCTCACCATCCGTAATGGAAATTCCGATGATTCCCATTAGATCTGGGGCCAGAGAACACATTGCCTGGATGAATTCGGGACGTGGTGCCTCGTTAGAGGACACCACGTATTCGGTTACTTTACCTTCATCGCTTTCAGTGAAAGACACCTTAACATCGGTGTTTCCTTTCATTTTCACATCTTTAACTTCGATCATGCTTGAGCCTCCGCTTCTTCCAGCTTATGTTTGAGGGTGTTGTAGGTTCGCCAGTAGGTTGTCATATCCATTTCTTCAACGGATTTGATGTTGTAATGGGTCAGCATATCCTGGATTTTTCTGCCGTTCTTCTGGCAGAGGATTTCCAGGTCGTTGGCCATTTTTTGGGTGGGGTGTTGGGGCTGTGGATCAGCATCATGCTCGTTATCATCTGCATTCTTTGGGCTTTGCTTTCCAGTCCCAAAGGTTCCCTGGTTCCCGTCATCGTCTGGATTCCAGGCAACTCCTAGGAAAGCCGAAATGTCATAACGGCGGATATAAGTCTGGGAAGACCCGCAGCTTTGCGGGTCAGTCCCTTTGGCCAGGTTGAACTGGCCATCAGATTCAATCCATTCACCGCTAACATGGGTCAGTCTGGTTTGACACCACACCTTCATCTTGTTTCCTTCAACAAGCTCGGTGGTGATGTTGTTGTTGATGTACAGCCCATGCTTGTTTGCAATGGGCTTAACTGCCGCCATAAGGTCATCCAGTTCGACGTACTTACTCTTAAAGTACGGGTTTGTGCTGTTCTTTCTTGGGTCAACGACCTCACTCTGGAATGCAACCAGAGCAGGGGCGATTTTAGTCAACGTCTCACTTGTTCTCATCGCTCATTCCTCCTACCGAATGGAAAGGTTGTTCCGTTCAACCAGCTTGCACCCTGGAACATCTTCCCCAGATTTCAAAGCCTTCTTGATTCCGGCTTTGTCGACTTTTGGCTCCTGGATGATCAGATAGGGTGCAGGGATCTTTTCTGCATCCGTGACTTCCACGGCCTGGGATTTCCGATAAGAGGCTTTGAAATCGGCACATTCGAACTTCTTTCCGGCCAGGATCATGTTCATGTAGTCCATCAGCTGTTCGGCCTTGTTTTCCTTGGCTTTCCGTCTTTCGGCCAGGGAAATTTCCCGTTCCCGGATTGCCTTGGCATCGGCTTTCATGTCAAGAATCCATTTGCCGATGTTGGTCAGCTTTTCATCACGTTCCATTTGCAGGGCATCCAGGGCCGCCGCATCAATGACTTCGCCTGTTTCTGTATCCACCACCATGTCCCCGTCCTTAACGCAACGGAGAATCTGTTCGTTGATTTCGTACAAAGTGCTCATTTTTCGTCCTCCTTTCCCATCATTTTGAAAGCCTTCACCAGTCTGGCGGCCCCTTTCAGTTGTTCGGTCAGTGCCACAATACGCTTGTCACGGTCACTGATTTCCTTTTGCAGGTTTTCCACCTGCTTCCGAAGGTCATAGCACTCGCTGGAGTAGTTTCGATTGGTTGCCCTATCGTCAACCAGGAAACGGTATTCGTTCAATGTGATGGTGACTAACAGCTCGCCTTCGGATTTGAAGTCCCTCAATGTAGTGCTGTAGTCGTCCATTTTCTTTTCCAGGATTTGATCCTGTTTCAGTTCGGTGTTTTCCATTTTTTCCTCCCGTGATATAATGGAGGTGGAACCACTTATCGAAGAAAATCTCCACCTCATCCCCACACGGACATGTGGGGATTATTTTTTTACTCTGATCATCAGAACCTTGCCGGGTTGTAACGCTCCCGGGTCGGCCACATCGTTGTCCGTTCTTGCCCTGTCTATCACCTCCCTTATGTCCTCGCTGGTGTCCAGCTTGGAGCAAATGTCCCATAGGGACTGCCCAGGAAGCACCACACGGGAATAGCATGTGTACTGCTTCGGCTGCTGAATCTCATTGACAGCAGATACAGCATGACTGGCCACGGTGATTGCTGACAGGGCAATCACAAGTGCGGCCCCTCTAGCTTTCCAGTTCATTGTTTTCACCCCCTTTCAAGATTTCGGCCATAGCCTGTGAACCCAGCTGACCGACTTTAAACATCAACGCCATGAGGCGTTCGTTCTTTTCTTTTTCCAGTTTCAGTTCCCGTTTCAGCCGGGCCACCTCATGTGGCAGAAGGGAATCACCAGGCATCTTCGCCAGTTCTACGACTTCACTCTTGGAAAATCGAACCCCAGGGAGATTGACCAGCTGATGAAGTTTCCCGGAATCCCTCATGTCGTAGACAGCTTGGGGAGTGCATCCGTAGTAGTCGGCTACGTTCCGGGTTGTCCATATCTCGCGGTCGAAATCCTCTTGTTTCATCCCTCCACGCCTCCTTCATCGATAAATTCTTTTTGCTCCAACTCCCGTGGCATATTTTGCCAGGAAACGCTCGGCATCTTCTTTTTTCATTTCCCATCGTGAGCCTTCAATTGGAATCCACGGAAAACTATTCCCACACTGGTAGCAAGCCCGATATTTTTTATACCGTCAACCTTTTTGGATATAACAGATAAGGTGTATTTGGTCACATATTCTAAAAGAAATTCCATCATTTCCCACGCCTTTACAAATTAAATTGGTATTTACGGTTAAAAAAAAAGCTCGTCAACGGTCATACCAGAATCTCTGGAAATTTTTCGCATATTCTTAGCAGAGGGCGTAATATCGCCCCGTTCCCATGCAGACCAGGTTTGCTGACCGACACCATATCGTTCTCCCATCTCTTTTTGAGTGCGATCCCCACGATATTTAATTAAGTTTTCTCTCATAGCTTCACCCCCTTTACCAATTTAACTTGTATTTATTATATACCATTTAAAATGGTAAATCAACAGGAAAACCGATTAAATTATAATTTATTTTTATCAGTATTTTTAGTACAATAAGGCCAGAAATACCATTTATAATGGTGAAAGGGGTGCAGGGAATGGGAATTGGTCAGATAATCAAAGAGAAAAGAACAGCACTGAAAATGACGCAGAACGAACTGGCGGAAAAACTCGGAGTGAGTCAGCAGTCCGTTACCGGATGGGAAAACAACGCCGCTGTACCCCGTGAATCGGCAGTCCGGGGGATGATGGATATTTTTGGACTAACACGGAATGAACTGTTTGGGGAACCGGAAGCCCCTGCCCCTTCCGCCTCTAACATTCCCGTTCTTGGAAGTGTGATAGCTGGACAGCCTGCCTATGCAGCAGAAAACATAATCGGCTGGGAAGAAGTCACCGCCAAAATGGCCAAACAAGGGAAGCTGTTCGCCCTCAAAGTCAGAGGTAACAGCATGGTGCCGGAATTTAAAGAAGGGGACATCGTGATAGTAAAGGAACAGCCGGACGTGGAATCCGGGGAAATAGCCGTTGTCCTGGTCAATGGGGACGAAGCTACGTTGAAGAAAGTCAAGAAAGATCAGAACGGCATTTTCCTATATGCATTCAATCCGGACGTATATGAACCGCACTTTTATTCGAACCAGGACATCGAAACTCTGCCGGTTAGGATAGTCGGAAAAGTCATTGAAAATCGCAGGGAATGGTAAAGGGGGACTGAAAAATGAGCATCACAGGTGTAATCGCAGTTGTAGTTTTCTTTTGGTTCGTTCTAGCACTGATCAAGCCGCAGAGATTCGCCCCGTTCTTCAAATCCGGGGCACGAAAAAAGGCTTTCATACTTTTCCTGGCTGTGAGTGTAGTCTGCGGCCTTCTGGGTGGAAAACCGGCAGGAAAAAATCCCCAGGGCGGAACCGGAACAAAGCAAGAAAAAGTGTACAAAATCGGGGACACAATGAAGGACAAAAATTTTGAAATCACGGTCCTGGATAAACAGACAGCCAAAGACGTATATGACGAAAGCGGATACTTGAAGACCACCGCCAACGGAAAATATATCGTTCTCCACGTGAAATTTAAAAATATCGCAAAAGAAGCCAAAAGACTGAACAACGGGGCTTTCAAAATTAAGCAAGGCGACACCACCTATTCGCCGGTAACCCTGGCAGTTCGAACCGACAAAAACATTTTCCTTACGGCTCTGAATCCTGGTGTGGAAAAGGTCGGGGAACTGTACTTTGATGTTCCCGATTCTGTAGCCGATTCCAACGACTTGGTACTGACCATGAGTGGATTTTCTTTCGGATCAGACAACGGGGACGGAAAAATCCTTTTGAAAAAGTGAAATGAAAATAAAAAGCCCTCCCGATTGGGAGGGCAATTTTAAAAAGGGGGAACCATGGAATATACGTTTTCAACCAGGATGAAAAACGGGTCGGTGTGTCTGATCCTGGCATATAAGATTGGGAAAAAATGGAAGCAGAAAACGAAACAGGGATTCCGCACCCAACGGGAAGCCAGGGCATACCAGACGGAGTTGCTTCGCCAGGCAGAGAAGGAAGCCGGTCTGACCTTTGACCCGACACTGAAAGATATATCACTGCGGCAGTTCTGGCCTATTTTTAAGCGGGACCGGGAAAAAGAACTGTCCTACACCTCTATCCAGAGTTACCGGGCCTGCCTTAAACGCATGGCCCCTATCCTGGATACTCCCATCAAAGATCTGGCAATGCCCATGATACTGAATCAGCTTAACGCCCTGCCGGTTGCTACTGCAACCAGGAATCTGACTCTTCGGGCCTTAAAGATCATCCTGCAACACGCTGTCCTGTATAAGATCATCCCGGAAAACCCTGCCAGGATCATAAAACAGATTTCCAGCCGTGAGAAGCAGCCGTTGAACGCCTTCACGGTCAAAGAAGTATCCGATATTCTTGCCCATTTCCAGGGCCGGAAGAACCGGGCACACTACCTGGTGTTGCTCATAGCCGCCAGAACAGGGCTTCGGATTGGTGAAATCCTCGGCCTGACCTGGGAGGCAATCGACTTCCGCCGAAACCAGCTACGGGTGACTCAGCAATGGGGGCAGATAGGCCGGGGAAAGTACGGGCTGAAGCCCTGTAAGACTGCCAACAGCGTCCGGGCGGTTCCTGCTCCGGCAGACGTCATGGACGAACTGCGGAAATATAAGCAAGAAACCCCATTACAGCTGAATGGCCTTGTCTTCTCTCCAAAAGGTATGCACGCTCTGACGGTGAATCTGAACCTTTGGCTTCGGAAGCATTACGGGCGGTCGCTCCATTCTTTTCGTCATACTTTCGCTACCCTCCTGCTGTCCAGGACAGGCGATATAAATCTGGTGGCCTCGGTCCTTGGGGATACCATTGCAATAGTATCCAAAACATATGTAAATTATACACAAGATATTCGGGACAAAGCAGCCGAAAGCATCGCCGATTTATACTCTTTTGCCTAAATTTCTGCCGTTTGTCTGCCGTTTAAAGAAAAAAGCTAGGTATAATCAGCGTCTTCCCGGCTTTTTCAGTGTACAGTTTATTATACCATGAATTGCCGATTCTTCCATGCCTTTAGCCTCTTTGCCCCGCAAAAGTTCCATAAAAAGACACAACCTCCTTCCATAGGAAAAGAGACACTCACCGGTGCTTTTATTTTGGTTCTATAATAAATGTTGGGGTGAGGAAATATTCTTTC
>ULSV01034704.1_pt1 | contig 34300 bp, 24 predicted proteins | sample 1956991 | NCBI WGS metagenome assembly ULSV01 (sample SAMEA4835717, study PRJEB28245) | human gut metagenome | biome: gut microbiome; material: fecal sample | place: Denmark | collected 2008 | reverse complement strand
GAAGCAGAGAGAGAATCTGCGTAAGTAATATGAAAAATATCCACGCACCCCCTTGACAAAAGCTTTCAGAAGATACGCTGCTTTCTGCGATGGAGACTGCCGGAAAGGACGATATGCCGGAGGACGCCGAACGCAAGGGCCTGGGGACCCCGGCCACCCGCGCCGGGATTCTGGAAAAGCTGGTGTCCACCGGCTTCCTGGAGCGCAAAAAGAGCAAAAAGCAAGTACAGCTCTTGCCGTCCCATGATGCGGTGTCCCTTATCACCGTGCTGCCGGAGCAGCTGCAATCGCCCCTTCTGACCGCCGAGTGGGAGTACCGGCTGGGTGAGATCGAGCGCGGCGAGCTGGCACCGGAGGATTTCATGGACGGGATTTCCACCATGCTCCAGGAGCTGGTGAGGACCTATCGGATGATTAAAGGCACCGAGTATCTGTTCACGCCGCCCCGCGAAGTGGTGGGCAAATGCCCCCGCTGCGGCGGCGATGTGGCGGAATTGCAAAAGGGCTTCTTCTGCCAGAACGAGGGCTGTAAATTCGCCATCTGGAAAAACAACAAGTGGTGGGCCGCCAAGAAAAAACAGCCCACCAAGGCTGTGGTGACGGCGCTTCTCAAAGATGGTTGTGCAAGGATCACCGGCTGCTATTCCGAAAAGACCGGTAAGACCTACGATGCCACAGTGGTTCTGGAGGATGATGGGCAGTACGCCAATTTCAAGCTGGAATTTGACCAGCAGAAAGGTGGCAAACGATGAAGCTCTCCCTCTACGAACAGGAAACCATTATCCTCTACAACCAGGCCGAGGCTACCGCCGAAGTCTATACCCATGATTCCCGGCTTCTGGAGAAATTGCGACGGCTGGCGGAGAAATACCCGGACCAGATCGTGAAAAAGGACCGCCAAACCTTTCTCGTTCCCAAACGCTGCGTATCCGTCCGAGAACCGTACAGCGCCGAGCGTCGTAAGGCTGCCAGTGAACGAGCCAAGGCTGCCGGGTACAGGCCGCCCACCCCCAAGAAAGGCAATGAATGAGCATGGTCGAGAGCGTCTTTGAGGCCGTCAAACAGTCTGTCACCGTCCGGGATGCGGCGCAGATGTATGGGATCGAGGTCAACCGGAGCGGCATGGCCTGTTGCCCGTTCCACGATGATAAAAATCCCAGCATGAAGCTGAACGAGGAATACTTCTACTGCTTCGGCTGCGGAGCCACCGGTGATGTAATCGACTTCACAGCGAGGCTCTACAATCTGTCCCCCAAAGAGGCCGCCGAGAAGCTGGCCCAGGATTTTGGCCTGGCTTATGACAGTCAGGCCCCTCCCCGGAGGCGCTATGTCCGGCGGAAATCCGAGGCCCAGAAATTCAAGGAGGACCGGGACCATGCCTTTCGTGTCCTGGCCGACTACTTTCATTTACTCCGCAAGTGGGAAACGGACTACACACCCAAAACACCGGAGGAAAATCCACATCCCCGATTCATGGAGGCAATCCAGAAAAAAGACTATGTGGGCTATTTGCTGGATTTTTTCCTGGAGGATACCCCTGATGAACAAAGACTGTGGATTGCCGAACATCAATCAGAAATCGCCAATTTGGAAAGGAGAGTGAAAATCATGGCTGATAAGCCCACCAACCGGGAGCGGTTGCAGGAAATCACGGCGGGCATTGAACAGGGTATCAAGGAGCTGTTCGAGAGTGAAAAATATATGCGCTACCTGTCCGTCATGTCCAAGTTCCATCGCTACTCCGTCAACAACACCATGCTCATCTATATGCAGCGCCCGGACGCCACCCTGGTGGCCGGGTTCAACAAGTGGAAAAACCAATTTGAGCGCCATGTGAAAAAGGGCGAGCATGGTATCACCATCATCGCCCCCACGCCCTACAAAAAGAAAATCGAGGAAATGAAGCGTGACCCGGATACCCATGCACCCATCTTGGACGCGGATGGCAAGGCCGTCATGGAGGAAAAGGAAATCGAAATCCCCATGTTCCGCCCGGTCAAGGTGTTCGATGTGAGCCAGACGGACGGCAAGCCCCTGCCGGAGCTGGCCTCCAGCCTGTCCGGGACGGTGCCGCATTATGAGGCGTTCATGGAAGCTCTGCGCCGCTCTGCCCCGGTCCCCATCGAGTTTGAGCCGATGGACGAGAACATGGACGGCTATTTTTCCTCCGAGCAGCAGCGGATCGCCATCCGGGAAGGCATGAGCGAGGTGCAGACTGTTTCAGCCGCTGTCCATGAGACCGCACACAGCAAGCTCCACGACCCGAAAAAATATGAAATCGAGCAGTCTTGGAAAGTTGTCATGGATAGCGGTGGAGGCACAGTAAGAGATTTTCAATCTGGATTTGCAACTGAGGTCGAGGCAGAACAGTTTGCTACCGAAATGGGCTGGCGCTTTGTGGACGAGAATCGGTTTGAGTGGCGGCTGGAGGTGGAGGAAGATCTGACGGCTGTGAAACAAGCCGCCAAGAACCGCAACACCGAGGAAGTGGAGGCCGAGAGCATCTCTTATGCGGTCTGTCAGTATTTCGGCATCCAGACCGGCGAAAACAGCTTCGGCTACATCGCTTCCTGGTCCGAGGGCAAGGAGCTGAAGGAGCTGCGGGCCAGCCTGGAAACCATCAGCAAGACTTCCTGCGAGCTGATTAACGACATCGAACGCAACTACAAGGAAATCTGCAAGGAGCGCGGCATTGACCTGACCGCAGCCCCGGAGCCGCAGCAAGCCCCCCAGCAAGCTGCGGAGGGAAAGCCCCCTGCAGAAGAAGTTTCACAGCCCAGCGCCGAGTACCGGGAGGCACTGCTGGTGCTGGACGATACCACCTATCTTCATGTTCAGCCCTGCGACACGGGCTGGGACTATACCCTCTATGATGCGGCGACTATGAATCATCTGGACGGCGGCCAACTGGATGGGCAGAACATTGGTCGCTCTGAAGCTATCGGTCACATCTGCAAGGACCTGGGGCTGGGTGACAAATCCATCAAGTATGCTCCGCTGTCTATGATTGAGAACTTGCAGGAACAGGCCAGCCAGCAGACCGCAGAAGCCGCAGCCGCCCAGCTGCCGGATGCCCAGGAGCAGGCGTTGGACGAATACCCCATGCCGGACCCGGCACTGACCCAGGATGATTTGGAAAAGTGCGGCTACATGGACAGCGACCTTCTGCCGCTCTCCAAAGAACGAGCCTATGAGCTGATGGAGCGGGACCTGACCGTTTACATCATCCAAGAGGGCGAAAACCCGGAAATGGCCTTTGATACCACCGACCTGGACGCACATGACGGAATCTTCGCCATTTCCCGTGAGGAATGGGAGGAAAGCCCGGAGTTTGATAAGCTGGTCAAGGACCGCATGGACCACCAGGAGGAACGGGAGCAGGCGTTTCTCTCCCACAAGGGGGACTGCTATGCGATTTACCAAGTGAAGCACACTGACGAGCTGCGGGACATCCGTTATGAGGGGCTTGAGTGGATCAAGTCCATCGGGCGGACAGTTCAGCGAGACAACTATGATCTGGTCTACACTGCACCGCTTTCTCCCAGCGACCTGAAAGGTAGTGTACTGGACAATCTCGAATACCGCTTTAATAATGAACATCCTGCCGACTACCGCCATCCGTCCATGAGCGTCAGCGACATCGTTGCCATTAAGCATGATGGCAAGGTATCCTGTCATTACTGCGATAGCTTCGGCTTTGAGCCGGTTCCCGGATTCCTGCCGGATAATCCGCTGAAAAATGCGGAAATGGCTGTGGAGGATGACTACGGTATGATCGACGGTATCATCAACAACGGTGCCAAGGAACCGACGGTAGCCCAGCTGGAGCAGCAGGCGCGCAGCGGCCAGCCTATTTCCCTCATGGATTTGGCGGCTGCCGCCCACCGGGAGGACCAGGACAAGAAAAAGTCCGTCATGGAGCAGCTGAAAAGCCAGCCCAAGACGGAACACAAAAAGGCAGCGCCCAAAAAGAGCGCGGAAAGGGAGATTTGATATGGGAAACTTCACATTCGAGGAAATGAATCTGCTTTGCATTTACAACACCGGCAGCCGCGGGGGGCTGATCGAGGCTCTGACGGAGATGCGCGGCGAGCTTTCGCCGGAGGAAGCCGAGCTGCGGGAGCTGACGGACAGCGCCCTGGGCAAGCTCCAGGCTATGAGCGACAACGAGTTTGCCGAGCTGGAACTGTTCCCGGATTTCGACGAGTAAACACTATCCCAACTGACCCAGCGGGGCGGCCTGATGTGCCGCCCCGTTTCTATTTAACATGAAAGGAGGACAGAAAACCATGCCATCCAAAGCTGAATTTTACCGGCAGATGGCCGAACAGGTATCGACCCGGCTTGTGGGCAGCTGGCAGGAATGGACGGCCTTTCTCATTACCGCCAGCCGTCTCTATAAATATCCGTTCCATGAGCAGATGATGATTTATGCCCAGCGCCCGGATGCCACCGCCTGTGCCGAGTATGACCTGTGGAACGAGAAAATGGACCGGTATGTGCGGCGCGGCTCCAAGGGCATCGCCTTGGTGGACGATTCCGGTGACAGACCCCGGCTGCGCTATGTGTTCGATATTTCCGACACCGGCACCCGTGAACATTCCCGGACGCCCTGGCTGTGGCAGCTGGAAGAACAGCACATCGGGCCTGTGTCGGCCATGCTGGAGCGCAACTACGGCATTGCTGGTGATAATCTTGCCCAGCAGCTTACCGATGTGGCCGGAAAGCTGGCGAGTGAGTATTGGAACGAGCATCAGCAGGACTTTCGCTACATCGTTGACGGTTCGTTCCTGGAGGAGTACGATGATCTCAACGTCGCAGTCCAATTCAAATCGGCGGCCACCGTCAGTATTGCCTACGCCCTGATGTCCCGCTGCGGTTTGGAGCCGGAACGCTACTTCCAGCACGAGGACTTTATGTCGATCTTTGACTTCAACACCCCGGCCACAGTTGGGGCGTTGGGAGCAGCAGTCAGCCAGATCAACCAGCAGGTGCTGCGGCAGATCGGCGTCACCATCCAGAACTATGAACGTGAGCATATCGCGGAAAGGAGCATTACACATGGAGAACAACCTGACTTACACGAGGAACGGCGATTACCTGATTCCCGATCTGAGCCTGAGCGAGCAGCCGAAGAAGCCCCTGGGCAAGTACGGCAGGATGCGGAAAGCGTACCTGAAGGAACACCGTCCCCTGATCTACAACCATCTGCTGATGAGCGAGAAGCTGTACTCGCACCTGCTGGAGATCGAGGAGACGGCGAACAGCCGTCTGGAGCAGATGATGCCCCAGCTGGCGGAGTCGGCGGGCGCGACGGAGGAGCTGAAAGCCCGCGATCCGATGCGCTGGGTGGGCCTGATGAACACCTGCAAGGCACAGGCCGAGGAGATTCTGATGGCGGAGCTTATCAACAGCTGACCTTAAACCTGTTCCTCTCCGAAGCGGAACAAATCCAAAGAATAGATGAAGCAGAGAATGTGAAAACATCCTCTGCTTTTTCTTTTACCCAGGAACAGCCGCAGCCGGAAGCTGCCGACCAGGAGGCAGAGGCGGCAAAGCCTACTCTCCGGGAGCTGCATGAAAAATACAAGCCCATCGTGCTGGAGGCTGTTTCCCAAGACATCCGATACCGTAACGCCTGCGGTCATAGTGATTATGAAAACGCTATGATCGAGTGTAATGCCGCTGTACGCCGCGCCATTCTCGACTCCCACGATATAGAGCTGATCCGCCTGTTCTCTGATGTGCCGGAGTTTCGCCAACGGCTGCACCGGGAAGTGGCAGACGAAACCTATCCCAAGCTCCATGAACTGCTACGCCCGCTCTCGGACAATGACATTGACCGTGCTATCCAAGCCTGGAATGGCAAGATCGAAAGCAAACACGCCGTTGTCCGCTACATGAAAGACCATGCGCGGGAAAAAGATACCGCCGCATGGCTGGCCCATGAGTTTGACGGAGGCGAAGGCAAAACCCCGCTTGCGATCCGCCCGGAAAGCCCCAACGGAATGGCTCTGCCCTGGCCCAAAATACAGCGCCGGATTGCCCAGCTCATCAAAGAGGACCGTTTCTACACCCAAGTTGAAAAGGACAATCTGGATGATGTGGACCCCATCGCTATCCGGGAGACCCTGGCTCAGCGAGGGATTGTAGACGGCCAAGTTGTGGACTCGGAAAAGCTGGACAGAGATCCCTTTGTGCAGTGGGTTATGGCCGATGCCCAGCGGATTGCTGCGGAGGAAACATCGGAACAGCCTACACCGCCAGATTTGTCTGGTCAGCCCATCACCCGCACGGGGGACACCATCACCATTGGAAACGGTGACACGGTCCATGAGATCGACATCACTGTGTCCGATGAGGAATACGAAGCCATTCGGCAGACCATCCCGGATGAAAAAGCCGATGACCCTTCTGCCCCGATCTACCATGTGGGCGACACAGTATATCTGGAAAATCAGGAGTATCGCATCACGGAGCTGCGGGAGGACACAGTACAGCTGCTTCCCACCGGCATGAGCTACCCCATCTACCGGGCCGAGAGCCGGGAACGGTTTGAACAGCTGCTGCGGGAGGATGCCCGCAATGAGGCGACAACCGAGTTCCTGCCGTTGAATCCCGAAACGGTGGACCAGGACCACACCGAACCGCCTGCAGTGATTCTGCTTTCTGGTTCCGAGCAAACCGATGAGCCGAAAACACCCCCTCAACCTGCGCCTGGGAATTTCCGCATCATGGATGACAACCTGGGCACAGGTGGGCCGAAGGAGAAGTTCTGGCGCAACATCAAGGCCATTGCCACCCTGAAACAGATTGAGCAGGAAAACCGTCACGCTACCCTGGAGGAGCAGCATCTGCTTTCGCAGTATGTGGGTTGGGGTGGAATTCCCGACGCCTTTGACCCGCAGAAGCCTGCGTGGACTGCGGAGTATTCGGAGCTGAAGGAGTTGCTGACCCCGGAGGAATACGCCGCTGCCAGAGGGTCCACCCTCAACGCCCACTACACCAGCCCCACGGTGATTCGGGCCATTTACGAGGCCGTGGGGCACATGGGGTTCAAGACCGGCAACATTCTGGAGCCGTCCTGTGGTGTGGGCAATTTCTTCGGGATGCTGCCGGAGAGCATGGCCGGAAGCAAACTGTACGGTGTGGAGCTGGATTCCATCAGCGGACGGATCGCCCGGCAGCTTTATCCCAAAGCCGACATCACCGTGGCGGGATTTGAAAACACCGACAGGCGGGACTTCTATGACCTTGCCATCGGCAATGTGCCTTTCGGTCAGTATCAGGTCAACGACAAAGCCTACAACAAGCTGGGCTTCAACATCCACAACTACTTTTTTGCCAAGGCGCTGGATCAGGTGCGGCCCGGCGGCGTAGTGGCCTTTGTGACTTCCCGCTACACGATGGACGCCAAGGATTCCACCGTGCGCCGGTATCTGGCCCAGCGCGCCGAGCTGCTGGGGGCGATCCGCCTGCCCAACAACGCCTTCCGCGCAAATGCTGGGACCGATGTGGTGTCCGACATTATCTTCCTCCAAAGGAGAGAGCGTCCGCTGGACATTGTACCGGAATGGACGCAGACCGGACAGACCGAGGACGGCTTTGCCATCAACCGCTATTTTATCGACCACCCCGAGATGGTACTGGGGAGACAGGAACCGGAAAGCACCGCTCACGGCATGGATTACACAGTGAACCCCATCGAGGGCCTGGAGCTGGCCGATCAGCTGCACGATGCCGTGAAGTATATTCGCGGCACCTACCAAGAGGCCGAGCTGCCGGAACTGGGCGAGGACGAAGCCATCGACACTTCTATTCCCGCTGACCCCAATGTAAAAAACTACTCCTACACCATTGTGGACGGTGATGTGTATTACCGTGAAAACAGCCGTATGGTGCGGCCTGACCTGAACGCCACCGCTGAGACCCGCGTGAAAGGGTTGGTGGGTCTGCGGGAATGTGTCCAGCAGCTCATTGATCTGCAAATGGACGCCGCCACGCCGGACAGCGACATCGGGGAGAAGCAGGCAGAGCTGAACCGGCTCTATGATGATTTCTCAACCAAATACGGCCTTATCAATGACCGGGCAAACAGATTGGCCTTTGCCGATGATTCCAGTTACTATCTGCTCGGTGCTTTGGAGATCGTAGACGAGGACGGCAAACTGGAGCGCAAGGCGGATATGTTCACCAAGCGTACCATCAAGCCCCATGAGGCGGTTACTTCCGTTGACACCGCCAGCGAAGCTCTGGCTGTATCCATCGCAGAAAAAGCCCGTGTGGACATGGAGTATATGGAACAGCTTACCGGCAAGACCGGTGACGAGCTGGTTTCCGAACTGCAAGGTGTGATCTTCCGTGTGCCGGGACAGGTGGAGAAAGACGGAACTCCCCATTATGTGACCGCCGATGAATATCTGTCCGGCAATGTCCGCAGGAAATTACGGCAGGCACAGCGGGCTGCACAGCAGGACCCGGCCTTTGCCATCAACGTAGAGGCCCTGACCGCCGCCCAGCCCAAAGACCTGGACGCCTCGGAGATTGAAGTCCGCCTGGGGGCCACCTGGATTGACAAGAAGTACATTCAGCAGTTCATGTATGAAACCTTCAACACACCGTACTACCTTCAACGTGCCATTCAGGTCAACTACGCTGCCTATACCGCTGAGTGGCAGGTCACGGGCAAAAGCTCTGTATCCGAAAACGATGTTGCGGCCTACACTACATACGGCACCAGCCGTGCCAACGCCTACAAGATTCTGGAGGATAGTTTGAACCTGCGGGATGTCCGTATTTATGACACCGTGGAGGATGCGGACGGAAAAGAACGCCGAGTCCTCAACGTCAGGGAGACCACTCTGGCGGCCCAAAAACAACAGGCCATCCGGGACGCTTTCAAGGATTGGATTTGGCGGGACCCGGAGCGCCGCCAGACCCTGGTGCGCCAGTACAACGAGGAAATGAACTCCACCCGGCCTCGTGAATACGACGGGTCCCACATCACCTTTGGCGGTATGAACCCGTCCATTACCCTGCGGGATCACCAGCTGGGGGCTATCGCCCATATACTCTATGGCGGTAACACGCTGCTGGCACACGAGGTAGGTGCGGGCAAGACCTTTGAAATGGTTGCCGCCGCGATGGAGGCCAAGCGCCTGGGGCTGTGCCAAAAGTCCCTCTTTGTGGTGCCGAACCATCTGACCGAACAATGGGCGTCGGAGTTCCTGCGGCTTTATCCCTCCGCAAAAATTCTGGTCACGACCAAGAAAGACTTTGAGACCCACAACCGCAAGAAATTCTGTGCCAGAATTGCTACGGGAGACTACGATGCCGTTATCATCGGCCACTCGCAGTTTGAAAAAATCCCCATCAGCCGGGAGCGCCAGGAACGGCTCCTCTACGAGCAGATCGACGAGATCACCGAAGGTATTGCTGAGGTGCAGGCCAGCGGCGGTGAGCGTTTCACGGTCAAGCAGTTGGAACGCACCAAGAAATCTCTGGAGGCCAGACTGGAGAAGCTCCAGGCCGAGGGCCGCAAGGACGATGTGGTGACTTTCGAGCAGCTGGGCGTGGATCGGCTGTTTGTTGACGAAGCCCATAACTACAAAAACTTGTTCCTCTACACAAAAATGCGGAATGTGGCGGGCCTCTCCACCAGTGACGCCCAAAAGTCCAGTGATATGTTCGCCAAGTGCCGCTACATGGACGAAATCACCGGCAGCCGTGGTGTTATCTTCGCCACCGGCACGCCGGTCAGCAATTCCATGACTGAGCTTTACACTATGCAGCGGTATCTCCAGTATGAACGGCTGCAAGAACTGAACATGACCCACTTCGACTGCTGGGCCAGCCGCTTCGGAGAAACCGTCACGGCGCTGGAGCTGGCACCGGAAGGCACCGGCTACCGGGCGCGCACCCGCTTCTCCAAGTTTTTCAATCTCCCGGAGCTGATGAACCTGTTCCGCGAAGTTGCTGACATCAAAACCGCCGATCAGCTTCACTTGCCCACGCCGGAGGTGGAATACCACAACATCGTGGCCCAGCCTACCGAGCAGCAACAGGAAATGGTGAAGGCACTCTCCGAGCGTGCCTCTCTGGTACACAGCGGCACGGTGGACCCCTCCCAGGACAATATGCTCAAAATCACATCAGATGGCCGAAAGCTGGGCTTGGATCAGCGCATTATCAATCAGGCGCTGCCGGACGAACCCGGCACCAAGGTCAACCAGTGTGTCGCAAACATCATGCAGATTTGGCGAGATGGCGAGGCCGACAAGCTGACCCAGTTGGTGTTCTGCGATATTTCCACACCCCAGGCAACCCCCTCCAAAAAGGCGGCCAAGGCACTGGACAACCCCACACTTCACGCGCTGGAGCAGTCTGTACCGCTGGCCGAGCCGGAGCCGGTCTTTACCGTCTATGAGGACATCCGGCAAAAGCTCATTGCCCAGGGGATGCCTGCCGATCAGATTGCCTTTATCCATGAGGCCAACACTGAGGTGCGGAAAAAAGAACTGTTCGCCAAGGTCCGCACTGGTCAGGTGCGTGTCCTGCTGGGGAGCACCGCCAAGATGGGCGCTGGCACCAATGTGCAGGACCGGCTTGTGGCACTTCACGACCTGGACTGCCCCTGGCGACCGGGAGACCTTGCCCAGCGCAAGGGTCGTATCGAACGTCAGGGCAACCAAAATTCCCTGGTCCATGTCTACCGCTATGTCACAGAGGGAACTTTCGATGCCTACCTGTGGCAGACGGTGGAGAATAAGCAGAAATTCATTTCGCAAATTATGACCAGCAAAAGCCCGGTGCGCTCCTGCGACGATGTGGACGAAACGGCGCTGTCATTTGCCGAGATCAAGGCCCTGTGCGCCGGAGACCCCCGTATCAAGGAGCGCATGGACCTGGATGTGGAGGTTTCCAAGCTGAAGCTGATGAAGGCTGACCATCAAAGCAAGCAGTATCGTCTGGAGGACCAACTGCTGAAATACTTCCCGGAGGAAATCGAAAAGCACAAAGGATTCATCCAGGGCTTTGAAGCCGACCTGGAGACTCTCGCCGCCCATCCTCACCCGGAGGATGGCTTTGCGGGCATGGAAGTCCGGGGGGATACCCTGACGGACAAAGAGAACGCCGGTGCAGCCCTGTTGGATGCCTGTAAGGAGATCAAAAGCTCCGAGCCGGTACAGATCGGCAGCTACCGGGGCTTTGCCATGTCGGTGTTTTTTGACGCATGGCGGCAGGAATATACGCTCCTGCTGAAAGGCAAAATGACCCACCGGGCAAGTCTCGGAACAGATCCCCGCGGCAACTTGACTCGTATCGACAACGCTCTCACGCAAATGCCCCAACGTCTGGAGGCAACCAAGGCACAGCTGGACGACCTGTACCAGCAGCAAGCTGCCGCCAAAGTGGAAGTGGGCAAACCGTTCCCCTATGAGGATGATCTGCGGGTAAAGTCTGCCCGTCTGGTGGAACTGGACACACTTCTAAACCTGGACGGCAGAGGCCGGTCTCAGCCGGAGTCTGTGATCGCCAAGAGCGCACGGCCCTCGGTGCTGGACAGCTTGAAACGCCCGGTGCCGCCCCGCAACCCCGACAAGAAACCGAAACAGCATGAGGAGGTGCGATAAAAACATGAAAACAATCGGTATGAATACTGCCATTTACCCTCACTCTGCCTCCTATGCAAAAGAGCACGGAGAGCTGGAGCAGTACCGGGCCTCCAACCGGGCCAATCTCCAATGCAAGGAGGCCATTGAAGCGGCGGTGCGGGAACACTTCGATGGAATGTATCTCAGCCGAGATGCGGCCAAGGACGTGATCGAGACCTACGGTATTGATCGGGTGATGTTTGTTCTGGCCAACACCGTCCAGCTCCAGGACTGGGATGGCCGTTACTCGCCCCGCAACAAGGAGTGGGCAAAGACCATTCCCAACGACAACTCCGATACTGTCCGCTATGGCTATGTCGTAAACAGCCATCCCGCCGTGGTGGATGGGTTTATAAATCTGGTCCGTATGGAACAGATGCGCCAGCCCTTGACGGCAGCGGACATCCAGGCAGAGGCGGAACGAATATTGCGGGAGCTGCGCGCACCGGATACGCCAAACAGTCCCCACGGGACCCATTACATGGCCCGCATTTCCCCGGAGTTTCTGAATCGTGCCGGGAGCCAAGACCATGACCGGTTGATGAATCTTCTGCCGTTCCGCAGTCTGGCCTTTACCGGCATGAAAGGGTTGCCTGGAACCTATGCCACCATCCTGGCCAGCGAAGATCGCACTAAGGAGCTGCGCCAGCCCCGTTCCTCTGTCCGGAAACATCTGAAACAGGAGCCGAAACAGGCAACCCCGAAAACTCTGGCCCATAAGAAGAAGGAGCCGGAACGGTGAGCCCCCCGAAGCGCAAACGGGAAGTCCAGGTGAATTTTCGAGTCTCCCCGGAGGAACTGGCGCTGATTGAGCACAAAATGTCCCAACTTGGGACAAAGAACCGGGAAGCCTATCTGCGGAAAATGGCCCTGGACGGTTATGTGGTGCAACTGGACCTGCCGGAGCTGAAGGAGCTGGTGTCCCTGCTGCGCCGGAGCAGCAATAACTTAAACCAGCTCACCCGTCGAGTGCATGAGACCGGGCGTGTCTACGATGCTGATCTGGAGGATATAGCCCAGCGACAGGAGCAGCTATGGGAGGGCGTGAAGGAAATCCTGACCCAGCTCTCCAATCTTTCGTAACAGGGGTGTATGCCCCATCTGCGGAGGGAGGAACGGCGTTCTTTTCGCCGCGCCTCTCTCCGCTTTTTCTTTTTGTCCGCATCCTTGATGTTAGTCAGAAAATAATTCATAATGGATTTAGAATACAACTGGAGGTGACGTTCTGTGGGTTTGCTAGTTGGTTTGATAAAACTGATTTTGAAGATCGTGGTTGCACCGGTGTTGCTACTTCTCACCGTAGCTATTTGGATCTGTGTGGGTCTGGTCTATGTGTCCGGCTTGGTGTTGGGGCTTCTCAGCATGGTGGTCGTCCTGTTGGGCGTGGCGGTTCTGGTGACATACTCCCCGCAAAACGGCCTCATTCTGCTGGTGATTGCGTTTCTTATCAGCCCGTTTGGACTGCCGCAGCTGGCCTTCTGGCTGCTGGGTAAGGTGCAGAATTTGAAGTTTGCCATACAGGATTTGGTCTACGGATAAAAACAGCGTCCTCCCCACGACGGAGAGGACGCTATTCCTTAAAGTGTCAGGTTAATTATAACAGTTATTTGCGATTTTATTATTCGGCAGAATCAGGCTCACAAGCATCTTCGATATATTCAATCAAATCTCCGGGCTGGCATTTCATGATGCTGCAAATTTTTCCAAGCGTATCAGTGGTAACGGGCTTATCGTGCCGTATTCTCTGCAAGGTTTGCGCATCGATTCCTTCATTGGCCAAGCGGTAGAATGAGATGTGATTGCTTTCCATGAGCTGCCGCATCGGACGAAAAGAGATCGGCACTGCATCACCCCATTTTTGAATATTATATGGGGCTTGCCGCTTTCCATTATAGTGATTATAATCACTATAATGGAGTGATGAAAATGACAGCAACTTTTTGTGGACACGCGCAGATTTCTCAGTCAGCAGATGTAGAAAAATGGCTGTATGCCGTGACCCTGCATCTAATTGAGCAAGGCGTAAACATATTTTATCTTGGTGGATACGGAGCCTTTGACAGTTTGGCTGCAGCAGTTCTACGAAAACAGAAAACACAGCACCCAGAGATCGAGCTGATTCTTGTCCTTGCATATTTCGACACGAAACGGGATACTTCTGGCTATGACAGTACGGTATATCCGCCTCTGGAAACTGTGCCACGCCGCTTTGCGATTTCTCACAGAAACCGCTGGATGGTAGAAACCAGTGATGTCGTGGTGGCCTATGTTCTCCATGATTGGGGCGGAGCCGCCGCAACGCTGCGGTGCGCCAGAAAGAAGAAAAAACAGATTATTTCATATTTTGATGAAGTGGACAGCTGAAGCTGCCCACTTTTTTTGAAGGGAGGGAAAACTCATGGCAACCACACGAATCATGCCACTGCACGTCGGCAAGGGCCGGACCGAAAGCCGTGCTATCAGCGATATTATCGACTATGTGGCAAATCCGCAAAAGACAGACCACGGCAGGCTTATCACCGGCTATGAGTGCGACAGCCGTGTGGCCGACGCCGAGTTCATGCTGGCCAAGCGCCAGTATATCGCCGCTACTGGACGGGTCCGTGGAGCGGACGATGTGATCGCCTACCATGTTCGCCAGTCCTTCTGCCCTGGGGAGATCACCCCGGAGGAAGCCAACCGGCTGGGCGTAGAATTTGCCAAGCGATTTACCAAGGAAAAACACGCCTTTATCGTCTGCACCCACATTGACAAGGCCCATGTCCATAATCATATCATTTGGAGTTCGGTCAACCTGGACTGTGACCGAAAGTTTCGCAACTTTTGGGGCAGCACGAAAGCTGTCCGGCGTTTGAGCGACACCATTTGCATTGAGAACGGGCTATCTATTGTAGAGAATCCCAAACCCCACGGAAAGAGCTACAACAAGTGGTTGGGCGACCAGGCCAAGCCCTCCCATCGGGAATTGCTGCGTGTTGCCATTGACAACGCCCTGGAACAAAAGCCTGCCGACCTGGACGAGTTGCTGAAGCTGCTCCGAAAATCTGGCTGTGAAGTATCCAAGCGCGGGAAATCCTACCGTTTGAAGCTCCCAGGCTGGAGCAAAGTATCCCGCCTGGACAGTCTGGGTGATGGCTACACCCTGGAAGACCTGTTGGCCGTCCTCGCCGGTCAAAAGGTGCATACGCCCCGTCAGAAGCCGGTCAAGCGGGCAGATTTGCCGAAGGTCAATCTGCTAGTTGACATCCAGGCAAAGCTCCAGGCCGGAAAAGGTGTCGGATATGCGAGATGGGCCAAGGTCTTTAACCTGAAACAGATGGCGCAGACCGTGAACTATCTCACCGAGCATAACCTGCTGGAGTATGCAGTGCTGGAGGAAAAGGCTGCTGCGGCCACGGCCCACAACAATGAGCTATCCGCAAGAATCAAGGCTGCGGAGAAACGAATGGCGGAGATTGCCGTCCTGCGGACCCATATCATCAACTATGCCAAGACCCGCGACACCTATGTGGCCTATCGGAAGGCTGGTTACTCCAAAAAATTCCGAGAGGAACATGAGGAGGGGATTCTGCTCCATCAGGCGGCCAAAAATGCCTTTGATGATATGGGGGTCAAGAAGCTTCCCAAAGTCAAGGAGCTACAAGCCGAATACGCCCGGCTCCTAGAGGAAAAGAAAAAGACATATACCGAGTACCGGCGCTCCCGTGAGGAAATGCGGGAGCTGCTGGCGGCAAAGGCCAATGTGGATCGGCTCTTAAATATGGAAATGGCATACGACATGGAAAAAGAAAAAGGTCACGATCAGCGGTAAGCTGATCGTGACCCAGTAGGTCGTATAAGTGGCTATCAGCACATAGAAATAGTTGATGCGGTGTCAGAGGCATCTTCCAAAACATGAGAGTTAACGATCTGGCTTCCTGCATACATCAGATACTTTATTCCACTTGCTATGGCCATCTCCTCTGCGGCTGCTTGCTTCGCTTTTACCACAGTATCGTCAATTTTATTATCTCCTTTGACTTCAATCAGCTGGTAGGACCCATCCGCCATTTTTGCCAAGAAGTCCGGATAGTATTGGCGGATTCTGCCCGATTCCGGGTCATAATAATGCACGGAAAGATCTCCCTGATTGGAGGTAAACATTCCTGTGAAGTATACTTCTTTGACTTTTCCACTGGTGATATACTGCATAAAACATTCTTTCTCTGGGATAGAATCGAAGCAGTAGGTATCAGCATGGAAACTTTTCTTGATTTGTTCCGGGGTAAAGCCGGGATAACGATTTGTAATGACCAGGTCATCCTTTGCAGAAAATTCGTAATATCCAGCTTCTTTGGGTTCACGCAGCAGGACCAGCTCTTTATCCTCCGTTTTCAGTTCCGCCGTGATATCAAAGAGCGCATGAAACACGCCTGGGATAATGTAGTCATCCAGAACTGCATTATAGCGGTTGACTGCATCCAAGATCACATCTGCGCCATCTACGGATTCCCTCAAGATCTTTGCCGCAAGGATACAGGAAATGTTCAAGTATCGTGCTACTTCTCCAGCAAGGGAGTATTCGCTGTACTTCATATTCTCCTGCAGGTAGTCAATGTTTTTTTCTTTGACTGTAGTATCCCGTGCAAGGCTGTCACGCTCATACATGGTGCTGGCGTATTTGGAAAGGTCGGCTCCTGACAGTTTGAAGTCCACCGGCTGGGAGTAATCTTTTTTGTGAAGGGTATACTCATGCCATATGCGCTTTAGGGTAATTGTCCTCGGCGGCGGGAGCACACGCACCTGGTATTTGTGGCGGTTATCATTTGACGGCTTTTTGATATCTTTGATCTCCATGTTGAAGTTCTTGTGGAGTTCGTCATCCAAAGTATCAAAGTTTTCTTTGGAGAGGAATACCGTAGCCGTCAAACGCTCATCCGTGATGGCACGGAGACAACGCATAGTGGCCTGGAGAACAAATATCTTCGATTTGGGGCTACGGAAAAGTGCGACGCCAAACAACGAGCGACAGTTCCATCCCTCCTTACCCTTTTCAACAAGAATAATGAACTGCTTCTCATTACCCTCTGTTCCAGGAACATCTAGATTGTTGAAGTCTCTGATATCATCGTTCTTGGTGTATTTTGCGTCTCCCACATTCAAAAGAATTTTCGAGGCCGGAACACAGAGCTTGGCCAGAATTCTTTCAAGTGCCGGTTTTACCTCTGTTACGGCTTCCTCAACACCCGCAGCATAGATCGCCAGCTTGGGATTCAGGCCATCGTAAATCCGGCCACCATAACGCTCCCAGAACGTAGTTACCACAGTGGTGAGGAATTCCTCACTTTTTACATTTTCGTACCCGATAGGGTCCGCATCTTTCAAGAAGCCGTTCCAGATGGATTCTCGCAGGCCATAGGCATAAACCACCTCTGGCAGGAGCTGATTCTTAACATACGGCGTACCGGTATAGTTATAGCAAGCAACAATAGAAGTGTTTGCCGCAAGCAGGTTGATGGTGTCGCGGAGACTTGTTTTGTTTGCGCCGCTCGATCTGATCTGTTTTTCCAAGTCGGCTCCAAAAAGATGATGGGCCTCATCGACATAGACGCCAAGCTGCGGAAGGCGGCAAAGCTTTTTGAACCTCTGGTTATCCATCAGAGTGGAATCATCCCACGCATCGTCTTCGGCATCCGCACTGTCTGTACCGTAAACTGCGGAAAGCAGGGAGCCGGAACCGCTGAACAGCGTTTCGGCAGCTGTTGTTTCTTTCCGCTTCTTCTTTACGATGATCTTCTGCGTGTTGGAGATGATGATATTGAAGTCGGAATCATCAATTGTATGCAGAATCGTACCTGTTTCGTCCAAGAAGTGGAATTTGATGTTTGCATCCAATTCACGGGCATACTCCGGCGGCACAACCTTCGTTTTGTCAAAGGTCATAATTTCACGGAGGGACTGCAAAACGGTCTTATCCGGTGCAAACACGAGGGCATTGTGGCAAAATCGCTTATCCCTTGGATACTTCTTCGCAAGCAGAAACTCATAGAAAATGCAGGTAGCCATGAGAATGGTCTTCCCAAGTCCCATCGTGAGGGCGTATATATAGTTTGGATAATTCTCACGATACTTTTTCATTTGCTTGAAGATCGTATCCGTTTGCTTTTCAGTAGGTGCGTCGTCAAGGCGAATCTGACCGCCCTTATCAACTGCATAATAGGATGCATCAGAAAAGCGGTCCCTTCTATTTCGCCAGTCATCAAACATCTCATAGACCTGTTTGTTGTTCATGAATTCCTTCACGAACACATACATTTCCAGTGCCTCAAACTGCGGCTTACGCAGGAACGCATGAGGATTTTCCTCGCTGTCATTATACGTAAGAAATTTTCTTGTGAGATCATTGTAACGGGAGCGGATTTTTCCACGGTTGGTGGTGTAGTAGTACCAAAGCTGTTGATTAAAGGAAAAATTTGAATCAAAGGCAGCAGCCATTTAACGCACCTCCACTTCCAGTGACTCGGAGAGCAAATCGGTAATTTTCACTTTGATGGTGCCAGCATTTTCAGGAATATCATAGATGCCGCTCACCATCTCGTTCTTGCCAGGAACATCGGTCACAACAGGCTGCATAACTACACCGTCGTAGTTCCAGTCGATCATGATGGAGTCAACCAACTGCCGCCAGTCCTCCACATACTCTTTCTGGAGAGAGAGTTTTTGCAGGAGATTCATCGGGTAGAAAGCGCGGATAACCAGTTTATCTCCTTCACGGACGATTTCCGCCTCAGAGTCACGTTTGAGCTGGAGATCTTTTTTATCGCGGAGGATATCCACAATCTGAATATCTACTTTGTAATCGATCAGTTCCTGCTCCAGCGCGCCTTTCAGATCAGGTTCATGTCCCATACAAACGATGGTCATGCGTTCTACAGGTTGGTTCGGATTATCTTCCTTGCGCTTCTCATAGGTTTTATAGGGCAGATTGGCGAGAAGTTCCTTTAGATCTGCCTTTGTAGCGATACGGTTAACCGGCATAATTTTTACCATTCTGCCATCCAGTTCACCATCCCAAACATCGCTTTGCGGGAATGGCTGGATCTCCAGTGCAGAAATCAACAAGTCGCGTGCTTCCACCGGGTTGCGGAAAAAGTCGTAATTGTTGACATTGTAAACTTCAAGGCCAGTGTATTTGATATCTCCTGACGACTCCATACTAGTTTGGCCATCTTCCAATTCTTTGGCTACCGACAGCAGACGCTTTGTTGTAGTTTGAATCGCCCCAAGATTGATGTCTGCGCCGATGAAGCGTCTGCCAAGTTTCATCGCCACAGCCTGAGTGGTGCCACTACCCATGAAGCAATCGAAAACAAGATCACCGGGATTTGAAGATGCAAGAATTATCCTTTCAAGCAATTTTTCTGGCTTTTGCGTTGGATATCCAACGGGTTCAACTTTATCCGCAGGTTGTAACATGGAAATTTTCCAGACGTCATCTATCCGTTTTTCATAAGACATTTTATACATGACATTACCATCTTCGTCACGTGCATTTATTGCTTTCCCATCGACAAACTTGCGAACAAGCTGCTTGACCGGCTTATCTCTTTTTTCATATTGTGTATTGAAGATATATCCTGGCCCTTTAGCATAAAGGAGGATTTTATCTGTGGTTCGGGGGAAACAAGCCGATTTAGGTGCCATTTTATTATAGTAATACCATGTTATTTCATTGATAAAGTTGTCGGCTCCAAACAACTCATCCATAAGAATTTTAAGGTAGTGCCCTTTATGCCAGTCACAGTGTAAATAGATACAGCCTTTTTCAGAAAGCAATTCTCTCATGATAATCAAACGCTCATACATAAATTGGAGATATTCGTCATTTGTCCAAATATCTCCATATTGCTTTTCTTCAAAAGTAGAACTATCCGTTTCTGTTTTCCCTATCCCTTTGATTTCAACTTTCTTCTTATATTCGACACGACTGTCGAATGGGGGGTCAATATAAATCAAGTCGATCTGGCCTCTATATTTTTTTAGCAGATGGCTCATAACTTGGAGATTGTCACCCCAGAAAATCTTATTGATCCAGCCGTTCTGCTCTTTCCCATAAGTCTCTCGCAGTTGCGCAGGGTAATACTGCGTAGAACGGTACGGACGCTTTCCGGTCCAACGCAGTTCAGGGAACCCTTTAATCGTCGGTCGCTGCTCAAATTCAAAAGTCAGCTGTTCGTTATCCATTGTGTTTATCCTCCCTTTTCTCGATTTCCGTTGCAAATCCATACGACGCTGCTACTCCCTTTATTTCAGCCGCGCCAATCGGTAAGAGTTGTCCTTCGTTGTACAAATCTCTGCCCAGTAAGTGATGAAGCAGAAGATACCTATTCGTTTCAAGCAGGTTCGGATTTTCGCCCAAATAGCGGTTTACCTGTTCAAGCATAGCCGGATCGGTAAGCTGCGCCAATGTAGATGTCGCATCCAGTTCCCCAGCACTTTGAAGTTTCGTAAGACTCTCCAGTAATCCCAGCCAATGATATAAAACTTTCCGCTTCTCGGCGTCTGCTTCTTCCTTCGTCATTTTTGCAGTCAGTTTCGGCTTCACAGCGGTACACTCTCTTGTTTTAGCTTGAGATCGTACCGCATCCACTTTAAGTTCCTTTGTTGTCAGGACTTCCCGCGCTGTATGGTAAAATGGCACAATATGTTCCTGCCATACATTCGGCAGCACCTCATAAAAAAGCTTATCAACCGCCCAGTCAACAACTTTTTCGCTGGCCTCAATCGTTTTGTTGCGCACAGCATCTTTGCAATATTCCTTCAAAGAAAAAGACTTTTGAGCAGGAGCTACAGGCGGATTTGTTTGTTTATGGTGTGCTACCGGCGGGTGTGCGGCATAGTGCTTTAGTTCTTTGAGAACACGATGGGGTTTTCTGTTTATCAGCCGCCCATAGTCATCAATATAAGCTTCATTACTTTTCCACCTCTGAAAAAGCTCATCGGTTGGGATAATATATATAATTTCATTTTTTTGTACTCGATGTTCCGCCATAAAGCATTGTCCTCACTTATTCCCGCAGTAAAAGCGGAAATCACATCCCGCACAGATTTTGGGGTCATTGGCACAGCGGTGGAAATCCTTCCGCATGATCTTCTTGACCGTATCATCAAATGCCGCCATTGTACCTTCCACAGCAGATTTTGTGTACGGATAGGTAATCGTCGGCACACCGCTGTCTTCGCCGGTATAGTAAATGTGCATTTTGCTGACCTTCTTTCCGGTGCGCTCCTCCACAAGATGGGCATAGATATGAAGCTGCCGACGATATCGCTCGAGCTGTTCGCGGTCTTTCTCCATGTCGGGTTTGCGCTGGGATTTAAAGTCTACAATTTCAACTGTATCTCCTTCGCCGCGAATCAGATCAACTTTGCCCTCAATAATATAATCCGGTTTCACAAGAGATACATCCACCTCGGCCTGTTGAATAGCCGACCAATCGCCATGTTGTCTGTCCACATAGCGGAGCACCTGTTTCAAAGCTGCCTCGCGCTGAGGGCCAGCCAGGTATGTATGCTCTGTTTTTGTAAGCGACACATAATTGGAATCGAACCAGCGACTTATATTTTCCCTAGTAATCGTTTGCTCTTCATGTCGCAAAGCAGCCCGGTGAATATCCTCAATCGTTTCATGCACCAGAGTACCAAAGAGCATAGCGTTCGCACGGACCGGCATAAATTCCAATTCCTTGTAGAACTTATATTGCAAGGCACAAGTTTCGTAAACCGAAATGTGCGATGTGAACGAGTAGGTATTCTTGATGTTCACATCTTTGATTGGTTTAAAGTCAAACTCTTGTATGTCAAATCCAGAGCTGTCCAAGGATTGCAGTTCCCCATAGATTTCTTTGAAATAGTTGCTGGGGGTCCGATTGTCCTCATTACAGGTCAGAATAAGCAGATCTTGTGCACGGGAAAATGCCGTGTAGTAGAGTCGCCAAAAGTCAAAGAACTTCGTAACCTCATGCGGTTCAAAAGCAGGACGCTTGAAATAATGCTCCTCAATCTGCATCATCAAGTCATTTGTGTTCTTTCTTGGTACATTCGATAAAGAATCTACCAAAACAATCGGGAACTCCATACCCTTGGACTGGTGGATCGTCAGGAACGATACACATCCGCTGGGGGCATACTCAGAATCATCTTCATACTCCGTGATTCCCCCATCAAAGAGGAGGCGCAAATAAAGGTTGAAAAGCATCTCCGTATTCTGATCAATACGGCGTTTGCCACGATATTCAGTTGCATCCAGAACGTCCACTCGGTGAAGGTATTCAAACTTGCCGATGATTTGCGTCAGCTTCGCAAGATTTCGAGTGGGGCGGATGTCAACCACACCAACATCCATCTCTGTATCAAGAATCCCTGCAAAAGGCTGAAACTCAAAAAGCTGATACATCAATCCGCAATAGGCATAGTCCGTGGCATCAGTCAAACTGACATGGGCTTTTCCTCTGCGGCGTATCCATTTCAAAAGTTCTGAATTTTCTGGCCGCATAAGATATTCATTTGCCAGCATGATGCAATTCCGGTAATAAGTCAGGTGCTCTGGATGGAGAAATACATAATCGCCATTCTCTAATCCTTGCACATAGCGCGGGAACATAAGCATCAGGCATCCAAGAGCTAGGCGTATCTCATCACGCTGAAAAAACATATCTGAGCGTGGCGAATAAACATTTATGTGGTTTTGTTCCAAAAAACGGGCAAGTGCTGTGACACGGGGATGCTTTACAGATTGGAAGAGGAAAGCAATTTGATTATAGTCCGTGAGCTTGCCTGAGTCTTTAAGGTCATTGATAAAATTCAGAATTTTCTCATGCCACTCATCAGGATCATTATCACTGGCGAGTTTCACGACCGCTGGACTATGAAGCAATGTTTTCTCGTGCGGTTCAATCTGCTTGGTATACCGGAAATTGTCCCAGCTAAACTTGAACTTTGCGCCATCCGTGGTAGCCATCCACCTGTTGTAGAAATCAACAATATCACTGTTAGAACGGTAGTTGACGACTAGCGGAATAATACGACACTCACCATCCGCAAACTTCTGCGGGAACTCCAATATATTTCGGATTGTTGCTCCACGAAAACGGTAGAGACCCTGGTCATCGTCACCAACTACACAGATGTTCTTTCTGTCTCCGGCGAGAAGAAATACCAACTGCTCCTGGATAAAGTTCGTATCCTGATATTCATCAACCATGAGGTGTGTAATTTGGGAACGCAATTCATCCAGTATTTCTGCATTTTCTCGAAGAAGATGATAGGCTTCAATCTGAATAGAAGAAAAGTCCATCAAATTCCCTTCAGCGAGAATGTCGCGATACTCTTTAAGCATTCGCCCAAGAGCTGCAATTGATTGATCCGCATCGGCCATTAATTCTTCGGGGGTTACGAGTTCTTCAGAGAGGTTATTTACATAATTGCAGACAGCGGCTGCTTGTTTCCATGCACCACCATTCGGCAGAGCAATTTCAATTTGAGGGATACTTCTAAATCGATGGATATTCTGGAAAACCATGTACTGTTGATCGAAAGCATCCAAAAGGCGATAGTTTCTGCGAAGCCGAGTATATTCTAGATGTTCTTTTAGAATTCGAAGGCAGAGGGAGTGAAATGTACCGATATACATTTCGTTAATATTCGCCGCAATGCCTCTATTGGACAGCTCGTTTGTGATTCTTGTTATTAGTTCTTTAGCTGCTTTCTCCGTAAATGTGGCGACGAAGATGCTTTCCGGTTTTACATTGCATTCTTCTATGAGATAGATTGTGCGTTGAACAAGCGTATATGTTTTTCCAGTTCCAGGACCGGCTGTAATAAGGACAGGCCCTTCCGCAGCGGAGATAGCCTTTCGCTGGCCGTCGTTTGCATTTCCAAAATCAAACATAAGAATATTTCACGCCCTTCCTCATAGCGTCACATTTTGCATAGATGGTTTATCTCGTAGAACTTCCGCACCATGACTAACGGTCACACAGAAATGTAAGAAGATCTTCTTGGTTTGTCATGCACAGTAAGAAAGTCCGGAATCGAAATAGCGTTCAAAGAACGCGTAGCCGCAGGATGAAATCCTGCGTTTATGGGGGCTTGGGGGATACCCTCAACAAGCAGCGCCGGAAGCCGAATGGCTATCCAGGGGCATTGCTTGCCATGATACAGAGGGAAAGGCGCAACCAGCGTTATTCCTCGTCAACCAGCTCCATGATATCAGTCAAATCACACTGCAAACCTTCGCAAATTTTGATAAGTACGCCAGTTGTTATGTTTTCGCCCTTACCAAGTTTTGCAATAGATGCTGTGCTAACTCCAGTGACCTCCCTTAATTGGCTTCTGCTCATATTACGATCAATTAGAAGTTTCCAAAGTTTCTTATAGGAAATTGTTTTAGCCATGAATTTCGTCTCCTGTTATCTAAACAAATTAGCGGTTTTCACTGTTACGAACGCTTTTCAAGAAACCATATACGCCGCTATTTTTATCTAGAGTGAATTCAATCATTCTGGCGCTACTGTAATCCACGACTTGGGCCGAAGGGATCTCGTTTTCCGCAATGATAATCTGATTGTCTCCACAGTTTTCAATCATGTATCTAAACAGAGATGCTCTCATGCCTGGATCAGCCAATTCATCGGGATGAATTTTTTCCTTCAAAGTCAAAATGGGAGAGTCCAGAATTAGCATCGCAGGACGATAAGAACAGCCATCCTCCAAAGTTTTCATCAACGAGAAGAGGATGATGCTGTTAAGGAAGGCCCGATATCCTTTGCCTTCATCGGCTTTGCTCTTTCCATTGACGATAGCATCATAAGTTTCTGGCGATATACGTGCACTCGAGCAGTTCGGATATCCACATTTTTTTACTATATCAGCAAATGTATCACTCCACTGCTTCCAACGATCCATATCAATATGTTCCATCGGTTTGAACGTGAGAGAGACGCTTTCTTCCTCCATCTCACGGTCGAATGCATCAGTATTAAGATCCGTAGATATAGCGTCTACTGTGGAAAGCTCCTGCTTGATTTGCACGATGCGCTTATAAGATTCAAGCATATCTCGCAACTGTACGGACTTTGGCGTTAAACTTTGGCTAATCATTTGCGTAATTTCTTCGTTTTGCTGATTCAATTCATGAAGTTGTTCCTCCAAAGAGCCTATTTCTTGTTGAATATCATATTCTGCTTTTTCCAAATCGTCCATTTGCAGAGTAATGCGTTCCAACTCAACTTGTGATGCTTGAGCATAAGAAACACGCCGTTCCGGTTTATCTTGCATAGAGCTATCACAGAAGGGACACTTGACTATATGTTGGCGCTGAATGCCCTTTTTTTCACCGTCTATAATAAACCGCAGTCGTTTAATATCAGAATTATACTGCGTATGTAATGCGCTATACCGTTCCTGTAAATATGTTGCTTCTTCCAGCTTAGAGTTGACAGAAAAGATTTTTTCCATCAGTTTTCTGCTGCGCTCCGTAGCCTCATGAATCTGATGCTCGATGGCTGCAATTTCCCCCAAAATAGCATCTATCTTTACTTCGGCATCGGTATTATCAACTTCTGCCAATGATTGTTCTAAAATGCTTCTTTTTTGTGTTAAACTCTGGATCTTCTGAGTAATATAAAAGATAACCGCATTTTTCTTTGCTCTATTAAGTTCCCGTTCCTCTTTGCTTTCTGCGGGCACCAATTCACTCAAGTCTTTTCCACAGAAAAGAAAATTCAGTGCCGTTAGACACGCTGTTATTTTTGAATGTTTTGGCACATCAAATGCAGGGCCCTTTTCATATATATTATCTTCATCAATAAAGTAGGAATGAAGGAAACTTCTGTTTGTAAGATTTTGCAGCTTGAATTCCTTTGTAGAGATAATTTTTGTTCTCTCTGATATTCCGAAAAGTTTTAGTAATAAGTCACTGTATTCAAGTTTTTGAATGCTGTAATTACCAGATCTAATCTCCGGAAAATTACTGGATACTTCTACAGAATTTTCACCAACATCTCCTTTTGTGCTTTCTACAATTCGCCTTTTCATCTGCAAAATAAAGCCGTCCATTGACTCCAATGTCATGTGAATAGTGTCATATCCTGTGCTGGAAATTGTGAATGGGGCCTCTTTTGCGGCAAACATAAAATTGATGCAGTTAATGACATATGATTTTCCCGAATTGGAAGGGCCGTGCAAAATATTGACTCCTGCATCAAAAGTTATTTGAGAGTATTCGACGCTTGGGCCAGAGGCCCCAATACTCTTAATGTAGAACCTGTTCATGCTTTGCTTCCTTTCACCAACGACGCAGTTGACATTTTATTTATTTCTTTGATAAGTACTCTTTCAGATTTGCCATCTACAGCAATAACAACCTGTTTTGCTGTTGTACGATACTCCGTCGCATAGTCACTATCTAATGTTAAGCTCAAGTTATGGCCTAACTCTGTGAGTGAATACAGAATACCAGTATCTGTATCTGATGGATATACAAGACCATCGAGCACTAGTTGTTTTAATGCTAACCGTACAATCTCGCGACGTGACGCAAATTCGCTGAACTTATATGGGTTATCTCCATTAAGGTCAGCTTTGCTGAAACCAAAGGTTGCCCCATAAGAAACCATAAAATCCGCCACATATAACATATCTAAATTTTGTTTTTTTCCAAACTCGTCCATTAGCAAAAGAATGCGAAGCGAGTTCTCAAATGTGCTATTAAATAGCTTGTCCATCATCATCTCGCACCCATCCCTTCAACCTGTTTTCTCCAACAAGAAAGTGGCATACTCCTTTACGCACACTATTGCTAATCCACTCCGTATCTCTACAAATGCGACATTTATCAAGAGAGGTGTTTGTAGCTTGTGTCAAAACCTTCCGCATCCGAGCAAGACCGTTTTTAGCTTCATCCTCCCAAACTTCCGTGACACCTTCATACATTTCATCCTTCAATACCTCAAACTGGTCTTTTTCATTTTTGCGGTATAAGTCACGAGTTCCTCTGCGAACAGCCTCAGCGGCAAAAAAATACTTCCGTTGGTTGCTAAAGTTTTGTTTGTGTGTTGGGTACTTGTCCAACATATCGGCAGTGAAATCTTTTATATGTTCAGCCTGACCATAAGCTGCGAGAAGAGCATCAGTGTAACTGCCTTCAACTCCGGTGATACCGGTTGGTACAGGAATTAACTGAAGTTCTGTGGTATTTACTGAAGATTTATTTTCACTACTTCCAGTAGATACATTTTCTCTTGAAACCGAGTACAAGAATGCGCTTGCCAAAAACAGGGCGAGCGTATTTTTTTGTGCATTTTTTAAAAGCTCTTGTTTTTTGGTTTCAGCAATTCCAGAGTCTTCCTGAATGACCGCCTTTAGTCTTTCAATCAGGTCATCTTCACTGCCTTTTAACAGCCTCTTCACAATGTTCCTAGAAAAGTAATTCGCAATCGAGCTAGTAACTCTATCATCTGTCGAATACTTGCGAATTGAACGATGAGGATTGCCTCCAGGCTGTCTATTTACAATCTTGCTCGCGGTCCCCTTGCTTACCGTAATTGGTTCGCCATTTCTATTTGTTAACCCCACGGGATCGGCAACAGAGTCATAGAGTAGATTAATCAGGTCTGGATCAGTGACCGTATCTCCCCATGACTTTTTTAATTCAGCTAAGATCGTTGCAAAGACAAGTTCTTTCAATGGGTGACACCTCCAAACGGAAACTTCTCTATAACATAACGGTTACTTTACGGGGCCGACTTTTCTTTCTTTGCGATTTATAATTTTGGCATAAAGGAGAGAAAGCCGGGCCGATGCACCATAAATTGTGCATTTACCCCTAGTATTTACATTATTATATCACGCACTGCTGCGGATTTCGATATTTTTTATGCGGATGTAAAAATATTTTTCATCCAGATTCTGTGCGTCGGGAGTCATTCTAGAAGCATACCGCCTTTTGGCCAATGTTCCCGAAATAGCAAAGCGTAAATTCTTTATCGAAGTTTTCCATTTTCGTTGATTGACCGAAGTAGTCGTGTGGTTTTAGGTTCTCCTTTATTTCTGGAATTCAGGAGAGGCAAACGAACTTGCTTTTCTTGAATACCCTCCGTGTCATAAGGCATGGAACATATAGCGGTTGAGTGGCTCACACCACTCAGCACAATTAACACTCTCTCATAGTCCGAATAGCGCTATAAGGGCGGAGGGATGCATAAGAGTTCGAGGACGCAGCGATAAAGGTTGCGTTTCGGGCGAAGATGCACCCACCGCAGTTTTGCGCGCTTTTTTTAGCTCAAAGCCTGTGGTCATCTTCAACCACAGGCTCTTTTTGTGTCCTTCCGCACCTAGCTTCGGGCGGAAAGGACACACTATGAAGAACAAAAGAAAATCTGCTGTAGCCAATCAAAATGGATGTTCGCTGACTTCTGCAGTCGAACACGACACCTACATTTACCAATTTGCGGATGGGACACTCTCCACATTGGTTTTCAGCTCTGACGGTATTTCTGACATTGATAGTTCTTGGCTTTCTGAGTTGCAGGAACTCGACCGTCTGGAATACAACAACAATCATGCCCAGACCCGCCGTCATTGTTCGCTGGATGCTCAGGACCCCGAGGGAATGGGTGGATATTACGAAGGAGACAACATGAATTTTGTACAGTTCGACCTCGAAGTGGAAGAATTCCTCTCTACTCTGCCAACAGATTTAGAAGTAATCGCCCGTCTTCTATACGCTGGATTTTCTGCGGCAGATATAGCCCGTCAGCAGGGAGTCAACCGATCTACCATCTGCCGAAAGATCAAAAAAATCCAGGATGCACTGACTCGCTATAACCCGTAAACATACAGCGTCTTGCGCAAGCAAAAGCCCGGTCTCTTGACCGGACTTTTGCTATTTTTGAATAAGTTCTGCAAACTGCGCAACAAACGCCCTCTGCCGTGGCCTACAAGTGAGAGGCACAAGTGCCAGGGAAGGGCACCAAGGCCGCTCAGACTTTGAATACACATAATCATAGGAGAGAAACGGCCATGGATTACAAAACCGAACCCAAGCAGCAGGAGCCGCAGCTGATTTGCCTGTGCGCAGCCTGTGCCAGTGCTTTTTATAATGTTCCCACTATAAGAATCAAGCGCGCAGACCGCTACCAATTTGTGAAAGATACCTGTACTTATTGTGGAATTCGCAGTGGATATGACTATATCGTCGCTCCCCGCAAGGTTCTGCAACGCCATTCAGGTAATGAGGCGACGCCATGAACAAAAAGGATGTCTGCGCAACAAAAGTGGCTTATGTGCGCTTCACGGAAGATGATTTGGCGGATCTGGATCGTCAGGTCCGGAGGGTTGGCGCACCGTCAAGAGGCGCGTATATCCGCAATCTGGTCAAAAAGATTCGCCCCGTTGAGCTTCCACCAGCAGACTATTTATCCCTGCTGGACGAGCTATCATCCCTTCGGCGCAGTATTGATGCTTTGGCAGCGCGAGCTGCTGAAGGTGGAACATCTACTCTTAATCCGGTCGAATATTATACATTGTCCAGCCTTACAGCGTTAACACTCCAAAAAATCCGGCTTGCGGCGTTACCGCAGCAATGTCAATTACCGGAGGACATGATCCATGAATGAATCGATTATTGACCGCACCTATGTGTGCTTAAAGCTGATTGATATGCTCTACAAGAAGGGCCTTGTCAACGAGGCAACCTATCTGAATGTCAAGCAAACCTATCCGCAAAAGTGAACACTTTTCCGGCAAGTTGTCAAGGATATCAGGCCAGCGTCCGTATCATTGCTGATTCTGTTGTTTTCGGGTATTCTCGCCTTGTCAGAACAAATCAGAAGCCATAAAGGAGGAAGATGCTATGTACAATACGTCTCCGTACTCATTGTCCCGTTCTTTCCGGGACAAACCCTGTCGGGCAGTCATATATGGCCGTGCCTCAACAGAACACGAGGCCCAGGTCAAAGCCCTGCAAAATCAGATGCAGTGGTATGATGATGTTGCTCGATTTCATCCTCAGTGGAATGTTATCAACCGCTACATCGACCAAGGCATTACCGGAACTCAGGTTTATAAACGGGATGCCTTTATGCAGATGATGGAGGATGCCAAACAGCATAAATTCGATTTGATCGTCACTCGCGAGGTCTGCCGTTTCGCCAGAAACACGGTAGATGCACTGGTCTGTGTTCGCCAACTCGCCGCCATGGGAATTGAAGTCTATTTTGTGAATGATAACATTTGGACTCTTGACGGTGATGGCGAGCTGCGACTGACCATTATGGCTACTATGGCACAGGAAGAAAGCCGCAAAATCAGTGAACGCTCTCTTGCAGGACAACGGGTCAGCCGCGAAAAAGGCGTCCTCTATGGAAACGGGAACATTTTCGGATATACCAGAAACAAACTCACCAAGCAGTTTGAAATTGATCCCGATCAAGCGGAAACCGTAAAAATGATTTTTGACCTCTATGATTCCGGCATGGGGGAAACCTTAGTAGCAAAAGAGCTAACCCGCCTTGGCCGCAAAAACGGAGTAGGTAAGGTCAAGTGGGATGCCGGAAAAGTATCAAAGATCATCAAGCGCAAAAACTATCTGGGGTACACAGTTTACTGTCAGTCCTATTCCAATAACTATTTGGAGCAAAAGAGAATCAAGCGTGACGAGAGCGAGTTTGTCTATGTAAAAGGTGGCTTCCCTCAGATCATCTCGGAGGAACAGTACGAGCGGTGTAACGCCATTCGTCGCAGTAGGACCAAACGGCTGACTGATGAGAAAGGCCGTACACGGAGTTTTGGTATTCAGCAGGCTCAGAATGTGTGGGGCAGAAAAATGAGGTGTCGTTGTGGTTCTCCCATGCTTCGACATCGTTGGAGAACCAATAATGCAGGAAAGCCTATCTATGGATATGAATGCAAGCGACACCATGATACCCCCCGCATCCGCCTTCAGAATGAACAAGGCAATCCAACACCTATCTGTGAGATCAAGCCGGTTGGACAAAGCAAGCTGGAACTGATGGCCTCCAAAATATTTGAGAGGGTATGGGGAGACCAAAGAGAAATCGTCCTCCAGACCTGCAAAATGCTGGATGCTTGCTACAAGCCAGACGCAGATCGTCGAGCAGATTTGATGAAAGCGAAAGATGATTCTATTCAGTTGCTCCAACAACAGCTGGATGACTTGGTTGTGGTCCGTGCCCGTGGAGAGATTGAGCAGGATAAGTTCCTCCAGCGGACCATAGAAATTCAGCAGCAGATGGAGGCCCTTCGTCAGAGCAAAGCTCAAATTGCTTCAGAGGACTACAATCCCGGACGCCTGGATATGGAAGCCATTGAGGCAGCGTTGTGCGAAGCAGTTGAAATGCATGACGGTCTGGTAAGCGAGGATTTCATTGATCTCTTTGTTTCACAGGTTACACCACTGTCTGATTCCCGCTTTGCCTGGTGCTTGGACTTTTCTCCGCAGCCCACAGTTGCCTTTCTGAATTTAGCCGGTCAGAGGAAGTACACGACCTGCTCTATGGATAGCAAATTACACTTTGGTCCTTTTGCTGATGGGGAGGAGCACACCATCCCTTTTCCGGGCAGCCTGCGTCGGTGAGCTGCCCGGACAGCTCTAATTCAAAATGTACATCGTTATATACACAAGGTATGTACGGCGCAGGCCGCCATTAAGAATCCCCGCGGCTGATCCGATCCTTCGATTGGACAACAGGCCCCCACCCATCGGGTGGGGGCCTGAAATTTTTGCCGCCATCCACTGTGCGCTTTGGCGTCTCCGGGGCCGAAACGCTTCACCGGCGCGGAAGGCCCGGTGGAAAAGAAATCTGCCGGTCCAGGACAGGGGAGAGAGCTGCCAAACCCCTGGGGCCCAAATGCTTCGGAGGAATCGCTAGATATTGTACAGAAATTTTTGTCTACATCTATATATTGACGTCCCTCGGGGGGCGTGGTATAGTGGGACTATGCCGCGCGCGGTGGGGAGCAGAGAGCTGCCTGCCGGCGCGTTTACATCAGGATGAGAGGAAGAGATCCATGTATCAAGTGACGAAGCGGGACGGCACCGCCGCCCGTTTTGAGATCGGGAAGATCAGCGCCGCCATCACCAAGGCGTTCCAGGCCTTGGATAAGCAGTTTCATCCCAGCGTCATCGACCTGCTGGCCCTTCGGGTGACCGCAGATTTTGAGCCCAAGATCCGGGACGGCCGCATCGCGGTGGAGGACATCCAGGACAGCGTGGAGACCGTGCTGTCTGAGGCGGGGTACGCCGATGTGGCCAAGGCCTATATCCTGTACCGCAAGCAGCGGGAGAAGGTGCGCAACGTCAGCTCCACGCTGCTGAACTATAAGGATCTGGTGGACAACTACCTCCAGATCAACGACTGGCGGGTGAAGGAGAACTCCACGGTCACCTACTCTGTGGGCGGCCTGATCCTGTCCAACTCGGGGGCCATTACCGCGAACTACTGGCTCAGCGAGATCTATGACCAGGAGGTGGCCAACGCCCACCGCAACGCGGAGATCCATATTCATGACCTTTCCATGCTCACCGGCTACTGTGCCGGCTGGTCCCTGAAGCAGCTCATTCAGGAGGGGCTGGGGGGGATCCCGGGGAAGATCACCTCCTCCCCGGCCAGCCACCTGTCTACCCTGTGCAACCAGATGGTCAACTTTCTGGGCATCATGCAGAACGAGTGGGCGGGAGCGCAGGCTTTCTCCTCCTTCGACACCTATCTGGCCCCCTTTGTCAAGGCGGATCACCTGAGTCAGAAGGAGGTCAAGCAGTGCATCCAGTCCTTCGTCTATGGGGTGAACACGCCCAGCCGCTGGGGCACTCAGGCCCCCTTCTCCAATATTACTCTGGACTGGACGGTGCCCAAGGACCTGGAAAATCTGCCCGCCATTGTGGGCGGCAAGGAGATGGACTTTACCTACGGGGACTGCAAGCAGGAGATGGATATGGTGAACAAGGCCTTCATCGAGATCATGATCGAGGGCGACGCCAACGGCCGTGGCTTCCAATACCCCATTCCCACCTACTCCATCACCAGGGACTTCGACTGGTCCGAGACAGAGAACAACAAACTCTTGTTTGAGATGACTGCCAAGTACGGCACCCCCTATTTCTCCAACTACATCAACTCCGATATGGAGCCCTCCGATGTGCGCTCCATGTGCTGCCGCCTGCGCCTGGACCTGCGGGAGCTGCGGAAAAAGTCCGGCGGCTTCTTTGGCTCCGGCGAGTCCACCGGGAGCGTGGGTGTGGTCACCATCAACCTGCCCCGCATCGCCTATCTGGCCAAGGACGAGACCGACTTCTACCAGCGGCTGGACAAGCTGATGGACATCTCCGCCCGGTCCCTCAAGACCAAGCGCACTGTGATCACCAAGCTGCTGGAAGCGGGGCTTTATCCCTATACAAAGCGTTATCTTGGGACATTTGATAACCACTTTTCCACCATTGGCCTCATCGGCATGAACGAGGTGGGGCTGAACGCCGCTTGGCTCCGGGCCGACCTGACCCAGGAAAAGACCCAGGCCTTTGCCAAGGATGTACTCAACCACATGAGAGAGCGGCTGAGCGATTATCAGGAGCTGTATGGCGACCTCTATAACCTGGAGGCCACCCCCGCCGAGTCTACCACCTACCGCTTTGCCAAGCATGACAAGGCGGAGTTCCCCGGCATCATCACCGCCAATGAGAGCGGCACCCCCTATTACACCAACTCCTCCCACCTGCCGGTGGGGTACACAGAGGACATTTTCTCGGCACTGGATGTGCAGGACGAGCTCCAGACCCTGTATACCTCCGGCACCGTGTTCCACGCCTTCCTGGGGGAGAAGCTGCCCTCCTGGCAGGCGGCGGCCGCTCTGGTGCGGAAGATCGCCGAGAACTATAAGCTGCCCTATTATACCTTGTCCCCCACCTACTCCGTGTGCGCCGACCATGGCTATCTGTCCGGGGAGCAGTACACCTGCCCCATCTGCGGCCGTACCACCGAGGTGTACAGCCGGATCACCGGCTACTACCGCCCGGTGCAGAACTGGAACGACGGCAAGACCCAGGAGTTCAAGGACCGGAAGGTGTACGACATCTCCGCCTCCCGCCTGCGGAGAGCCGGACGGGCGGGGGCCCAGGTCACTGCGCCGGTGGAGCCGACTGCGGCGGCGGAGGGGATGGAGTTGATGCTCTTTACCACCCGGACCTGCCCCAACTGCCGCCAGGCGGAGAGCCTGCTGCAAAAGGCGGACATCCCCTACCGCAAGGTGGTGGCGGAGGAGTCCCCGGAGCTGGCCACCCGGTACGGCGTCCGTCAGGCTCCCACCCTGGTACTGGAAGGGGCGGACCAGCCGGAGAAGTTCACCGGGCTGGGGCCCATCAAGAAATTCACGGAGAGCCAGCGCGCCCAAACGGCGGTGTGAGCCCTCTCCAGTCAGAACGAGCACCCAGAGGCAAAGAAGCCCCGGGCGCTCTCTTGTGCAAAGAGATCTGTCTGTGATAAAATAGAGGGCGGAACGCTCCGCCCAAAGATGGGCGGGCAGGAAGGAGCAGAGCCGATGCGAAAGACGGATATTCGGTATCAGACCTATCTGAAAATTTTAGAGGAAGA
>ULSV01008360.1_pt1 | contig 35550 bp, 34 predicted proteins | sample 1956991 | NCBI WGS metagenome assembly ULSV01 (sample SAMEA4835717, study PRJEB28245) | human gut metagenome | biome: gut microbiome; material: fecal sample | place: Denmark | collected 2008 | reverse complement strand
CCCTGCCAATGGTCCACGTCCTGCCTCATCGATCCCACAGATCGCGCTGCAGGCTGCATAAGTGTCCTCATACTCCCGCATCAGGGCTAGGCGGGCACGCTCTGCCTCCAGCTTTTCTCCCTTTAATGTCCGAAGTGCCATGGTTACGCCTCCTCTGCCTTCTTCACCGGCGGGAACTCCAGGGTAATGCGTCCCAGTTTTCCGCTGCGGTAATCGTCAATTACCAGCGCTGCCGCACGGCTGTAATCCGGCTCGCCGCCCTTGGCCAGGCATCCGCGTACCTTGGCCACCTGGATCAGCAGGTTTTCGTCGGAAGATTCATCAATCTTATAACGGTCTTTTAAGACATCCGGATAATGTTTCTGAAGCAGTTTTAAAAGTTCCAGAGCCAGCTCATCTTTATTTAAGATTTCATCGTTGATGGAACCGATGAACGCCAGCAGCAGTCCCACTCTCTGATCCTCAAACTTCGGCCAGAGAATCCCAGGAGTGTCTAAAAGTTCCAGTGTCTTGTTCAAACGGATCCACTGGTTGCCTTTGGTCACACCAGGCTTATTTCCAGTCTTCGCGCAGGCTTTTCCGGCAAAGGAATTGATAAAGGTAGATTTTCCTACATTCGGGATTCCCACTACCATGGCACGGATCGGACGGTTCATGATACCTCTGCGGCGATCGCGTTCAATCTTCTCTTTGCACGCTTCCTGTACGACACCATGAATCTGTTTTAATCCTGCCCCGCTGCGGGAATTGATTTTCACCACATAGTAACCTTTTTCCTTAAACCATGCAGTCCAGGTCTCGTTGTAACGCTCGCTGGCCAGATCGGACTTATTTAAAAGGATCAGTCTTGCCTTGCCCTTTCCAAGTTCATCAATATCCGGATTGCGGCTGGCTAACGGCACACGGGCGTCCACCACTTCAATGATCAGGTCAATGAGTTTGATGTCTTCTTTCATGGCACGTTTTGCTTTGGTCATGTGCCCTGGATACCACTGTATATTCACGGATTTTCCTCCTGTATAATCTGTTTTCTATTCTGTTTCATATTCTGTGTGTCTCTGCTGTGTTCTTTTTTGCAGCTTTCCTGTTCCCGCACAAAGACAATTTCCATTTCCGTTTTTCCACTTTTTCAAACGGCATTCTGTTTTCCGTCAGGACCGGATCAGGCCGATCCGGATCAGCGGAAACAAACGCAGCCACACCTTTCCGATGATCTGGTCCTCCCGCACATTGCCGATGTTTGCGAAGCGGCTGTCTTCACTGCTGTCCGGGTTATCCCCGAGAAGAAAATATTCCTGTTCTTCCAATTTAACCGGTTTTTCTGCCAGTCCGGCAAGGGAAATCTTGCGGTCTTCCGGGAGTGCAACCTTTTCCTGGTTCACATAGAGTTCCCCATCTATGATCTGAATCTCGTCTCCCGGAATTCCGACCACGCGCTTTACATTCGTCTTCTGGTCTTCCCGCTCAAACACCACCACATCCATACGGTCCGGTTTTCCAATCTCGTAGGTCAGGCGGTTCATCAAAACAATGTCGCCGGAGCTTAAAAGCGGATGCATGGACTGGCCATTTACGGTAACCTGCGTTCCAAAAAATACCAGGCAGAACCAGGCAAACGCCAGCACGACTACCACATCCACGATCCAGCCACATATTTTCCGGATCAGATTCTGTTCTTCATTCTGATAAAAATCCACGTAACAGCTCCTTTACGATATGCGTGTAAAAAAATAGGAAGTTGCAAGCAACCTCCCCTTTTCCAATTACGCAAAGAAAAACCGGGTCTTTCTAGTTTTTCCATGCGTAACTACGCAGAAAGGGACAATTTTCATTGTCCCCCTCATCCACGCAAAATTATTTTACTAACTCTTTAACCTTAGCAGCTTTACCTACTCTGTCTCTTAAGTAGTTCAGTTTTGCACGTCTTACTTTACCTCTTCTAACAACCTCGATGTTGTCTACGAATGGGGAATGAACCGGCCAGGTCTTCTCAACGCCGATGCCGTTGGAGTTCTTACGAACGGTGAAAGTCTCTCTTGCGCCGCCGTTCTGTCTCTTGATTACGGTACCCTCAAATACCTGGATTCTCTCACGGTTACCCTCTTTGATCTTGTTGTAGACCTTAACGGTATCGCCTACGGAAAACTCCGGTACGGAAGCCTTTAACTGTGCTGCTTCAATGTTCTTAATAATTTCGTTCATTTGTGTGATCCTCCTTCATATGTTTGATGTTCTTTAATGCTTCTTCCGCAACAGAGGAACATCTCTTTTCTCGTCACAACAGTGTTATGATATCACATGGCCAGATAAATTGCAAGCACTATTTTTGCGAATTTAACGTGAATAAAGATACCGTTAAAAAGCAAGCACACATCCGAAAATGGTTTGACGAACTACTTTTTTCATCGCTATAATACCTTACATCTCTACTTATAAAAATAAACAACACGTAATGCAACTCTTTGCATTGCCGCTGGAAAGGAGCGCTTTATGAATCAGATCCTGCTGCTCACCGGAATTGTGATCGTAATCTGCATTTTATCCGGCCGTCTCATCGATAAACTGGGCGTCCCTTCCCTTCTTGCGTTTATCCTGTTGGGCATGTGCTTTGGAGTGGACGGTATCTTTAAAATATCCTTCGATGATTATCAGTTCAGTGAGCTGATCTGTTCCGTCAGCCTTATTTTCATCATGTTTTACGGCGGCTTCGGCAGCAACATCAAAGAGGCAAAGCCGGTCATTCCCCAGGCTATTCTGCTTTCCACAATAGGAGTTCTGCTCACAGCCGGAATTACAGGCCTGTTTATCCACCTGGCATTCAAACGCCCGCTTCTGGAAAGCTTTCTGGTGGCCTCTGTCATCGGCTCTACCGATGCTGCCTCTGTATTCAATATCCTGCGTTCCAAGAGCCTGAACTTAAAAGACAACACTGCTTCTCTCCTGGAAATTGAGTCGGGATCCAACGATCCTGTCTCCTATATGCTGACGGTGATCTTAACCTCCATCCTTACCGGGCATTCGGTCCACGTGCCATCCATGCTGTTTTTCCAGGTTGCATTCGGCATAGGCTGCGGCGTGTGCATTGGAAAACTCACTGCCCTTCTCTTAAATAAAGCAGAATTCGATATTGCCCAGGGCAAGACGATCCTTGTCTTTGCAGCAGCCATACTCGCCTACACCATTCCTGATCTGATCGGCGGGAACGGATATTTGAGCGTGTACCTGTGCGGGATCATTCTGGGGAATTCCTATCTTCCCCACAAGCGGGATATGGTGCGGTTTTTCGATGTTCTGACCGGCGTTGCGCAGATGATGATCTTTTTCCTGTTGGGACTGCTCGTCACACCAAGCCAGCTGCCGCAGGTGATCCTGCCCTCTTTTGTGATCATGGCATTCTTAACACTGATCGGACGTCCGTTATCTGCAGCGATACTTTTATCTGGTTTCAAATCTTCATTCGGGCAGATCGGATTGGTATCCTGGGCCGGCTTGCGGGGCGTCGCATCCATTGTGTTTGCCATCTATGTCGTTTTGCGCCAGGTGCCGCTCGGCTATAACCTGTTCAACCTGGTCTTTTGCATTGTGCTGTTATCGATTTCCATTCAGGGTACCCTTCTTCCCTGGATGTCAAAAAAACTCCGCATGATCGATGAACACGCCGACGTGCGCCGTACCTTCAATGATTATCAGGAAGAAGAAAACATCAGCTTCGTGAAATTTCATCTGCTTTCCCAGCATCCCTACGTTGGGAAATGCTTAAAAGAAATCACGCTGCCGCCTAAGCTGCTCGTCGTGGTACTGATCCGCGGGAATGAAATTCTGGTTCCTAACGGAGACACCTGCTTAAAAGCCGGAGACCTCATGGTTGCGGCAGCAGAAGAATTCCGCGACCGGAAAAACATGACACTTCGGGAAATCACCGTAGACAAAAATCACAAATGGAATGGAAAATCCCTAAGTCACATTCCAATGCCGGAAGGGACTCTGGTCGTCATGGTTTCACGGCAAAAAGAAACGATGATACCCACAGGGAATACCATCGTGTATGAGGGAGATGTGCTGGTTTTGGCAAAATTCTAATTTAACAGGAAGGAGTTTCTTCCTTCTCCGCCATCAGCTCCGCCAGATACTGCCGCTCTTTCTTCGACAGATTTGCGTCTTCCAGAAGGTCTGGTCTGCGCTCTAAGGTCCGCTTAATGGACTGCTGCCGTCTCCAGGTCTCGATATTCTTGTGGTGTCCGGAAAGAAGCACCTCCGGCACGCGCATGCCCTCATAAACCTCCGGGCGGGTGTACTGCGGGTACTCTAACAGATTGTCGTGGAAGGACTCGATCTCTGCGGATACATCGTTGTTTAAGACACCCGGCACCAGGCGGGAGATGCAGTCGATCATGACCATGGCCGGAAGCTCACCGCCGGTCAGCACATAATCGCCCACGGACAGATAATCCGTTACGATCAGCTCCAGGGCGCGTTCGTCAATGCCTTCATAATGGCCGCATAAGAACACCAGGTCTTCTTCCTGCGCCAGTTCTTCCGCGATCTTCTGGTTGAAGGTCTGGCCCTGCGGGGTCATGTAAAGCACGCGCGGGCGCTTGCCGATGCGCTCGCACAGCGCCTCATAAGCATCGCAGACCGGTGCTGCCTGCATGACCATGCCAGCACCGCCGCCGTATGGGGTATCGTCCACATGACCGTGTTTTTCTTTCGTGTAATCCCGGATGTTGACCGCCTCAATGGAGAGCAGGCCTTTTCCGGCTGCCCGGCCGATGATGCTGGTGTTCAGACCATTTAGCACCATCTCCGGGAACAGGGTTAAAATATGATAATTCATCGTTCTGGTTTCCTCCTGTCTTTCCCTTACAGATCCAGAAGACCATCTAAAATGTGAACGGTAACAGTCTGGGTCTCCAGATTGACATCCAGAATGCACTGCGGAATGGCCGGGAACAGGTATTCCTTGCCTTCCAGGCTCTTGATCACGTAGACATCGTTCGCACCGGTCTGTAGGACATCGGTCAAGGTACCAAACTCCTCTCCCTCATCGGTCACGACCTTCAGACCGATCAGATCCGTGATAAAGTTCTCGTTCGGAGCCAGCTTGACTGCCTGGTCGCGGCGGATCAGCAGATCCTTGCCTTTGTATTTCTCAATGTCGTTGATATTATGAAACTCCTTGAACTTTAAGATGACCATATTTTTAAAGAACTTTACACTCTCGATGGATAATGTCATCTGCTCTCTTCCGGTATCAAGGATGACTGTTTTCAATTTTTTAAAACGATTCACATCGTCGGTTGTAGGGTACACTTTGACCTCACCGCGTACACCGTGGGTGGATGAGATCACACCAACTCTTAAGGTATCCTCCATCATTTTGTTCCTCCTATACAAAAAGAAAAACTGCCGCAGGAAAACCCGACGACAGTTTCTAATGGTTACTGTATATCTACAACAACCTTTTTTTCTTCTTTGGAAGCGGCTGCCTTGACAACGGAGCGGATTGCTTTCGCGATGCGTCCCTGTTTGCCAATCACCTTTCCCATATCAGATGGGGCAACCTTTAATTCAATAAAAGTGCCGCTTTCCTTTTCGGTCTCGGTAACAACCACCTCGTCCGGATTGTCAACTAATGCTTTTGCAATAACCTCAACCAGTTCTTTCATAGCGATCACCTCTCAGATTACTGAATACCAGCGGTCTTCAGAAGCTTTGCTACACGGTCGGTCGGCTGTGCGCCGTTTGCTAACCACTCCTTGGTAGCCTCCTCGTCAAACTTGATAACGCTCGGCTCCTGGTTCGGATCGTAAGTACCAACCTCAGCGATGAATCTGCCATCTCTTGGGGATCTGGAATCTGCAACGATGACTCTATAGAAAGGTTTCTTCTTAGCACCCATTCTTCTTAATCTCATCTTTACTGCCATGTCAATTTCACCTCCTTAAAATTATACTGTTCATTTATCAACAAATACAGAAATGCTCTGTACTGTCACCATGTAAGCTGCCTTAGATTAGAAAGGCATTTTCAGCTTTCCGAGCATACCGCCCAGTCCGCCGCGTCCACGCTTGCCGCCCATCATGCCAGGAAGCTGCTTCATCATCTTTTTCATCTGATCAAACTGCTTGGCAATGCGGTTTACCTCGCTGATATCCACTCCTGCGCCCTTTGCGATACGCTGTTTGCGGGAAGGATTTAAGAGGCCCGGATTCGCGCGCTCTTCTTTTGTCATGGACAGGATGATGGCCTCCACGCGGTCCATGGACTTTTCGTCCACCTCCGGGATTCCGCCTTTCATCTGTGACATGCCCGGCATCATGCTCATGATACTGGTCAGTCCGCCCATTTTTTTGATCTGACGCATCTGGTCCAGGAAATCGTTGTAGTCAAACTCTGCTTTGCGCAGCTTCTGGCTCATTTCCTTTGCCTTTTCCTCGTCAACCTCCATCTCGGCTTTCTCGATCAGGGTGAGGATATCTCCCATGCCCAGAATACGGGATGCCATGCGGTCCGGGTAAAACTGTTCCAGATCGGAAAGTTTTTCGCCCATACCTATATATAAAATCGGCTTTCCGGTTACGGCCCGGATGGAAAGGGCTGCACCGCCTCGGGTATCGCCATCCAGTTTGGTGAGGATGACTCCGTCGATACCGACTTTATCCTGGAAATTGGATGCTACATTGACTGCGTCCTGACCGGTCATGGCGTCTACTACCAAAATCGTCTGGTCTACGTTCACAGCCTCTTTGATGTTCTGAAGTTCCTCCATCATGCCTTCATCGACGTGAAGACGTCCGGCGGTATCTAAGATCACCACATTGTAGCCATTCTTTGCCGCGTGCTCCATAGCGGCCTTTGCAATGTTGACCGGGTTCTGATTCTCTCCCATGGAGAAGACCGGAACACCCTGTTTGTCTCCGTTGATCTGGAGCTGCTGGATTGCTGCCGGACGGTATACGTCACAGGCAACCAGAACCGGCTTGCGGCCCTTCGCCTTCAGCTTTCCTGCGATCTTCGCTGTCGTTGTCGTTTTACCTGCACCCTGAAGACCTGCCATCATGATGACGGTGATCTCATTGCCAGGCTTTAATGCGATTTCCGTTGTCTCGGAGCCCATGAGGCGGATCAGTTCTTCGTTAACGATCTTGATCACCATCTGGCCCGGCTGTAAGGAACCAAGCACTTCTTCGCCAACGGCGCGTTCCTGAACGGAGCTTATGAACTGTTTTACAACCTTGAAGCTTACGTCTGCCTCTAAGAGAGCCATTTTTACTTCCTTAAGAGCAGTCTTTACATCCGCTTCGCTTAAACGGCCTTTGCCGCGCAGGTTTTTAAACACGTTCTGCAGTTTATCGGATAAGCTTTCAAACGCCATAGGTAACCTCCTGTTCAGAACCGATCACGGCGTCTGCCGAAATCAAAGTTCCATGATGTCGTTGGAAATCTGTTCAATCTCGTCGATCAGATTTTCGTCTTTTGTTTCTTTGAAAATCCGGGTCTTCTTATGGATTTCCTCTACCATGCGGCGTGTAGTCTGGAATTTGCTGATCAGATGCAGCTTTTCTTCATACGCGCTCAAGGTTTTGTCACAGCGCTTGATGAGGTCGTGAACACCCTGACGGCTGATCCCGTTCTCTTCTGCGATCTCGCTCAAGGACATGTCATTGTATACCACATCCTCGTAGATGCTGCGCTGATGCTCTGTGAGCAGTTCTCCATAAAAATCATAAAGTAAACTTTGTTTTACAATGCTTTCCATAACATCACCTTGGCTATCATACACGAAAGTGATGTTGCTGTCAAGTATTTTTTCTTGACACCGCAAAAAAATTTTCTATAACTTTTCTATACCCCGTTTTTCTGGCAGATGTCGTTTAAGCAGCACCGGTCGCAGTACGGCTTTGTGCGGGCCGTGCAGACCTCGCGTCCGTGCCACACCAGACGGTGGCAGAAATCGCTCCCCTCTTCCGGCGGAACCAGCTTCCAAAGTGCCATCTCCACTTTTTTCGGCTCTTTGATGCCGTCCACCAGTCCCATGCGGTTCACCAGGCGGATGCAGTGGGTATCGGTAACGATCGCCGGTTTGTGAAACACATCGCCCATAATGAGGTTGGCGCTCTTTCTTCCCACGCCCGGAAGCTTTAACAGCGCGTCAAAATCCTCCGGGACCTTTCCGCCGTACTCATCGCGCAGCATTTTCATGCAGGCGCTGATGTCGCGGGCTTTGCTCTTTCCCAGTCCGCACGGCTTTACGATCTCTTCGATCTCTTCCACCGGTGCGTCCGCGAGTGCGTTTACATCCGGAAATTTCTCGTAAAGAGCCGGAACGACTTTATTTACCCGCTCATCGGTACACTGTGCTGCCAGACGCACACTCACTAAAAGCTTCCACGCCTCTTCATAATCCAGCGTACAGTCTGCATCCGGGTAGGCTTCCTTCAGTCTTTGGATAATTTCCAGGGTCTTCTGTTTTTTTGTCATAAGTCTCTTCCTCCCTGATCGTAAAAACAGGCGCCGGTTGTTGCGAAAAGCACACCGGCACCCGTATCTAGGTATGTTGCTGTTCACGCATGCGTGCCAAAGCACATTCTTTTTTTGTTACCCGTTCGATTTCCGGTTGATGAATTCGGTCCGGATCTTGGAATATACAAATTTCTGGCTGTGATACAGTCCGTAATATCCCGACAAGGTAAAGCACACAGCTACCGCAATGGAATAATACGGCATTGCGGAAAAGCCGAACAGTTCAAATGCCATAAACATGGTGGAAACCGGGCAGTTTGTCACGCTGACAAACAGACAGGCCATACCGGCTGACGCGCAGAGTCCCACCGGAAGTCCGGTCGCCAGGGCAAAGACATAGCCAAATGCCGCGCCTACAGTCAGTGTCGGCACGATCTCGCCGCCTTTAAAGCCCGCTCCCAGGGCTGCTCCGGTAAACAGGATCTTTAACAGAAACGCATACACCGGAATCGCCTCGCCCTCGAAGACCTTCTCAATGATCTGTGCACCGCTGCCATTGTAAAGTCTGGACGGGAACAGCAGCGTCAGCACGATAAAGATCGCGGAGCCTGCCAGAATGCGGATGTACGGGTTCGGAAAATATTTCCGGTACGCATGGCCGCAGTGGTGCAGACTGACGCAAAGTAAAATTCCCACGCAGGCGCACAGGATTCCTAAAATAACCGCATAAACTGCGCTGCCAGGTCCAAACTCCGGCACTACGCCGATCTCATAATGCTCCGGCACCAGGCCGAGATGTCCGGAGATCGCCGCGCCCAGAAACGACGCAAACAGGCACGGAACCAGCGCCGCGTAATACATGACGCCGATGCTGATGACCTCCATGGCAAACACGCCTGCTGCCAGCGGTGTTCCAAACAATGCCGCGAATCCGGCGCTCATGCCGCACATGATCGCGATCTTGCGGTCTTTTTCGTCCAGGTGGATTACTTTTCCGATCACATTTCCAAGGCTTCCGCCAAGCTGCAGGGCCGCGCCCTCTCTTCCGGCAGACGCCGTCACTGCATGGCTCAACAGCGTGGATACAAAGATCAAAGGCGCCGTAGCTGCCGTGACATCTTCCGTGGAAGAAATGGAATCGATGACCATATCCGTGCCCCGGTTTTTCTCCTCGTTGGTCACACGGTACAGCCACACGATAATGAGACCGGCAACCGGCATCAGAAACAGTGTCCAGCCATGACTCTTCCAGAAAGAAGTAACAAGCTGGATCCCATGTCCAAACAGCGTGCCAACCAGCCCGACTACCGTTCCGGTCACCAGAGAAATCAGCGTCCATTTTAAGAAATAATGAATATTCTTCTGCAGTGATTTTAACTGTTCTGCATAACAGGAATGCGCCCCAGACGCATTTCCGGATGTTTCATTTGTTTTGGTATCCATACTTCATTCCCCTGTTTCGATTAGTCGCTGTAGGTGCCTTTGGACTTCACCAGCTTCGGACGGTATCCGGCATCGTTTAATGCCTGCACGATACGGTTCTTATGATCGGTTCCCTCAGCCTCCAGGGTAATGCGCAGCTCTACAGCCGCATTGCGGTTGATGCTGATGAACTGGTTATGCTCCAGCTTGATGACATTGCCGCGCTGCTCTGCAAGCAGGGAAGAAACCTTTGCCAGCTCGCCTGGCTTGTCTGGAAGCAGAACGGATACGGTGAAGATACGGTCTCTCTGGATCAGGCCATGCTGTACTACAGAAGACATGGTGATGACATCCATGTTGCCGCCGCTCAAAATAGAAACGATCTTCTTTTTCTGTACGTTTAAGTGCTTCAGGGCTGCTACGGTTAAGAGGCCGGAGTTCTCGACGATCATTTTATGGTTCTCCACCATATCGAGGAAAGCTACGATCAGCTCGGAATCTTCCACGGTGATGATGTCATCCACATTTTTCTGGATGTACGGGAACAGCTTCTCGCCCGGGCGCTTCACAGCGGTACCGTCTGCGATGGTGTTTACGGTCGGAAGGGTCAGGACATGGCCTGCCTTTAAGGACTCCTGCATGCAGTTTGCGCCAGCCGGCTCCACGCCGATGACTTTAATCTTCGGATTTAATAATTTTGCAAGGGTGGAAACACCGGTGCACAGACCGCCTCCGCCAATCGGAACCAGAATGTAATCTACGGTCGGCAGCTCCTTAATGATTTCCATGGCGATGGTTCCCTGTCCGGTTGCCACATCCAGGTCATTGAACGGATGCACGAAGGTATAGCCGTGCTCTGCTGCCAGTTCGTAAGCGTGGTCGCATGCCTCATCGAAGACATCTCCGTAAAGAACAACCTCAGCGCCATAGCTTCTGGTACGGTTTACCTTCATAAGCGGTGTGGTGGTCGGCATCACAATGGTTGCCGGAATGCCAGCCAGCTTCGCTGCGTATGCAACACCCTGTGCATGGTTTCCTGCAGATGCGGTGATCAGGCCGCGCTGCTTCTCCTCCTCCGTAAGGGTGCTGATCTTGTAATATGCGCCGCGCACCTTATAAGCACCGGTATACTGCATGTTCTCCGGTTTGAAGTAAACCTTGTTTCCGGTTGCTGCGGAGAAATACTCACTGTAGACCAGTTTGGTCTCCTGGGTCACTTTCTTGACTTCCTCAGAAGCCTCCTCAAATTTTTCGAGGGTTAAGTCCTCTTCCTTCTGCTCTTCTAATACCTTTTCGTTTTCCATGTCTGTAATCTCCTTTTCGTCTGGTGTGGTATCAAAATCCTGTATTGCTTTTTTGTTTCTTATGGCAACGGTATTACTTCCTATTTGCGTTTAATCTTCTTTCTTTACATCAAACAGTGCTGTCACAAAATCCTGGGAATTGAACTTCTGGAGATCGTCGATCTTCTCGCCCACTCCCACGTATTTTACCGGGATGCCCAGTTCGGACTGGATCGCAACTGCAATGCCGCCCTTCGCTGTACCGTCCAATTTGGTCAGGATGATGCCGGTGATGTCCGCAACCTCCATAAACTGCTTTGCCTGGGCCATGGCATTCTGTCCGGTAGTTCCGTCCAGCACGACCAGCGTCTCGCGGTATGCATCCGGGTATTCCTTGTCGATGATGCGGTTGATCTTTTTTAACTCCTCCATCAGGTTCTTCTTGTTATGAAGACGGCCTGCAGTGTCGCAGATCAGCACATCTGCCTGGCGGGACTTCGCCGCTGCAACTGCATCGTAAATGACGGCTGCCGGGTCAGAACCCTCCTGCTGGGCAATGATCTCTACGCCGGCGCGGTTTGCCCACTCCGTGAGCTGCTCGATCGCTGCCGCACGGAAGGTATCGGCTGCCGCAAGGATGACCTTCTTGCCCTCATCCTTTAACTGGCCTGCCAGCTTACCAACAGAGGTTGTCTTACCAACTCCATTGACACCAATGACCAGGACAACGGATTTGCGGTTTTCAAACTCGTAGGCATTCTCGCCCAAATTCATCTGCTCCCGGATGGAATCGATCAAAAGCTGCTTGCACTCTGCCGGTTCCTTGATGTGCTGCTCCTTTACCTTTTTTCTTAAATCATCCAGCACGGACATGGTGGTCTGGATTCCCAGATCGCCCATGATCAGGGTCTCCTCCAGCTCCTCATAGAAATCCTCATCAATAGCGGAAAAGCCACTGAAAATGGAATCCATGCCGGAAACGATATTCTCACGTGTTTTATTTAAGCCCTCAACCAGACGGCTGAAAAAGCCCTTCTTCTTTTCTTCCACGCGCACTCCTCCTTGCTTCTTTTATATTCAGGAAACGAATCTTTCGATGTTTTTCCTTTTGCACATGTTCCTCGCATCCTTTTGCTTCGATACTTAGGAATATAGCCCCTTACGCATCCAGCTGGTCTTCGATCAGGTTGACCGACACCAGGGTCGACACGCCCTTTTCCTGCATGGTGATACCATACAGGCGGTCCGATGCCACCATGGTACCACGCCGGTGCGTAATGACAATAAACTGCGTGTTTTTCGTCAGTTTATGTAAGTAATTCGCATAGCGGTCTACGTTCGAGTCATCCAGCGCCGCCTCAATCTCATCCAGCAGGCAGAACGGGGACGGTTTTAAGTTCTGGATCGCAAACAGCAGTGAGATCGCCGTCAGCGCTTTCTCGCCACCGGATAACTGCATCATATTCTGCAGTTTTTTTCCCGGCGGCTGGGCAATGATCTGAATCCCCGCCTCCAGAATGTCCTCATCCTCCTGCAAGGACAAGGTTCCGTGTCCGCCGCCGAACAGCTCCTTGAACACCCGGTCAAATTCCTTGCGGATCTCCTGGAACTTTTCCTCAAACTGACGGCGCATGCCGGTATCCAGCTCTTCGATGATGCCCTGTAGCGTTGCCTCGGCCTCTACCAGGTCATCGTGCTGGGTTTTCATGAACTCATAGCGCTCCGAAATTTCTTTATAATCCTCGATCGCATTGACATTGACACTGCCAAGGGCACGGATCGAACTCTTCAATTCCTCAATGCGCTTTTTCACCTCGGAAAGAGAAACTGGCTCTGTGCTGCGAAGCTCCTTTGCCGCTCCCGGCGTCAGCTCGTATTCATTCCACAGGTAGCTGATTTGGCTTTCCCGGCGCTCTTCCAGCTTTTCCCGCTGGCTCTGCAGACGGAACAGATCCTTATCCAGCCGCCCAATGCGTCCGGATAACTCCTCCCGCTGTCCAAAGAACGCTTTCTGTTTTCCTGTTTTTTCCTCTTTCAAGGCTGCCTGGGCCTGAACCTGCTCTGCCAGCTTCTGCTTTTCTTCCTCCGTGTGAAGGATCAGTTCCTGCAGCTTTGCAATCTCCCGGTTCTTTTCCTCCACAACAGAACCGGAATCAGTATCGTGGGTCAGAAGGTCTGCCCGTTCTTCCTGCAGAACCTTTATTTCCTGCTCCACACGCGCGATATTTTCTTTTACGAAGTCCACGCGCTGCTTTAAGTTCGCCGTTTCCAGACGGATCGTCTCCAACGCCTTCGCTTTTTCTTCGCGGACCTTCTTTTGTTCTTCCAGTTTTGCAGTGACTGTTTCCATGCGGGCATTTTCCTGCTCACTGTCTTTTTTCAGAAGCTCAGTTTCTACCGCCAGCTTCTTTCTGCCTGCCTCGATCTCACTGATCTGGCTTTCCAGCTGGCTGTTTTCCAGCGCCAGATCCTGATAGGATTCCCGGATTTCCTCCCGCTTATCCTCAAGCTGGTTCACATTCATCTGCCTAGTGTTTGCCTGGAGGGATACGGTATGGTGCTCTGTCTTTAAGCTTTCCAATTCTTCCTTCTTCTGCGCAAGGAGTGCCTCATTCATGCCAAGTTCCTGCTGCAGCTTGTCCGAAGCCTTTAATGCCTTCTGGCATGCTGCTTCCAGTTCTTCCAGTTCTCTCTTTCGTCCCAGAAGATTGCTGGAATTCTTGAACGCACCACCTGTCATGGAACCGCCGGCGCTAAGAAGCTCACCTTCCAGCGTCACAATACGCAGGGTATATTTGAATTTCCTTGCCAGGGCAATGGCATGGTCGATGGTATCTGCCACCACCACGCGCCCCAGCAGATATTTCGCAAGGACCTGATACTCTTTTTCCACATGGACCAGTTCACTCGCCAGACCGATGACGCCCGGCTCTTTTAATGCCTCCGGCTTGGAAAATCCGCCATTCTGTCCGATACTGGTCAACGGCAGAAATGTCACACGTCCATAGCGGTTCTTCTTTAAATACTCAATGAGCTGCTTGGCCGTCTGCTCCGAATCCGTTACCACATTCTGGATGCTTCCGCCCAGAGCCGTCTCGATCGCGGTCTCATACTTTTTCTCCGTCGTGATCAGGTCAGCCACAACGCCGCGGATGCCGCGTACCCGGTCCCGGACCTCCATGACCCGTCGGATACTGCCTCCGTAACCCTCGTAGCGCTCTGCCAGGTTCTTTAACGACTCCAGCTTTGTGTAAGCGGTCCGGTACTCCTGCTGTGTTTCATTTAAGGAACGCGTGATCCGGCGTACCTCCTCTTCACACTGGGTAAGCTGACCCTCACACTCTGTCTGTGCCAGCTCCAGCTCTTCCAGGTGCGCCATGGTCTCAGACAGCTTTTTACGTTCTGTCTCAAGCTGTTCATCCTGCACGGACTCATCGCTCTTAAATTTCAAAAGCTTCTGGCATACCTCAGAGCGGCGCACCTGCACCTGCTCTAACATTGCCTCAAAACGCTGGTCCTTTGCATGGATCGAAGCACTCTCATTCATGCCGTTCATCACACGGTTTCTGGCATCCTCGATCTGCTGCTCCATGAGCATCATGGATTCATCGAGATTGCGAAGCCCGGTTTCCGCAGTCTCCTGTTGTTCCCTGCTGCTTTCCTCCGCCCCGGTGATGCCTGCATTATCCTCCTGATACTGCCGGATCTGCTTCTCTTTTTCCTCCAGGGAAGCCCCAATGGCTTCGATACGGGAGCGGATATGCTCCGCATTTATCTTCTCGGTATTGATCTGCTCTTTTAAGACGTTGATCTGACCCTCCAGATTTCCCTTTAACATCTGCGCCTGGTTTTCCTGGTTTCTCTGCTCCGTCAGCGCCTGGTCAAGTGCCGCAATCTCCTGCTCCAGCTGTTCATACGCTTCTTTCAGATGATCGGACTGCGCATTCGCATCCTCCAAGTCTCCGGAAACGATTTCTTCCTTTTTGCTGATTTCCTGAAGCTGCTTTCCATTTTCCTCAGACTCCAGTAAAAACAGGTTCACATCATACGTCTTTAACTCTTCTTTGAACGACAGATATTTTTTTGCCGTCTCGGACTGTCTTGCCAGAGGACCGACCTGCTTTTCCAGTTCCGACAAAATATCACTCACCCGGACCAGATTCTGTTTTTCATCCTCCAGCTTTTTCTGGGCAATGGCTTTGCGACGCTTAAATTTTACGATTCCCGCCGCCTCATCAAACAGCTCCCGTCGCTCCTCCGGCTTGCCGCTTAAGATTTTATCGATCTGGCCCTGTCCGATGATGGAATAGCCCTCCTTGCCGATACCGGTATCATAGAAAAGCTCACTGATGTCTTTCAGACGGCAGGTACTTCCGTTGATCTTGTACTCACTCTCACCGGAACGGTACAGACGTCTCGAAACCGTGACCTCGTCATAGTCGATGGCAAGCTGGTGGTCGGAGTTATCCAGAGTGATAGCAACGTACGCGAACCCCTGCGGCTTGCGGATCTCCGTTCCGGCAAAGATGACATCCTGCATGGAACCGCCGCGCAGCTGCTTGGCCCGCTGTTCACCTAAAACCCAGCGCACCGCGTCCGCAACATTGCTCTTGCCGCTTCCGTTCGGTCCCACAATGCCGGTAATGCCGTTGTGGAACTCAAAGAGGATCTTATTGGCAAAGGATTTAAAACCCTGTATCTCAATGCTCTTTAAATACATGCTTTCCCTCTCAGTTTCAAAATGCCGTGGTAAGCGGCCACAGCCTCCGCGGCCTTTTTGGTCGGGCCGGTTCCGCGGCCAAGCTCCTCGCCGCCGGACAGAGCGCGCACCTCAAAGACCTTGTGATGATCCGGTCCCTCTTCACGCAAAATCTCGTATTCCAGATGTGCTCCTGCAGTGGCCTGGATCATCTCCTGCAGAATAGTCTTGCTATCGTAAAAGAGCTGCTTGTGCTCAATGTCATTCAGAATGAAACGGTGAATGAACTCTTTTGCATTAGCAAAACCACCATCCAGATAAATGGAACCGATCAGCGCCTCCATAGCATCGGAAACCACCGAATTGCGTTCTCTGCCGCCGGTTGCTTCCTCACCTTTTCCTAAGAGCAGGTAGCTGCCCAGCTCCAGATCGGCCGCACAGTAAGCCAGCGTCGGCTCACAAACCAGGCTCGCACGGATCTTGGAAAGTTCTCCCTCCGGCTTCTCCGGGTACTTGTGATATAGAAAATCACTGGAAACCACTTCCAGCACTGCATCTCCCAAAAACTCCAGCCGCTCATTGCAGACTGCCTTGTCCTTTTTATGCTCGTTGGCGTAGGAGCTGTGGGTCAGGGCGCGGTGAAACAGGTTTTTATCCTTGAAGGTGTAACCGCACCGCTGTTCCAGTTCGTTTAGATCGCGATTCATATTTCCTCCTTGTCTGATATTGCTGCTCCATGGCAACCACAATCTGCTGCGGTCCATGTCTTGCGCAAATTTATGGGAAAGGGGCGCGCAAGGAATGCACAGCCCCTTTCATCCTTCATTTTATTATATTAATTAATTCAGTGCGTTTTTAATCTGCTCGATCGCATCGGAAACGCTGACGATCTGCTCTGCAACCTCAGTCGGGATCTCGATGTCGAACTCTTCCTCGATACCCATGATGATCTGGAAGATATCCAGGGAATCTGCACCAAGATCCTCTACGAATGTGGTATCCATGGTAATCTCATCCGGCTCAATGTTTAATACCTCTGCAATGATGTTCTGTAACTTCTCAAACTCCATAATTCCTCTCCTAACTTTTCTTAATTTTTATTGTAACTGCCCGAAGCCCGGACTGTTTACTTACTGAATTTGTTTCTGTCATGACAGCGCTGCTTTATTTTTACGCTTCTGCATTTTTCTCGCTCTGTGCCTCGCGGTCCAGACATTCCTTGATCTTTTCGTTGATCTGCTGCTCTTTGAAGGTCACACACTGAATGATCGAATTGCAGACCTCGGTTGCCTTGGAGCTTCCGTGCGTCTTAACTACCAGACCTTTCAGTCCAAGCATCGGTGCACCGCCATACTGGCTTGCATCAAACGCTTTCAGAGTTTCCTTCAGCGCCGGTTTTACTAACAGCGCACCAATCTTGCTGCGCAGGCTGCTCATCATGCCCTTCTTAACCATAGAAATCAGCGCTGCTCCGGTTCCTTCATAAAGCTTCAAAATAACATTGCCCGTAAAGGCCTCGCAGACGATGACATCGGCTCCGCCATGCGGGATCTCCCGCGCCTCGATACTTCCGGTAAAGTTGATATCCTTGCACTCCTTTAAAAGCGGGAAGGTTTCCTTTACCAGGGCATTGCCCTTTTCCTCTTCTGCACCGATATTCACAATGCCAACTCTCGGCTTGCTAATACCTATTACATGCTCCATATAAATAGAACCCATACGTGCAAACTGAACCAGATGGGATGGTCTGGAATCAACGTTCGCGCCACAGTCAAGCAACAGGGATACGCCCTTTTCCGTTGGGATCAGCGCACCAAACGGCGGACGCTCCACACCCTTGATACGGCCTACCAGCACCTGGCCGCCTACCAGAACGGCACCGGAACTGCCCGCTGATACAAACGCGTCTGCCTCTCCGTTCTTCACCAGGTTCATTCCAACAACAATGGAAGAATCCTTCTTTTTTCGAATTGCATTAACCGGCGGCTCCTCCGTCTCGATCACTTCCGAAGCCTGTACCAGAGTGATCTGCTCCTTCGGGTAGGTATGGGAAGCAAGTTCTTTTTTTACCGCTTCTTCCTGTCCGACCAAAAGAACATGAATGTCGCTTCGTTTATTGACAGCCTGAACGGCTCCTTTTACAATCTCGCCCGGGGCATTGTCACCGCCCATAGCATCCACAGCTACATGAATCATATGACTTCTCCTTTTTTCATCAGCTAAAAAACTGATTTCGTAATTAAATATACTAGATTCCATTCTATAAATCAATATGATTTTTCATTACTCTTCGCATGTGGATATATCAGTTATTTGTGATCCAGATAAGCTAACCGACCGCGGCTGCTGCGGTGCACCGGATCTGATTTTTGAAACCTTCCAATTCACATATCCACCATTTGAATTGGGTTACGATTGGGTTACAAACGCTTTAAAAATGAAAAAAGGACTGAACAAAACTGTTCAATCCTTGATTCTAAGCCATTTCTAATTAGTTCTCTACAGAAACGATCTCTTTCTTGTTGTAAGAACCACAAGCCTTGCAGACTCTGTGAGGCATCATCAGAGCGCCGCACTTGCTGCACTTTACTAAATTCATAGCGCTCATTTTCCAGTTAGCTCTACGTTTGTCACGTCTTGCTTTGGAAGATTTATTCTTTGGGCAGATAGACATGGTTTACACCTCCTTAAACTTTTGAAATAAATCCTGGATTACTGACATTCTTGGGTCAGGCGAACTCCGGTCACAGGAACATTCCGTGTGATTAAGGTTCGCACCACATCTATTGCAAATTCCTTTGCAGTCTTCCCTGCATAATACCTTCATAGGCAGATTAAGCAATAGTTCGTTACTGAGCAACCGGTCTACATCCAGATTATAGCCGCTTACATAGGGCTGTTCATCGAGATCTTCTGTACGCTCGCTTTCGGTCTTTGTCATATCCAGCTCTTCGTCGAGTTCCAGTTCAAAAGGAATGTCGACCGGCTCCAAGCATCTGTCACATGGCATCTGCAGGGTTACCTGCGCGTTGCCGGTGAGAAGAAGCTTCTTATCACCAAGATTGCGGATATGCAGCTGAACCGGACTGCGGGATACGATGTCGTATGCATCCTTGCTGGTGCAAAGCTGGTTTATATCGATATCGCACGTATAGTCTTTCTCTTTTCCGTCTACGGAAAACAGCTCTGTCAAATTAATAAGCATATTAGTCTCCTAATACGCACCTGTGTAATTATACACAGGTGCGCCGGCTTTGTCAACAAATATTTTAATTTTTTCAAAAACCAAATTATGCCTCTACCAGTCTCTTGGTCTCTCTTGCGATTGCAAGCTCTTCGTTGGTCGGGATCAGCATTACTTTGACTTTGGAATCTGCTGCGGAAATAACAGCGTTCTTTCCTCTTACATCGTTAGCCTGGTCATCGATCTTCACGCCAAGGTAGCCTAAGTACTCGCAGATAGCCTTTCTGCCTGCCTTATCGTTCTCGCCAACACCTGCGGTGAATGCGATTGCATCTACGCCGTTCATTGCTGCGGTGTAAGCACCGATGTATTTTGCTACACGGTAAACGAATGCATCCAGAGCTACTGCTGCTAAGTGGTTGCCCTCTTCCTTTGCCTTCTCGATATCACGGAAGTCGCTGGAGATGCCGCCGCTCATGCCAAGTACACCAGACTTCTTGTTGAGGATGTTTAATACCTCGTTGACGTCCTTGCCCTCTTTGTTGCAGATGAACTGTACAACAGCCGGATCGATGTCACCACTTCTGGTACCCATGATCAGACCCTCAAGAGGAGTAAGACCCATACTGGTATCTACGCACTTGCCGCCGATGGAAGCAGATACGCTTGCGCCGTTTCCTAAGTGGCAAACGATAACCTTTGCATTCTTCGGATCCAGTCCGCCGAACTTGATAGCCTCGCCAGATACGAACATATGGCTGGTGCCGTGGAAACCGTAACGACGGATGCTGTATTTCTCATAGTACTCGTGCGGGATTGCGTACAGATAAGCCTTCTCCGGCATAGCCATACCAAATCCGGTATCCCATACTGCTACGTTTGGCTTGCCCGGCATAGCTGCCTCAGCTGCCTCGATACCCATTAAGTTAGCCGGGTTATGCAGCGGTCCAAGATCAAAGCACTCACGGATTACTTTCTTAACGTCATCGTTTACAACGATGGACTCGCTGTACTTGGTACCAGCGTGCAGTACGCGGTGACCGATTGCTGCGATCTCATCGGTGCTCTTGATTACGCCGTGCTCGGCATCCTGAAGAGCTTCCATAACCATCTCGATTGCTACTGTGTGGCTCGGCATGTCTTTCTCTACGACATATTTGTCCTTGCCAGCCGGCTGATGGGTAAGCTTGGAGCCCTCGATACCGATTCTCTCGCACAGACCTTTTGCGATTACGCTCTCATCGGTCATGTCGATCAGCTGGTACTTTAAGGAAGAGCTTCCGCAGTTGATAACTAAAATCTTCATAATGTGATATTCTCCTATAATACTTAACTTAAATTACTGGTTCTGGCACTGTACTGCAGTGATTGCAACAACGCCTACGATATCGTCAGCAGAGCAGCCTCTGGACAGATCGTTAACCGGCTTTGCAATACCCTGGCACATCGGGCCATAAGCCTCTGCCTTGCCAAGTCTCTGAACCAGCTTGTAGCCGATGTTTCCTGCATCCAGATCCGGGAATACCAGAACGTTTGCATGACCTGCAACCTTGCTGTCTGGAGCTTTGGAAGCGCCAACTTCCGGAACGATTGCTGCATCAAGCTGAAGCTCGCCGTCCAGTGCAAGCTCCGGAGCCATCTCCTTAGCCAGCTTGGTAGCCTCTACAACTTTGTCAACATCTGCATGCTTTGCGGAACCCTTGGAAGAATGGGACAGCATAGCAACCTTCGGCTCCTCGCCGGTCAGCATCTTGAAGCTCTCTGCAGAAGATACTGCGATTGCTGCTAACTCTTCCGGATTCGGATTCTGGTTCAGACCACAGTCTGCAAATACGAAAGTACCGTTGCTGCCAAGATCGCAGTCCGGAACTTCCATTAAGAAGAATGCGGATACCAGCTTGGTGCCCGGTTTGGTCTTGATCACCTGCAGGCACGGACGAAGGGTGTTTGCGGTAGAGTGGCAAGCACCGGAAACCATACCGTCAGCATCGCCATTCTTGATCATAAGGCAGCCATAGTAAGCGTAATCGCTTAAGATGGTCTCTTTTGCTTTCTCAGGAGTCATGCCTTTGGACTTTCTCAGCTCAACGAACAGGTCGATATACTCCTGTGTCTTCTCGTAAGTCTGCGGATTGATGATCGTAGCACCGGATACATCCAGTCCCTCGCTGTGAGCGCCGATATCCTCCGGAGTACCGATGATAACAAGGTTTGCAAGACCCTCTTTCAGAATCTTCTCTGCAGCGACCCAGGTTCTGCGGTCCATGGACTCAGGCAGTACGATTGTTTTTTTATCTGCCTTTGCTTTGGCTTTGATTACATCAATAAATCCCATAATAATACCCCTTTCATGATTTAATGCATATAGTCTTATTATATACGGATTAAAAAGCAAAAGACAAGCTGTATTTTGTATTTTTTTGCACTTTTTGTAAAACAATGAAAGGGGATTTTTCCAAAGTCCTTCTCAAAAACCTGAATCTGCATCCGTTGCAGATCGGAGTGGCTTATGATATGATTGCTTGTATTAACCGGTAGAACAATTTCTCCATAAAACAGAAAGGATTCTGAAGTCATGTCCCCAATCAAAACAGCAGGCATCATTGCCGAATATAACCCATTCCACAACGGTCACCATTACCAGATCCAGGAGCTTCGCCGCCTGACCGGTGCAGACTATGTGGTCGTTGCCATGAGCGGGGATTTTGTCCAGCGGGGAGAACCTGCCATCTTTGATAAATATACCCGTACCCGCATGGCTTTATGCGGCGGCGCGGACTTAGTCGTGGAACTGCCGGTCCTGTTTGCCACCTCCAGTGCGGAGGATTTTTCTTCCTGCGGCGTGGCACTGTTGGAGAAGCTTGGTGTCGATCTGCTTTGTTTCGGAAGCGAATCCGGCGATTTAAAGAAACTGCAAAAAGCTGCAGAAATTCTGGTCAAGGAACCGGAAGCATGGAAAATACGTTTGAAAGAGCATCTGAAAAAAGGAGAAACTTACCCCACAGCCCGCAGTCTTGCCACAACCGAATACACCAAAGCCCCAGAGCTTGCCGCGCTTCTTTCCTCCCCCAATAACATCCTCGCGATCGAGTATTTAAAGGCTTTGAAGAAACGCAGCAGCCCGGTCACACCGGTCACCATACAGAGACAGGGTGCAGGATATCACGACACACGGCTGGAGCAGGAGGAATCATTCCGCAGCGTATCTGAAAATAAATTTTTCGCATCTGCCTCTGCCATCCGAAGCCTGATCCAGAACAACGGCTTTGATTCAGACGCCATCACAGAGAAACTCCGTTCCCAGATCCCTGCTACCACCCTCTCTGCCCTCATTTCCGAAGGCGCACTGGACACCCCGGTCTTTCCGGATGATCTGACAACGCTTTTGAATTTCCGTCTTCTCTCCCTGACGCAGGAACAAAAAGGGTTCAGCACGTTTTCAGATCTGTCCCCGGAGCTGGCTTCACGCCTCGCAAAGCAGACATTGCAGTTTGCTTCCTGCACAGAACGGATCGACCACTTAAAAACCAAAGGCTACACCTACACCCGTATCAGCCGGGCGCTGCTGCATCTGCTCCTTGGCATTACCAGCGAACAGGTTTTTCATGCACGCTCACTGGATTACGCGCCGTACGCCCGCATTCTGGGGTTCCAAAAGTCCTCTGCTTTGCTTCTGTCCCACCTGCGCGAAAAGAGCCAGATTCCGCTGATCACCAAAACTGCCGATGCTGGGAAGCTTCTCACACCGGATGCCCTGGACATTTTAGAAACGGACTTTTTTGCGTCCCATCTTTATCAGGCAATTCTGGCTGGCAAAGGGCGTCATATCCGCAACGAATACACAAAATCGGTGATCATCGTGTAATACACAAGGCAGGCAATATGCGGCTCATGTCTATCATCTGGCACTGTGCTTGCAAAAACACTGGTATCCGCTTTCGAATGCATAGCAATCCGCACGCACATGTCGTTGATGCTTCTTTGAAATGCAGAAAAATCCGCCGCAGTCCCATAACCGCAGCGGATTTTTCTCTTTATTGTTATCGTTTATTTTTAGCTTTCATCAGCCTTTTCGTTCTTATCCTTGCCAAGAATTTGATACAACGTCGGCTCAATCTGCAAAAACTCCAGGATCTGCTGAATCTCCTTCTCATTGTGCTTTGGTTTTCCCTCATACACAGCCCGCAGAAGGATATTCTTCGGCGTGTGTTCCATATCGATAAATTCCAGGATCTGGGTACGGTAACCCTGCTGCTCTAACAGCTCGGCACGGAGTGCATCGGTATAAAGTGCAGCCATCCGCTCTTTGATGAGTCCGTAATGCAGCACCGGCTCCATCAGATCATTTTTCATCTGCTTATTCAGCTCATGCTGACAGCACGGCACCGACAGGATCACCTTTGCGCCCCAGCGCACGGCCTTCTCCAGTGCATAATCAGTTGCAGTGTCACACGCATGCAGGGTCACAACCATATCGACATGGTCCACTCCTTCATAGGAAGCAATGTCGCCGTGGTAAAACTTCAGATTGTCATACCCATAATGCTCTGCCAGCTTGCCGCAGTGGCTGATGACATCTTTTTTCAAATCCAGTCCGATGATGCGGATCGGATACCCCTTCATCTCATGCAGATAGTAATACATGGCAAAGGTCAGGTAGGACTTTCCGCATCCAAAATCGATGATGACATTTTCCCTGGTCTTATCCAGCTTTGGCAGGATATCCTCGATAAACTCCAGGAACCGGTTGATCTGGCGGAATTTATCATAACGGCTTTTTACAATCCTTCCGTCCTGCGTCTGCACGCCAAGATCGACCAAAAACGGTACCGGATGTCCCTCCGGGATCACATACCGTTTCTGGCGGTTGTGCTGCAGCTTTGTTTCTCCTGCCTGCATCTTTGCCGGAGGATTTTTTCTGGTTTTCACAGTCATGGTGCCTTTTTTGCTGACCAGTACCGTAGCGCTTCCCAGTTCCGACAAAACTTCCGCCTGTTTAAAGGTGCCGGAAAGCATGTCACTTAAATAGCTTTTCAGTTCTTGTGCACCCAGGTTTTTGTGAAATGCCTGGGTCTTCGTAAATTCTTCTGCCTGAAAGACCAGTGCGCCCCTTATGAGTATAGGGCGCACTTTTACTTTCTGCAGATGATCTTTTTCGGCCGGATTGCTTAAGACAAGCTGGTTCAGCCGTTCATTGATAAAATAGTCCAGCATGGACGTTAACGTTTCTTTTGCCATAATTTTAAATCATTCCATGTTTCTGCAGCCGGTGCTGCTCACACACAAGGTCAATCACCTGCAGTTATAGACAGGTTCTGTTATTAGTTCTTAAAGCTGTGGATCGGAGCCGGGATACGGCCACCGCGGGTTACAAATTTCTCGCAGGAATATTTGTTTACCGGCATAACCGGAGCATAGCCCAAAAGGCCGCCAAACTCTACCGTATCGCCCACGGTTTTTCCGATGACCGGGATCAGGCGGACTGCAGTGGTCTTCTGGTTGATCATGCCGATGGCTGCTTCATCTGCAATAATTCCTGCAATGGTCGTTGCCGGGGTATCACCCGGAATCGCGATCATGTCAAGACCTACGGAGCAGACACAGGTCATCGCCTCCAGCTTTTCAATCGTTAAAGCACCTAAGGATACGGCATCGATCATGCCCTGGTCCTCACTGACCGGGATAAACGCACCGCTTAAGCCGCCCACATAGGAGGATGCCATGACACCGCCCTTTTTCACCTGGTCGTTTAACATCGCCAGTGCTGCTGTGGTTCCCGGTGCGCCTACACGCTCCAGACCAATCTCCTCCAGGATTTCCGCAACGCTGTCGCCAACCGCCGGGGTCGGAGCCAGGGAAAGGTCGATGATGCCAAACGGAACGCCAAGACGCTTGGAAGCTTCCTGCGCAACCAGCTGTCCGACACGGGTAATCTTAAACGCCGTCTTTTTAATGGTCTCGCAGAGTACTTCAAAGTTCTCGCCGCGTGCCTTTTCCAGCGCTACCTTTACAACGCCAGGACCGCTGACGCCGACATTGATGATCGCGTCAGCCTCGGTCACACCGTGGAATGCGCCAGCCATGAACGGGTTATCATCCGGTGCATTGCAGAATACGACCAGCTTTGCGCAGCCCAGGGAGTCATCTTCCCTGGTTGCCTCGGCCGTTTCTTTTACGATCTCACCCATCAGCCGCACTGCATCCATGTTTAAGCCGGTCTTGGTGGAGCCGACATTAATGGAGCTGCACACGCGCTCTGTCTGCGCCAGTGCCTGCGGAATGGAGCGGATCAGGTTTTCCTCAGCCGGGGTCATACCTTTGGAAACCAGTGCAGAGTAGCCGCCGATAAAGTTGACGCCAACTTCTTTTGCCGCTTTATCCAGTGTTTTTGCAATGGTCACAAAATCCTCCGGCTTTTTGCAGGCGCAGCCGCCAACCAGAGCGATCGGTGTTACCGAGATGCGCTTATTTACGATCGGTACACCGAAATCCCGCGCAATCTCTTCTCCGGTAGAAACCAGATTTTTCGCGTAGGTGGTAATTTTCTTGTAGATTTTCTCATTCAGGGCCTGCAGATCATCGTCACAGCAGTCTAACAGGCTGATTCCCATGGTAATGGTCCGAACATCCAGTTTCTCATGCTCGATCATATTGTTGGTTTCGATTACTTCAAACATATTCAGCATGGCTGTATCCTCTTTTCTTCAGTCTTGGAATCACCGGGTGCCCAATTGACATCTATCCGGTACTGTCCGCATTTCGTTAAATACGGTGCATCTTGGTAAAGATTTCTTCGCGCTGGCACTTGATGGCTACGCCGATCTCCTCACCGACTTTTTCCAGTTCTGAAGCGATCTCGTCAAAAGAGCCTGTTGCATGCTCCATGTCTGCGATCATCATCATGTTAAAGTAATCCTGTACGATCGTCTGGGAAATATCCAGAATGTTGACCTGCTTTTCTGCCAGATACGTACATACCTTTGCAATGATTCCTACGGTGTCTTTTCCTACAACTGTGATAATTACCTTGCTCATGTGGCTATCCTCCGTTTGTATAAAAGTTTTTATGATCTACAGATTGATAATCTGCGACATCTCATCGCGTTTTGCAACCTCGATTGGAAAATCCTTCGCCTTGTATGGAGTATCCCCCTGGTCAATCTCGAAGCGCACCGTCTCATAGGCGAGCGCCTCGTAATTGTTCTCTTTGCTCAAATGGCCAAGCAAAATATGTTTTAATTTATCATTCAGAATATAGTTTAAAAGCCTTCCCGCATTCTCATTGGACAGATGTCCATGATCCCCTAAAATACGGCGCTTTAAATAGTATGGATAAGGCCCTGTTTCCAGCATGTTCACATCGTGGTTGGCTTCTAAAAGAAGCGCATCCAGATTCTTTAAATGGTCGATGGTATACTGGTCAAAATGGCCGATATCGGTTGCCACCGCCACGCTTTTTTTCTCATGGCTCACCCGGTAAGCTACCGGATTTGCCGCATCGTGGTGGATGGAAAACGGTTCCAGTGTCAGGTCACCGATCTCAAAATCTGCATCTGGCAGGACCGGATGCAGAAGTTCCTTCGGATATTCCCCTAATTTGGTATTGGCAGCTACCTCTTCGAGGGTTTCTTTGGTTCCGTAGATCGGCACATGATGCTTGCGCGCAAGCACCCCAAGTCCCTTAATGTGGTCGGAATGCTCATGCGTGATCACAACCCCGTTCAGTTCGGAGCCCTTCAGCCCGATTTCATTCAAGCCCTGCTCAATACGTTTGTTGCTGATTCCTGCATCAACCAGGATATGCGTGTTCTCGGAACCCACATAAATGCAGTTTCCGCTGCTGCCGCTGGCAATACTTACTAATCTCATTGGTATGTTTCCTTATCTTTCTGCCGTGGCACCTGGCGGCATCTGTTTTCCCTGTTGTTTGATCTGGTCAAGCATCTGGCCGATCTGCTTTCTGGCAGCATCAATCGGACCACTGTTGTCGATCACAAAATCTGCCAGTTCTTCAAAACGGCTCCGGTCTGCCTGGTTTTTCATGATACCCAGGCATTTTTCCCGGGAATAACCGCGGTTTTCCATCAGACGCCGGATACGGACTTCGTCCTCCGTATCTACATATACAAGATACTGGCAGATGTCGCGGCTGCGCTCATCAAACAGCGCTGCCTCAACCACCACCAGATCCGCCTTGCTTTCCCGGATCCGGCATTTGATCTCATTCCAGGTCAGCGGATGGATCAGGGCATTCACCCGCTTTAAGGCTTCCGGATTTCCGAAGATCCGGTCCGCAAAGCGTTTCCGGTCCAGCGTGCCATCCGGACTTAAGATTTCGTTTCCAAACAGGCTTACCAGTCCGGTAAGTCCGGGCTGGCCGGGTTCTTCCAGTTCCCGCGCCACAAGATCTGCCTGGATCACCTGCGCGCCGTAATCTTCTGAAAACAGCCCAAGGATCCGGCTTTTTCCGGCTCCTACTCCGCCGGTGAGGCCAAGTACCATCATATTAGTTGCCCATCTTCTCTCTCATTTTGGTTTCATGCTGCTGCAGAAGGGATAACAGAAGCTGTTTGGAAATACTGATATTTTCGCCATACGGGTTGATAACAAAGCCCTTTAAGTCATTCACCTGGCGGATCAGGATGTTTCCGAAATCTTCCATGGTCATGATCAGAGCCTGGTCATGGCTGCCATCCTCGTTCCACTTGGAATACTCGTCCATGTCGGTAAATGCAAGATAATACTTCTCTCCTGCGGTATTCATGATGCTCTCAAAACGGATCCAGGTAGACGGACCCTTTTTCTCAGTCAGGACAGTCTGCTTCTGGATCGGGGAAAGCAGGCGTGCTTCCATCAGTGCTGCTGCCATATGGCTGCGGGTCAGGAAATCGTCATGCTTTAAAACCTCCTGAAGTGCTGCTACCAACTTTGGATTCTTAACGTTTTCAGAATTCTGATTCATTTTATTCATAGAAAAAACCTCTCTTAATTTTAATGGTCCTTTTATAATAACATTCTTGCGCTCGTCCTCGAGACTTCGTCTCTCATTTCCTCGCCGTTCGCCATAAACGCGCGAGTGCGTTGCTGTCCACGCAAGCGTGCCCAGCAACGTACCCGCACGTTTATGGCTCTCTTGCGCTCGTCACATTATAGCATACTTTTTGGGAGTGTTCCATAACATTTTTCCCGCAAAGAAAAAAGACCGGCTGTTTACACAGCCGATCCCAGTAATCCATAAATAACTGCTCCGACAACTCCACTGCCTAAAATTGTCTGGATTGGTCCAAGTTTTTTCTTTTGCAGCAGGCACAGAAAAACCAGGGAAAGAATGACCGCAAGTACCATAGCTGCTACTGCCGGATGCAAACCTTTTAAAACCCCTTTTACATATCTTAAGCTGCGGTATTTATCGTAAAGGATTGCAAGCAGGATTACAATCACCATGGCAGGGAAAACGTAAGAAAGTGTCGCGATCAGGGTTCCAGGAATCCCGGCCATTCTTGTTCCCACAAACGAGGCAATGTTGATTCCAAGCGGTCCCGGTGTCATCTCGGCAATCGAAATGATATCGGTAAATTCTGTATCAGTCAGCCAGTGCTGCATGGTAACCACACGGCTGCCATGAAATCCCTGGAGCAGGAATTCGGCATCACCTTGTTTCATCGCCAGAGCCGCGGTCTGATTCTGACCGAAGAAGGGGAAATCATCCTGCTTTATTCAATCGTTCCATCAGGCGTACCCGGATGCCCGGATCCAGATGGTTGAAAATGGTTCTGTAACCAACAAATTTTTCTCACGACGTTTTTATATAAAATGTTTTCAAAAAAACAAATAACGCCCGATGTACTGCTCCACACAAACCAGCTGGCAGCAATCCGCCAGCTAATTAGTCTTAAAACGGCAGGCTCTTTTTTATTCGACCATGTTTTAAAAGAGCAGACTGCCCGTTATTTTGCATCCAGCCAGTTATTTCCTTCATGAGCTTCTACCTCAAGGGAAACCTTCAGGTCCGCCGCATGTTTCATTTTATCTGTCAAAATCTGTACCACCTGCTCCACTTCTTCCTGATGGGCTTCTACCAGAAGCTCATCGTGGACCTGCAGGACAATGCGGGAACGCAGATGCTTCTCCCGAAGTTCCCGGTCTACCGCGATCATCGCCAGTTTCATGATATCCGCGGCAGTTCCCTGGATTGGGGAATTCATGGCAACACGCTCCCCAAAGGAACGCTGCATGAAATTGCCGGATTTCAGTTCCGGGATTGGTCGTTTTCTTCCATACATGGTGGTGACATATCCCTGTTCTTTGCCAATTTTGACCTGGTCATCCAGAAATATTTTCACGCCCGGATACGTTTCAAAATACTTGTTGATATATTCCAGCGCCTCTTTCCGGCTGATGCTTAAATCTTCGCTCAATCCAAACGCACTGATTCCATATACAATGCCAAAGTTTACTGCTTTCGCGTTGCGGCGCTGAAGCGGCGTTACCTCAGCAAGCGGTGTATGGAATACTTCGGAAGCCGTGATGGCATGGATGTCCTGGGCATCTCGGTAGGCGTTGATCAGACGTTCATCGCCCGACATGTGCGCCAGAATACGAAGTTCAATCTGGGAATAATCGGCATCCACAAACACATATCCATCTTCCGGCACAAATACTTTGCGGATGGCACGTCCAAGTTCCATACGGACCGGGATGTTCTGAAGGTTCGGCTCGGTGCTGCTGATGCGTCCCGTTGCAGTGATTGTCTGATTAAACTTCCCGTGGATCCGGCCGTCTTCCCGGATAAAACCAGCCAGCCCCTGCGCATAAGTCGAATTCAGCTTGGTGAGCTGACGGTATTCCAGGATTTTCTGTACCACCGGGTAATTCGGTGCCAGCTTTTCCAGCACATCTGCCGCTGTGGAATATCCGGTTTTTGTCTTCTTGCCATGCGGCAGCTGCATACGCTCAAAAAGAATTTCCCCGAGCTGTTTTGGGGAATTGATATTAAATTTCTCCCCGGCCAGTTCATATACTTCCTGCTCCAGCGTGGCAATTTTCCCTTCCAGCTGCTCTCCGTATTGCTTTAGCTGTTCCTTGTCCACGCGGACTCCGGCCTGTTCCATATGGTACAGACTGTAGATCAGCGGCATCTCCATCTCCCGGTAGAGCTTTAACATGCCCTCTTTTTCCAGGCGCTCTTTCAGAACGCCGGATGCCTTGTATGCCACATAAGCCATATAGCAGGCACAGGTCACTGCCCCCGGCAGTTCTTCCCCAAGCGCTGCTGCCAGTGTTTTCTTTCCAAGCAGGTCAGCCCTGGACGGCACCGTCATTCCCAGGTAATCTCTCGCAAGGTCATCGTACTCATACGTATCTTTTAACGGATTTAATAAGTAGCCTGCCACACCCATGTCCACAACCGCACTGCCATAATCCAGATTCAGATACGGAAGCTGGGATTTTAAATCCAGCACAGCTACCGGTTCCAAAGACGGATCCCGGTTTACGATCAATGTTTCCACATGATCACACAGATAATTTCCGGTTAAAAAGCCAGCTGCCGGAATGATATAGATTTCCTCCTCACCCGTGCAGATGGCAAAACCTGCTACTCCGCTTTCGGAAAGGATCAGCTGGCATCCCACCTGTTTTGCAGTCAAAGCTTTTTCAAAAATCTGTTCTGCCCCGGATAGATCCTCTATACTCCAGAAATGCTCTTCGACCGAATTACCTCCCATCTCCTGTACATCGAACCTCGCCAGAATAGACTTAAACTCCAGACGCTTCATATACTGGTATGCTTCCGGCGTATACAGATTTTCCAGTTTTGCATCCTCATAATCAAAGGCAATTGGGCAGGTGATGCAGATCTCTGCCAGTTTTTTGCTCATGACCGCCATGTCAAAATGCTCTTCCAGTGCTTTTTTTGCACGCGGCGGCTTTACTTCTTCCAAATGCGCGTACGCATTCTCAATGCTTCCATACGCCACGATCAGATTCGTGGCGGTCTTTTCTCCGATTGAAGGTACACCCGGGATATTGTCGGAAGTATCACCCATAAGCGCTTTGACATCGATAAATTCAATCGGGGTTACCTGATACTCCCGTTTTACATCTTCCGGATAATAGTCATGAATCTCCGTGGTACCGCGGCTGGTCTTCGGAATCCGGATCTTGATATGCGCATCGGCCAGCTGTAAGAGATCACGGTCTCCCGATACCACGGAAATCTCCTCACCTTCTGCCTGGCAGCGCTTTGCCACAGTTCCCAGGATATCGTCGGCCTCATAACCGGCCATGGTCAGAATCGGAACTCCCATTGCCGTCAGTACCTCTTTCATCAGCGGAACCTGTTCTCTTAATTCCTCCGGCATCGGCTTTCTGGTGCCCTTGTAATCTGCATACATCTTATGGCGGAAGGTCGGCTCTTTTAAGTCAAAGGCCACTGCGAGATGGTCCGCTTTTTCCTCTTCCAATATCTTAAACATAATATTGAGGAACCCATACACCGCATTGGTATGAAGTCCCTCAGAATTTGTCAGCTCCGGCACACCGTAAAACGCACGGTTTAAAATGCTGTGCCCGTCTATTAAAACCAGTTTTCCCATGGATTTTCCCTTTCCCTAACATAGCGCCAACGCTGAAATATTTTCACAAAATTTCAGCTGCACAATTTGAATTTCTGTTACTGTACACTGCCAGCCAAAACAATGTTTTACCGTTGGATCCAGATTCGAAGCTGCATCAGTAAAATGACCAGGACAGAAGCTGCATTCAGCGTATTCGCCGCATAACAGATCACCTTTCTCAAGCGCGCGGTACGTACCGTAAGCCAGGCATTCTCCATGCTTTCTTCCAGCAGACCCGGAATGTCGTAAACCCCGGTTCCCTCATCCAGCTGCTTTAAGCCTACGGAAACCGTATAATAGATTTCCAGTTCTTCCCGGCAGGCCGGACAGCTTCTTACATGCTTCAAAAACTGCTCCAGCTGCGTCTCGTCGAGCTGATGGTTGATATAAGGCATGACCATTTTTTCTGCTTCCCTGCATGAATACATTCTGTCACCTCCTGCCATCGTTTTTGTTGTTCTTCCTTTGAGTGTTCTGCACGTTTTCGCCAGTCCATACTATTTCATGCATTGTTTCCGCATTCCACCATATTTTCTTCACTTTCGTTCCTGTGAATACATACCATCATACAATACTCCGCTTAATTTTTCAATTTCTTCCTCTATTTATTTTCCGTCCGATTGACTTGATTTTTATTCTTTGTTAGAATTACTTTCATTATGAAGACCGGTTTGCCGCTACTAATTGCGGATTGCCGTGCAGCAGTATACCCCACATACAGCCGGTCATACGAAAGGAAGGTTCCCACATGCCTAAATTAAATGAACATTACCAGGATTTAAAAGAAAGCTATCTTTTCGCTGAAATTGCCCACCGGGTTGCCGCTTATGAGACAGCACATCCAGACAAAAAGATCATCCGCCTTGGTATCGGCGATGTCACGCTCCCGCTTGGAAGCCTTGCGATTGAAGGTCTCCACGAAGGAGTCGATGCCATGGCTTCTGCAGAAACCTTTAAAGGCTATGGCCCGGAACAGGGCTACGGATTCCTGCGCGATGCAATTTCTGCATACTATGCCCGCAACGGTGTTTCCGTCGATGCCGCTGATATCTTCATTTCCGATGGTGCCAAGAGTGACACCGGAAATATTTCCGAATTGTTCGACAACGACAACGTCATTCTGATCCCGGATCCGGTCTACCCGGTTTACGTAGATTCCAACATCATGAACGGAAAAAAAGTTACTTATTTATCCGGCAATGCAGAAAATAACTTTCTTCCGATGCCAGATCCGTCTGTTCATGCAGATATTATCTACCTCTGCTCCCCGAATAATCCGACCGGTGCTGTATACAATAAAGATCAGTTAAAAGAATGGGTTGATTATGCCCTGGCTAACCATGCTGTCATCCTCTTCGACTCCGCATACGAGGCATTTATCTCCGACCCGGAGCTGCCGCGCAGCATCTACGCGATCGAAGGTGCAAAAAAATGTGCCATCGAATTCTGCTCCCTGTCCAAGACCGCAGGCTTTACCGGAACCCGCTGCGGTTACACCGTAGTTCCGAGAGAGCTTGTCTTCCCAGCTTCCGACGGAAAAGAGATGTCCCTGCATGCTATGTGGAACCGCAGACAGTCCACCAAGTTTAACGGTACTTCCTATATCATCCAGAAGGGTGCCGCTGCTGTCTTTACCGAAGAAGGCATGGCACAGTGCCGCGAAAACATCGCATATTACCAGGAAAATGCGCTCATCATCGCAGATACCTTAAAGCGCAAAAAGATCCGCTTCTTTGGCGGCATCCATTCCCCATACATCTGGTTCGAATGTCCGGACGGCATGGAGTCCTGGCAGTTTTTTGACTACTTATTAGAGAATGCACAGGTAGTCGGAACCCCGGGAGCTGGCTTTGGCGAAAATGGCAAAAATTATTTCCGTCTGACCTCCTTCAACAACCATGAGAATACCATCGAAGCCATGAAGCGCTTTGAACATTTATTCTAACCTGCAAAGGCACAGAATCGTTTTTATTTATTTAAATTGTGTATCCAATAGCTACAAATTTTAAAAAAATCCCTTGCAAAGCTCTGGCACTTATGCTACAATATTCCTTGCGTAAGTAAGCCGGCGTGGCGGAATGGCAGACGCATCAGACTCAAAATCTGACGGGGGCGACCTCGTGCCGGTTCGAGTCCGGCTGCCGGCATCCTTGGCAGGGGCAAAGAGCTTTGAATGACTGATTCCAGTTATTCAGGGCTCTTTCTTTTTTCCATTGTATATCTTCTTACGATATTCTTATTTCTTTTTTTCTCCTGTATTTCCTCCCCACTTTGCGTTATAATAGCTTGAGAGCTTCATCAAAAAAGAAGAAATGGAGAAATCATGATACCAAAGAAATTAAAATACACCATGACCATCACCCTGTTAGCACTTGGCACTGCATGCCTGGCTACCGGGTGCAAAAAGAAACACGATAAGATCGACCTGTCCGGCAATCAGGCTGCCGAATCCAGTGTACAGACTGCTCCTGCTGCCACCACTGTTTCCGGCGAAGGAAACAGTGAAAACAAGACAGGACAGGAAATCACGATTGAACCAGCAATTGAAAATGCCGCAGGCCAGTCTCAGGGCACTTCCGCCGGTGGTTCGGCCACAGCCTCTTCCCTGTCAGTCAAAACAGAAACCTACCGGAACGGGAATGTTTCCGTTCAATACCCGGTCATTTCGGACTCCTCAGTAAAAGCAGAGATCAATGCGCATTTGAAAGAAAATGCGCTTTCCATCCTGAAAGCCTATGAGATCGATGAAACGAAAGACACGGTAACCATCACCTGCAAAGTTCTCTCTGCAACCAAAAACCGTATCACCGTCCGCTACGAGGGCGACTGTGCAGGTCCTGACAGCACGCATCCAACCGCTGTTTTCTATACTAATACCGTAAATCTGTCTTCTGGAGCTGATGTCAGACTTTCCCAGATAATCGATCCGGCAACTCTGGCTTCCTACGTTCTGTCCGATGACTGCACCTTCCCGGAGGCAAATGCCGAAACTGCAGCTGCCGCAAAAGAATTTCTTGCTTCCATGGACCAGGCCTATTATACCAATCTGTTCCAGCACGCAGATTTTCCATACAGTGACACATTCCCGGAATGCTTCAGCTATGAATTTGAAGGTTCTGTCTATGTTTCCCTTCCAGTTGCCCACGCGATCGGAGATTATATCCTGGCGGCCTATACCCCAGAGAATAAATAAAAGAAAGACGAGGATTTTATCTTATGGAAAACGTAACCATCTTTACCCATCCGTTGATCCAGCACAAAATCTCTATTCTCCGGAACAAAAATACCGGAACCAATGAATTCCGTTCTCTCATTGAAGAAATTGCCATGCTCATGGGCTATGAAGCCCTGCGCGACCTTCCGACGGAAGATGTCGAGGTGGAAACTCCGATTGAAACCTGCATGACTCCTATGATCGCAGGAAAGAAACTGGCAATCGTTCCAATCCTCCGTGCCGGCCTTGGCATGATAAACGGCATTCTGGCACTGGTTCCGAGCGCAAAGGTCGGACATATCGGCCTTTACCGCGACGAAGAGACCCACGAGCCTCACGAATATTACTGCAAGCTTCCAACCCCGATCGACCAGAGAACCATTGTCGTAACCGACCCGATGCTTGCTACCGGTGGTTCTGCCGTTGCAGCTGTCGATTTCATCAAACAGCACGGTGGAAAGCATATCAAATTCATGGCGATCATCGCAGCTCCGGAAGGATTAAAACGCCTGCATGAAGCACATCCGGATATCCAGATCTACATTGGGCACTTAGACCGCTGCTTAAATGAAAACGCGTACATCTGTCCGGGTCTCGGCGATGCCGGAGACCGCATCTTCGGAACGAAATAAACAATTTGATTAACTTTAATAGGGCCGTGTGAGTTG
>ULSV01028695.1_pt1 | contig 35918 bp, 55 predicted proteins | sample 1956991 | NCBI WGS metagenome assembly ULSV01 (sample SAMEA4835717, study PRJEB28245) | human gut metagenome | biome: gut microbiome; material: fecal sample | place: Denmark | collected 2008 | reverse complement strand
CGAATAATGGTATCCTTTGCAGCGTACTCGATCAGACTTGACGCCAATGCGATCACGGTCAGATCTGCCCCCGCTTCGTTCAACAGCCTTTCCAGTGCATCCGCCGCCTCATGGGTTACCCGAATCACCGCCCCGCTGCTGTCTCTTCGAATGAGTGTGCGTTTTTTCTTTTTTACAACAATCACGTTACTCATTTTCTTTCGTCCTTTCCACCACTCTGCTGGCCCACATATCCGCCCAATGGATGATCATGTAGAGCGGTGTTTCTTTCCCCTGGATCTCGTATTTCAGGGGGCCATAGAGACCATTGTGGTAATAGATTGCATACTCTTCTTCCTCTGTTAGATCAATATGCCGTTGGGCAATCGCTACACTTCTAATCTCATGGGGGATTGGCAGCAGCTCTTTGTTCTGCTCATACGGCTTCGATTCACTCCGTTTGCCGGTTTTGAGTAGGTTTTCTACATATAGAGGTTTTCCATGTTGACCGCATTTACCGAGGTCATGCAAGGCTGCAGCAACGATCACGCTTTCCTTCAATACATTCGACGGAGCCAAAGTTTCCCACAACTGCAATGCAATCCGCATTACATTGGCTGTATGGATCGCTAGGCCGCCGGCGCAGGCCATATGATGTGATGTAGCAGCTGGCGCCGTCCAGAATCCGTTCTCACTCATCCATTGGAGCAAGCTTCCCATATATTCGCGCTCTGTACTTGCTAGCATCTCCTTTACATACTCCTTTGCTTCTACCTGGTTCATTTATCTTCCTCCCCGAAGTATTCCTCCATTTCGATTTGATCCAAGAGCCACAAAACCGCGCTGGCATCCCAGGCATTCAGCTGACGGTCTCCCAGTTTTGCGGTTCCATCATCACACACAATCTCTCTCAACTTTTGCTTTTCCTTCATCCACATTTTCATATAATCCATTGATTTTCCTCCGATCCTGTGGTATCCTTACCACATAAACTATTTACTTCTTGGGTCGCCGTGTGCCAGCACGACGGCCTATTTTCTTTTTCTCCTAAACCAACGTCTCTTACGCCTAACTGCCAACATCGTAACCGCTTCCAGGCCGTCCTCCTGCTTTCTTCTAGTGATCTCTCCTAGCCCCTCTAGGATTCCTTTTTTAAGGACTTGCTCCTCTTCTGAGGTAGTCGCTGTCCCCAGCCTATTTGTTATGGCGTTGTACATGATATCGGCGTCATTGATTCTTGTGATTTCCTTCATTTCTTTCCCTCCCTTCTGCTTGGCTAAAATATTGGTCAACCTGTTCCCTTAGATTTTGACAGATCTCCTCACAGATTCCTTTATATCTCTGCTCATCCTCCTCCGTCTTTAGCAGCGCCGTTATTTGGGCTGCGCTGGACGGTTTCCCGTAAGAATATTTAAATAACAGCCCTGTCGTTTTGGTAATGATTTCCTCAATCGCCCCATAGTCTGACCAGGTTTTCCCGCTGGGGCCATACTGGATTTCCCCGTTTCTCATTTCATCCCATGTGCCGAAATACCTTTCCCTGCATTCTTTCCGGATTCTCTGCAACCGCTGGGACGGTGAGGCGGTAATTCCTCCGTTTTTAAGGTAGTTAATTTGGGCTTGCAATTCCTCTATCTGGGCTTCTAGGGTTTTTGTGTCTGTCATATACCTTCTCCTTTACGTGCGTTTCGCACCTTCTTTTTTCTTTCAGTATACAGTACAATTTGCACGTAGTCAAGTATTATTTACGTGCTTACTGCACGTTTTTTTAAGGAGGCCACAATGTTCAATAAGCGACTTCGTCACATGCGCATGAAACGCGGTTTCACACAGCAACGATTGGCAGACACTTTAGATATTGCATTACGTTCTTACCAATGCTACGAAACAGGCACCCGAACTCCATCTTATAGCCTACTTATCTTAATTGCGGACACTCTTGACGTCTCCCTAGACTATCTTCTTGGCCGAGATGAATTTATGAAAGCTCACGGAGTATCCTTTGATGAATTCCTGTAATGTCCTCCAACTCGTCCCAAATAGTGAAATCTCCGTTTCTATCACCTGTCTCTAAATTTTGATAGTACCGAAGACTTATATCCAGCCTGTCGGCCATCTGCTGCTGTGTCATGCCCGCTTTCACGCGGGCTTCTTTGAGGTTCTTCCGCATCTTTACCTCCCTCTGATCAACATCACCGTATTCACTCCAAAAAACACCATCCCCAGCGCCAGCACTCCCGGCGTGCTCCGATGAGCCAGCACCAGTAGGATTGTCAGCCAGCCGATCAGATAGGCAAAGGCGGTTAAGGTTCCGAATATCTCCCGTTTCATCCGCTCACGCTTTCCGGTAGTCCGCGCAGTACCGAGCAGCCTCATCCGGATCGTCGAAAATATCCACCCAAATGTCACAGCTCCGTGTCTCCGTACACCCGGATTCCTCGCCATCACGCGCCGGCCGAACTTTCGCCACAATCTTACCGTTGCTAAAAATCTTTGCTTCTACTGCATACTTCATTTTGTCTCCTCCTTTATCCTGCTTGTTCTGGCAATTCCTTAATGTTATATGGATCGGTCAAATCCTTTCCCTCGAAATCCTTGAGGAATTTCAATAATGCTACCCGCCGGCATTTGTAGCAACCCAATTTCAAAAACGGCAAGACCCCAGCTTTTCGAAGCTCATTCACATAATTTACATTGCATTTCAGAAGTTCTGATACTTCTTTAACGGTGTACAGAATGTCTTCCATATATGAGTCCCCTCCCTATTTCCGATATCGGTTGATAAAATAAATTTGTCCCTTACCACTAACTTTCGTGGTCTTTGTGGTAATATTGCATCCGTTGGAATCCACATAGGATCCTTCTTTCACCTCGAACAGTTCCATCTCCATTGCTTTCTGCGTCGGCATGTTTTTGCTACTTCCACCCTTGATCAGATAGCCTTCTTCCCGGAGCCGTGCGAACAGTCTTTTCTGCCCGGTGTCTACTCCGTTTTGTTTCAACAGCTTTGCCAGATCGCCGATCAGGATAGACGTCTGACTGGCTGAAACGGCGTCGGCGAAGACCTCTTTCGGTTTCATACGCTGGACATCCTCCAAAAGCTGCCCGTTGTGCTGCTTCAACCGGTCGATCTCCCTGTCGGCCATCTTGAGTGCCCTCGCCATGATCTGCTCTGGGGTATTCCAGGCTTTTTCCAGATCAATGAGGTATTGACGGCACTGTTTGCCCTCTGGCGTCCGCTGTATCATGCAAATCTGCTTTGCCATATCAACGGAAATGCTGTAATCAGTTGATGTTGTTTCATTTCCTTGTGCTGTTACCCATTTTTGGGAAATAGCTTCATAGTCCTCGTTTTCCGTGAATCCGTATTCACACATTCTTGGAAACCATGTTGCGAATTTCGTTCCGATATTCAATTTTTCATGTAAATCTCTTGCTGATACTGTCGGCTGTTCTGTGTCATAGTTGATTTTGATTAGATCGTCCATTCTACCTCCTTATTTAGTTGATTAATTTTTCTGTCTCCTTTATACTGTAGTCACAGGCCCCGCCAGGCCGAGTAAAATAGGAAGGAGAGCGAGCAATGAAACCTTTTTCGGATTTTTTGGACACAGTTGACGATTCCGATTATTCTGACTATATCGAGAAAATAGTCGAGCATGTCAACACAACGGAACCAACACATGATAACGCAATGCTCAGCATTACCGGCCAACAGGTTCTGTACTATCTTGAGAAATACCACGAATGGCTTTGTAATCAAGGATTGGTGATTGTACACAACAAGAAACCTTGATCTTATCGTCATGCTCCAAGCTACTCTGAATAGCTTGGAGCTCTTTTCCGATGAGCCGCTCCGCTCTTTCTTCGGCTTCCTTTAATATGCTGTTGAGTTCTTGTACTTTTTCGGTGATAACCTCAATTTCTTTACAAAATTGTTCACCGCCCTCTAATCGCACTTTTATTACTTTGTCTTCCATCTTCCAACCTCCTTACTCCAAAAAATACTCAATGCTGACACCAAAGTAATCTGCCAAGAGCTTGAGCTTATCCACTTTGGGCTTGCTACGACCAGATTTCCAATCGGCAAAAGTTGACTTTGTCAGTCCCGTATCAACCGAAACTCTGTAATCAGTTACGTTTCTTTCATTACGCAGCTGAACATATTTTTCGTACAAAAATAATCCCTCCTTTCCGAACTTTCTGCTTGATTTTAGTTCGGAAATCAGTTATAATACATTTACCAGTTATATTATAACAATTGACTTCAGAACTTGTCAATACTTTTTTGTACGGGTTTTAAAACACCATAGGAGTAATCATGTACGAATTTTATAGTAAATTACGAGACAAAAAAGGATTGAAAGATGCGGACGTGGCAAAAATCACAGGTATTACTAAATCCACTTTTTCTGACTGGAAAAGTGGACGTAGCAATCCAAAAAATGACAAGTTGCAAAAAATAGCCACTTGCCTCGAAGTACCTATAGATTGGTTGATATCCGGCAAAGAGCCAGAAGAACCAAAAAAACCCGTTATCACCCCAAAGGATGAACGGGACATAAAAAAAGATGTTGACAGCATTATGGCAAAGATTGAAGCCGGAGCTGATGGCCCTGCTGCCTATGACGGAGAACCTCTCTCTCCAGAATCGGCTGAACTCTTCCGTGATGCCCTAGAAGTAGCTCTAAGACAGATTAAAATCCTGAATAAGGAGAAGTACAATCCTCATAAAAACAAAAAGTAGGTGATGGCCTATGAAGGATTGGATACGAAAAAAAGTTGCTTATCATGTACAAAAATACGAAACCAGAGACCCTCAGCGTTTAGCCAACGAACTAAATATTCTGGTATATAGGCAAGATTTGGGGGAATGTCAGGGATGCTACATATACATGAAACGGCGCAAGTGCATTTTATAACACGATGGGAGAATTAAGAACCAGAAAACGTGGAAAGACCTGGGAGTACAGCTTTGAGGGCGCCCGAATCAACGGGAAGAGGAATCCCATCTCAAAAGGTGGATTCCGGACAAAGGCCGACGCACTTGCCGCCGGCACTCAAGCGAAAGCAGAATACGACAATACAGGAAGAGCCTTCCGGCCTGCAGATCTGAGCCTGGCTGATTATATGGACTATTGGTATACGAACTATGTCCTGAAGAACCTGTCATATAACACGCAGGCCGACTATGAGAGGAAAATTCGAATTCATATCAAGCCGGCACTGGGGATCTATCGCCTGTCGTCAATCGAACCAGACGCTATACAGCGGTGGATCGATTCTAAAAAAGAAGATGGATATTCGCAGAATATGGTCAAGAATATTCTCTCGTGCCTGTCCGCTGCGTTGGATTATGCCGTATACCCATGTAAGTACATCAAGGGGAATCCTTGCCACTATGTTCGAATTCCAAAAATAAAAGATGATCCAACTCGAAAGGCTCATACTGAATATATTTGCTCAATAGAGGATTTTGACGCTATAATCAAGCGATTCGGCCCGGAAAGCAGTTTCTATATTCCGCTGATGACCGGTTACCACTGCGGAACCCGAATCGGTGAAACCTATGGTTTTGACCTGCTCCAAGATGTGGATTTTGCCGCCCACACCATATCAATTCGGCATCAGCTAAAAAAGGAACACGGCGTATGGTGCTACCGTGCCCCTAAATACGACTCATGCCGTACAATTCGAATCGATACGGAATTAGAAAATATGTTAAAGCATGAGATACGAGAACGTCAAAAGAATATGCTGCGCTATGGTCAGTATTTTACCAAGACTTATCTCACGCCGGATGGGATAATTACTCAGGCTCGCGCCGATGTGCGCCTCCCATACCAAGAAATCATGCCAATAAGCGTCAAAGAAAATGGGGAACTGCTCACGCCGGAATCATTCAAATACTGCGCCCGCGTCATCCATGAAGAGCTTGGGAATCCTAATTTCCATAGCCACTGCCTCCGGCACACGCACGGGACCATCCTGGCCGAGAACGGAGCCCAGCCCAAAACGGTGATGGAACGGCTGGGACACAAGGACGTAAAGACCACAATGGAGCGATATATTTTCAACACGGATAAAATGCAGGACGATGCCGTGGCGATTTTTGTGGCCGCCACACATAAAACTTGCCTACCTCTCTATACAACGGTAGGCAAAAGGTAGACAAAACCGTTTTGCAGTTGGCTCAGAGCAAGACAAACGCACGTATTTCCTTACTTTTTGCGAGATAAAAGACACACCGTCTCCACATTCGCCGTATGTACAAACTTAAATACTTTCTTTGGTTACTCATAATTTATTATATCGCAGAACAACGGAAAATCAAAGGATAAAGGGAAATCTTATACTCAAAAACTGCTACGTTTTTCTTGTTATATTTTCCTATAACTTGTTCGTGGTAGGCAAAATGTTGGCACTGCCTACCACATACCATGTTTCCATATAATACCAGATCAAATACTCTGCCTCCCAATATACAATGGTATTGGGAGGTGAACACCGTGACGGCACTGACACAATGCGAAACTATTGTATTGGAAGTAATATGGGAAGTTAATCACCACATGACATTGCCAGAAATAGTTGTCGAAGTAAACCGGCTCCACAACAAAAATTGGAGCAGGCGGGCGGTTTCCGCTTTTTTAAAACGGCTGCGGAAGAAAAACTATATTGACCGGCGGCGTGAGGCAGGAAAAATTTTATATTATCCTCTTTGTGACCGCGAAACCGTAATGCCTTATCTTAATGCTGGTTACCAGAAGTAAAAAAGCTCCGGCAGCATCCGGAGCTTGAAAATCTACCTATTATATGTTATCCTGATACCAGATGGGGGAGCGGTGGCAAGCCCGCCCTCCTCTGTCTACTCGCTGAGCCTTTGGCTCTTTTTTTAATCTTCTAAAGTGCTTTGCAAGTTCTCAAGAACTTTCTCAATTTTGTTGTTCTTTTTTTCTTCGTCCTTCTCTTCGATAGCCTCTTTCAGATCGTCGATCAGAAAACGAATAAATCCGTTAAACTGCTTATCAGTCATTCCCATATCGTTCATGTTCTCCTCCTCTCTCCGTTTCCGGTGATTTGTTAGAATCTTGCCCTTCCAACTATCTTTAGTATACACTTGTACAAGTGTATTGTCAAGTATTTTTCAGCTTATTTTTCAGGTTTCAAGACCGGCTTAAACCCATCTATTTCAGTCGCTAAAAGCTTGTTGATGAGGCTGTTGGTCGTTTCTCCCCTATCCTCGGCATACTTTTTAACAAGTTCGCGGTTCCCTTTATAGACATTCACGGCAATTCTGTCATAGGCAGAACTGTTGTATTTATTATTCGCAACCGTTCTAGCATTCCGCCCATCTTCTCTTGCTTTTCGTGGCATCCTTCTTACCTCCTATATTTATACCTATACCATAGCACATTTTTACATGTTGTGCAAGTGTATTATTGTTTGTCCATTTATGTAATTGTGCAACTATATTTATTTTATCCAAACCTCTTGACAATGCACTTGTGCTAGTGTATAATTAAATCATCAAAAGAACGGAGGAACAGAACTATGGCAAACAATGAAATGATGACGCTCGAATTAAGCAGACGCGACATGTGCGATATAAAAAGAGCATTAACGGCAATCATCATTGATTTTCGCAGAGAAATATCAAACCAGGAAACAACAGAAGATAGAAGGAAAACTGCTGAATCGTCGCTGGAAATGTGGAAAAGGTTAAAATCTAAAGTTGACACACAGTTCGCGGAGCAAAATAAATAATCATATTCCGCCCCGGAGGTTACGAGGGCAGTAAGGATAAAAATGGAATGGAGAATAAGAGAAAGCAATCATGGCGGTTTTGTTGCTGAGTACGGCGCACAAGTCCAACCAGGAATCCAAGCCGGCTTCAAGCCCGGATTCTTTATGGAGGCCTTTATCGTTTATGAAAGTGCTCGTTTTGACACTCGCAAGCAGGCAGAAAAATATATCGCCAGAAGCAAAAACAAACCACCATTATGTATAAATTAATACCATGTATACTATATATAGATGAATAGCAATTCCAGACAAACAACATTAAAAATGCTATTGATTTTTTTAAAATACTTGCGTATACTATAAACACAAGGCACCATCTTTTTGTACCGTTACAATAAATGAAGGGGTGATTATCATGGCTACAAAAAGTATATTAAAAACAATAAATATCAATAATAGAAAGCTGAGCCGTTCGTTTGTAAATGCTTTGGAGAAATCACAAAAAATCAGCAGCAAACCGGTACAGATGAGCAAGCCTTGTAAGGATGTTAAAAAGGAAAATGTAAAGGACTTTTTCGGACTGTAAAATGGGCAATTACGCACAGATAAGTTTAGCTGATATTATTGGTGAGCTCGGAGAGGATACAGCACATACTATCCTCTCCGTTTTTTCATGTCCAAAAAATAGAGATGTGGAAAATTTCTTACGGTTTAAAGCTATCGAGTTTTCAAAAAATGATTTTGCAAAAACGCACCTAGTTTATTATATTGATGGTAACATGAAAAAGTTGGTCGGTTATTACGCAATTGCAAATAAATATATATCCGCACCGGCCTCGCGCTTATCATCTAAATTGCGCGGCAAAATGTGCAGATACGGCAAATATGATGAGGAGTGCAGAAAATATTTTGTGTCTGCAATTTTGATAGGACAACTCGGAAAAAATTATACAGATAATAATAATGAATTAATCCGTGGTGATGAACTGTTAGAACTAGCGATTAGCAAAGTGCGCTACATTCAGAGCCAGGTGGGCGGTCGGTTTGTGTATTTAGAGTGTGAAGATAAAGATAGACTTATTAAGTTTTATCGACGCAATGGGTTCGTGCCATTTGGTGAACGAGAACTTGATGGAGATGAAATAGATGATTTTTCCGGGAAATGTCTAGTACAGATGTTGAAGTACATAAAATAATCAATGATGCCCCTGGGAGTGATCTCAGGAGCATCGTCATATTACCGGACCAGCTCTGCAAACGTCGCCTTGCCACAATGTCCATCTACCTCTAGATCGTCCATGTCGGCCTGATACTGCCTGATCGCTCGCTCACAACCGGGACCGCAGGATCCGTCAAAACCGTTGGGATCGTATCCCCGACCATAGAGCAGGCCCTGCACGATCCGAACGTTATCTCCCTTGACTCCGCGCCTGACTGTCGCATAGGCTGCCTTGCTCTTGGCCCCGAAGCTGCCGTCGATGACCAGTCCCGCACCGCAGGCGTGATTAAGATATACCTGCATAGCCATCACTGCCGCCCGCCGGGTTGCCGGTCCGCAAGATCCGTCAATGTCCAGTGGATCCGCCATGTAGCCGCCCACATATCCGTTAAGCCAGCGTTGATACTGCATCACCGGGGTATCCGGCGCCGGATGCTTGGATCGGTACTCTTCCGACTGCAAAAAGCCCTGGCGGACCTCATCACGGCTCACGCCATCTTGCAACTGTGCAGTCCAATCAGCCAGGCCACCGGCGTCCGGATCCCGGCCCAGCAGATCGCGGTAGAGGCTGGATACATAATCCTGATCACTCTGGGGATCCTCCACGGCCAGGGCCACCGCCCGGCGGACGCAGATCAAGCCACGGTTGCCAGCCGGAACCGGCGAGGAGGATGCCTGGCGCTGCTTGCAGTAGTTCACCATGTTCTTCCGGGTCGGGCCGACCCCGCTGCCGTGGCCGCTGATCTCCCCGTTTCCGACGTACATTTCAACATGGCCGACGTATTTCGTGTCCTTCCGCTCGGTATTCCTTCCCCTAAAATAGAGCAGGTCCCCCGGCAGCAAGTAAGACTCTCTCGGTACACCGGCGTCAATAGGTACGACAACATTGGCCAGCTGGCTGCTCAGCATCTGGGCCTCGGTGTTTCCCCCGATCTCAATGCCAACCTGCTGATAGGCCCAGCGCACCAATGAGCTGCAATCCGACCATCCGGACGCCACCTGGTCACGCTTGCTGCCCTGTGTGTAGGTGTTTCGCCCCTCACGGGACTTGATTGACGCGACAATGGTCGCTCTCTTTTCTGTTACTGTCATACCTGATCTCCCTTCTGAGTCAGCTGCTTATACACCTGGTTCGCGCCGGTTGCCGCAAGCCCCGAAACGATGCCGACCGCAATGGCCGTAATAACATCACCGGCGGGATAATCCGGCATTACATACATGCCAACGATGCCCAAAACGCCGCCCAGAGCCCCGCAAATGACCGGAAGCCACTTGTTGTCCAGACTCGTCGCTTTAATGGCCTGTGCGGCCAAATAACAGATCACAACAATACCTGCAACACCTGTAATTCCAAAATCCATGCTGTTACCTCCTATTAATTATCAATAATTGATTCCATCAATTCGTCTCTGATTTTTTTCATAGCTTCCACGCCGTTCCCGGTGATCTGGTGATTCAACAGGGCAGCGAGACTTTTTGACTGCTGCTTCTGCATCTCCTCCAGAGAGACAAGATGCCGGTAATCCTTTTCCGTGTGCTCCTCTAATTTACCAACTCGTTCATTTAGCCGGACGGCTGGTCGGACAAGCTTAAAAATAATAGCTCCGGCTCCTCCAACAATGGAAACCATTCCGCAAATCTGCAAGACGGTGTTCAAAAAATCCAATGGTACTCTCCTTTCATATTAATAAAAAAGAGCCGTCTCTGGCCCATCTGTCAACCCGGCAGTCCGGGCGCTGCTCTTATTCTCATCTTGGCTCCTCTATCGCAACCGGCGGCACGTTTTGTAACATTTTATTGCGACTCTCGGCCGCCCCCGCTTAGTTCATCAAATAGGGATTTACGGCCTGCAGTAATCCAGAGCATGGCGTCTACCCCCATCCTGGCGTGCCAAAATGGCTGGGTATGTAGCGCCCCTATCCCCTTCCCATCCCCCGAAAAATATGACATAACAGTAACTTCCATCATGTGCACAGGCGGGTCGACAGGGATAGACGTGACGAACATTGAGATTCATAATGGTTTTAGTAGCTTTTGTATTCTGAGTAATAATACCGATGTGTACTACACCATAAAGACATTAGTACCTAATCAATGCTGGGACGTAATATATTCGGCGGCTTTAAAATGATCAATTACCCAACAAAGGATGCCGATGTGTCGCAGATCATGACCATGATGCCGCGAGACACCGACGTATTAGATCCAATTTTAACGCGATATCGGCCGTCTGTGCTGTCCTTGGCGTATCCGGCAGATTGAGACCTACTGCCTAACTTGATCTCAGTCAAGCTCCGCATTGAGGTCGTAGCTGCTGTCCAAGTTACGGGATAATAACTCACAGTGCCATCGGATGCGCATATCATCAGCATGGTACGGTCTAATCCCTTATCAATATACAGATTGAGATCGGACCCTTGCTCTTGCCAGATAGTTTTTGCTGGGGCCGTTGCGGCTGCGCGGGTTTGTGCAGAAGTAATATTGGCATTTGCGGCGGTTATATCACTATATAGTTGATTAAGTTGAGTCTCTACATCGGTCCCATCCGATCCAACCACACACTCCGCCGCTGTGATTGGATAAACCGGGCCGTCCACATCGTTCAGCGTTACTTTTCTTCCTGTTGTTGCCATTTCTCCTTCTCCTTTTTAAGTGATGCTTCCAAACTGGATAGAACACATACGAATAAGGCTGTCCTCCGTGCTGTCAGCTATAACAGCTATAGTACCGCCGCTGTTTGTGGCCTCCACACTCATGCCGGCGGATTTGAGGACGGTCACTTTTGGCGCTCCTCCATTGACATTGGGGTGCTTAGATACAATCGCCTCCAAGTATATCGACGAGTCATGACGGCATCCTGCCAGAAGCAGATAGATACCATCCTCCGGGCAGATCAGCGCGCCCCGACCGTTTCCCACCAGACGGACACGAAAAGGAGACGGGATCGCCTCGCTCACAGTCTCTATATCCGTCTGCCTCGCGTAAGTCTCCGGCCCTTGGCCCCCCAAAAGGTCCGCATCCAGGATAAGAGGGATTGGCGGGTCCGCTGTGCTACCGGAAGCATACACACCGGATTCTAATACATTGCCAAGATTTGTATTAACCTCATTAATAGCTCCTACCAACGACCCTTTCTCGGCCGTTTGCAGATCGGCCAATTTGCCAATTGCGTCCCATTGATTGTTCGGCCCACCGTACCACGGTTTCCATACGCCATCGTACCTAATACGTCTGTATGTGTGGATCAGGCTCCCCTGGTAGGTAATTGTCTGCAAAATCATATTTGGATAGCCAACATACTCAACAACAACCTTGAACCCTGCTTTCGGCTTCCCATCCGGCTGATCCGTAATGTTCCCTCCTATGGAGGAATTAGTACAAGTATAAATCCCCGGCGTCGCGTAATCATTGAGGCTCCCGGAGGTGATAGGGTTGATACGATCCAAAACATAAGCACCGTCCAGCTCTCTTGCAGCAGCATTCGCATTCTCAGCCGCTTCTGCTGCCTCAAAAATGGCATTTTCAAGGGCTGTAAATTCGTCCGTACTTTCGATTGCCGACCCAGAATCTATCCGCGCCTCAACCGAAAGCAAAAATGCAAATGAGCTTACCTTACTTGAATCCTCCGATATCTCGACCTGGCACGTTACTTTCCCAGTCTCTGCAAGCATTTGCGTTGTCAATTTCACCACTACAGTGTTTCCCAAAACGGTGCAATCGTTGTAGATCTCTTTCCCAGATGGTTTTCTTGCATATATTCTCGCTACCGCTGCGGCCGGAATCTTTAAATCTGTAATCAAGCAATGCAATTCACGCCCGGAGTCCCTCTGCACAACCGGAACGATCTCCGGGATCCTTTTTTCCCCCGTCGCAATTTCTATTCTCTGTTGCTTCATCGTCTTTCACCTCCTGCCGTTCCTCTCTGCAATAACTGTTCGGTCTACATACTTTCAGTTCCATTTTTGTCCTTCCTAATACGCATAGGTATTCCAGTTAGTGATCACTCCATTTTTCACCGTAATCTCATGGTTTCGGCTGTTTCCGGTATCTGCAATTTTGATTGTTCCGCTTGCCCCTCCCCGAATCCAGGGGGGAGAATCCGAATTGCTCCCATCAATTTGAATAACATTTTTTACCACTGTATCATTTTCTCCCTTTATTCCAAGGCTCATAAAATCCTCCGAATCACACCACAAAGCAATCCCGACTCGGTCTCCTGATTTGACCGATCCGATAGATCCCACCCAATCCCCCAGGTTATTCCAACTGTACATCTTTAATGTCGTCCCATTTACTTCGATTCCTTTTTTCCCATTGCTCGCATATCCCACCATTTTCCCACTGATAAGACGTAAGTCCTTATCCAATGTGATAAATTCGTCTCCGGAATAATATGTAACAGCATCTCCCCCGAACCCAAACCCATTTTCGCTCACCCCAAAAATGACATCCCCATACTGATCCGTCATTGTAAATTGTCCACCGTCTATCATGGCATTTTTGATTTTCAGCAACCCTTCATCGTTTAAATTCAGGTGCTTTGATTCGATTGTTCCGGCGTCCAAATTTAGGCGGAACCCCTGCTGCCCTGGCAGAAAATTTCTCGATGATAATACCCCGGCAATCAGATAAGTAGCATAAAATCCTTGTGCACTCCCAAACGTACTCCACTTCCAATCTCTTCCGTCGGCAGTGCGTTCCGAAGAGATCAGGAAACCAGTTGTCCCAATCGCCATTGCACCATAAGTAGGACTCCCCTCCACCCTGTCTTCAAACAAAATTGCCCGCTGCCCGGTATTTTGCGCAATGCTGCGCATGGCATGAAGACGGGTTAGATTGGCATCAATAATCCCTTTGATCGACTCCGCCACCAGGTTCCCGTTTTGATCGGTCACCTTGTCGATTTTCCCGGCGGATGAAGTGATTTTTGTGAAATAATCGTAGGCAAATTTCCCCAATTCGATTTCCACGGATTTCTGATCGATACAGTCCCAAACCACCCGGATCACTCTGGCCTCCGAAACAATCCCCAACTTCTTATGTTCGCAATGGACTGTATCTCCTAACCCTGCCATTTCTAAAATCTGGTATTCTTTGTATTCTTCCGTTTTGGACAGGTCTATCATCTTGATTTCCAGATTGACGGTCGGTCGGTCGACTCCAGTCTCAAACAGTGCTTCGCACCGGCGCACCAGTTCCGTCCGCAGTTCCGCCAGTGTCGGAAATCCGTTTTCCTCTTCTCGCGCGTCCTCCTCTAGTTTCACATCGTCAAATTCCACCTCCCGCGCGTATATTACGGGATATTTCTCAATGTTTGGGCTGTCCACCCACGGGGCATCCCCTTCAAGAGTATATCCGTTATAGGCCACCGGGATAATTCTGGTGATTACCTCCTCCATGTTCACGGTCTCATTGATCTCCGTAAGATTTTTCCCGTACTGTATCCGGAGGCCGTAGTCTCCTCCTGCCCTCTCGTTGACAATGATTTTCCGGTTATCATACAAAATTTCCCCGCCCCACCGGTTCAAGAAACTTTCCTCCCCATCCCCGGCAATAGCCTCCATAATGTTTTTTCGTACATAATAGGCTGTAGAAATATCCTTGATATCCGATTTCCCGGTAAACCTGGTTCTGGCCGTCATGATATCAAGGGCCTGCTGCCCGTTCTTGTTTGTTGGCCTTATATCTACCAAAAACACTTCGTCCGCTGCATCAAAAAAGATCGGTCTTGCATATGCCGTCACATCCCGGTCCGTCTTTTGGGTCTCATAGATCCGGAAGAGCTGCTTTTCTCCCATCGGAGTCGGCGCCATGATCACCGCCCCGGTCTCAAGGAGCTTCCACCGGCCTTCTGGATCTATGGGGTGCTCCAGTTCCATTGACCAATCACCGTTTAATTCCATCTGCAGTTCGCACAAAGTTGGAGTCAGGACAAAGTCCCCATTCCTGTCAAATTCTTCGTTTCCCGGACTGTATACCTGTATCATAACACCCTCCATTTTGGCACCACCAACAAGGTAAAGCCTGCGCTTATTGCAATCGTATTCTCGCCCTTTAGAAGATAAAGGTCTTCATAATCCCCGGCAATCGCGGTATTCATCATTTCACCATCCTGTCGGTATGAAATCATTCTTTCTGTGTCAATTGTGAGATTTTGCCCCACATTGGCCGTAACCGTTTTCCCGTTAACTGTCAAAGTGCAGACCCCTTCCCCGACGATCTGATATGCCGGCCTGGAGACCTCGTAAGGATTGTATGATACTTCTTCCGGTGCCCGCGGTTGATCTCCTTCCTCCAGGTATTGGTAAGGAGCGCAGGTGAATTCTGCGGTAAAGCGGCCAATCCGTCGAACCTCCCGTTCTGCGTCCATGATGAGTACCCGCTTCACCTGGTAGTATTTTCCGTAATCGTCAGAAAACTTTAGCTTTCCTACCGGTCCCAGCAGCCACCGCTTGCACTTCCGAAACCGATCCGCCCATAGTTCCGGCTTCTCCCGGAAATTCGCCTCCATCGGAATTACAATATCCCGGTAAGTTCCCTTCCTGACCATCAAGACACCTCGGCCAGGAATATCATATTCTTCCACGTCCTCTTCTGGTGCCGGGATATCCGGCCTCCGAACGATCCTAAGTCCGTACCAGTGTCCTGTCTCCCCGCAAAAAGAAAAATCATACTGCACTAACCCCCACTCCTTTCGCTTTCATCCGGTTTGTTTGTTTCCGGGTAATTCCGGAAATGACCGATTTTGTCACTCGTTTTTCCTTCATCATTCCGTCTATATAGATCGGCTGTTCGAGTGTCAACGCGATCTGTCCCGCAGCGCTTCCCGCTGTGCTCCAATTGCCTCCGCTCCTTCGACTGTCAAAGGACAGGGAGTCTTCGATCATTCGGTTCACATCCTGGAACCTCTTTTTATATCCCAATCCATACCCTTCCGCCGAGTATTCGCCCATTTCGCCAAACACCTTAGAGGGGGAATGGATTTGCAGTTTACTTTTTGCCTTGCTGATCGCCGCGGCGCACATGCTGGACACTGCGTTTACGACATCGGATTTTCCGTCCCGGATTCCTTCCGCCAAACCGTAGGAAACATTTAGTCCAGTGCTATACAGGCTATCCCTTCCTAACTCTTTCGCTGGATCAATTGCCGCCTTTTTCAGCTCATTCCCGGCCCCCTTCACAGCGACGGTCCCCAATGTTATTCCGGTTGTTAGCCCAGCTCCCACCTGCGCTCCGATTGGCACAAAAACCGTAGACATTAGCCCGATTTGAAATGTACTTTTGACTTGGTTTGAAATCGTTTTCACGTTCCCCATTAACCCGGCCTGTTTTTGTTGGATTCCAGCTTGGATTCCGCTCACGACGGATTGTCCAATAGTTCGGAACCCCGTTTCATTGAGCGCAGTCTTTGCATTTCTGATAATGTTTTCTGTGACCGCGGAAAATGTCTGTTGTACAGCAGCGGCCCCGTCATTGATTCCGTTGATAAGACCAATATCCATATTGGATCCGATTTCCGCCGTCTTCCATGACGGAGAATGCGTTCCAGCGCCTTCTGCCGCGCCGTCCACTGCGCCCTGGCCCAAATTCTTAGCCGCCATCTGGGCCTGAGCAGCATTTTGGTTGACCGCATCCACAAGGCCCTGTACGCTGTTTTCTCCAATGGAGTGCATTGCAGCCGTAACCTGTTCTTTTCCTCCGTTTACGGCCTCTGTATAGGATTCTAACATCCCTTGTACGCTTCCCTGGACTCCTTCTTTCATATCAATTGATTCCAACCACATTTCGTTGGCTTGTTTCAATTGATCATCTGACATTTGAGCAAAGGCCTGTACATAACTTGCCCCCTGCGGTCCCATCTCTGCCAGCTTGTCCAGGATTCCCTGATTCACACCACGGTCTGCCAAAATTGACATGTTGTCCGCCCAAGCAGTCACCCCGTTGATCTGGCTTTGCATGTTCTTCAGAAGCTTTTCGCTGGATATCTCTGTTCCTGCGTTGAACTCCTCAAACATATTCATCTGAGAATCCAAGACGCCTTTCAGGGTTTCCTGCATCCCGTTATAAGTTTCCGCAATGCTTTGGACAGATTCCGAGTTCATCGCCGCAGCCAGACGCTGCGCCTCTGAGTTTTCCGCCACGCTTTCAGAGTTTTCATCCAACGCTGTGGTATTGCTCTGAACCTGACCAGTAGATCCGTCTATAGAATAACCATATTCTGCGAGGACTGCCATTGCAGCTTCTTCCTCTGCCGCAAGTTCCTCCTTTGCCTGCCGGTTATTTTCCGCCGCCTCGCTGTTCAGTTCTTGCGCATCCGTCAACTCTTGGTAAGACGCCCGCGCATCGGATTCCCCGGCAATTAGTGCTCCCAGTCCGGTCAATCCATTCAATACCGCGTCGCTGTGTTCGTTTTCCAGTTCTATCTGCTTTTCCCGGATCGCACTTGACTCATTGGCGATCTTGATCTCTTCGATTTCAAGTTCGGTCTTCTTTTTGATCAGCTCCTGCGCATACTCCAGGGCGGCCTGCTGCTTTACCTGTTCTTCGTTCAGCCTGAGTTGCTTTTCAATCGCCTCGTTCGACATGTTCAAGCTGTCTGCCTGCGCATCGTAGGCCAGATTCAAGTTCGGCACCAGGCTGTTCAGCTCGGATACATATCCCTTCATGACCTCTTTTTCGGCATTGCTTTTATTTTCTTTCGCCGCAAGGTCCTTGATTTTCCCTGACAGGATATCCGCGTACTTTGCCTCTGCCTCCATCTGGGACTTACTTTCCGCATACCCTGATATTGTATCCCGTGTTGCATCTGCGACTTCATTCGCAGACTCTACCACACGATTATTTGCCTCCGTTAAAATTTCTACATCTTTTGACGCTTCTCCACATCCATTCGCAAACGCAATCACTGCCGTAACCGCTCCTGCGACTGCTGTTGCAAGGAGAATATACGGATTTGCCTTTGCAACCAGATTCATCACTTCTTGGGCAGCGGCAGCCCCTTGAGTCGCAGTTGTTAGGGCTTCCACGCCCTTTGTCACAGTTTTTACTACCGCAAGCCCGGCAACCGCTACCCCGACTCCCTTTATAGCAGCAATAACTCCGTCACTGTTTTCTATTAATAGTGTCATTCCGTCCTCTACAATCGGGAAGAAATCCTCCGCAAGCGGCGTCCCTATCTTGTCCTGAAACGTTCTTCCAAGTGTAGCAAGGCGGGATTCCAAATTATCGTATCGCACATTTTTCAGGCGATCCATTGCGTCATATGTTGACGACATTTCTCCATTGACTTGCATTAATGCAGCGACGCCTTCTTTTCCAAGGTCTTCCCACATTGTCCCAAACAAGTCAACGCCTGCCTGATTCTGTTCTACCACATTGTCCATTTCGAACAGTGCTTCCAGGACTTCTTTTGTTGCTTCCCTTGCAGATTCCCCACCTTGTGCAAACTTTCCACGCATGATGTCCGCATTTTTTCCAATCAGCTCGAAACCTTCCGTCGTCGAGCTGGCGGTATCTCGTACTCGAATCCCAAATTCTTTATAGGCGTCTCCAAGTTTGTCGACGGAGAACGTTCCAGCTTCCGTACCGTTTGCCAATGAATTAAAAAATTCATCGGCAGTCAGCCCCATTTGACTATAATGTACGGAATATTCGTTTATTGTATCCAGAAGATCTCCGTTTTTGTTCAGGCCATTTTGTGCGCCCTGGACAATGAGGTTATAGGCTTCTTCCGACGTTAGCCCAAAGTTGCTCATAAGAGCATTAACCGCGCGAAGCTGCTCCTGATAGTCAAATCCAAATGTATCCCGCAGGGAAATCGCGTTTTCCGCTGTCTCTTCCAGCTTCGACGGGTCAATACTTCCGGCCTGCTGTTTGATCTCGGTCAGGGCTTCCGCGATGTCGTCAAAACTCTCCCCGTAATCATTGACATACAGGGATTTCATTGTTTCTTCAAATCCCTGCATTTCTCCTGCCGTGGCACCAGTAGCAGCTTTCACTTTGCTTGCCGATGTTTCAAACTGTACGCCATATTCCCATGCTGCCGTAGCCGCTTCCTTCATCAGATCGGCGGTCTTCTCGATGATCCCGGTCACAAGGTTCGCCTTCAAAACATCTCCAAAAACAGATGTTCGTTCACCGGCCTCCTCCACGTTTTCCCCGACTTCTTCAATCCGGTTTCCAAATTCATCAATTGAGTGTGCAGTCTGGTCAGCGCTATTCCTGGCCTCCTCCAGGTATGTCCCGTTTTGTTGGATTTCTGCATTTATACGATTCAAATCCACCTGGGCTTCATTCACCCGCCGCTGCCAGGTGGCTGTATTTCTTTCTGCGTTAAGATAAGAGGATGACGCGCTGGAAAGCCTCCTTTCCAGGCGCGCGATTTCGTCCTCCTGCTGGCTGATTTCCTCACTCGTGGCCGTGGAAGAAGTTTTCATTTCTTCCATTTTGTCACGGGCATCCTGCAAGCTCCGTTGGAGTCGCTTTACCGCCTCTGCGGCTTCATCCTCCTGCTTTTCTGCTGATTTCAGTGCGGTCTGGTACGTTTTTACCGCCTTATCCTGTGACTCATAACGTTTTTCCAGCACTTTATGCTTTTCAGAAAGTGCCTCCATTGAGTTCGCATTTCCGGCAAACCGACTTTCGATCAATTTTAGTTCCGAGTCCAGACTTTTGTTTGCCGCGGTGATCGCAGATACAGCCTGCTTATACTGTTTTTCGCCGTCAAGTTCAAGCGTTACCCCGATCCGTTCCGACATATGGCCTCCTTTATAATGATAAAAGGGAGCTGGATTCCTCCGGCTCCCCTATACGAAATAGTGATTTTCTAATCTCAAAATTGTAAACTTTCCGGTATACCTCGATTAGGTCACTCCATTTTCCAAACCGCATCCGCCCAACTTCTTTTTCGGTAAATCCAAGCTTTTGCATTCCATTGTAGAGTACCCACGCAAAATCAATCATTATTTCTTTTTCTTCGTCTTCTCCTCCCCGCTCTGCGGGGCCTCTGCGTTTTTTGATACAAAACAATTTAAAAATTCATCATGAAGATCACTTGCAAGCTTGACATATCCGTTTCCGTCTCTGCAACACCGGAGGAACTCTGCCGTGGTGATCTTCTCCCTTTTAGTCCCTTTGTCCTCGTTCTCGATTTCAATGGCCTCATTGACCATCAAGACAAATGCCACGCGCACCGCTCGAATACTAATTTCCCCCATAACCGCTACACGCTTCGGCTTTTCTGTCTCTTCGTCAATTTCCTCCGAGTCCCGAAATCCTTTGATTCCGAGAATCCCGTTTTCCCAGTTATTCAGAGTTCCAAAAACGTCCTGGAGTTTTTCCAGGACGTTCATATCACATCGGACCGGATATTCCTGCCCGCCAAATACTACCGTTTTCGCTTCTACCTCCATCATGATTCTCCTCCTTATGCACCGGCCGCGGTGATCCCTGCCATTTTATTCAGCCACTCCAATGCCTCTGCTTTGGTGTCATGGATGCTTCTTTCCCGCCATCCTACTTCATCCACGCTCAGCGCCCTTCCTGCAATGGACGGCGTTTTATACTCGATGCTGTCCCCTTTGGTGGTATAGGATTCCTCCGATTCCGAGAATTTGACCTTATACATCCAAAAAGCAATGTACTTTCTTACCCCGTTCACTTTCTCCGTGGCAAAAAATCCTACACCGACGTAATTTGCTTCATCATCCGCTTTATCCGTAATCTTCGCCGGCGTCTTTGCTTCCTCACCGGTGGAAGCCTCTACTACGGTGTGCCCAAACAATATTTCATGCGCTTTCAGCGGAAGCGTGGTTGTGTTCATGGTAATGTCTGCATACTTAAACTCTTTGTCATACTCTGCTTCCTCATCGTCCCCATAAAGGGATCCCTCGTTATACTGCGGCGAAATGGTCATTTCAATCGCCTTTCCGCATGCAAACCCTTCTGTATAAGTCGGCGTTCCAGCGGTATTTGCATATTTCGCTACAATCGGTTTTGCCAGTCCTACATATGCCATAATGTTACCTCCTAAATCTGTTCTTTGATTTTTTGTACTGCTGCTTCTTCCATTGATTTCAGGACAGCTTCTTTTCCCTTGTTGACTGCCGGCCGAATGAACGGTTGTTTTCGCGAGAAAGAGGTTCCGCTTTCCGTTGCCCCGGCAATCATGGCATTCGCCTTCCCCTTCGGGTATTTCTTGGTTTTCTTTCTGCCATATCCCTCAAATCCGACATGGATATCAGAAACATAATTTTTTACCGCAATCGGACTGACGCCAAAGCTCTTTTTCAAGTCTTCTTTCTGACTTTCTGTTAGGATGTATTCACCCGGCCGCCGCTGCTCTCCGTCTTGCATCGTCTCCAATGATTCTAAATTTCCCCTAACTGCGTCAGCCAATTTCCCGCCCCCGGCATACAAGGCTGCCTTTACTACCTCTCCACTTTGTTTTGTCAGCCCTGCAAGGCGCTCATTCAGTTCTTTCATCCCTGAGATTGTCGCCCGCGCCATCAAATTACCTCCTCAATTTCAAAAACCCACTCATAATGGATATACCCGGTTTCTTCCTCATACTGCACTGAGTTCAATCGCCAGGAAACTTCATTTTCGTTCATGGTTTTCTGGATCCTTTGGAAAAGCGGATCCCCTTCCATTTTTGTAAAGAGATCTATGGTTCCCTGGATAACCTGGAGTTCTTTTTGGTCATCGGCGTTGAGGCTCCCTCCTTCGCTGTCCTCGGCCCATACAATATACTGATCTGACCGGCCGGCCGCCTCATAGTGGAAAACATTTTCAGATACTCCTGCCAACAACTCTTCCAGATCAGCCAAATTCATAATTTTCCTCCAGCCTTTCCAGCGACAAGACCGTAATCCTCAATCCATCGTCGTCTTCCCCATGCTGTGCCTGGCGGATGGTGTATTGCTTTCCATCCTCCAGCACGGCAACTTCCCCTGAGCTGATTTCCCGATCTTGATGGATATGTACCACGGTATCAATCTGCTCCTTCTCCCGCTTTGCAGTATAATACCGGGTTAGTCCTACCCGCTCAAAACCAAAATAGTGTTCCGTTTTCCGCACAAGAACCATTTTCGGCTTGCTTCCGTTTTTCCCACGGTTCTCCTTCCGGTAAATTGTCAGGATCCCGTCGTCAAATGTTTCCGCCATCCGATCCCCCCTTCATTTTCTGTCCAAATAACTTCTCATTCAGAAGCACACGGAGGAACCGTGGCATACTCGTTTCCTTCCCTGCACGTTTCCGAAACAAATGCGCCGCATACATGGAAACCAGCAAATCATCTGGGATATTTCCATCTTTCAGCTTGATTCCTTCCGTCCCAATGTATTCCTCCGCCAACTCTATCAGTGATTCTAGGTATATGTCATTCGCGTTTGTTACCATTTGCAAATCACATTTTAAAAGCGTCATTCTGGTTGTCTCCATGTTCCTTCTCCTGCTTTATTTTACTCCGTTACCTCGGCCGGCTTATTTGCAGCATCCTCTGCAAATGTTGCACTGGTTGTTGGAGCCGTTCCTGCAATATTCAGAATTCCAAATCCTTCTGCAATCACCGGCTTACCATCATACCGGGCGGTTCCCTTAAACACGGTCCGATCCTCCAAAAATTTCACATGCTCGGACTGTCCGACCTGCGTTCCACTCCTCTGAACCAACGTGTAAAGTTCTGGATATCCAAAAGCAATATCGCCGTCCGCCATAAAATTCAGTTCTTCAATGTTTCCTCCAATAACCGGCATCGTGTTCCCCATTCCGGAAACGATCGCCGCTGCCATGTTGGTTCCCATAGCTTCTACTAGCAGATCCGTATGGGTCTTCTTGTTCATCACCCATACCATTCCGCCGGTTGCGAAATCGTTTGCAACTGCCTTCGACGCCTTTACGATCTCCTTAAACAGCTCGATTCCTGCTTTGCTGGAAATTTTAATGATGTTGCTGGTGCTCAGATTCTTCCATTCCCGCGCCGTTGCCGGGTAGTCGCTCGGCTGCGTTGTCTGTGTCAGTCTGGTCACCCATCCCAGTGGCATCTTCGTTCCCTTTCCAAACACAATCGCTTTGTCCAATGCTTTTCCGATTGCCGTTCCGATGCAGTTGATCAGTTCGCTTGCAAGGGATACGTCATTGTCTTCCAAAATCGCGTTGCATACGGAAAAATATCCCCCTACCTTGTAACCGTCCATTTCTGTATCATTAAATCCAATGGACAATTCATTTAGCGATGCACACATTTCCGTCCATACAGCTTCCGGAATCGTCCCCATGATGTTCTGTCTGGATGTTCCTGTCAGAGCTACAAACCGGACATACTTCATCAGTTTGGATGCTGCTTCCGTCCGTTCTTTCAGCATCGGCAGCATTACCTCTGGGATAATCAACCCGACATTATTGATTGCACGTTTTTCTTTGATGCAGGTCCGCACGTTGGAAAGGAAATCTTTCACCCTGTCATCTGAAAAAAACGCGTCCCTCTCCTGGCCGCTCATTCCAAAAAATTTCATTCTTACTTCTCCTCTCTTTTTCTCTCTTTCTTCCGGCTCTCTGGGCTCCTGCCCTTTTTTCTCTTCCTCTGCAATTTCCTTCTCGATCTTGGCGACTTCTTCTTCCAGGCGTTTCTTCTCCTTGTCGTGGCCGTCTTTTTCTTCCTGGAATTTCTCTGCCTGTCCCTCTACTTCTGTGCGGTCTTCCTCACTGGTCTCCGCAGTCATTTCTCCAATGGCTTCCTCGATCTCTTTTTCCCGCTTTTCAAAGTCCGGATCCATTTCCCGGAGCGCTGAAAGCTCCTTCCTTTTTGCTTCCAGCTTGCTCCTCATCAGCAAAACCTTTAATGCCATTACAAATCTCCTTTCAACTTTTTCAAGGTCCGCGCTTTCCACGCTTCGACCCGTCTTTCCTGCTCCTCTTCCAGTTGCTTCTTTCTGGCCTTAACCCCTGTTTCCTCGTAGGCCGGGAATGTGACCACCGATACTTCATAAAGTTTCACTTTCCGGATGGTCCAATGCACTTCTCCAGTATCCTCGTTGATATCCATTTCTTCGTCCAGGATGTCAAAACCAAAAGAGCATTGGTCAACATCTCCGCGCCTGACCCTTTCATAAAGGTTCATGGCGTCCTGGTCATTTGGATTGACGAGAATATCTCCCCACAAGCCACGCGCATCAGTACGCAGGGAAAGGGTCCCGGCCTTCGTCCGGCCCAAGACTAGCCTGGTTTCATGATTAATCAATCCTCGGATATCATCTGACAGCGCTTCCTCAAATGCTTCCGGAGCAATGCTTTCCGTCGCCCCCGGCCACATTTCATATTTGGAGTTAAAAACAGCAAAATAACCGCTGATGTATAATTCACCGGTCTCCTCCTGCCTCGTTTCAAATTGTGCCGCGGCGCTTCTCATTTGCCGTCCTTCCCTATTCGTTATTCTCACCTCCTGTCTTCAGTTTTTTCTGATCTCCAATCATGTCCTGCGGAATAAAATTCTCCAATATGATCAACTCATCCAGTCCATCCTTTGGCGACATTCCGATCCAATCACGGACTTCGTTCCCAGTCATGATCCCCCTGGTATATAGGTCCGACCCGACGTTCGCCAGCTGGTCAATATCGTAGGCGTGAAGGGATCTGGCGTTAAACTTAAAATACCATTCCGGGCTTAGAAGCAGTTTTTTGGTTAACTCCTGCTCTATCGTATTGCAGATCATTCGGATTGTGGTGTCGATAAAATTGTTCCACTCGTCCCGGTTGTACTCCCCTTCCCCCACCACAAAGGCCGGAATACTCAAGATGGAAGAAACCGTCCGTTTGTCCAGCCGGACGGAATCGGGAAGGGCGAGGTCTGTGATAGACAGCGGTGTTACTGTCTCTACAGAAAACTGATCTGCCGGAATCATCCAGGGTTCGCCTGCCTCTGACGATTCCAGGTATTGTTCAAGCAGTGCCCTTCTCCCCGCAACATTAGAGAATTCGTCCGTCAGGCCATCCACCTTGACAATAATGGATGGACGCCATTTGCTCTTCATAAATCCGTTCTTGGTTTCCTGTGCTTGCTTCAGGCTGTCCGCCACTTCTTTCAGCTGCGCTTTGCATCCAGTCCCCTTCCACGGATAATTTGGGTCTGGATTCAGAACAAAATGGAGAACTTCATCCGGCTCATGTTCAACCCCGTCCCGCAGGATTTTATATCCATACGGCCCTTCCGGTATATAGGAGACCCGCGCTGGCGGAATTGGAACCAGGTCTTTGATCAGCCCGCCTTCTGTCACCGGATATACCACACAATTCCCCTCCCCCTCCAGAAGCAAGGTCCGGACAATGGTGGAAATAAAGGTCTTTCTCGTCATGTACCGGTTTGGGTTTATGTCTATTTTTTTAGCCAGTTCGTTCCGGATCCGGATGTCCCCGCCGGATGTGTTCCCCATGAGATGGATGGTCATGGACGATACCAATCCGGCAATTTTGTTCACTCCGGCAATGATCTCCGGATTTTTTGACAGACTTGTATATCCGTCGGAACATATAATTTCATAGGCATCCGGGGAACAGAGAAAGAGTCCTGACCGATTTCCTGCGGGCTCAGCTCTCGCTTTATTCCCTGCCGGTTCCCCTCTCGCCTTGTTTCTTTTTTTACTCATTTTTTTCCTTTCCCAGCCAGGCATCCGTATTCTGGCCGCTCTCTATTCCAATCATCATCTGCTTACAGGCAATGACGTCGGAGTCAAACAAATCGATTCGTTTTTTCGGCATGATTTTTTCAAACCGAATGAATTCGTCGCTGTCCTCGAACGCTTTTACATTTCCGATACAGTATTCAAAGGCTTTGTTATGCAGGTAATAATACTTTCCCTGGATGATCTTTTTTTCGATCTCGCGGAAAGCCTCGGTCTTTTCCACATATCTTTGGGACTGGTCCCGCACCTTAAATTTCGCTTTCTTCATCAAAAGAGAAAACTCACGGGAATAGCGGCGGTCATACCCGGTCCAGCGGATTTTAAATCCCATGTCCCGCATTTGGATGAACCATTTCACCACATCGTCATAATGGATCACTGTGTCGTTGCATAAGGTCAGCCAGCCCATTTCTTCCCACCACATATAGGGAATGCCATCTTCCTCCGCTTTGGTGTATGCCTGCGCCGCCGGCATGAAAGCATGGGAAATTACGATGTCCACATCTTTATACCGTCCATGGATTGCCGCTCCGGTCAGATCATACATCTTTGACAGGTCCCCGCCGCCGTACCACTTGATCGGCAGTTTCGCCAGTTCCTCCAACGTCCAGTTGTACGCCTCATCCGACGCTCGCACCTGGTCCGGATCGAAATAGGCATTAACCGGAGCCGTAAAGACGTTCAGTGATTTTGCCAGGAAATCTTTCCGAAGCTTCGGGTCATTCATGGCCTGGAGTGACTCATTCAGGATTTCATCCGGTCGGATGGAAACTCCGTATGCCGGATTCGCCATCTCATGCACTTTGGGGTTTGTATAATCAATATACTTTTTCCCATTCTCATCTTCGCTTTCGTCCGCCTCGCAGATGAAGAAGAAATACCGTTCATCTTCGATTTCCCCATCCAGGACCCGCTTCCCGTATTTCACGCGGCCGGCAAGGAAACTGTCCGGATCATCTCCGGCGGTCGAAATACCAATCATCAATTTGTTGGTATAGGCCTTCATCATGTCCTTAAACAAGGTATATTGTTTCGGCTTTTTAAAAGCATGTATTTCGTCGGCAATACAAATATTGCCGTTAAACGAATCCTGCGCATCTGGGTTTGATGGCATAGCTCTAATAAAAAACATTCCATCCCCGATTTCCCCGGTTATGGAATGTTCATTGTTGTTATCCACTATATGGAAGGTATCTTCCTCCCCCATGTTGATAATATTGTATTTGATGAAGTTAAACGCCTCCAGGCTCTGAGGCAGTGCAGCGGATACAATATAAATCTTGCTCCCGCTCATTCGATAGAGCAAACCCAGAGCATATGCAAGCCCGCCGGCAAAACAGGTCTTGATATTTTTCCGCGGCATGAAAATTAGTGCCTCATTGAAACGGATCCGATTCGTCCCTTTAAAGAAAAAACCCAGTAGATTATACACGATAAATTTGTGGAATGGTTCCAACAAAAACGGGGTCCCTCGCAGCGGTGTACTGTCTAACGCCTCTCCCTGCTGATGGCACATGGTCCGTTCAATAACTCGGATAATAAATTCCGGAGTCTCCGGCCTAAAATCATATGCAGGATTTTTGAGATCATCAAGAAATCTTTGGCATCCCTTAATCCTGTATTTGTTCGCCGGGATTTTTCCGTTCACGACATCTTCCGCATACCGCTTTGTAATGTCGTAGCTCTCATAGCTATCCATTTAAGCCTTCCAGGACTGACGCAAGTTTCCCCTTTTTCTTATCTTCCAGTCCTTTTGTTTTTATTACCCGGAGTCCCTTCGGTGTCAGGCCAAACAAATTCTCCATTTCAAGCAACTCTCTCCGGATTCCTTCAAGCGCCAGATAAACCGGTGCCTTCCTTTCGTTCGTCGAACCATTCTTGTTCGTGTATTGTTCCGTTACCTTACATCCCGTTTCATGCCATTTTCCCATCAATATGTCATATTCTATCCTGAGTTCTGCATATCGAGTGATCGGGACTTCAAATTCCGGCCGAAATGTCCCGACCTGTTCCATAGCCGCCTTCGTTTCCTTATAAAGATTGGTTCTTTTTCGTTTGAAAATGGCCGCTTCTTTTTTTATTTCATTCATTCCGCTCACCCCTTTTTTTTAAAAATTCTCAGAGATGGAAAAGGCCACCCAAACCACTAGACCAATCGCCAGAAATCCCCCTCGCAGGGTGGGGGGGGATCCTTATCCTCCTGCTAGTCCAGCGGTATCGGTGTGATGCTTTGCAACCACTTTCCAAGCTCTGTCAGCTCTCCCGTTTTCCGGTTCTCCAGTTTGTTGTGTGTTTCCATGCTCACACTGATCATGTTCCAATCGCACCAAGCATACTGAGGAAACCTTTCCACCGGGTAGATATGATGCACCGTGTTCGCTTCCATTGTCTTTCCAAACCATTTTGCGACTTGATCCATGTACCGGTCACGCCGCAGGATGTACTTCCTCTTTCTCTTCCATCTTCCTTTTTCATATTGAAACATTTTTCCTCCCTCATATAAAAGGCCCGGATTGTTTCAGGCTCCGGGCTGCCTGGAAGGATTGCTTAAGGAGGATCGAACGAAATGTGCGCCGTGTTCTCTGCGGTATAGGTCCTTCTCCCTATTCCGCTTCTACCATAATATCATGGGGTTTTGTCCCCCGTGTCCCTTACTTATTCTTTTTTGATTGACAGCAGCCAATAGAATTTTCTTCTCTTCTCGTAATATTGGTTCCGCCCCATCGGAATCCCCATAACCTGCCTGAGATAATTATAGGTGATCCCCTCATTCGTCACTGCTTTCAGCAGATATGGAAAGATCTCTGGATCAACCTCTCTTGCTGTTTCTTCAATCACACGGCATTTCCTGGCAAGGATCTCCCTTCGTATTGCGATCTCCGCCGTGCTGTCTCCCACTCCATCACCTCCAGGCATTCCCGTCATTTCCGGAGATTTAAGTGCATTCGTTTTATATTTTAGTTCATCCTTCCACTCATTGTATTGTAGGCAATAATTGTATAATTCTGCAAATCTCTTCTTTGATATTCCATATGTCTCTTTGTTCAGTGGCCTAACCCTCATTATTATTCTCCCAATGCCAAATCCACGTATGTACGAGATACAGTCTGTCCACACGGCCGAACCAGCACAACCAGGCGCCGGTACACTCCAACCACCCGGCAGGTCTCCCGCCTATGTATAGTCGATTCCTCTCCTCCTGATGCGGCATCCACCATAATCCGGATTTTGCCCCCGATCTGGATCTGATTCCTCTGTTCCTCAATTTCCCACGGCATAATCCCACCCTGTACATCGCTTCGTGGGCCATCCCGATGTACTTTAACCGCCTCTTCTGCCGGCATTCCCATCCGCAAGCGTTTCTGCACCAAATGGGTTCGGTGCTGCAATCCATACGCCTTTGAGATTGCATATGCAGAGGCCAAGCCGCCCCGAAAGGGGAATAGTTCTTTTGCTTTACATCCCATATATCCTTCCTCCTTTAAAGCTCAGTTTAAATAAACTGCCTCTGCCTTTCTCACGGGCTGGCTGCAATATTCTACCGTAACATTCCGTTGATAAGAAAACACACTGCCACAGCAAGGGCAAACACACTCGTCTTCATCATCGTCAGCTTCCCAGCTGTCGCCATCTTCATACCCACAATATGGACAAGTAATCTGTCCAGTGTAGTCTTTGTCTTCTGGCTCTTCGCCATCTATAAAAACTTTCTGCGACTTTAATTTTTCAACGTATGCCGTATGATTCATACCACCTTTTCCGTGCAGAGAAGTAATGCTGTATGCAGTATCGCCTATAATTAGCGTATCTCCAATGTCGACTTCTCTATCAGTCTCTATGATAGGCTTAATTCCGTCGTCTTCTGGAGTTGACCCGTTTGGGATATAATCCCATAACCGTTTACGTCCCAAATCCGCATAATCAAAAATTTTCATCAAGTTCCTCCATCAAAACTTAAATTAATTAAGTATCAATTTTCAATTCTGCCGCTTTTTTCTTATACCAGCCTCTCCATTTTCTCTGCCATATTGCGCAGAAGCCCGCAGCCCCAACTGGTTCCCGGAATGTATTTACTTTTTCCATTCCTCTCCATCTGGATGCTTCGGGGGATATGCCCAATAGCAGAATATTGTATTGGCCGATGCAGGATATATCCCGCATTGAAATCCTCTCAAATCACTCCAATGTCCCATAACCACATCATTAAGATTATTGTGTCGAATTGCCAATAATACATATCCTGACTTTTTAGGCGGTTCTGACATCGGATGAAATTCAATTTCCTGTCTTATCATAGATTTTCTCCTTCAAAACTTAAATTAATTGAGTATCAGTTTTCATGAATAAGTCGCTTCGGAAATTCCTGAATCAGTTGCTCTCCCCATATGTTCATTAGACTGGATTTCATAAATACCGGAATATCTTCTTTGCGGCACTGCCCCACAATATCTTCTATCCACTTACGCTTCGGAATAACCTTGTCTTTACGCCGTCCTGTTTCTGCACCAAATGGGTTCGGTGCTGCAATCCATACGCCTTTGAGATTGCATATGCAGAGGCCAAGCCGCCCCGAAAGGGGAATAGTTCTTTTGCTTTACATCCCATATATTCTTGCTCCTTTAATGCTCAGTTTTCGCGATTAACACCCGCCCATTGCTCTGCCATCGCTTTTGCAATTCCGGGAAATGTCTTTGCTCTATTTTTCTGCCTGTCCTTGCCGCCTTTCATAAACCAGGTTCCCGCCTCATGGCAGTTGCATTTGTAATCAACAATTTCTGTCGGAACCAATTTCGGCAGTCCTCTAAGCCATAACCTTGTTTTTTTCTGTACTGGATGCCCGAACTGCCACGGCTGAATCTCCTGTGAATGTATCGGCATCTCATATATCCGGCTGGACACCGGATTTTCTACCGCTACCCTCGGACAGTCCGCATTCAGAAAACTCATGAAAAACGCCTTTGCTTCTAGGCCTTTCGCATAGCGTTCTTCGTTGAGTTGTCCACCCCGAAACAGATGCTTCGCTCCGGCATTGCTCAAATATGTACAGGGTGGAAATGCAATCATCATATCCCAGCGTATTTTCAGTAGTTCTAGTGCATCTACCTGTAAATGCCACTCTGGATGACCACCGGAACAGGGTTCTATGTCACAACTATATGCCTCATGCCCCAACTTCCGTAACTCAATCGTTACCGCTTGGGATTCTTCGCAAGCCACTAAAATTTTCATTCTTTCCGAAGAGAGAAACCCGGATTTTATGCGGCCGCAACTCCGCCCTCCCTTCATTCTTTAAAAACTTAATTGTCTTTACTCATTTTTGTGCCGCATTGTGGACAATATGGTGTTTGTACCACTGTCCCATTATGACACTTGCTACAGCGATAATATCGTCTTGGTGCATACTTAGGCTCTCCGGTGTCGTCACATCCAATAAAAGTTGATGTAGTCCAACCTTTCCATATTCCCATTTCTGTCAAAATTTTACCTCCGTAAATAGTCATTTACTGACTTATAAATAAACGGGAAAATCAATATTCCCATTATGTCATCAACTACTCGATGCTGGATTTGGCCATATATTATCAACTCCAATACTTCCCATACTAGGCACAAAATCCAAAATATTATTCCGGCTTTTAGTATGCGTTTCAATCGTACCTCTTTCAAAGAATTCCATATTGTTCCATGATTTCGTAGGCTTGTAGGCTTGAGATTTGCCCGGTAGATTGTGCGAACTTTACCGCCCCATAAATCCAATCTTTTCTCTGTTCAATGTCTGCCTTCATCTTACTTTTCATAGTTTCTTTTGCATATTCTTTCAATTTTTCGTACATATCCATCCTGCTTCGTTCCTCTCTTCTATGCTAGATTTTAATTTTTTCTATCAACCTTTGCCCGATGTTCCAGGATCCGGACCAGCTCATTGATCATATGGACCGCCAACGGTTCTGCTTCATACTTCCGCATTATCTCGTCCGCATCTCCTATGATGCTCTTCCATTCTTTGCTTTTTGGTGTTATACTGATTTCACGGTATTTCTTCCACCAAACGTAGACATCATTAAAAACATTTTTCACTTGCTCATTTGTCATTTTTGCCTCCCAGTTACGGTCGGTTACGTAGGATCGTAACCTTTTGATACCCCGCAAACCCGCATAAAACCTAGCTTTTTCAAGTTCGGTTACGAAGTTACGTGGTTACGAAGTTTTTTTCTCCCGTGCGCGAGGCACATATTTTTAAAAATCACTCTCACACATGTGTCTCTATATAAGTGTAAAAAAATCACGTAACTTTCGTAATTTCGTAACCATACCCTGTAAACCGCGTAAAATCGTGCTTTTTCGGTTACGAAATGGCTTCCGCTTTCGTAACCCTAACTTCAAAATTCGTAACTCTGCTTAGTCAAATGGACTTTCTTCTTCGCCTGTCGACACAAATCCATCTTGCTGAATTGGGATTTCCCCCATATCGATACAAGCACAGCGTACAGATTTTCCACTAACCTTAGCAGTTTTGTATAACAAACCGTCTTTTCCCTTCGATAACCGGCCTGCCTGATCCAGCCACGACAGCAAAGCCTTTGCATTATACCCTCCTTCCTCACAAACTCGCTCAAACACACTTTTAATCATTCGAACTTCTTCCCCATTCACAGCCCCATAACAGGGATCCGCGTTCATGGAAAATTTGCTTGCATTGGTCACATAAAAATCATGAATATACTCATATCCTCTTGCCCCCACGTCAACAGCTTCACGGGTATGCAGATATGGTTCAATGTCTTTCACACTCAGTGCCCGATCATCACAAAAAATCCAACCAGTAGCCAGCGCATCCGCTGTCAGAATCGCTGCCGCAGCCATCGTCTGCTTCTCTGTACTGCTTGTTCCTAGTTCCCGGTAAAACTTTTTATATAGCTCTGTTGCTCTCTCTTTGGCCGGATCCGTATCCAAGAACCCCATAAACAGCTTTCCGGCGTGCCCATAGTTTTCCCGAATAATGTCCAGCGTTGCCGGCGCATCCTCAAAAAGCGGCTCCCGGCATTCAATCTCTATAATCCGGTTCATAGCACCGCCGCCGGAAGCAGCGTATGTAATCGGCGATTCCCCTGATGTGATAATGCAGTTCTTCCAGGTAGGTGTCTTCTGGAGTCCGCCGGTCTTCGCGCCACGGGTTTTGCCGATGCCCTCGCAAAGCATATAAACGGTCTGTTCAAAAGATTTCTTGTCCTTCACCAGCTGAAATTCGTCCAGGATCAAAGGCAGGTTGTTTACAAATCCAGCCAGCTGTTCTAAACCGACTAAGGTACCGTTAAAGGTCTGTATAAAACCAGCACTTTCATTCGGATCGGCCCAGACCGATGCCGCAAGCATCTGGCCCACTGTTTTTCCCGTACCGCTCCCACCCCAAAAATGCAGGATAAAGTTCAGTTTCCCGATTAGTTTTAGGACTACTGACGCGAAACTGGCTGCCAACGCAATCCGCGCCACCGAGTCGGTCGCCCTGACTGAGCTCGCCACTTCCAACCACCGTTCAAACTCTCCATAGGGATGCACTGATTCAAACACTCGCCTGAAATTATCGATTCCGTCAAATTCCAGGTTCTCCATATAAGGACTGAAAAGCCCATTCGATGTCCATCCAAGATGACTGACGGACTGTGCCTCTGGGATTGTGTTGTGGTTAAGATCCTCTATATCCTGCAGGTATTCCACTAAAAAGCAAGCATTTTTATCTGATACGGAAATATCTTTATCCGCCAGCCTCCGAATTTCCCTCGCACTGAACAAAGTGCTCTTATTTTCCACGACTTCTTTCCACCCTTTGTAATCCCGCCGGTACATCAGCTTCAACCGGACGGTTCCATCATCAATATTGATCAGACGTTGAACTGGCAAAATCGGATGCACGCAGGCAATATCCATTCCTTGTTTCTCATTTCTGCGAACGATGCCCTCATCATTTGCGATCCAATCTCCAGTAAACAACTCCGCCGGCTGATCCTTAAAGTCAGTCATGTTATTGACCACACTGCTAATCCCGCCTTCCGGCTTTTCATACTGTTTAAAGTAGGCTCTAACCATCGTATCAAATCGTTTGAATCCCACCTGCTCTGCATTCGCTTTTAAATCGTTGTATAGCTGCATATATGCAAAACCGGAATCCTTCTGATCATATAAGAGGCGATATGGCTCTTCCGTATTAAAATCCTCTTTGGTATACTTTTTTGCCGGGCTATCCCCCATCACGCCTCATCTCCTCCTGATCCTCCCTGGCACCAAAAGCCAGGACTTCATACTTGTACTCGTTTTCCTGCCGGATTTGATGGTATAGCCCCCACTCATCAGACAACGGCGGAAAAACACCTTCCAGGGCATCACAGGCCCGAAGCAAACCGCAAATCTGCCCCAGTCGCAAACATCTCCAAGCCTGGAACTCTGCCTCTCTTTGTTGCTTCTCCCGTCGCCGGCGCTCAAACTGGATCCGCCTCCGAACTCGTTGGAACTGCGGCACGGACTCGTACTCACCTCCCAGGGCAAGAAATGCTTCACGAAAAGACAAATCCTCCATCCGCATAATAAAGTCAAAAATATCTCCATTGGCACCACATCCGAAGCAGTGGTAATCATGTGGATAGACTTTCAATGAGGCCTCCCTATCCCCCTGATGGAATGGGCACCGGAGGAATCCGGCCCGATTTGGCTCAAGACCATACCGGGCCAGTACATCACGCATCGAATACTTTTCCTTTATTTCCTCCCGCGTCATGTCTCTCCTTTTTGCTGTAGGTACTCCTTCACTTCTCGGTATAGGATGTCTCGGATCAGCTTTCCCGTCGTCGCTGATCTGCAAAAATCCAACTGCATCCCATACCTTGCCCGGAACGCATCAATACTTGCCACCAGTGCCTGTGGTTTTAACAAGCTTCGGTATTTTCCAGCATATACCTTCTCCCAGTTCCCGTTTTCCACCAGAAGATAGATTCGACATCCGGCGGCCTTCGCCCGCTCGAATTCCCTCTCAAACCGGTCTCGGTCCTTCCCGAAGCATTGGCACAGCTCATCTAAGCTCATCTTACGCTCAATCGCCACTTTGGTAGAAAAGTCCATTTCACTGCCATCCGGCAAGCTACATTTGCAAGAATAATCGCCTGCATTTAGTTTCCGTCGTTCGTGGGGTAGACCGGTGGCTGCAATCCTGGCTTTCAACTTTTCCGTCGGCTGCTCCCTGGTATCCACCAAAAGTACGATGGATGCCAGGGAACGGTCGATGTCAAAATGCGTATATTCCATCAATTAAACGGCATCTGCTCATCTTCCACGCCGTCGGGAATGTTTAAGAATCCATCATCTGAAACTGCCTGTGTATTGGCTGCCACACCCTTTTTCAACAGGGTATCCGCTGGAATTTTATAGGCGCCTTTCCGAATCAGATCCGCAGATACAAGATGGTGACAGTTGGTATAGAAACCACGCTGACCGTTATCCAATTCAAATTCCTTATTGTTAAAAACGCTGCCAACTACCTTGCCCTTTAATGTCCCCTCATCCCAATCCCAGTGATACCCAGGATTCGATTCCTCAAATGCCACGATCGTAGTATTGAACCGTTTCACCGACCACTCATCTTTCTCACTGCCATCATCTTTCGGGACGTTCAGCCGGTATGCACCCTTCCACTTTTTATCTTCACCTGTTTGGGCCTGATAGTTATTTTTGAAGTGATCCTTATGTTCCCCCTCGATAATATCGAAATACAAAACGATTTGATCCCCCCAATCATACTCCATGTATTTCACATCCAACACCTTCAAGACATACCCACCAGCCGGGAGCCGCTCTGCCTCTTTATATACGTTTTCGCGTGAAAACCCTTTTACTTGTTTCATCGTATCCTCCTTTAAAATTCATCCAGGGCCTTGATTACCTGGGTAATATCGTTCTCCACTTCAAAATCCGCGAATGCCCCCATTGGGGATTTAGCTGTGCTGTTTTTCGCCTGTGTCTCAAAAAGATATTTTCCATCCACACACTTTGACAGCAGGACCGTGGTAAACTTACTTTCCAGCACGATCTTGTCCAACTTCTTACCTGATGTCTTGATCCGGGTAAAAGCGTATCCGGAATCATCTCGTTCCGTCTGTGTGTGGGCGGTGAAAATCACAGTCAAGTCATCCCGGTAATCGTAACACTCGCAGATTAGGTCCCATACACAAGTGGCCAGGTCCACCCACTTATCATATCCCTTTTCTTTGCTTCGGCGCATTTCGTCTGCGACCATCAGGCCGTTGATGGT
>ULSV01008840.1_pt1 | contig 35960 bp, 38 predicted proteins | sample 1956991 | NCBI WGS metagenome assembly ULSV01 (sample SAMEA4835717, study PRJEB28245) | human gut metagenome | biome: gut microbiome; material: fecal sample | place: Denmark | collected 2008 | reverse complement strand
AAAACCCGCCTGTAGATGAATTAAGATAGGGGGAATACAAGTCATGACTTCGTATCAAAAAATCGATATGGAAACCTGGGCGCGCCGGGAACATTACCAGTATTATACGGAAAAACTGAAGGTTGAGTGCAACATGACAGCGCTTATCGATGTGAAGAATCTGCTTGATTTTTGCCATTCATGCGGCTATAAATTTTATGCATCTCTAATCTATCTGGTCACAAAAGTAGTGAACCGGATTGAAAATTTCCGCATGTTCCGGGATGCAGATGGGCACCTTTGTGTCTGGGAGCAGGTGGTTCCAAACTACACGATTTTTCATGAGGACGATAAAACGTTCTCCGATTGCTGGACGGATTATTCCAGTGATTTTGATACCTTTTACCGGGATATCATAACGGATATGCAGACTTATAAAGACAAAAAAGGAATCAAGGCAAAGGCAGGACAGCCAGCCAACTTTTACTGCATTTCCGGTGTGCCGTGGACCTCATTTACTGCACTCGGCAGCAGGACAACGAACGGTTCAGACCCGGCATTTTTTCCGATCATTACGATGGGAAAATACGAAAAAAATGGTGACAAGATCACGATGCCGGTGAATCTTCTGATCGCACATGCGGTAGCAGATGGGTATCATGCAGGACTGTTTTTCCAGTATTTGCAGGAGGAACTTGACGGGCTGCAGGAAGCGGCGGAAAAGCAGAGCGAGATGACTGGAATACAGGTAGGATAGGAGAAGACAAACATGACCGAAAAAGAAAAAATGTTAAATCAGATGCTTTATGATGCCAATTATGATGGAGCATTGAAGGCAGAACGTATCCATGCCAAGGAACTGTGTCATCAGTATAATCAGCTTCATCCGGCACAGGAAGAAGAACAGCGGGAGATTTTGCTTCAGCTTCTGGGAAAAATGGGCGAAAATTTCTGCATCACAGCACCGTTCTGGTGTGATTATGGCTATAACATTGTGCTGGGCGAAAATTTTTATTCCAACCACAATATGGTCATCCTGGACTGCGCGAAAGTTACATTCGGGAATAATGTATTTGTCGCACCGAACTGTGGCTTCTATACGGCGGGGCATCCGATCGATCTGGAGCGCCGTAACCAGGGACTGGAATACGCGTATCCGATCACGGTTGGTAACAATGTCTGGATCGGAGCGGGCGTTCAGGTCATGCCGGGTGTCACCATTGGGGATAACGTTGTGATCGGCGGCGGAAGCGTTGTGGTCAAAGATATTCCAAGTGATTCTGTAGCGGTTGGAAATCCATGTAAAGTTGTTCGCAAGATTACAGAAGCTGACCGGAAAACCTGCTGGGACCGGAAAACAAAGGATGAAAAAAGGAGTTAAATAATGTGATCGCAGAACTATATCATAAGACGGTTTCCGTTCTGGAAGATGAGCTGACTGGGAATTTTTTCGGAACCATGCGTTATATGCCGTTTCAGCGTGGCCTTGGGTGGATTTTCCGGCATTATACTGTCAGCAGGGATCCTGAGGTGATGCGTATTTTGAACACGCTTACAGACGATGCATTTACGTTGGAATTCTGGAAACGTTCGGAAAACGGGCTGGTGGAGATTGACGGATTTATCCCGTTTTCCGATGTTGGAATCGGGATTGAAGTGAAATACCGCAGCGGTTTATCCGGAGAGGATCAGTTGGAAAAAGAAGCGTTGGTGCTCCAGAATGAGTGGTGCAGGAAGAAGGAAAAGATCCTGCTTCTGGTGGCAGATGCAGAAGAAGCGAAGCAGATTTATGCGGAAAACTGCACCAAGCCGGTGTTTCAGAACGTGCATCTTGCGTATCTTTCCTGGCAGGATATTCTCCTTGGTCTGGACCAGCTACCTGTCGTGACCCCATACGGAAAGACGATGATCGGGGATTTGAAACAGCTGCTTACGGAAAAAGGATTTGTGGCCTTTGACGGCTTTACATGGTCCAAGACGGAAGTGGAGGAGACGTTGTATTATGACTTCGGGTGAAAATATACATAATGCGTTTTTGGTGGTATTCCAGACGTTAAAAAATATTGAAAAGCTTATGAAAAAATGCAGGGCAGAGCTGGATGAAGAACGGTACTACATGCCGATGGAGCGCTTCATGCGCTACAGCTCTGATCTTACCTGGGAGGGCTGGATCTATTGGAGCTTTATTCTGTTATTCCAGAGAAAGGAAGACGGGCCAGTCATGGAAAATGGCTGGATCAACGGGCCGGTTTATGCAGTGGAGATCAATGTAGACCCGGATACCTGCGAAACTCCGCAGCTGATCGTGGCGAGAATGGATTTTGACGGTATCCCGTCCTGGTCGAAGGGCTGTTCCCCAGCGAACCATACGCTGTTTTACAATGCGATTCATGAGGAAGAACTGCAGTCTTTCTGGGGACTTTCCCGTGTGATAAAAAAGAATTATGAACTTACGGATGTGAAGCAGGGCAATTACAAAGAAATGATTTTTGGAACGATAGAAACCCTGAGTCAGGATACTTAAGAAAAGAAGGTGACAAGCCGTGGATACAGGTCAGAAAATGCGCCGTTTGCAGAGCCGGTTATATACAGGTGGATTCGGGATCCTGCTGTTTTCCGTGTGGTCCGGCATCCGGGATATCCAGATTTTGTTTGAAAAATATGAGAAATTGTGAGGCATCTTATGATTATACAAACTGGAATGAGAACAGACATTCCGGCATTTTACAGCGAATGGTTTTTCAACCGGCTAAACGCTGGATATGTTCTGGTACGAAACCCATACAACGAGAACCAGGTGACAAGATACAGCCTGTCGCCGGATGTGGTCGATCTGATCGCGTTCTGCACAAAGAATCCGGCGCCGATGCTGCCGCACATGGATGCATTAAAACCATATGGGCAATACTGGTTTGTAACGATCACGGCTTATGGAACTGACATTGAACCGCATGTACCGTGCAAAGAGGCCGTGATGGAAGATTTCAAACGACTGTCAGAATGCGTGGGCGTGGACAGCATCGGCTGGCGGTACGATCCTGTTTTTCTCGATGAGGAACACACGGTGGCATGGCATATCTCTGAATTCGAAAAGATGGCAAGGACACTGGCTGGTTACACAAAAACCTGTGTGATCAGCTTCCTTGATCTTTACCGGAAAGTAGAGCGGAATTTCCCGGAAGCCAGGAATGTCCCCCAAAAAGACCGGATCGCGATCGGAAAAGAACTGATCCGGATTGCGGCGCAGTACGGAATGACGGTCAGACCCTGTGCTGAGGGAACGGAACTGACAACGTATGGGGCTGACTGTTCGGGCTGTATGACGATCCAGACCTTTGAGACGGCGTTGCATGCCAGTCTGGATGTGCCGAAGAAATATCAGAGCCTGAAAAACCGGAACTGCGGATGCATGATCACCGCGGATATTGGAGCTTATGATACCTGTGCACATCTGTGCCGTTACTGTTATGCCAATTCCAATCTGGCACTGGTACGGGAAAACAGGAAAAAACATGATCCGAACTCCCCGTTTCTGATCGGACATGCGATGCCGGGAGATGTGATTCATGAGGCAGAACAAAGAAGCTGGATCGACCGGCAGTTGAAACTGGAATGGTAGAGGAGAGGTTTGAAGAATGGATCGAAAGGAATTGATTAGCAAAATAAAGAAATATCAACCCTTCAATGAGCAGGAAGAGATGGATAAGGCGCTCATATTGAATTGGATTGAAACACAGGAAAATGCATTCTCAAGGGAAAATACGGTGGCGCACATGACGGCTTCGGCCTGGGTGGTGAACAAAGAACGGAATAAGGTCCTGATGGTCTACCACAATATTTACAACTCCTGGTCCTGGTTGGGCGGGCATGCAGATGGCGAGACAGATCTGCTTGCCGTTGCAGTCCGGGAAGTAAAGGAAGAAGCCGGAATCACGAATGTCCGCCCTGTGTCCGATGAAATTTTTTCCCTGGAGTCCCTTACGGTAGACGGACACGTAAAAAAGGGACGTTATGTATCCAGCCATCTGCACCTGAATGTAACCTATCTGCTGGAAGCAGATTCTGAAGAAGCTGTTTCGGTAAAGGCGGATGAGAACAGTGGTGTGGCATGGTTTGCACCAGGAGAAGCTCTGAAAAAATCCACAGAGCCATGGTTTGTAGAACATGTATATGGGAAGCTTGTGGAAAAGATGAAAACAGGAGGAGCGCTATGAAACTGATCCGTCAGGAAATGAGAAAGCTTGCACCGGAAGGCGCAGTCATCAAGCATGCGGCAAGCCCGATGAAAGGTGCCTATCTGGAATATTGACGTACGAAAACCCCATCTTTTGAGAAATGAAAAAGATGGGGCTTTGACTTTGCTATCAGCGAAGCAGTTTGTGGAAAGCCGGGCGCAGGGTTTCTTTCATAGCGCACCATTTGTCTGCCAGGCAGACCAGCCAGGCTTCCCTGCATCCTGGGGGAATGGGAGTAAGCGGAAACATGTGGCGTGCAATCATGTTTTCCTCCCGCTTATTGAGCTTGTAGTCACGAAGCGCATTTCGCAGCGCTGTGTTCGGATGATGAAAGCCGTGGAGACGGTGCGATGCATCGTTTTCGTGCCAGTCGTACAAAAAATAATCATGCAGCAGAGCGCCCTTTACGAGGGAAATTTCATCCAGCGGAATGTGCCATTTTTCCATGAGGAAGAGGCTGACATACGCAACGTGAATGCTATGCTGGTAGATGGTCGTGCAGCCATGCTGCATGGCTGCTTTTTCTTCGTAAAATCTTCCCTCGTGCGCAAGCTCCCGGATGGTGTCGGCCAGCAGCTTTTGCCGTCTTGGGGATAAAGAATTTCCTGTTTTCATGTGGTGCGGATCACCTCGTAAATTGGTTTTGGCAACTGTTTTTATCCGGTCACTTCTGGCAGCACCAGCTTCGGCTCTGCCATCAGGGAGTAATTGGTATGGTAAATGACAAATCCAGGAGCGCCTCCGGCGGCTTTTTTCACGTGTTTTCGCTGGATATAGTCGATCTCGACCTTATCGTTGTCCCGGCCTTTGGAGTACCAGGCAGCCAGTGCAGCAGCTTCTTCAAAGGTGCGGTCCGGCAGCTCTTTTCCTTCGGTGCGGACCACAACATGGGATCCTGGAATGCCTTTGGCGTGAAACCACCAGTCGTTGCCGTTTGCAATCTTGAAGGTAACTTCCTCATTCTGGTAGTTGTTTTTTCCAACATAAATATCGAAGCCGTCGGTGGAGCGGTAGTGGTACGGGCGGCTGGTGATCTTCGGCTTTTTCGCTCCGTACGGGCGCTTTTTCACAAAGCCAAATTCCATCAGCTCTTCCTTGATCTGCACCAGATCGTCTTCTTTCAATGCGATATCCAGAGCCGTGCTGATGGATTCCAGGTGATCGATTTCCTGTTTTGTTTCCAAAGTCAGGTCGCTTAACGCTTCGTAAGTACGCTTTAATTTATTGTACTTGGCGAAGAATTTCTGGGAGTTCTCCTGGGCGGAAAGCTGCGGGTCCAACGGAATTTTGACTTCCTCATTGGTGTAGTAATTCAGGCATTTCAGTTCTTTTTCCCCGCCTTTTAATTCGTATCCGTAGGTGTTTAACAGTTCACCGTATACCTTATATTTGTCACGCTTTTCCGTATCCTTTAACTGCTTTTCCTGCAGGTCATATTTCTTGTAGTTCCGCTCTAAGGCAGTCTGGACGATCTTACGGAGATCGACCGATTTCTGGCGGATGCGGGTAACGGCGTTTTTCTCGGAATAGTAGCAGTCTAACAGATGGCTGATCGAGTCAAACTTCTTTTCCTGGTAATCACCGGATTCGTAGCAGGTCAGCGGGACAGAGGCAAATTCCACCGGCTCCTCGCCGCGGTAGATGATGTTTGGCGTGAAGGTTCCGGTTTTGACATCGTCCATCAGCAGTGTGAACATGTGGTACAAATGGGTCAGTTCTGCCGGAGTCAGCTCGTTAGCAGAGCGGTCGCCGTCCACAGAAGCCATGTGGCAGATTTCCGTGCCGATGATCGGGCTGATGCCGGTGAGCTTCTGGTACAAGGCTTTCTGCACCGGAGCAGGGGTAGAACCGATCACACGGACAAAGCTTTCCTCAGAGATGGTAAGCGGGTCTTCTTTATCTGTAGTGTGCGGGATGAAATACATCCGGCCCGGCAGTACCTCGCGCACAGAGCTGACCTGCGCAGAAACGTGTTTGATGCTGTCTAAAATCGTGCCGTCTTCCTTGCAGAAGATGATATTGCTGTGCTTGCCCATCAGTTCCACTATGAGGCGTTTTCGCTGAAGGTCGCCAAGCTCATCTAAGTGCTCAATCTTCAGTTCGATGATACGCTCCAGTCCCGGCTGGGAGACCTCAACGATGCGGCCGGTTCCGATGTGCTTGCGCAGCAGCATGCAGAAGTTCGGTGCGGTCAGGGGACTTGGCTTGTTCGTCTCTGTAAAATAGACCAGCGGCAGACTTGCACTGGCGGAAATAGAGAGACGCAGGGTTTCCTTATTATTTTTTACCGTGAACAAAAGCTCATCTTTTTCCGGCTGGGCGATCTTGTTGATCTTGCCGCCCTCCAGTTTGTTGCGGATATCATGAACCAGGTTCGCGATTACGATTCCATCAAATGCCATATTAAATATAAAACTCCTTTCCATATAAAATGGAACTTGCCCCGTGCCGAAAACAGGGGCAGTTACGATTCTTCCAATTATACAGGAAGAAAACGAAATTTACAAGTTAGCGTTCAAAGACAGAGATTTTCAATTCAGAACCCCAAATTTCTGGGCACACATGCGGGAACACCAGCTTTACAAGAACGTGGAAGTGGGGTGAAAAATTACAAATTGAGGTATTTCAGGCAGCATGATATAATCGAAAAAATGAAAGAAAAGATCCGAAAAATACAAAAATCTGGATTTATGATATATTTGTGAGTATGGAGGAAGGATAATGGAAAAATACGATTTCAAATATGAAACGAATGGGCAGACACGTATACAGCTCAGCGTAATAAAAGGCAGTTCTTATCGTTATCTGTGGCATGAAGAATTGGAACTTATGGCGGTCCTTTCCGGTGAACTGGAATATTTTGCCAGTCAGAAATCATACCATTTAAAGGCTGGTGACATGCTCTTTTTTCCTTCCAATTGCGGACATTCTATCATTTCCAGGGAAGCGGAAAACCGGACGCTCAGTCTGAAACTTCATCCCAGAGTGCTTACGGAGTGGGGCGTTTACGGTACATCAGAAACGCAGGCTATTTATATACCGGCAGAAACATCAGACTGCCTTATGAGGTACCGGGAGTAGATCGTGGACATCTATGAATGTTTCAAAAAACAAACTCCTGTCCGGTATAAAATGGCAGAATCCCTGGCGTGCCTTTTATTTGTTGATCTTTTGGAGCGACACGGACGGCTGGAAACAGAAAAAGCAGCAGATGTGGGAGGCGGAAACAGGAATCAGTATATGCCCCAGATCGATGCCTATATCCGGGAACATCTGACGGAAAACATTTCGTTGACCCAGCTGGCTGCACATGTGGGATATAACAAAACATATCTCAGCGGACAGTTTCGGCAATGGTTCGGCTTCCGGCTGTCTGATTATGTGAAACAAATGCGGCTTCAAAAAGCAATTCCGCTTCTGGAAGAACAGAAAAAGACCATTCTTGAGATTGCACTTGCGTTCTGGGAAACAGCAGTGATGCTGCCATGTCAGAAATCAATTTTGGAGATCATATCGTTGGAATGTTTACCGTAAGCGACTTTCCGGATCTTCTCTCCAGAAGTCATGTGCTCCCGCTGATCATCTTTGCGGTATTTCTTGGAAGTACGGTTTCCGCAATGGGGGATGAGGGAAAGCCAATTGCGGAAGGTCTTACTAAGATTGCATCCGTATTTTACAAAATGATCGGCATTCTGATGAAAGCAGCTCCGATTGGTTTGGCTGCGTATTTTGCAGATTTAACCGGTACCTATGGATCTTCTCTTATGGGAACCTATTTCCATGCGATCATCATGTATTACCCGATGTTGTTTTTGTATATGCTGGTGTTCTTTACGCTGTATACGTTTTTTGCAGGTGGAACGAAGGGGGGAAAAGCGTATTTTAAAAACATTCTGACTCCGGCTTTAACTGCACTGGGAACCAGAAGTTCTGCAGCAGCGATTCCGGGGCAGATGGAGGCATGCGACCGGATCGGAGTTCCGCGGGAAGTCAGCTTGGTTGTGATCCCGATGGGGGCAACCTGCCATATGGATGGTTCCTGCATGAGCAGTATTTTCAAAATTACGGTAATGTGCTATGTGTTTAACCGTCCACTGAATGGAATTTCAGATATTGCATTTGCATTTTTTGTGGCAGTATGCAGTTCCGTAGCCATGTCTTCCGTACCGGGAGGCGGAGCCATTGCGGAAACCATAATCATTTCCCTGTTTGGATTTCCGGTAGAAGGGTTACCGATCTGTATCATGCTGTCACAGCTGTGCGATGCGGCAACCACACTGGTAAACTCCAGTGGAGATACAGCAGCTTCCATGGTGGTTACCAGACTGCTGTACGGAAAAGACTGGTTGGAACAAAATTTATCTGGAAAACAGGAATGATGTATGGTATTCTAAATAGGATTTTTGTTTTAGTAAGATGAATCAATTACTAGGAAGAAAGAGGAAGTCAGCATGCATATCGGAGGATTGCTCGTTGGAATTTTTACATTTCTGATCATTGGAGCGTTTCACGGAGTTGTCGTGAAGACGGAATATTATTTCAGTAAGCGGGTATGGCCGGTTTTTCTGATACTTGGAATCTTTTTTCTGGTACTTTCTCTGCGGATTGCAAATACAGCAGCAGGAAGTATTGTGGCAGTACTTGGCGTGACGTTTCTCTGGAGTATTAAGGAGCTTTTCGAGCAGGAGGAGCGGGTGAAGAAAGGATGGTTCCCGGCAAATCCGAAACGGAAACAGAAAGATACCGATGCGTTTTGAGAGATTCCGGTATCAGTATCATAGGAAAAAGGTTTTTGAACCTGGCAGCATAACAGGAAAAAAGAAAAATGTCTTCTGACCAGATATGGAACAGATATCTGGCTTGAAGGCATTTTTTGATGTTCCGTGCGGTCAAAAGGATGTCAAAACGAATTTCCGAATTTGAAATGCGAAGCCGTTGACTTGTTTTTCCATTTGAATTATAATGTAAGTTATCTATGGCAAAGGAGCAGACCACATCATGATAAAAAGCATGACCGGATTTGGTCGCTGCGAGATCGTTACCGCGGAATATAAAATCTCCGTAGAGATCAAGGCAGTCAACCACCGTTATCTTGACTTAAGCATCAAGCTGCCGAAAAAGTTCAACTATTTTGAGGCAGGCATCCGCAATCTGCTGAAGACTTACATTCAGCGTGGAAAAGTGGATGTATTTATCAACTACGAAGACTACACAGAAGAGAAAATGTGCTTAAAGTACAACAGTTCCCTTGCTGCGGAATATATGAACTGCTTCAAACAGATGGAAGAGCAGTTTGGCATCAAAAACGACATCACCGTGTCCGGACTTGCCCACATGCCGGAGGTTCTGGTTATGGATCAGGTTGCGGAAGATGAGAACAAGATCTGGCAGGAACTTTCCGAGGCTGTGGAGGAGGCTGCAAAGAAATTTGTAGATTCCCGTGTTCAGGAAGGCGAAAAGTTAAAGACTGACCTGCTTGGCAAACTTGATTACATGGGCAGCCTTGTTGCTTTTATCGAGGAGCGTTCTCCGGTTATTTTAACAGAGTACCGCCAGAAACTGGAAGACAAGGTGAAGGAGCTTCTTGGCAGCACCCCGCTTGATGAGGGACGCATTGCAACAGAGGTTACCATCTACGCGGACAAGATCTGTGTCGATGAGGAGATGGTCCGTCTTCACAGCCACATCGATGCGACCAGAAAGGAACTGGAAGCAGGCGGAAGCGTGGGAAGAAAACTGGACTTTATCGCCCAGGAGATGAACCGTGAGGCCAATACCACACTTTCCAAATCGAGTGATCTGGAAATCTGTGACAAGGCAATCGCCTTAAAGACAGAGATTGAAAAAGTCAGAGAGCAGATTCAGAATATTGAATGATATCAGGACCAAAAGGATTGTGAGAGCATGCAGTGTGAAACAATCTGGTATCATCCATCATGGAATAAGATAAGAATCGAGGATTGAGTATGAGCCGTAAGGGAATTTTAGCGGTTGTTTCCGGCTTTTCGGGAGCAGGAAAAGGAACTTTGATGAAAGCACTGCTTTCAGGGTATGCAGACCAGTATGCTTTATCCATTTCCGCGACCACACGCGGACCGCGTGAGGGCGAAGTGGACGGCAGAGAGTATTTCTTCAAGACAAAAGAGCAGTTTGAGCAGATGATCGCAGAAGACGCGCTGATCGAACATGCCTGCTATGTGGGAAACTACTACGGAACCCCGAAGAGCTATGTCATGGAGCAGCTGGAAGCCGGTAAAAATGTTATTTTGGAGATTGAAATCCAGGGTGCGCTTGCAGTCAAAGAGAAATTCCCGGACACTCTGCTTTTGTTTGTGACTCCGCCAAGTGCTGCGGAACTGGAGCACAGACTGCGCGGCCGCGGAACTGAGACCGAAGAGGTGATTAAAAACCGCTTAAAACGTGCCGTGGAAGAAGCTGAGTACATGGACCGTTACGATTACATTCTGGTAAATGACGATCTGGAAACCTGCGTAAAAGAAATGCATGAGCTGATCCAGGCGCAGCGTCACAAAACCTCCCAGAATCAGGAGTTCATCGCAGAAATGAAAGAGGATTTAAAGCAGTTTTAATCAGTGAAAACTGTTTTTATCATAGAGTTTTACCGTTTCTATCCGGTAAAAATTTTAAAAGAAAACAAGATATCCCCCAGAAAGGAGTTTTATTATGTTACATCCATCTTATACAGATTTGATCAATGCAGTAAACAGCGAGGTTGAGCCGGGCGAGCAGCCAGTGGTACAGAGCCGTTATTCTATCGTGCTGGCAACTTCCAAGCGTGCAAGACAGATCATCGGAGGCGCTGAGCCGCTGATCGCAAAATCCGCAGGCAAGAAGCCGCTTTCCATCGCTGTGCAGGAGCTTTACGAGGGTAAGGTAAAGATCCTTGGTGAGAACGACGAGGATGAAGATGAGGTAAAAGCAGTAGAAGCTGCACCGGCAGAGGCAGTAGAAGCTGCAGAAAATACCGAAGAGTAAGAATTTTGTCTGGAGACATTTTCCTCCGGAAAGCAGAAACAATGGCAGAAAACGGAAAACGAATTTTGCCGCGTAATACACAAAAAGAAAGGAGAAAGCCGTCTCATCGCACATGGAGATGGCTTTTTCCATAAAAACAGGAGTTATGAATTTATGAAAATATTATGTGTTTCCCTTGGCTGTGACAAAAACCTGGTCGATACCGAGATGATGCTCGGTCTTTTAAACCGGGATGGCCATACCTTCACGGATGATGAAAACGAGGCAGATATCATTGTGGTCAATACCTGCTGCTTCATCAATGATGCGAAGGAAGAGAGTGTCAATACCATTCTGGAGATGGCAGAGCTGAAAAAGACTGGAAAGTGCAAGGCACTGATCGTGACGGGATGCATGGCGCAGCGTTACAAACAGGAAATTCTCGATGAGATCCCGGAGGTGGATGGTATCCTTGGTACTTCTACTTACGATGAAATTTCAAACGTATTAAAGCAGGCACTTGGCGGAGAAGAGCATATAAGCTGTTTCCACGATTTAAACGCACTTCCGGAGGTTGAGACCGAGCGTGTCATTACGACTGGCGGATATTATGCGTTCTTAAAGATCGCAGAGGGCTGCGACAAGCACTGCACTTACTGCATCATCCCGAGCCTGCGCGGCAATTATCGCAGTGTGCCGATGGAACGTCTGTTAAAAGAGGCAAACCAGCTGGCTGACCAGGGCGTACGGGAACTGATCCTGGTGGCTCAGGAGACAACTCTTTACGGTGTTGATCTTTATGGAAAGAAAATGCTTCCGGAGCTGCTTCACAAGCTGGCAGAGATTCCGGGCATCTACTGGATCCGCATTCAGTACTGCTATCCGGAGGAGATCACCGATGAGCTGATCGAGGCGATCCGCACCGAAGAAAAGGTCTGCCATTACCTGGATGTCCCGATCCAGCATGCGAGCGACCGCATCTTAAAGCGCATGGGACGCCGCACCAACCAGGCACAGCTTCGCGAAATCATTGGAAAGCTTCGCGCGGCAGTTCCGGATATCGCACTCCGCACCACGATGATCGCTGGTTTCCCGGGTGAGACCCAGGAAGACCATGAAGAGGTTATGCGATTTGTCGATGAGATGGAGTTTGAGCGTCTGGGTGTATTTACCTATTCTGCGGAAGAGGATACTCCGGCAGCTACCTTCCCGGACCAGATCCCGGAGGAAGTGAAAGAGGAGCGCCGTGACGAGATCATGGAGCTGCAGCAGGAGATCGCTTTTGAAAAGTCTGAGTCCATGGTTGGACGTGTCCTGGATGTCATGATCGAGGGCAAGGTAGCCGATGAAGCTGCTTATGTGGGAAGAACCTACATGGATGCCCCGAATGTAGATGGATATATCTTTGTTAACAGCGGTGAACTTTTCATGTCCGGCGATTTTGTACGGGTGAAGGTAATTGGTTCCAACGATTACGATCTGATCGGGGAGGTATATGATGAATCTGCCGAATAAACTGACGGTCATGCGGGTGATCATGATCCCGTTTTTTGTGATCAGCCTTCTTGCCTTTCATGGGGAAGTGCGTTTGCTCCGCAATCTTGCAGCGGCGATTTTTATCGTTGCGAGTCTGACAGATATGCTGGACGGAAAAATTGCCCGCAAGTACAATCTTGTTACGAACTTTGGAAAATTTATGGATCCGTTAGCGGATAAGCTTCTGGTCTGCTCTGCACTGATCTGTCTCATTGAACTGGGACAGCTTCCGGCGTGGATGGTCATCATCATCGTCAGCCGTGAATTTATCATCAGCGGGTTCCGCCTGATCGCGGCAGAGCAGGGCATTGTGATCGCTGCCAGCTACTGGGGCAAGTTTAAGACCACATTCCAGATGATCGCAGTCATTTTGATGATCGTGAATCTTCCGGTCCTGTATTTCTTAACGGTGATCTGCACCTGGGTTGCACTGGTGCTGACTGTCGTGTCGCTGGTTGATTATATTGCAAAGAATCATAAAGTGCTTACAGAGGGGGCAATCTAAATGGTAGTGGAACTGATTTCAGTCGGTACAGAGCTTTTACTTGGAAACATTGTAAATACCAATACCCAGTTTCTGGCAGAAAAATGTGCGCTTCTTGGCCTGACCATGTACCATCAGGTGACGGTGGGAGATAACCATGACCGTCTGGCGGAGGTGATCCGGACTGCGTTAAAGCGCTCGGATGTCATCATCCTGACCGGAGGCCTTGGACCAACGGAAGATGACCTGACTAAAGAGGTCTGCGCGGAGGTTATGGGATTTCCATTAGTGGAGGATCCGCACACCAGAGAGCGGATCGAGGAATATTTCAAGAATAATATTTATAAAGTCATTTCAGAGAATAACTGGAAACAGGCGATCATCCCGGCGGGATGCATTGTCCTGGACAATGACAATGGAACTGCTCCGGGTCTGATCCTGGAGAAATACGGCAAGTCTGCGATCCTGCTTCCGGGACCGCCGAATGAATTGTACCCGCTGTTTATGAATCAGGTATTCCCATATCTGCAGAAGCTTCAGCCGGAGGTGATCCGTTCCCAGATGGTGAAGATCTGCGGAGTTGGCGAGAGCCAGGTGGAGGATAAGCTGCTGGATCTGATCGATAAGCAGCAGAATCCGACCATTGCAACCTACGCAAAGACCGGAGAGGTTCATATCCGCGTTACTGCAAAGGCTGCAAATGAGGAAGAAGCCAAGAAGCTGGTAAAACCAGTTGTAAAAGAGATCAAGAACCGTTTTGGCGATTGCGTTTACTCAACCAAGGAAGAGGAAACGCTGGAACAGGCTGTTGTAAAATTACTGAAGAAGTACGAGCTGACCGTAACGACTGCAGAGTCCTGCACCGGTGGACTGCTTGCAGGCCGCATCATCAATGTGCCGGGCGCATCTGAGGTGTATAACGAAGGCTTTATCACTTATTCAAATAAAGCAAAACGCAAATACCTGGATGTCAGCAAGAGCACGCTCAAAAAATATGGCGCAGTCAGCGAGCAGACAGCCCGGGAGATGGCAACCGGCGGCGTGTTTGCAACCGATTCCGATGCCTGCGTAGCCGTGACTGGTCTGGCTGGTCCGGATGGCGGAACCGAGGAAAAGCCGGTCGGTCTGGTTTACATTGCCACCTATATGAAGGACAAGGTCAGCGTCGAGAAATACCAGTTTAAGGGCAACCGGGATAAGATCCGGGAACAGGCCGTTGTAAAGGGACTGGATCTTTTGCGCCGTTCCATTCTCGATAATTACCGGTAATCGTGCAAGAGGGAGATGCTATGCAGTGGTACGATCATTTATACATGGGGAAGAAGGCACGCCGGCACCGCTATGCGATCATCCAGGGAATCCGGGAGGAAAAGCTGCAGCCGGAGGTTTATGTGATTACATCCCCGCAAAATGGAGAGAATCTCTGTGATATCTACCCTTCCGTGATGCTTCTGACTCCGGCAGAAAAGAAAAAAGAACGCATGATCCTGGGCATTGCCGTTACATACTGGGAAGCGCTGGAGGTGGTCCGCAGGATGGTAGATGATCTGTATCAGAAAACAGGAGAGGTATCGGCGGCATCCTTTGCCCGCTTTACAGGAAATGATGTATGGTAGCGATTGTACTGGGAATCTTAAAACTGATCGGCATTCTGATCCTGATCGTGCTGGGACTGGTTCTGGCGGTCATCTTCAGCGTGCTGTTTGTGCCGGTGCGGTACCGGGCAGAGGGAAGCTGTTATGAATCCTTCAAAGGCAAGGCTTCGGTAAGCTGGTTCTTTCACCTCATCTCATTAAAAGCTTTCTATGACGGAGAACTGCATGTGGATTTCCGGATCCTCTGGTTTCATCCCGGATGGGAAAAGTCAGACGGGAAAGCGGCGGGAGAAACGCCGGAGGAAAACTCCCCTGAAATTCCAGAAGGAAATTCAGAAAAAGCTCTGGAAGAGAACGTGGCTTGTGCGAATGGGAATCCGGAAGAACAAAAAAGTGAATCTGGTCAGGAACTGAAAGAACGGATGGAGACTGCTGAAGTGGCAAAACCGGAATCGGATCTGCCAGATGCCTCAAAGAAAAGCGAAACGGCACAATCTGCGGAAAATGCTGGGAAAACAACGGAAGCCGGACAGAAACCAAAAGAGCATAAGTCTCGTCTGTCCATTCTGACAGAACGTTTGCGCCGCTTCTGGACTGGCTGGAAAAAACGGATTTGCAGCATTCCCAAAAAACTGAAAAGACTTGCGAAAAAGTTGAAACAAGGAAAACAACAGTGGGATACTATCTGGCACTTTCTTCAGGATGAAGAAAACAAAGCGGCGTTTCGGCTGGCAAAGAAACAGATCTTTGGAATCATCCGGCATATTTCGCCGCAGAAGATGGCAGGAAAACTTCGGTTCGGCTTAGGAGATCCGTATAGGACCGGGCAGGTTCTCACCTGGATTAGTCCGTTTTATCCTCTCTATGGCCGGAGCGTTCAGGTGATTCCAGATTTCCTGGAAACCTGTCTGGAGGGAGAACTGAAACTGAAAGGGCGCATCCGGCTTGCGACACTTTTGCTTTTTATATTCCGGGTGCTTCAGAATAAAAATATCCGTTTATGGATAAAAAAATGGCGGGAGGCGTAAGGTGTCAGCGCGCGTTCCAAAAAGGAGGACAATACGATGGCTGAGAATCAATTTGTTTCAACAGTAGAAGCCCTGTTTAAGGGAATGGATCAGTTTGTGACGACCAAGACGGTGGTGGGAGATGCCGTAAAGGTGGACGATGCCATCATTTTGCCGCTGGTGGATGTGACCTGCGGCATGGCAGCGGGTTCTTTTGCGGAGAATGCCAAGCACAATGGCGGAGGCGGTATGAGTGCCAAGATGAGCCCAAGTGCTGTCCTTGTGATCCAGAACGGTGTGACCAAGCTGGTCAACATCAAACAGCAGGATGCGGTAACCAAGGTTTTGGACATGGTACCGGATTTTGTAAATAAATTTGTTGGCGGAAAACAGGAGACACCGGAGGTGTCAGAAAAGGCGATGGAGACGGCCAATGAGATGGCAGCTGCACAGGAAGTCCCTGCACAGGAAGAAAAAAGCAAAAACGAAGTGCAGGCAGATTAGAAATCAGGCGGGAGACGCTGCGCTGTACTGCATGAAATCATCTGGCGGAATATCGCGAAAAAGACAACATCATAAGCCCTGGTTCATACCTTATGGAATCTGGCATATACTAATAAGGAATAGAGGCTGCGCAGACGACAGCCATATCATATCAGGAGGCTGCCATGAGGCGTGTTCTGGGGCTTATGCTTTTTTGTTTTGGGATCGGAATGACGCTTCTTTTGTTCATTCCGGAGACATTGTCGACCCTGATCTTTATCATTGGGTGTCTGACGTTGGGATATTATCTGTTCTGCTGCTAGACTGCAAACGAAAATTGCAAAAAGAGCAGTTTTTTGTTAAATGCATGTGTAGAAGATGATGAAAAGATGAAAAGAAAACAAGCGGATAAGAATGGGTAACGAAAAAGAGGACATGTCAAACGACATGTCCTCTGCATTCAGTTCCAATTATGCTCTTTCAACTAAGCCAGAACGTAAGCAAGAAGTACATACATACATCTTCTTAGCTCCTCCATTAACTTTAACCTTAACGGATTTAACGTTTGCTTTCCAGATCGCGTTGGATCTTCTATGGGAGTGGCTCACGTTATTTCCGAAGTGAGCAGCCTTTTCACAGATTGCACATTTAGCCATGATTGCACCTCCTTAACCGGTACTTGGTCCCGTAAGGAACCACAACATAAAGTATGATAGCAGAAAGTCATGGTTTTGGCAAGTGAAATTTTACATTTTTTTGAGAAAATATTTTTGTTTCTTGTTTTCGAGAAAACTCGTCATGGACAGCAGGAAAGATATATGGTATGATTGATTAGTTAAATTATGCCCTTTTATCCGGGCATCCAGAAAACTATGTTGCTGGCCACGCATGTGTGAGCAGTAACCTAAATTCAGATAGATATGGAGGGGTTTCTATGAAAGGACGCATCAACAACAAACTGGGCGAGATTCAGATTAGCTCCGATGTGATCGCCATGTATGCAGGCATGACGGCGGTAGAGTGTTTTGGTATTGTTGGTATGGCAGCTGTCAGCATGAAAGATGGTCTGGTTAAGCTGTTAAAGCGCGAGAGTCTGACTCACGGAATTACCGTAGAGGTGAAGGACAACCATATTTCCATCGATTTCCACGTGATTGTGGCCTATGGTGTCAGCATCTGTGCAGTATCTGACAATCTGATCGCAAGCGTAAAATACAAAGTAGAAGAATTCACCGGCATGGAGGTTGACAAGATCAACATTTATGTAGAAGGTGTACGAGTTATCGATTAAGGAGGACCTGACGGTGAGTGTAAAGGTAATTGACGCCCGTCTGATGCAGAAGGCATTTTTAGCCGGAGCAAAGGGATTAGAAGCAAAAAAAGAGTGGATCAACGAGTTAAACGTATTTCCGGTACCGGACGGTGACACCGGAACCAACATGACCATGACGATCATGTCTGCCGCAAGGGAACTGGCAGCCGTGCAGGAGCCGACCATGGATTCCCTGGCAAAAGCGATTTCTTCCGGTTCCCTGCGTGGTGCGAGAGGAAACTCTGGTGTTATCTTATCCCAGCTGTTCCGTGGATTTACCAAAGAGATCAAAGGAAAAGATGTAGTCGATGTAAAAACACTGGCCCAGGCATTTGTCCATGCAACAGAAACTGCCTATAAGGCAGTTATGAAGCCGAAAGAGGGTACCATCCTTACGGTGGCCAAGGGTATGGCAGATAAGGCTGTGGAAGTAGCAGAAGAGACAGAAGATGTTCTGGAATTTGGTGAGAAGGTCATCGAGCATGGTGACTATGTACTCAGCCAGACTCCGGAGATGCTTCCGGTATTAAAGCAGGCTGGCGTGGTGGATTCCGGTGGACAGGGCCTGATGCAGGTGTTAAAGGGCGCATTTGATGGCGTCAGCGGCAAAGAGGTTGATATCACCGTTCCGGACGCAAAGGCAGCTGTGAACGTGCAGACTGAGGCAAAAGGCGCAGCAGCAACTGATATCGATACCGCACACATTAAGTATGGCTATTGTACGGAGTTTATCATCAATCTGGAAAAACATTACGACGAAAACAGCGAGCATGAGTTCAAGGCATATCTGGAATCCATTGGTGACTCCATCGTAGTCGTTTCTGACGATGATATCGTAAAAGTTCATGTTCACACGAACGATCCGGGTCTTGCGATCCAGAAAGCACTGACCTTTGGTTCCCTTTCCCGCATGAAGATCGACAACATGCGCGAGGAGCACCAGGAGCGTGTCATCCAGGATGCTGAGCGCAAGGCAGCAGAGCAGAAAGCGGAGGAAGATCAGAAAGAGACTGCAAAAGACGAGCCGAGAAAACCGTATGGTTTCATTGCCGTATCTGTAGGCGAAGGACTGGGCGAGATCTTTAAAGGCATTGGTGCAGATTATCTGATCGAGGGCGGTCAGACCATGAACCCGAGTACCGAGGACATGGTGAATGCCATCGAGCATGTGAATGCTGATACGGTTTATATTCTGCCGAATAATAAAAACATCATTCTGGCTGCAGAGCAGGCAAAATATCTGGTAGAGGACAAGCAGATCATTGTTGTTCCGTCCAAGACGGTTCCGCAGGGAATCACTGCCCTCATCAACTTCATCCCGGACCAGACTCCGGAGGAAAACCTGGAGACTATGGTAGAGGAGATGGGACGTGTGAAGACCGGTCAGATCACCTACGCCGTACGCAATACCGTGATCGATGATATGGAGATCCACGAGGGTGACATCATGGGAATCGGTGATCATGGCATGCTGGCGGTCGGTACCGATCTGGAGAAGACTACCGGGGATACCTTAAAGGCGATGCTGGATGAGGATTCTGAGCTGGTGACCGTTTACTACGGAAGCGATGTCACTGCAGAGGACGCAGAGGCTCTGATCGAAAAACTTCAGGCAAGCTGCCCGGATGTGGAGATTGAGCTTCAGGAGGGCGGTCAGCCGATCTATTATTATCTGATTTCCGTTGAGTAGTAAAAACGACGGAAAACCAGAAGGAAAAACGATGAATCAGCAGCCAATCACAAGTCTCAAGGGAATCGGAGAAAAAACAGCAAAATTATTTTCCAAACTGGGTGTAGAAACAGTAGAAGAACTTTTGCACGACTATCCGCGTGCCTATGATGCCTATGAAGAGCCGGTTCCAATCGGAAATCTCCGGGAAAAAGGCGTGTTTGCGGTATCTGGGCAGTTGATGAAAACACCATCCGTGCGCCGTTTTAAAAATATTCAGGTCATCATTACGGATGTGCGGGATATGACGGGAACCCTGCAGCTGACCTGGTATAACATGGCGTATCTGCATAATGTCCTGCAGATGGGCCAGATCCTGGTATTCCGTGGCCGTGTGGTCAAAAAAAGCGGGCGGCTGACCATGGAACAGCCGGAAGTGTTCACACCGGAGCAGTACCGGGGTGTCATGCATTCCATGCAGCCGGTGTATGGACAGACAAAAGGGCTGGGCAATAAGGCAATCACCCGTGCGGTGCAGCAGGCTCTTTTGCAGCGGCAGATGGAGCGTGAGTATCTTCCGGAAGAACTTCGCAGCCGCTATGAACTGGCGGAATATAATTATGCCATTGAGCATATTCATTTTCCGGCAGATAAAAAAGAATTGCTGTTTGCCAGAAAGCGCCTGGTGTTTGATGAGTTTTTGTTCTTCCTGCTTTCGGTGCGCCGGTTAAAGGAAAAACGTCAGGATCTAAGGAGCCGCTATATCATCTCAAGATCGTCTGAGATTGACCGGCTTTTGGCATCCCTGCCTTATGAACTGACCGGCGCCCAGAAAAAAGTGCTGGAGGAAGTGAGGAAGGATCTGGAGAGCGGTCTGGTCATGAACCGGCTGGTGCAGGGCGATGTGGGATCCGGCAAGACCATTGTGGCGGTGCTGGCATTATTAGAGACTGCCATGAACGAATGCCAGGGAGCCATGATGGCACCGACTGAGGTACTGGCAAAGCAGCATTACGAATCAATCACGGAACTGTTTGAAACGTATGGTATTGAGAAACAGGTGGTTCTGGTCACCGGGTCCATGACGGCAAAGGAAAAACGTCTGGCCTACGAGAAAATAGCGTCTCATGAGGCGGATATCATCGTGGGAACCCATGCACTGATCCAGGAGAAAGTTCATTACGACCGTCTTGCCCTGGTCATTACCGACGAGCAGCACCGGTTTGGTGTGGGCCAGCGGGAAGCTTTGGGAAACAAGGGAAGTGAAACGGACTCGGAGCTGACACCTCATGTGCTGGTCATGAGTGCGACTCCGATTCCACGGACACTTGCCATCATTCTTTATGGAGATCTGGACATTTCCATCATCGATGAGATGCCTGCGGAGCGTCTGCCCATTAAAAACTGTGTGGTAGATACCGGTTACCGTGACAAAGCTTATAAGTTTATTGCCCGCGAGGTGGCAGCCGGACGCCAGGCGTATGTGATCTGTCCGATGGTAGAGGAGAGCGAACTGATCGAGGCGGAAAATGTACTAGATTACACAAAAATTTTGCGGGAAAAGCTTCCGGCTGGCATTACCGTAGAGTATCTGCACGGCAAAATGAAAGGCAAAGAAAAGAATCAGATCATGGAGCGGTTTGCGTCCGGTGAGATTCAGGTGCTGGTTTCCACCACGGTTGTGGAGGTCGGTGTGAACGTGCCAAACGCAACGGTCATGATGATTGAAAATGCGGAACGTTTTGGACTGGCACAGCTTCACCAGCTGCGCGGACGCGTGGGCCGGGGCGCCCACCAGTCTTACTGTATCATGGTCAACTGCTCGGACCAGGACGGAACGCAGGAACGCCTGGATATTTTAAACCGCTCCAACGACGGCTTTTATATCGCTTCCGAGGATCTAAAGCTGCGCGGTCCCGGCGATTTTTTTGGCGTGCGTCAGAGCGGTGACATGGAATTTAAAATTGCGGATATCTTTACGGATGCAAATTTATTAAAAACCGTATCCGAAGAAGTGAATCACATCCTGAAACAGGATCCAAATCTGGAGAGCGAAGAATATCAGCCACTGAAAGAACGGTTGGATATTTATCTGAGTAAGAGCTACGACAAACTAAATCTATAGCGTAGCCAGTAGCGTAGACGGGAACCAGCCTGCAACAGTCTCTCCCAACCGTTAGAAAATATTGACCGTTTTGTGAGCCGCCATATTGTCAGAAAAAAAGTAGTTGACAAATCCAAATTCGCGCATTATGATATGTACCAACAAAGACAAACCGATGAGAAAGAGGAGTAAGCACTTCGCTGATATCACAGAGAGCTGCAGGCGGTGGGATTGCAGTATGGAAGGGATTGCTGAATGGACTTTCGAGGGCAGATCTGAAACCAGGGAAAACGAAAACATTCGTAAGACATGGGAGTAGGGACTGACGGAAACCGCAACCGTTACCTGGCGGCGTATATGTTAGTATACGGGTGAGTGGGTGCAAACCAATTTGAGTGGTACCGCGGATTAAGTGAATTCGTCTCAAATACAGAATGAAATCTGTATTTGGGACTTTTTTATTTTCCGGAAAGTGCGTCCTATGAAACTTTCAGGAAATACGATCCGGGAAAACACTTAGCAGGAACAGGCATCCGGCCTAAGGGTTGTCCTTGTAGAAAACAATGAAAAACCAGAACAGGCAAGGAGGATTTGATTATGAGAAAAAGTGTGAAAGTTATGGCAGCAGCAATGGCAGCAATGATGGCACTGGCAGGATGTGGCAGCAAGACCGCAGAGACAACTGCAGCAGATACCAAGGCAGCAGAAACCACGACACAGGCAGCAGAGGAAAGCAGTGCAGATGCAGCAGAGGCACCGGAAGTTGCAGAGGGTGAGTATACCGTAGGTATCGGACAGTTCGCAGAGCATGGTTCCCTGGATAACTGCCGCACCGGATTTTTACAGGGCCTTGCAGATGAGGGTATCGTAGAGGGTAAGAACCTGACTGTCCTGTATGAAAACGCACAGGCAGACGGCGGAACCGCAAGCCAGATCATGAACAACTTTATTTCCAAGAAAGCCGACCTGATCTGTGCCATTGCAACCCCGATCGCGCAGAGTGCATACAGCGCAGCAAAAGATGCCGACATCCCGGTTATCTATACCGCAGTAACGGATCCGGTACTGGCAGAGCTTGCCAATGCAGATGGAACCCCGGTTGGTGAGATCACCGGTACCAGCGATAAACTTCCGGTAGAGAGCCAGTTAAAGATGATCCGCACCATGCTTCCGGATGCAAAGACCATCGGTATCATGTACAGCACCAGCGAGATCAATTCCGTTTCCGCAATTGAGGAATACAAGAAAGCAGCTCCGGAGTATGGCTTTGAGATCGTAGAGAGCGGCATTTCTTCCACGGCAGACATTCCGCTGGCAGCAGATGCACTGGTTGAGAAGGTTGACTGCATCAACAACTTAACCGATAACACCGTAGTCAGCTCCCTTCCGGTCATCCTGGATAAGGCTGCAAAGAAGAACATCCCGGTATTCGGAAGCGAGATCGAGCAGGTTAAGATTGGCTGTCTGGCAGCCGTCGGACTGGATTACGTCAGCCTTGGCGAGCAGACCGGCAAGATGGCAGCAAAGGTATTAAAGGGCGAGAAGAAAGCAAGCGAGATGAACTTTGAAGTCATTGAAGAGGCTGCTTTCTACGGCAACAACAAGGTGGCTGAAAACCTTGGCATCACCATTCCGGCAGAGCTTTCTGATAATGCGGCAGCACTGTTCGATGAAATCACAACAAACTAGGATGCAGAACATAACGGGGCAGACTCATCATCACACAAAGCAGGGCTGCCCCGTCCTGTGCGTTTAGAAATTCGGAGGAAACACATGTCTATCATCATTGGCGTCATTGAGGAGGGTCTGATCTACGCGATCATGGCACTCGGCTTATACATTACTTATAAAATCCTGGATTTTCCGGATCTGTCTGTGGACGGAACTTTCCCGATGGGAGCGGCTGTCACAGCGATGCTGATCCTAAAGGGCGTGCATCCGGTGCTTACACTTTTGATCAGCTTTGCGGCAGGACTCTTAGCCGGATGCATCACCGGCCTGATCCATGTAAAGCTGAAGGTGCGGGATCTTCTCTCAGGCATCATTATGATGACGGCACTGTATTCCATTAACTTAAGGATCGCGGGAAAGGCAAACCTGCCGATCTTCAGCAAGGAAACGATTTTTGAAAATGCATTTCTGGAAGCGGTTGTTCCGAAAGCACTGGATCCGTATCTGGTCTGCATTATCCTGTTTGTGATCGTTCTGGTCTGCAAGGTTTTACTGGATCTGTTTTTAAAAACCCGTGCCGGGTATCTGCTCCGGGCGGTCGGCGATAATGAGGTGCTGGTTACTTCTCTTGCGAAAGATAAGGGAATGGTCAAGATTCTTGGCCTGGCCCTTGCAAATGGCTTTGTTGCCCTGGCTGGTTGTGTATACTGCCAGCAGAAAGGCTTTTTTGAGGTCAGCACCGGTACCGGAACCATGGTCATCGGCCTGGCGAGTGTGATCATCGGTACAAAGTTGCTGAAGCGCTTCCGTAGCGTGAAAGCAACGACGGCAGTTATTTTCGGTTCTATCGTGTACAAAGCCTGCGTATCCCTGGCAATCGCCCTGGGCATGGCAGCGTCGGATTTAAAGTTGATCACGGCAGTTCTGTTTTTGATCATTCTGGTTGCGAGCAACCGGAAAGAAAGGAAGGTAAAGGTACATGCTTGAGTTAAGCCATATCCACAAATACTATAACGCGGGCACGGTCAACGAGATGTGCCTTTTCAATGATTTTTCCCTCTCCATCGAGGATGGACAGTTTGTGTCGGTGGTGGGTTCCAATGGATCCGGCAAGACTTCCATGCTGAACCTGATCTGCGGCAGCATCCCATTGGATGATGGTCAGATCAGGATCGGCGGTCAGGACATCACCAATATGCCGGAGTTTAAGCGGCAGAGACGGATCGGCCGTGTGTACCAGAACCCGGCAATGGGAACCTGCCCGTCCATGACGATCCTGGAAAATATGGCACTGGCTGACAACAAGGGAAAACCGTTTAACTTACGCCCTGGCACGAACCGCCAGCGCATTGAATTTTACCGGGAACAGCTCCACATGCTGGGACTTGGCCTGGAAGATAAGATGGATGTGAAGGTCGGAGTGCTTTCCGGCGGCCAGCGTCAGGCTATGGCACTTTTAATGTCCACCATGACACCGATCGAGTTTCTGATTTTGGATGAGCACACGGCAGCGCTGGATCCGAAAACCGCAGACATCATTATGGAACTGACAGACAAGGTCGTAAAAGAAAAGCATCTGACAACCATCATGGTCACCCACAACCTGCGCTATGCGGTTGAGTACGGCAACCGCCTGCTGATGATGCATCAGGGACATGTGATCATCGACAAGGCAGGAGAAGAAAAGAAACAGATTCAGATCGATCACATTCTGGAGAAGTTTAACGAGATCAGCATTGAATGCGGAAACTAACTGGATGTGTTGTGGAAGCTGCAATGTTGCGGTCCATGCGTTGCGTAAACGATCATAAATAATTGTTGGAAAATTTAGAATAGTTTTATAAACGGAATACACCTCTTTATGGTATACTGATACCAGTAGAAAGAGGTGTATTTTTATGAAATTAAAAACGCGTCTTGCCATTGCATTTGTCACGTTCAGTGTACTGCCTATTTTGTTTGTGGGGCTGATGCTGTCTGTGGGACGTCTGTTCATGGTTTACCGGATGGATCAGTTTGGTCCGGAGGTCAAGAGTATGATCGCCCAGCTTATGATCACAGCGGTACTCATGCTGATGTTTATCTGCGGTTCCCTGACAATCTGGGTTTACCGTTCTGTCCTGCGTCCGTTAAGTAAATTGCAGGAAGCGACCCGGAAAATCCGGGACGGCAATCTGGACTTTACCCTGGATATCGAGGAAGATGATGAAATTGGCGAGCTTTGCCAGGATTTTGAGGAGATGCGCATCCGGTTAAAGGAGAGTGCCGAGCAGAAAATCCAGTATGACAATGAAAATAAAGAGCTGATCAGTAACATTTCCCATGATCTGAAGACGCCGATCACAGCGATCAAGGGGTACGTGGAAGGCATTTTAGATGGTGTGGCTTCGTCACCGGAAAAGCTGGACAAATACATTCGGACCATCTACAACAAGGCCAATGATATGGACCGTTTGATCGATGAGCTGACCTTTTATTCCAAGATCGATACCAATAAGATCCCGTACACCTTTTCCCGGATCAATGTAAATGGCTATTTTCGTGACTGCGCGGAAGAAGTCGGGCTGGATATGGAATCCCGGGGGATTGAGCTGGGATATTTCAACTATGTAAATGAAGACGTAGAGGTGATCGCGGATGCGGAGCAGATGAAGCGCGTCATCAATAACATCATCAGCAATTCGGTGAAATATTTAGATAAACCAAAGGGAATCATCAATATCCGCATCAAGGATGTGGGTGATTTTATCCAGGTTGAAATCGAAGATAATGGTAAGGGGATTGCGGCAAAGGATCTGCCGTATATTTTCGACCGGTTTTACCGCACGGATTCATCCCGGAATTCGTCCAAGGGTGGAAGCGGGATCGGACTTTCCATTGTCAAAAAGATCATTGAAGATCATGGCGGCCGCATCTGGGCGACCAGCAAAGAAGGAATCGGCACAGAGATGCATTTTGTGCTGAGAAAATATCAGGAGGTAATACAGAATGAGCAGCAGAATTCTGATCATTGAAGATGAAACCAGCATCGCAGAACTTGAGAAGGACTATCTGGAGTTAAGCGGATTTGAAGTAGAACTGGAGGAGCAGGGAGATGTAGGACTGGAGCGTGCCTTAAACGAAGATTTTGATCTTCTGATCCTGGATCTGATGCTTCCGGGCATGGACGGATTTGAAATCTGCAGACGGTTCCGCCAGGTGAAAAATACGCCGATTATCATGATCTCCGCAAAAAAAGACGACATCGACAAGATCCGTGGACTTGGACTTGGAGCCGATGATTACATGACCAAGCCATTTAGCCCGAGTGAGATGGTAGCGCGTGTAAAGGCGCATCTGGCTCGCTATGAGCGCCTGATCGGAAGTGGCAACCCGGGAAATGAGATCATTGAGATCCGTGGATTAAAGATCGATAAGACCGCCCGCAGAGTCTGGGTGAACGGAGAAGAGAAAAACTTTACTACAAAGGAATTTGATCTTTTAACCTTCCTTGCGCAGAATCCAAATCATGTATATACGAAGGAAGAGCTGTTCCGGGAAATCTGGGATATGGATTCCATCGGTGACATTGCTACGGTGACCGTGCACATTAAGAAGATCCGCGAGAAGATTGAGTTCAATACCGCGAAGCCGCAGTACATTGAGACGATCTGGGGCGTCGGGTATCGGTTTAAAGTATAAGGCACATAAAGTACAGATGGAGGAAGAAACATGGGAATCCATGCAGGAATTTATATGGCTGCAGCCATTTTGTCTGCGCCGGTTTTAACGGCAGGAAGCGGAGCAAACGCAGCAACAGGCACTATGCAGACTTCGGAAATGGCAGAACAGACTGATCATGAAGCAACGAAATCCGTGCAGGTAAGTTTTGACGCACCGGGCGGAAAAGAAAGCGGGGAGGCAGGAAATCAGATGGAAAATGAGACAGGTAGAAAAGCAGTGACCGTAGAAGCTTCTGTTTCTGTGGGTGCGCAGGCAGCAGCTTCTGCCATGGCAGGAACAGCGGATGTATCCCGCTTCGTACTCCCGGAAGAAGCCCGGGTACTGGTCGTCGTGGAAGGAACCGGTGCTTCCAATTGCGATGTCTACGCATTTGAGCGGAGCAGCACAGCTGCGAACTGGGAAAAACGGGTGGAGACCACCGGTCATCTTGGTATGAACGGAATGAGCAATCACCGCCAGTCCGGCGATAAAACCACGCCGATCGGTGTGTTCAAAATGAACACGCCGTTTGGCCAGGCAAAGACGGAAGCAGGCTTTCCGTCCGACTACATTCAGGTGGATACCTCCTATGTATGGGAAGATGATTCCAACCGTCTGGTAAAAGGAAGTACGAGAGAGGGCGAACAGGTCGGAACCTCCGGTTATGCCGGATATTATGATTATGTCATTGACGCAGGCTTTAATCCAAATGGAATCAAAAACCAGGGTTCCGCTTTGTTTTTACATTGCTCCGGAGAATTCAAGGATTACACCTCCGGCTGTGTGGCCATTGACCGGGAGCAGATGAAGCAGATCATGCAGCTTTATGGAAAGTACGGCAGTGGGGCATCGTTCATTGCACAGGCACCGAAAGGAACGTTTGGGCAGATTTATAATACATACGGAGTGAATCAGGGACTTTCGCCGGACGGAAACTTCTAGATTAGACTTCCAGATTGCACGCGAAAAGAAAATTGACATTCCAATTTCCGTATGTTAGAATACAAAATTGTGCTGAAGAAGATTCAGAAACCATCCTGAATCTTCTTTTTTTATGGAAATCGTATGCAAAAATCTGTCGGAGGCAGGTGGTTGCATGCCTGAGAACGCAGGATTCTCCCACAGGAATTGACCTGCGTGTTCCCTTGAAAACAGATTAGAATAGAATGAGGAAAATGAATGGAAACAGTAAAATTTGAAGAGTTACAGTTAGACGACCGCATCCTGCGTGCAGTGACCGATATGGGATTTGAGGAGGCTTCCCCGATTCAGGCAAAAGCCATCCCGGTAGAGATGGAAGGCCACGATATCATCGGACAGGCACAGACAGGAACCGGTAAGACAGCTGCGTTTGGTATCCCGCTTCTGCAGAAGATCGACCCGAAAAAGAAAAAACTGCAGGCGATCGCCCTTTGCCCGACCCGTGAGCTGGCTATCCAGGTGGCAGATGAGATCCGTAATCTTGCAAAATACATGCATGGAATCAAGATTCTTCCAATTTATGGAGGACAGGATATCGTGCGTCAGATCCGCGGTTTAAAAGACGGTACCCAGATTATCATCGGTACTCCGGGCCGTGTGATGGACCATATGCGCCGCAAGACCGTGAAATTTGACCAGGTACATACCGTTGTTCTGGATGAGGCAGATGAGATGCTGAACATGGGCTTCTTAGAGGACATGGAGACCATCTTAAGCCAGCTTCCGGAGGAGCGCCAGACGGTCATGTTTTCCGCTACCATGCCGGCAGCCATCCAGAAGATCGCGGAGAATTTCCAGAAGGATCCGCAGATTGTCAAGGTGGTAAAGAAAGAGCTTACCGTGCCGAAGGTAACTCAGTATTATTATGAAGTAAAACCGAAGACCAAAGTTGAGGTTATGTGCCGTCTGCTCGATATGTACGCTCCGAAGCTTTCCGTAGCATTCTGCAATACGAAGAAGCAGGTCGATGAGCTGGTGACTGAGCTGCAGGGACGTGGTTATTTTGCAGAGGGACTGCATGGAGACTTAAAGCAGGTACAGCGTGACCGTGTTATGAACAGTTTCCGCAACGGACGCACCGAGATCCTGGTTGCAACCGATGTGGCTGCCCGCGGTATCGATGTCGATGATGTTGAGGCGGTATTCAACTACGATATCCCGCAGGATGACGAGTACTATGTACATCGTATCGGACGTACCGGACGTGCAGGCCGTGAGGGTATCGCGTTTAACTTTGTGGTAGGCCGCGAGGTGTATAAGCTGCGCGATATCCAGCGTTACTGCAAGACCAAGATCATTCCGCAGGCAATCCCGTCTCTGGATGATATCACCGAGATCAAGGCAGAAAAGATCCTGGATCAGGCAAAGGAAGTCCTGACCGATATGGATTTAAGCCGTATTTCCCATATTCTGGAGAAAAAGCTGCTGGAGGAGGATTACACCTCGTTAGAGCTGGCTGCAGCACTGCTGCGTATGAACATGGGCGAAGAAAATGAGGATATCATTTTCGATAACCGTCCGGCAAGATCCTTAGATGATCTGGATTCCAGACGTGACCGCGGTGACCGTGGAAACGGACGCGGCAGAAGAGACGGCAAAGGCAAAGATGGAAGAAACAGTCGTGGCGGCAGAGGAAAGAACCAGGATGCTGATATGGCCCGCCTGTTTATCAACATTGGTAAGGATCAGAAAGTAAAACCGGGCGACATTCTGGGTGCCATTGCAGGCGAATCCGGTATTTCCGGACGTCTGGTAGGCAGCATCGATATGTATGACAAGTACACCTTCGTAGAAGTTCCGCAGGACTGCGCAGAGGAAGTGCTGGAGTGCATGAAGAATGCCCGCATCAAAGGAAAAAACATTCACATGGAGCCGGCAAACGGCAGATAGAAATTTCTTGTATAGAATATAGAAACCGGATATTGGCAAAGGCGCGTATGGAAAGTACGCGCCTTTTGTGGTATTATTAGATTGAGATAACAGACAGGAGGAACGGACATGAAGCAGTTTGGATTTATCGGTATGGGCAACATGGGATACGCAATCTTAAAGGGCCTTTTAAAGAAAGTGGAGCCGGATCAGCTTATCTTTTCCGCGCGGAACAAGGAGCATATGGAGCATGTTTCTGCGGAAACCGGAGTTTCTTATGCAGCAGATAACGTAAGCTGTGCAAAAGAAAGCACCTGCCTGATCCTGGCGGTAAAACCGCAGCAGTTCGATACCGTGATCGGGGAAATCCGTAATGTGGTTACCGAAAATCAGATCATCATTTCAATCGCACCGGGCATTTCTATCGCAAATCTCCAGGAGCGGTTTGGAAAAGCGTGCCGGATCGTTCGTGCCATGCCGAACACTCCGGCGTTAGTTGGGGAAGGCATGACGGGAGTCTGCTATGATAAAGCATTGTTTTCTGAAGAGGAGCAGCAGATGATCGAGACCCTGTTTACCTCCTTTGGGCGCATGACGATTGTGGATGAAAAACTGATGGATGCCGTGGTCTGCGCCAGCGGAAGCTCCCCGGCTTATGTATACATGTTCATTGAGGCGCTGGCAGACAGTGCCGTAAAGTATGGGATTCCGCGTGCTGACGCATATAAGCTGGTGGCCCAGACGGTGCTTGGCAGTGCGAAAATGGTGCTGGAAACGGGCGAACATCCGGGAATGTTAAAAGATAAGGTATGCTCACCGGGTGGTACCACCATTGCAGGTGTGGCTGCGCTGGAAGAATATGGTCTTCGAAATGCCCTGATCAAGGCAACCGATGCCTGTTATGCAAAATGCAAGGGGATCCAGTAAGCGGGAAGATAAAAGAAAAACGATGGCAGGACCTGCCGGAGAATGGCATGGAAAGGCTGAAAACAGAATCAAAAAAGAAACTAGAAAATAGAATCAGAAAAAGAAAACAGAATCAGAAAAGGAAATCAGATACCGAAACGGAATGGAGGAAATCAGTATGAGCATGGAGGAAAAAAAGAGTCAGGGCACAGAACAGTCAGAAAATCAGAGAAAAGTTGAGCCGGTCATCCGCAAAGACCGACAGCTCAAATACACAGGTACGATCTTGAAAATTTATGAAGATACCGTGATCGCGAATGGGCATGAGGCGCACTGGGACTTTATCCATCATGATGGTGCGGCTGCTGTAGTTGCTGTAGCGGACGATGGACGGCTTCTTATGGTCCGTCAGTACCGTAATGCTCTGGACCGCGAAACTCTGGAGATTCCGGCAGGCAAGCTGGATGCTCCTGGCGAGCCAAAGATTGAGTGTGCTTACCGGGAATTGGAAGAAGAGACCGGTTACCATTGTGAAAAGCTGGAATATCTGATGAGCTTAAACACAACGGTTGCATTTTGCGATGAGGCGATCGATGTGTTTGTAGCAAGAAACCTGATCCCGTCGAAGCAGCAACTGGATGAGGATGAATCGATCAATGTAGAGCGCTGGAAGCTGGAGAATCTGCAGGAGCTGATCTATACAGGCAAGATGACGGATGCCAAGACTGTGGCAGCCATTATGGCGTATGCAGCAAAATACGGAAAGTAAAAAGATTTGCTGGATACACAAGCAGGAACAGAAGCGAATATTTTTTCCCTCCGGCTGCATAAGATAGAAAAACGATGCAGCCGGGATTTCCTATAGCAGATAAGCTGCAAAAAATGGTGGTGCTGCTGATGCGGACAGATCGTTTTATAATAACACTTGCTGCAGCTGTTTTTGCTGGATGGCTGTTTGCCGTGCTGTTATGCAACGGAGTGTTTTATAAAGACATTGTAAATTATGAGGTGCTGTACGGAGAAATGGCAGACTACTGGAGCCGTGTGTCCTTGCGAGGCCGGGCAGACAGGGTGTTTCTGCTTGTGGCCCGCTTTCTGGAGATGGCGGCTGTTTTTGCAGTAACCCGGTGCCGCTTCCGGAAAACAGGAAGTCTGCTTCTGGGGATTCTGACAGGTTTTTATATAGGAAGCAATCTGAGCCTTTTTGTCTGGGGCCGCGGGATCATGGGTGGCGTTCTGTTTCTGGTGGCAGGTTTTCCGCAGGATCTTGCCTACCTGTCCTGTCTGTTTTTGCTTTTGTTTGCTGGCGGATCCGAGCGGCCAGTACAAAAGGACCGCCTTATCTGTATTACACTGTTTCTTTTGGCGGCAGGAATCTGGCTGGAGCTTTATGTGAATCCGCTGCTTCTGAAATGCCTGTGAGAGTCTGACAGCATTAGGACGCATGGAGTATCGGTGCATCCATGAATTGTTCTAAAAAAATACAATTCTGAATTTACAACATGTTGAGCGGAAAGAAACGCTGTCTCCAACATGTTGTATTTTTATGTCAATCATCGGAAAATGGGCAAAAATAATGGAAATATGTGTTTGATTTTATTGAAAAATGCGGATATAATGGTATTCATCATTTTTGGGAAATTGGGGTTTTAAGAACATGACGACAGAGATTGAGGCTTTTATTCATTATCTTGAGGATGTAAAACAGTCATCCAGAAATACGGTGGTATCTTACCAGAGAGACTTAAGACAGCTGAAAGAGTATCTGGAACGTCAGGGAATTGAAGAGCCGTCCAGGGTGACAAAGACCAGTTTGAATGCGTATATTTCTTATCTGCAGAGAAAAGGAAAGGCAACCACAACCATTTCCCGCATTCTGGCATCCACAAAGGCATTCTTCCATTACGAATTTATGGAGGGAAACATCCACAGAGACCCGGCCGAGCTTCTGAAAACACCGAAAATCGAAAAAAAGATTCCGCTGATCCTTTCTGTGGAAGAAGTAAACCGCTTTCTGGAACAGCCGGATGGAACCAGTGCAAAGGAAATCCGCGACAAGGCGATGCTGGAGCTTCTTTATGCTACCGGGATCCGAGTTTCTGAGCTGATCGGCTTAAAGCTTCAGGATGTCAATCTGTCTGTCGGTTTTCTTATCTGCCGGGATGGGGAAAAGGAGCGCATGATCCCCTTCGGTAAAAAGGTGAACCAGTATCTGAAAACCTATCTGGATCAGGCAAGGCCGGAGCTGATAAAGGAAAATGAGTCAGTCTGGCTGTTTACAAACTGCAGCGGCAGGCAGATGTCCAGACAGGGCTTTTGGAAAATAGTTAAATATTATGGCGATAAGGCTGGCATTCAGGTGGATATCACCCCGCATACCCTGCGTCATTCCTTTGCAGCACATCTGATCAGCAGTGGTGCAGATATCCAGGCAGTCCAGACGATGCTCGGGCATGCAGATCTGGCAACTACGCTGGCTTACCAGAATTATATCCAGAAACAGCATTAAAAAAAAAGTTACAGGCGGCGCGGACTGCGTACGCCTGTTGTTGTTGCATTACATATTGAGGAGGTGCCAGTGGCGCGTCCGCTGATCAGCGGGCATGTTCCCCTGTAGGGCAACTGAAATAGAAAGGAATCCTGATTTTATGGGAAAATCATTATATATCGCAGAAAAACCCAGCGTAGCACAGCAGTTTGCCGATGCGTTAAAGATTTCTGCAAGACGGTCGGACGGCTACATCGAGTCCGATACTGCCGTAGTGACCTGGTGTGTGGGACATCTGGTTACGATGAGTTATCCGGAGGCTTACGATCCGGCACTCAAACGATGGAGCCTGCAGACGCTGCCATTTTTGCCAAAGGAGTTTAAATACCAGGTGATCGATGGCGTGTCAAAGCAGTTTTCCATTGTCAGCCGCCTGTTGAACCGGCCGGACATTGACACCATCTATATCTGCACAGACTCCGGACGTGAGGGAGAGTATATTTACCGTCTGGTAGACCAGATGGCTGGTGTCAAAGGAAAAACACGCAAGCGCGTCTGGATCGACTCCCAGACAGAGGAGGAAATCCTGCGCGGCATCCGCGAGGCGAAGGACTGGAGCGAATACGACAATCTGGCAGCTTCTGCCTACCTCAGGGCGAAAGAAGATTATCTGATGGGAATTAATTTTTCCCGTCTGCTGACTTTAAAATATGGCCCCACGATTTCGGCCTTCTTAAAAGCTGACCGGACCGTGCTTTCGGTTGGCCGTGTTATGACCTGTGTACTTGGTATGGTGGTGCGCCGGGAACGGGAAATACGGGACTTTGTGAAAACTCCATTCTACCGTGTTATCGGCACGTTTCTGTCCCAGGATATGAAGTTTGACGCAGAGTGGAGAAGTGTGGAGGGTTCCCGCTATTTCCAGTCGCCGAAGCTTTATAAGGAAAATGGATTCAAAAAACGGGAGGATGCGGAATGCCTCATCAGCCAGCTAAAAGAAAATGATCCACTGGTGGGTGTTCTAAGCAAGGTGGAGCGGAAAAAGGAAACAAAAAACCCGCCGCTTCTTTATAACCTCGCCGAGCTTCAGAATGACTGTTCTAAAATGTTTAAGATCAGCCCGGATGAAACCTTAAAGGTTGTGCAGGAGCTGTACGAGAAAAAGCTGGTGACGTATCCACGAACCGATGCCCGTGTCCTTTCCACTGCAGTGGCAAAGGAAATCGCAAAAAATATCGGAGGATTACGCAATTTTGAGCCGGTAAAGGCTTTTGCCCAGGAAATTCTGGAGCAGAATGCCTATCAGGGAATTGCAAAGACGCGTTATGTCAATGATAAGCAGATCACAGACCATTATGCGATCGTCCCGACCGGACAGGGCTTTGGCGCCATGCGAAGCCTGTCCCCGTTGTCTTTAAAAATTTATGAAGTGATCGCAAGAAGATTTTTAAGTATCTTTTATCCGGCAGCGGTTTACCAGAAATATGCCCTGGAGCTGGCCTGCGGACAGGAACATTTTTTCACCAGCTTCCGGGTACTCACAGAGCCGGGGTATTTAAAGGTAGCAGAAGTAGCAAAGCGGAAAAAGATAGACGACACATCCGCTCCTGCCGCGCAGACTCCGGATGCGGACGGGGACGATAAGGAAGAATCGGAGACCAACAAAAAGGATCTGGAAAACCCGGCCTTCATTGCCATGCTGGCATCCTTAAAGAAGGGGATGACGCTTCCGGCAGATGGCTTTGCCATCAAGGAGGGGGAGACATCCCCGCCAAAGCGCTATTCCTCCGGTTCCATGATCCTTGCTATGGAAAATGCCGGACAACTCATTGAGGATGAAGATCTCCGTGCACAGATCAAAGGAAGCGGCATCGGAACCAGTGCGACCCGTGCAGAGATCCTGAAAAAGCTGGTCAATATCAAATACCTGACCTTGAACGGAAAAACCCAGATCATCACGCCGACACTTCTCGGAGAGCTGGTTTTTGATGTGGTTGGTGCATCCATCCGCCAGCTTTTAAACCCGGAACTGACTGCCAGCTGGGAAAAGGGTCTGACTTACGTAGCAGAGGGCTCCATTACCCCGGACGAATATATGGAAAAGCTGGAGCGCTTTGTGGCTGGCCGGACCTATGGGGTTTTACGCTTAAACAACCAGTACCAGCTGCGGGAATACTTTGAGGCAGCTGGGCAGAATTACAAAAAGAAGTAAACATATATTTCAAATGAAAGAAAAGAGGAAATGGTCATGAAAAAAGAAGAAATGAAGATTAGCAGCCTGTATACACTGGAGAATACCATGGCGAAGGAACTGTTAGAGCAGTTTACCTACCCGTGGGAAGCCCTGGCTCACATTGGTGATTTTGTAGAACGTCTGGGCGCAACCCTGCCGAAGGAAGAATACGCAAACCCGGCAGAGGGAATCTGGATCCACAAGTCTGCCCACATCGCACCGACTGCAGGCATCATCGCACCGGCTATCATCGGACCGGAGGCAGAGGTACGTCACTGTGCATTTATCCGTGGCAAAGTGATTGTTGGTAAGGGCGTAGTGGTAGGAAACTCCACCGAGCTGAAAAATGTAATTTTATTTGATGGCGTGCAGGTTCCGCATTACAACTATGTGGGTGATTCCATTTTGGGGTACAAGGCTCATATGGGCGCAGGCTCCATCACCTCCAATGTCCGCTCTGACAAGGCTCTGGTAAAGGTTCATGCAGCAGACGGCGATATCGATACTGGCTTAAAGAAATTTGGTGCCATGATCGGCGATGGCGTAGAGGTTGGATGTGGTTCTGTGCTGAACCCGGGAACCGTGATCGGAAAGAATACGATCGTATATCCGCTTTCTAGTGTCCGCACCGCAGTTGATGCAGACTCCATCTACAAGCAGCAGGGAGAGATTGCTGCACGACAGTAAGTAACAATTTAAGTATATGACAAGGGCCGTGTGAGTTGCCGAAA
>ULSV01030391.1_pt1 | contig 36378 bp, 32 predicted proteins | sample 1956991 | NCBI WGS metagenome assembly ULSV01 (sample SAMEA4835717, study PRJEB28245) | human gut metagenome | biome: gut microbiome; material: fecal sample | place: Denmark | collected 2008 | reverse complement strand
CTGCCACACCGAAGATACCGATGAGGCTGGTGATGGTGATCATAACAACCTCCGGGATGGTGGTGTTGATGAACAGCATTGCCGGGTTCATGGCGATGATGTACGGTACGATAAATGCTGCGATGGCAAGACGGCTTGCATTGAATGCGGTCTTCATCGGTCCGGCCTTTGCGATGGCGGCGCCTGCGTAGGCGGCCAATGCAACCGGCGGGGGGATATCTGCAACGATACCAAAGTAGAATACGAAAAAGTGTGCTGCAAGCATCTCAACGCCGATTTCCGGGCTCATGAGGATCGGGGCACAGGTTGCTGCCATGATGCAGTAGGTTGCGGTGGTCGGAACGCCCATACCAAGAACGATACAGCAAAGCATGGTCAGAAGCAGTGCTACGATCATGACACCGCCGGATGCGGATACAATGGCACGCAGGAGCTTGGATGCAAGACCGGTAGAAGTGATGCAGCCCGCTACGATACCAGCCATGGTACATGCAGATGCTACGGTGATGGTTCCCTTGCCGCCTGCCTCCAGCGCATCGATGATCTTGCTTACGTTGATGCGGTTATCGGAGTTGAACAGGCCTACAACGATGGTTACCAGGATTGCGATTGCTGCGGAGCTCTGCATGGTACGGGTACCATTGGATACCAGAACGACCAGAACTACAAGCGGAGCCAGCAGATAAATCTTGCGGATCAGATAGCTGAATTTCGGAAGGCTTTCTTTGTCAAGTCCCTTTAAGCCAAGCTTCTTTGCTTCCAGATGTACGGCAATGTAAATGCCTGCAAAGTACAGGATTGCCGGAAGGATTGCTAAAACTGCAATGCGGGAGTACGGAACACCGGTGTACTCTGCCATAAGGAATGCGGCTGCGCCCATGATCGGCGGCATGATCTGTCCGCCGGTGGATGCTGCTGCCTCAACAGCGCCTGCAAAATCCGGTTTGTAGCCGGTCTTGATCATCATCGGGATGGTGACGGAACCGGTGGTTACAGTGTTTCCTACGGAAGAACCGGAAACCATACCGCACAGTGCGGAAGAAATAACGGCTACCTTCGCCGGGCCGCCGCAGGAGGAACCTGCCACGCAGTTTGCAAGGTCAATGAAGAATGCGGAAATACTGGTCCGCTCCAGAAAAGCACCAAAGATAATGAATACCACAATGTATTTCTGACATACATTGATCGGAGTGTTCATAACACCGTTTGTGGTGTAGAACAGATCGTAAACAACCTTACCAAAACGGACATTTGCAAAGGTGTAGATCAGCAGTGCACCGACTACAAACAGGATCGGCAGACCGACACACCGACGGCAAAGCTCAACCAGAACAAGAATGGCAACGATGGCCAGAGCCAGCATAAACGGGTCTTTGGAAATGACACTGTAGCTGGTTAACAGGATTTTCTGTGCGTTTGCTGCAAAGTAAAGAAATGGACCTGCGCCTGCGACCATCAGTACAACATCGTACCACGGAATGTAGTTTACACGGACGTGCCCTTTTTTGACCGGATAGTTTAAAAATCCGATGATAATGATCATAGCCAGAAACAGTGTCAGGCGAACCTCCGGAAGACTCTTATCTACCAGGGTCAGGTAAATGCAGAACAGGGAAAATGCTGCCATCAGGAAACGGATCACGGCTTTCGGCTTTCCTTCCCATACACGGACGTTCGATTCCCTATCATATTTTTTCATCACCGCATCGACATCCTCTGCGGTTCCGGTTAAACCGTCAGCTGCCGGGGCACTGTCCACAGCGGCTGTATGTTTTTTGTTCAGAAAGCTCATAGTCGAATCCCCTTCCTATTCTTATTCAGGCGCTTCCTGGATTCGGAAACGCCTGATCATCCTCATTTTGGATCAGTCTCACCTGGCCCTGCATGAAATGCGCCAGCCAGATGATACTTTTCCACTGCTTCCTATTTGGTCGGAACAGTCAGGCCTTTTTCTGCGAAGTATTTTGCAGCGCCAGCGTGATACGGAACTGCGGTTACAGATGCTGCAAAGTCAAGGTCCAGCTCATTCTTCTTGTCGTGTCCAAGTGTGTCGATGCTGTCGTAGATACCTGCTACTACGTTGTAGATATCGTTCTCATCTACATCGTCCTGCGCGATGATAACTGCGCCGACTGCAACGGTGGTTGCGTCTTTCTCAAGACCGTAAGCATCTTTGGAGATCACGTTCTTGGTGTAGTAAGGAGAAGTCTCCTGAAGTTTTGCGATGTGCTCATCGTCTAACTCTACCAGATATACGTCTCTGGTTGCTGCCAGGGAGGTCACTGCGGTGGTCGGTGCACCTGCTACGATGAAGGCTGCATCGATCTTGCCGTCCTGCATGGCCTCTACGCTGTCACCGAAGGACTGGTAGGTAGGTTTGATGTCGTCGATGGTTAAATCGTATGCGCCTAAGCAATCCAGAGCGTTGAAGTAAACGCCGGAACCGGAATCACCAACGGATACGGTCTTGCCCTTTAAGTCTGCCACGGTTTTGATCTCCGGGTTGAGGGTTACGATCTGTACCTGCTCCATGTAAAGCGCTGCCACGGTAGAGAAGCCGTCGATCTTTGCGCCCTCAAAGAGGTTCGTGCCGTTGTAAGCGTATGCCATAACGTCGGACTGTACAAAGCCAAGCTGTGCGTCGCCTGCGTCCATAGCCTCGATGTTGCCCTTGGAGCCTTTGCCAACGATCGCGGTTACGGTGGTGTCGGTCAGGTCACTGATCTGTCCTGCGATCACGCTTCCGAATCCGTAGTAAGTACCCTGGTCACCGCCGGTGGTAAAGATCAGCTCTTTGCCGCTTCCAGCCTGACCGATCTTGTCAGCCGGTGCAGCTTTGGTGTCTGCCGCGCTGTCTGCTGCGGTGGTATCTGCCGCGGTGGTAGATGTAGAAGCGGAACCGCCGCAAGCGGTGAGGGATAATGCTGCCATCATAGATGCCATAACCAATGCCATGTTCTTTTTCATAATCGTGTCCTCCTCGGGTTTTGTTTTTACAGCTTACAATGCCTCTTTTCTGCTGTGTTTTTCTCAACTTGGTGCCAATTATAGCACAGGGATTTTTAAATATCAAGCTAAATATTGTAATTATTACAGCTTTTTAGTTGTACTTTTCCATATTAAACTGCTAAACTAATTGAGATTGACGAAAATTTGTATAAAAAAGAGCCTGTGTGATGTTTTCTCACACAAGCTCTTATCTTCTGAAATAAACTGTAAATTTTTATTTAAACCGCACAGCAGTTCCTGATTCTCACACTTAGTCCAGCTCAAACGCGCCGGTATACAGCTGATAGTAAGTACCCTTCTGGGCAATCAGGTCGTCGTGATCACCACGCTCAATAATGCGTCCGTGGTCAAGAACCATGATGGCCTTACTGTTACGGATCGTGGACAGGCGGTGTGCGATGACAAGCACGGTTCTGCCCTCCATGAGGTTATCCATACCCTGCTGTACCAGTGCCTCGGTACGGGTATCGATGGAACTGGTTGCCTCGTCTAAGATCATGGCAGGCGGATCCGCCACAGCCGCACGGGCAATGGAGATCAGCTGGCGCTGTCCCTGGGACAGGCTTGCTCCGTTTCCGGTCAGCATCGTATTGTAACCGTCCGGCAGACGGGTGATGAAGCTGTCTGCATTCGCCAGCTTCGCAGCTGCGATGCATTCCTCATCGGTAGCATCCAGACGTCCATAACGGATATTCTCCAGAACGGTTCCGGTAAACAGGTTGACCTCCTGCAGTACCACACCTAAGGAGCGGCGCAGGTCTGCCTTGCAGATCTTGTTGATGTTGATGCCGTCGTAACGGATCTTTCCGTCCGGGATATCATAGAACCGGTTGATCAGGTTGGTGATCGTGGTCTTTCCGGCACCGGTCGCACCAACGAATGCAATCTTCTGTCCCGGCTTTGCAAACAGGGAGACATCATGCAGCACCAGTTTCTCCGGAACATAACCGAAGTCCACATGCTCCAGACGGATATCGCCCTTTAACTCGGTGTAGCTTACAGTTCCGTCCGGACGCGGATACTTCCATGCCCAGATATGGGTCGGGTGATCGGCTTCCACCAGTTCCCCGTTCTCATCGTGTTTTGCGTTGACCAGGGTAACAAAGCCCTCGTCCTCCTCCGGCGTTTCATCGATCAGCTCGAAGATACGTCCTGCACCTGCAAGACCCATCGCGATCAGGGCTACCTGGTTGGAACTCTGTCCCACGGTCTGTGCCAGCTGTCTGGACATGCCAAGGAAGGTGATGATGATGCCGACAGACACCGGGCTGAAACCGCTAAGGGTCAGGTTCGGAGCCTTGCAGTATACCATCAGACCGCCTACGATCGCCAGGACCACATACATCAGGTTACCCATATTGCCCAGAATCGGCATCAGCGCGTTGCCGTACTGGTTTGCCGTCTTACTGTCGCTAAACAGCTGCTCATTGTACTTTAAGAAGTCCTGCTTTGCTTCTTCCTCATGGCAGAAAACCTGGACAACCTTCTGACCGGACATCATCTCCTCGATGAAGCCCTCTTCCGCTGCCAGGGAACGCTGCTGGTGCATCATGTACTTGGAGCTCATGCCGCCGTACTTCTTTGTTACGGTCAGCATCGCTGCCACAAACAGGCATACCACGATGAACATCGGAATGCTGAAGCTGGTCATCATGACGATCATCACTGCGATGGTAAGGATGGACTGGAACAGCATCGGCATACTCTGGCTGACCATCATACGGATGGCATCGGTATCGTTGGTATAGGTACTCATGATGTCGCCGTGCGCATGGGTATCAAAATATTTGACCGGCAAAGACTGCATCTTGGTGAACATATCGACACGGAAGTTCTTTAAGGTACCCTGGGTGACGGTCGCCATAATGCGGGTATAAATCAGGGATGCGCATACACCAAGTGCATAGATCAGAGCCATGCTTCCAAAGATGGAAACCATCTGCGACCACACGCTGTCCATGCCGTTCTCCACACCAGGAAGAATACACTGGTCGATCAGCGCCTGGATGTAAATGGTCTGTCCCACGGAAGCAACCGCCGTGATGATGATGCAGACCATAACCGTAATAAGATGTGCCCGGTAATGGGAAAATAAATATGCCATCAGGCGTTTGAAGGTGCCCGGCTTGATACCGGAGCCATTTGCGTTTCTCATTTGTCTCATCCTCTTACGCCTCCTTACTCTTAGTCTGGGAATCAAAGATTTCCCGGTAAATGCCGTTGAATGCAACTAATTCGTCGTGGCTGCCCTGCTCAACAATGCGTCCGCCGTCCATGACCAGAATAAAATCTGCATCCTGCACGGAAGAAATACGCTGGGCAATGATGATCTTAGTGGTATTCGGCAGTTCCTCGCGGAATGCCTTACGGATCAGGGCATCGGTCTTGGTATCGACTGCAGAGGTCGAGTCATCCAGAATCAGGATGCGCGGCTTCTTTAACAGGGCTCTTGCGATACACAGACGCTGCTTCTGACCGCCGGATACGTTGGTACCGCCGCGCTCAATGTAGGTGTCATAGCCGTTCGGGAACTGGCTGACAAACTCATCGGCCTGGGCGAGCTTACATGCGTGGATGATTTCTTCATCAGTCGCGTTCTTACTGCCCCAGCGCATGTTTTCTTTGATGGTGCCGGAGAACAGGACGTTTTTCTGCAGGACCACGGCAACCGCATCACGCAGGGATTCCAGATCGTACTCGCGCACATCTTTTCCTGCGACCTTTACGCTTCCCTCGCTGACATCGTAAAGTCTGGAGATCAGCTGGATCAGGGATGTCTTGGAAGAACCGGTTCCTCCGATGATGCCGACCGTCGCACCAGACGGGATATGCAGGTCAATATCAGACAGCGCAAACTTTTTGCTCTTCTCGGAATATTTGAAGGAAACATGGTCGAAATCCACGCTTCCGTCTGCAACCTCAGTTGCCCCGTTTTCCGGGGAAGTCAGGCTGCTCTCATGGTTTAACACTTCTGCGATACGCTCTGCACACTCGGAAGCCATGGTTGTCATGATAAATACCATGGAGAGCATCATGACGGATGCCAGGATCTGAACACCGTAGCTGATCAGGGAAGAAAGCTGTCCGGTCGTCAGCTCGGTCGCTCCGGAATTGACGATCATCTGCGCTCCGATGTAGTACACCAGGAACATGGACAGGTACATGCAAAACATCATGGTCGGGTTATTGAATGCCAGGATCTTCTCAACAAAGGTGAAGTCCTTGCGCACCTCTTCTGCCGCCTGGTTGAACTTCTCGGTCTCGTAGGATTCACGGACAAAGGATTTTACCACACGGATACCGGCTACGTTCTCCTGCACGGAGTTATTTAAGGCATCGTACTTTTTGAAAATGCGCTTGAAGATCGGATGCACATGGGTGGCAATTCCAAACAGTACGCCTGCCAGAATAGGCAGGATACATAAGAAGATCAGAGCCATCTTCACATTGATGGTCATCGCCATGATCACGGAAAAAATAATCATGAGCGGGGTACGCACAGCCAGACGGATTAACAGCTGGTAAGCGTTCTGTACGTTTGTAACATCCGTTGTCATACGGGTTACCAGGGACGATGCGGAAAATTTATCGATGTCCGCAAACGCAAAATCCTGGATTTTAAAATACATATCCTGTCTTAAGTTTTTCGCAAAACCACAGGACGCCTCTGCCGCGTTTCTCGCAGCCAGCACACCACAGCCTAAAGACATGGTTGCCATGACCAAAAGGACCAGGCCATACTGTAAGATTGGTGTCATGGTGTCGGCAGACAGATGATCGATCAGCTTTGACATCACCAGCGGGATCATACACTCCAGTACAACCTCGCCTGCTACAAAAAGCGGTGATAAAAGAGACTGTTTCTTGTACTGCCGTACACTCTTCAGTAAAGTTTTAACCACTGCAATTCCTCCTTGTTTCCCTTGTAAATGATTCTGTTGCCGTTCACGCATACGTGAACAACAAACATTACTCTGCCAGATTTTTCAGCATTTTGTCTGTCACAGAAAAAAAGACCTGCATCTCTTCCTCTGAGATACCGGCTATCAGCTTTTGATTGAGCTTATCAAGACCTTTCAGCACGCAGTCCTTATACTGCAGCGCTTTCTCGGTCACCACGATCTTTTTTCTTCTTGCATCGTACGAAACCGGCTCCTTGCGGATCAGCCCCCGCTGCTCCAGCTCCTTTAAGAGCGCAGTAGCCGTGGGTGGTCTGAGTCCGAATTCCGCCTCGATGTCTTTCTGGAAAACATCGCTTTTCGTATGCTCTGCCAAAAGAAAATGAAGTGTGCGTCCCTGCGCTCCACTGAACATCCCGGAGCCGAAGGCCGCACACATCTCTCTGCTGATTCCGTTTGACAAACGTTTGATGCTGCGCATGGCAATTTTTTCTTCCTGCTGTTTCATTGCACCTCATCATGTTGTGTGACTTTGCAGCCGCCTTTTCGCCTTGCTTTTTTCGAAGCAGGCCTTGATGTTACCTCTGTCGGCCGCATGTTTTATTTAGTTTCCTAAGTATATTAGGACATTATCGCTAATTTGTCAATCGGAAATTTGTGAACTTTTCATGAAATCATACCAGGGGCAAAAAGTCTGGAATCCGATGCAGGCTTGCTTGCAAGAGGATTGTGGACCTTTTACTGCTTTTCGTTTCTACGTTTCTGGTCCAGATAAGAAACCGCAGACAGTGCCGCAATATTTCCCTGTCCGGCAGATTTGATATACTGATAAGGCCGTCCGGCAATATCACCGCAGGCAAAGCAGCCAGGCACATTCGTCTCCATCTGCAGGTTGACTGCCACATGGTTTCCATCCATTTGAAGTCCCGGTACCAGGTTCTTCGGAGACACACTCTCCCTTAAAATAAAAATGCAGTCTGCCGGATAACTTCCGGCACTGGTCACCAGTGTATCCGACTTCATGCCGCCGGTAATCTCCTTCGGCACTCCGTTTACTACCGTAATCTTTTCCGAAACTTCCACCGGCTCCTTGTACATTGGGAAATAATACACCTTTTCGGCAATGTCAGCCAGAAAATCGGCTTCCGCCTCCTCGGATTTCTGATATCCGATCACGGCCACCGTTGCGCCACGGTAGAGCGGCGCGTCGCAGGTCGCACAGTAACTGACGCCGCGTCCTAAGAATTCCTCTTCACCAGGAAGCGGCTTCCCAAAATTCACACCGGTTGCCAGAATCACGGTATCGGCCTCGCAGATATCCTGTCCCACCTGCAGGGAAAAATAATCGCCCATTGGATAGATCAGATTGACCCGGTCTTCCACGATCGGGATCTGCATCCGCTCAATGTGTTCCTCAAATGCCTTTCCAAGCTCTGCCCCGCTGATTTCCGGGAACCCAAGATAGTTCTGGATTTCCTGCGCTTTCTGTACTTTACTGCTCAGATCCCGGCTTCCTACTAATAAAATCTTCTTTTTGCGGATGGCCGCCGTGACTGCCGCGGAAAGTCCCGCCGGGCCAGTGCCAATGATGGCGATATCGTAACGTTCCATATATCTATGTTCCTCCTTGCTGTGTCTGTGCCTATTATACACAGAATTGTTTTCTTCTACAAGCATCTCGCCAGGTAATACCCAAGCTCCCGCCCCAGCGTCTGCGCGATGCTGATGCTCTGTCCGGGCAGAGAGGTCGATATCTGGTGATCAACTATCATTTTTGTAAACTGTTGAAATTTTTTCAAAAATTCAAAAAAAGTACTTGCGCATTTTTCAATTTTATAGTATAGTATGTTCTTGTCGGCGGGAGTGCTGGAATTGGCAGACAGGCTAGACTAAGGATCTAGTGGCAGTTATGTCGTGTGGGTTCAAGTCCCATCTCCCGCAGGTATGCAGAAGTGGCGGAATTGGCAGACGCGCACGGTTCAGGTCCGTGTGGTAGCAATACCTTGTGGGTTCGACTCCCATCTTCTGCATTGCAGAATCAGCGGACGCGCCACTGGCGCCTCCTCGATATGCTGAGCAAAACGAGCCATCGTACAGATTGTACGGTGGCTCTTCTTTTTTCTTACATAATCCCCAAGAACTTTCCAATCAAAAACAATATCCCCAAAATCCAGCTCGTCAACACCCCAAACAGGATCACCGGCCCGGCAATGGTAAAAATTTTACATCCAATCCCGAATACGTGTCCCTCGGCCTTGTACTCAATAGCCGGGGCCACCACCGAGTTCGCAAAGCCGGTGATCGGCACCAGGGCTCCTGCACCGCCCCACTTCACGATCTTCGGGTAGATGCCAAATCCGGTCAGCAGCACACTCGCCAAGATCAGTTCGATCAGCATCCAGGTCTGTGCCGCTTCCTTTTCCATTCCCAGATACTTCATCATAAGCATCACAGATGCCTGTCCGACCGTGCAGATGATGCCGCCTGTCACAAAGGCATGCAGCATGTCGCTCCCAAGTTCATTGACCGGCGTGATCTTTTTAATATATTCATCGTAAGCTTTTTTGTTTAATTCCATTTGGTATTTTCTCCTTTATTACTATGTGCGGTTCAGGCACGCATTGTGCAGACAACAACGAATTTCGAAACAATATTCACCTTTCTGATTCATTCTGCAGACATCCCGCACAAAAAATACGTCAGTGCCCCGGCAAGCTTTCCCAGAGCGATCGACAGAATCAGATACTGCAGCCCCACCGCCAGATAGAGCCGGCGGCTGATGACCGGCAGTGCCTTTAATGTTTCCGAGAGTGACATGACAAGACACCCAACGAAGATCCCGACGGCCATGCCAAAGGTTCCCAAAAACAGAGAAGACAAACCGAAGAACGGAACCGGGAATTCATACAGATCCGCAAGGTTTCCAAGCACACCTCCTGCAACAATCACGGTTCCGTAAAGCATGATATGCTCCTTCGTACCAGTTTTCCCGATCAGCCGCGGAAACACGCCGATGATCACCAGAAACGCAAAGACTCCTGCTGCGATCACGCCTCCCGCGCTGATGCCGATAAAAGCCAGAGCTGCATTCTGGATCATTCGCATTCCCATACTAGGTAACATCGATTCCGCGCTCCTTTCTGGAATCATTCTGGATCACGGTCTTGCTGATGTTATCCTCATACAGCCGCATCTCCACCTCCAGCGGAGTCGGGTCCGTATTCAGCTTCCACTTTGCGAAATGATTGAAGAACGCGATGATCCCTACTGCAAGTCCCACGGAGTACGAGAGTTCCAGAATCGTGCATCCGGGCGATTCCTGCCCGGTAACAAGACGGTAAACTTCACCAAACACGGAAGTCACACTCACGTCGTTGTTAAAGGTCATGATTGCAAACGCTGCCCCGCAGAAACAGATGATGCAGACAAAGATGGTCTTGCACCACTGCCAGAACAGATTCTGCTTCACCTGCGGCTGATAGTCGATGATGAATTCCACTTTTCCCACATTGTTGACCGTGACCGATGAATCGGCGCTTTCCAGAATCCGGATCACATCCAGCGCATTTTCCACATACCGTTTTCGTTTTTCTTCCCGGATTGTTTTGATCTTTAAGCTGGCACAGCGGTTTTGCACATGCGTGTCGCTGCAGTAAACTTCCGCCACATCCTTCACCTGAATATCTGGTTTATGGACCTCCGTGATCTCGCGCAGATTCAGGTAGACGGTGTGCTGCGCGCTCATATGCACTCCTTCCAAAGTTTCAGATCTGCCTGTTTCCATTCTGTCCGCTGCACCAAGGTACCATCCGGCATTTTTTTATCAGAACTACGGTAAAAGCAAAGCCAGCATACCGCTAACAATAAGACAATAGAAAGCATTGCGATAAAAATGCCGATTTTTGATTTAACAAATTTCATTTTCTAACCCTTCCTTCCCGGCAGAATCTTCAGCATACCAGATATTCCAACTCTTTAGGTTTCAGTATGCTCAATTACACTTTCAGATATTCCAACATTTACTTCAATATTATTTTTGTTTATGACTTAATAAAATTAAAAAGAAGCCACGGCGCAATGTAGTTACACTGAAAGCTTCTTTTTATACAATAACAATTTTACATATGAGAAAACTATCAATACCTTATCGCATAAATATTTTTACATTTCTCATATTATTCCCAAACCAATTTGATACCATTTTCCTCTTTCTGGTCTAAATGCCCTTCCGCATCCACCTTCTTTCTCCAGCTTTTCATTTATTAGTTGATACAATTTTTCTATAAAACCAGGCGTACTAATTTCAAACATTTCATGATGCATAGGAAACATAAATTGCACTCCCAGTTCCTGCATTTCCTTTGCATAAATATCAGCGGCATTTTCCGGAATCATAACAGGAATTTGCCGTAATAAAATATTCGGATGGTATTTCTTCATTTGTTTTAATACTGGATAAGCCAAATGATCCATTCGCCCTGCCCAAAAGGCCAATTTAATATTATCTTTTGTATGAATTAGATAATTTGTATTAAACAAGCCTCCTAAATGCCCTATTTCATCCATACCAGCTCCATCCATTCCATAAGATTTTTTTACAATATTAGGCATAGATGAATATACAAATTTTTGAGGCATATGCGAACCTTGAATTGTATATAACGTAAAATCCTCAAACTCATGTTTTTCCTGATTTCCAACTGGATAAATAGATGTGAATGGGATATCAAAAGCCTTTGCCAATTCATACGCTGCTCCCTGAGGGCAGATGACAATGGGATTAAATTTATGTACAAAATAACCAACATCAATAATATGGTCACAGTGTGTATGATTAAGGATCAGATAATCAACTCTATTAATCATTTCACGGTTAAAACCATATTCTTCCGGAATTTTATAATACTTAGCTTTATCATCGTCAGGCACTGGATCTGAAAACTGCGGATCAAACAAAATCTCCTTGCCGTTTGGCAATTGAATTTCATAAGTTTGAACATTGATCCACCTTAACCTTATTCCTGGTATCAAAAACTTGTTTTCATCATTTTCCATAATGTTTCTCCTCTGCTTAATATAATGGAAACATTGTAATAATCCAGACTACTACAACAACAGAAAATAAAATCGCCGGTAAAATGCTTTGTTTTACAATGCTTCGGAACGTGTAACCTCCTTGTCCTGTAATCATTGCTGCAACCGGGCAAGACATTGGAGTTACAAAAGCCGTAAGACATGCCGATTGAACCAAAATCACAATTCCGACAGGATTAGCTCCCATTGCTTTACATGCAATAATCGCAATTGGATAAAAGATCATCATAACAGAACGATTCAGCATAAACTGCGTTAACAGATATGGTAAAATAAAAAATGCAAAACCTATCAAATATGGATTTCCAAATGAATCTACTGCATTGGCAAGAAAACTTCCAACTAATTCTCCCGCACCTGTCTCACTCAGTGCTCCTCCCATCCCCATAGCACCTACAATCAGCAATACAACACTCATATTCATAGATTGAACTGCCTCTGCCGGTTTTAGTACACCACTTAAAACCATGCTTAAAGCACCGATCATACAAATTTCCCAGTTTGCCAGACCAATCTGTTTTGAAAAGATCAAAGCCAGTGCAACCAAAATAAAGATAACATAACCACACTTTTCCTGTAATGGTCTTAATGGTTCTTTTATATTTTTTTTATTTGCTGCAAGGTCCATAATATCTGTAAGCGGTTTATCTGGCGAAAATTTAGGCGAAATAAAAATCATATAGATCACACAAACGATTAAAACAGGAAGCCGTGCTTTCATCGGATCTAGTAAACCAATAGTAAAATCTGTATAATTATTTGCCACCAAATATCCATTTAACTCGGCAGCTACAGTTGCACCACTTCCGATAGGCAAACAACTGCAGGTTACAATTGTAGTAACACCGATTGGGTAAACAACCTTCGTCGGGCTGATTCCAGCCTTCTCACAAGTAGCTAATGCCAATGGAATTACAATTCCGAATACAATAATAGCAGACTGTATAAACTGACTAAGGATCATCGCCAGCAATACATAACCAATTAATATTTTCGTTAATGAACCGTTGGCAATATTAGAAATACCATTTGCAACATTTTGTACAAACTGCGTCCGGTTAAACCCGGCTGCTACCACAAACATAGCAGCAATCATTACAACATTCCCACTTCCAAAATATCCCAATGCAGTAGCTGGATTCAAACAACCTGTAACAACAAAAGCCATTAAAGATGTTAGAGCAATGGTAGTTACAGATGGTTTTCCATAAATATATGCCCCTATAGTCACTACACAAATAAATAAACAAATTGTTAACTGTACATTCATAAAACCCCTCCTATATCGTGTGTATTTTGCACAATTCTCATTGATTTATGTGCATTTTTATTGTACTATTAACAATTAGATAAGGCTAATATTAAAATTATTTTCATTTGATAACCTTTATCTTATCAACCATTAGGAGGATTTTTATGAATTTCAGACAGTTAGAATACCTCATGGAAATTTATCATGAAGGTGGGCTTCATAAAGCCGCAGAAAAACTATATATTTCCCAACCTGCACTGAGCCAGCACCTTCAGCGAATAGAAGAAGAACTCGGTATTAAAATATTTGAGCGTGGCGTTACACCATTGCGCCCAACCTATGCAGGGCAACATTATCTGGAAGTTGCCGAAAACATTCTTTTTCAACATAAACAGGCAAAAATCTGGATTGAAGAAAGCAAACTGTGTCTTCATGGCAAACTTTCCATTGGTATATCTCCTGCACGAAGCATGCAATTTCTCCCCTTGATCCTGCCCGATTTTCGCAAAGAATACCCACATATAGAAATTGAATTATACGAAGAACCCATGTTTACTCTTCAATCCCAGATTTCAAAAGGTATCTTAGATTTTGCTTTGATGATTGCACCTATCTTTTGCGAAAACTTAACCTTCCTTCCCTTAATCAAAGAACGCTTTTTTCTTGCCGTTCCACCCAATTCACCGGTTAATACCATTTGTAAAAAAAGTATTACAGAATCTGGTGAAATTCTTTTTGATGAACTAAAAAACGAATTTTTTGTCCTTTTGCACCACGGTGGTCACATCCGGAAACTAGCAGATAAACTTTTTATTCAAAAAAATATTGTTCCTAAAATTGTTTTAGAAACCAAAAGTGCAGATTTGGCATTCTCTCTGTGCAGTGCAGGATACGGGTTAACTTTTACCTCTGAAATGTGTGCTTTCTTTTCCAATGTTCTTTCACGTCCCAACTGCTATCCCCTCAACGAAGAAGATTTTCCGGCATGGGAACTTGGAATCGCCTATCATCCTGCTCATTACAAAACAAAAGCAATGGAAGTTTTCATAAATTTTACCAAAGAAAAACTTTCCAACTATCCGTTTTATTGTGGTTAAAGAGTCAAGAAGAAGACTTTTCCTGCAGTTCCAATCCGGATCCACGGCATATCAGGCTTTGCGTTTTTCTGAATCTCAGTATGCGCAGCTATGCTCCCAGATATTCCCGCATCTGCTTCAAAATCCGCTTTTCCAGCCGCGATACCTGCACCTGGGAAATGTTTAGATCCGCAGCGATCCGCGTCTGGGTCTGATTTTCAAAATAGCGCCGCACAATGATCTCCCGGTCTTTTTCTGGCAATTTTTCCATCAACTGGTTTAAGACAAGCCGGTTCATAAGCTGCTCCTCATTTTGTGTTCCATCCGGAATCCGGTCCATCAGGCGCAGTCCTCCATCGTCTCCATTTCCAGACTCCCGGTACAGCGATTCCACCTCAGCTCCGGCTCCCATGCAGGCTGCAACTTCTTCACAGCTGATATCCAGCTCCTTCGCAAGTTCCGAAAGTCCCGGTTCCCGCCCATACCGCGCTGTGAAAGCTTCCCGTGCTTTGTGGATGCGAAGTCCAAGCTCCTTCATAGAACGACTCACGCGGATCATGCCGTCATCACGCAGAAAGCGCCGGATCTCGCCAGCAATCATTGGCACTGCGTAAGTCGAAAAACGTACCTCAAACCCCAGATCAAACTTGTCCACCGCCTTTAAAAGGCCGATGCATCCGATCTGGAACAGATCCTCCAATTCGTGTCCCCGTCCGTTGTAATGTCTTGCCACACTCCAGACCAGCCCCACATTTCCCATGACTAGCCGCTCCCTCGCTTCCTCATCACCGGCATGGGCACGCTGCAAAAGCTTTCTTGTGTCATCCATACACATTCACCTGCCGATTTGTTTTCGCATAATAACCTTTGTCCCCTTGCCCAGCTCGGACTCCACATGAACCTGGTCCATGAAGGCCTCCATAAAGGAAAATCCCATACCGGATCGGGTTCCTGTCTTGTCCGTGGTAAACATGGGTTCCATGGCCTTCTCCACATTCCGGATTCCCACGCCATAATCTTCCACCACCACCGTAAGTTCCTTTCCCTCTGTCTCCACTTCCACTGTGATGATGCCGCTTTCTCCACCATAACCATGGATTTCCGCATTGGTCACCGCCTCAGAGACAGCTGTCTTCACATCGTCGATTTCCTCCAATGTCGGGTCCAGGCGGCTCATGAACACTGCAACCACGACCCGGGCAAACTCCTCATTTCTTGAAAGGCTCTCCAGTTCCATCCGAAAACGCTCCATATATTCCCATCCTCCCGTTTTTCAGCTTTTCGATTCTTTTGTCACAACCTGTCCCAACTTTCCACGTACTGTTTTCCATTTTCTCCTGCCCAATCCAGACAGCTGTTTTTTGCAGTCATTTTCGTGCATGGGCTCTCACCCTGCGATCGCCGCTTCCTTTGTATCAAAATATTTCATGATCCGGCCAATCCCTCCGATGGCCAACACGCGCCCTACCTGGGCATTCACTCCATAAATCGTCACCGTGCCGCCGCTTCCCGCCATCTGTTTGTAGCGGTTCAATAAAATCCCGATTCCGGAGGAATCCATAAATTCCGTTCTAGAAAAGTCAAACACCACCTTGTTGATATAATTTTCCGATAACAAAAGATCGGTCTCATACTTTAAATTCCGGCAATTATGATGGTCTAACTCCTTTGGAAGATGAATTATCAGGGTCTGCCCGTGCGCCTCATAAGAAAAAGTCTGTTCGTACATATATAAAACTCCCTTCCTTTCCGAAAAATAAATCCACAACAGCGATGTGGCTGCTCAAGCTTCCCTCAAAAACAACACTCGCACCACTGGCACTGCTTCTAATATCCACTACAACAAAAAAGGTACGGCAGAGCACACATTCTGTGTATTCTCTGTCGTACCTTTTCTTATTTTTTAATTTAGTACCCTCTCTGGGTCTTCGCATCGTCCACATAATCCGAATTCGGATAATTCATGATGATGTCCGTAAAATACTGGGTCGCGGTCTGCTGGTCTCCGGCCGTCACATATGCCATACCCAGCTTGTAGATCACTTCCGGGTTGTCCGCCTTGATCTGCAGGCTCTTCTGGTAATATTCCTCAGCCTTTGCAGCATCTCCTGCCGCCAGCGTTTCATCGCCCATGTTCATGAGTACTGTGTAACCATTTTCAGCCATATCCTTCTGGATCCATGCTACCGTTTCATTCAGCACGCCGTCATTTAATACAGACCAGTCGGTATCCACATACAACAGCACGGCTGTCTGCTGGTCTTCATCCCGGTATGCCTGCAGGATTTTCACCAGGTTCTGGTACTGCGCCAGGGTGCCTCCACTGGAATTCTGCAGAGTCTTTAAATTTTCCTCCGCCTGATCCTGTGCACTCTTCGCTGTCTCCACCTTCTGGTTTAAGCTGTCGATCTCCAGATTTTTCTGGTTTAACTCCTCCAGCGTATTTTTCAGTTCCTGATTATGCTTCGCATTCAGGGACTCGGTACTCGCTGGCATGACCAGAAAGAAGATGACCATGGCACCAAGTACCAGGCCGACCAGGATATTTAATACTGACTGCCAGCCGGTATTTTCCTTATAGCTTGGCGGCATGATGATGTCATCGTCCTGCATCTGCCGGTGGGAAAAGGCATTCTGCAGTTTCCGTTTTTCCACCTCAGCCTTGCCGGTATTGTGCTTGGCGATGTCCATGTAATGGAGCACCCACGGGTTGTAGCGGTCAATCTTTAAAGCCTGGTACAGGCACCGTCCCGCCTTGATATAATCCTCATGATGGAGATACAAAAGCGCAAGCAGTTCCTGTGCCTTGACATACTGCGGGAATTCCTCTACCATGCGCATCAAAAGCAGGACAGCCAGATCCTCGTTGTCGTTCTGGGCATAGATCAGTGCCTGATTATACTTCTTCGCAGCCTGATCCGCCAACTCCAGATACCCTCTTGCCGCATGGACTTTACGCAGATATTCTTCTGCCAGGTTGTCCTGCTCCTGCAGGTTTAAGCTGATGACCCACTGGGTCAGCGCCGCACCTACCTCGCCAATCTCATTGTAAATGAGACCCAGGAGATTTCTCGCATCGGTCTGATATTTGTCAAACCGGAGACTCTTTTTCAGCGCAGTAACCGCGCCGGACAGATCCCGGCTTTTTGCTTTTTCCAGACCAATGTTATAATAGGCATTGGCAATCTGCCGGTTTTTCGTTCCTGTTTTCATATTCGTTTTTTGTTACTCCCTGTTTTTCAGCAGTTCCACCATCAGATCTGTCATATCGGTCAGATCCTCTTTCACAATCTGCGTTTCCACATCACCGACTTCCAGACTCGGCTGGAAGCGTGCGATCTCTTCTTCAAAATCCAGCATACAATTTCCTTTCGTCGTTTGCCGCCACCTGCAATCAGACAGCTGACAGCAGAAATGTTACTGCCTCACATACTCGCCCCGCAATGAAATTCCCCAATGCTTTTCCATGCGCATTTAACATCCGCGCTGCTTCAGGGTTTCCAGAATTTCCCCGATCAGATACAAAGAGCCCACCATATACAGGTGTTCTCCTTTCTTCTTTTCGGAAAGTGCAAAATCAAGCGCTTTCTTTGTGGAATCAAACGCAGTGACATGGCTGCATCCGGCTTCCTCAAACTGACGCGCCAGGGCATCTGCCTGAAGTCCCCGCTCACTCTGAAGCTGCACCACCGTAACCGATTCTGGAGAAAGTTCACCGCAAAGCAGCCGGATCATCTCACGGTAATCCTTGTCCGACACCGCCGCAAATAAAAGATGAATCCCCGGCTGCTGGCACAATGTCTCCTGCGGATCCATCTCTGCCATCTGCTCCTTCACTGCCTGGATAAATGCACGGATCCCGCCCGGATTGTGTGCACCGTCCACCCAGACATCAGGAGCAACCTGCTGCATCCGGCCATTCCAGTGCACCGAAGCCAGCGCTTTTTTGCACACGGCATCATCCACACCGGTAATATCCAGTACCTCCAGTACTTTCACCGCCAGTGCCGCATTCATAGCCTGGTAAGGCGCCGCAAAGGAAACCTCCCGGTACGCACCTTCTGCCGTAAGTCCATAAGCTGCGCAGCCAAGCCTGTCCGCAGCTGCCGCGATCACGGCTCCTGCCGCCTTGTCGTTATTATCATACACAAGCGGCACCCCCGGCTTGATGATCCCGGCTTTTTCTGCCGCGATTTTCTCCACGGTATCACCCAGATACTGCGTATGGTCGAGACTGATCGAGGTGATCACACAGGCTAACGGATGCCGGATCACATTGGTCGTATCCAGCCGTCCGCCCAGTCCCGTTTCCAGGACGACAAAGTCCGGCTTTTTCCGTCCGTATAAATCCATTGCCATCAGGAATACAAACTCAAAGAAGGTCGGGTGCGAATAGCCCTTTTCCATCATTTCGTCAGTGACAGCCTTTACCCGGGCGAAGCTTTCCGAAAAGTCTGCCTCATCAGCCGGTTTTCCATCATAAAGGAACCGCTCCTTCACGTCCACGAGATGCGGGGACACGAACGTTCCCACATGATATCCGGCTTCCATGAGAATGGCTGTCAGGTCCGCACACACCGAACCCTTTCCGTTGGTTCCTGCCACATGGATGATGTTTAATGCTTCATCCGGATTTCCCAGCTTTTCCAGAAAATCCCGGACCTCATCCAGCGTATTTTTCTTTTTTGTCCAAAGCGGGATCCCCAGCAGGTAATCCCGCGCATTCTTGTCTATCATTGTAATCTATGCCTGTCCACTTAAAATTATGAACGATTGCGAAATTTATTTTTGTTCCACTTCACGCCGCCAGTTACTGCAGCTGTGCCAGACGTGCCTTTACTTGCTCCATCATCTGGGTGTATTTCTCCAGCTTAGCCTTCTCCTCGTTGATCTTTGCTTCCGGAGCTTTGCTTACGAACTTCTCGTTGGACAGCATGCCGTTTACACGTGCAAGCTCCTTGGTGAGGCGCTCTTCCTCTTTCTGCAGGCGCTCAACCTCTTTCGCGATATCAACCAGCTCTGCAAATGGCATATAGATGGATGCCTCCGGAATTACAACGGATACTGCGTCATCGGCAATGCCCTGCTTATCCTTCTGTAAGAATACCTCGCTTGCATAGCCCAGGGTTGCGAAGAATACCTTGCTGTGCTCGAAGATCTGAAGCAGCTTCTCATTTTCAGAAACCACATAAACCTTTGCTTTCTTGCTCGGTGCCACGTTCATGGAAGTACGCACATTACGGATCGCACGGACTGCCTCCTTGATGGTCTCCACGGCATACTCATCCTGCTCAAAGTTCCACTCTGCCTTGTACTCCGGCCATGCGGATACCATGATGGACGCCTCCTCATCCTGCAGGTTGCAGAAGATCTCCTCGGTGATGAACGGCATATACGGATGCAACAGTTTTAAGGAGTTGATCAGAACCGTCTTTAAGGTCCACAGTGCTGCTGCCTTGGTGCTGTCCTCGTCGTTCCACAGACGCGGTTTTACCATCTCGATGTACCAGTCACAGAACTCTTCCCAGATGAAGTCGTAAACCTTCTGCAGGGCGATACCAAGCTCGAATTTATCCAGGTTCTCGGTAACATCCTTCGCAAGGGTGTTGACCTTGGACAGAATCCACTTATCGGCCATGGTCAGGTCAGATAAGGAAACATCGTGTACCGGAGCCTTCTCCATGTTCATCATGATGAAACGGGATGCGTTCCATACCTTGTTTGCGAAGTTGCGGCTCGCTTCCACTCTCTCCCAGTAGAAACGCATGTCGTTGCCCGGTGCATTACCGGTGATCAGCGTCATACGCAGGGCATCTGCGCCGTACTTGTCGATAACCTCAAGCGGATCGATACCATTGCCAAGAGACTTACTCATCTTGCGTCCCTGGCTGTCGCGTACCAGACCGTGGATCAGGACGGTGTTGAACGGACACTTGCCGGTCTGCTCATATCCGGAGAATACCATACGGATAACCCAGAAGAAGATGATATCGTAACCGGTTACCAGCACGTCGGTCGGGTAGAAGTATTCCAGCTCCTTGGTTTTTTCCGGCCAGCCCAGGGTAGAGAACGGCCACAGTGCAGAGGAGAACCAGGTATCCAGGGTATCCTCATCCTGCTTTAAGTGGGTGCAGCCGCACTTCGGGCACTTCTCCGGCATGGATTTTGCAACGGTGATCTCGCCGCACTCCTGGCAGTAGTAAGCCGGGATCCGGTGGCCCCACCACAGCTGTCTGGAGATACACCAATCACGGATTCCCTCTAACCAGTGCAGATAGGTCTTTCCGAAGCTCTCCGGAACGAATTTTAAGTCGCCGTTCTTCAATGCTGCGATCGCCGGTTTTGCCATCTCATCCATGCGGACGAACCACTGCTGTTTTACCATCGGCTCAACGGTGGTCTTGCAGCGGTCATGGGTTCCTACATTATGGGAATGCGGAACAACCTTAACTAACAGCCCCAGTGCCTTTAAGTCTTCTACCATAGCCTTGCGGGCCTCATAGCGGTCCATACCGTCATACTTGCTGCCCTTGCAGTCGATGGTCGCATCGTCATGCATGATGCAGATCTCAGCCAGGTTGTGGCGGCGTCCAACCTCGAAGTCGTTCGGGTCGTGAGCCGGGGTGATCTTCACGCAGCCGGTACCAAACTCTTTGTCTACATATTCATCCGCAATCACCGGGATCTCGCGGTCAGTTAACGGAAGCTTTAACATCTTGCCGATGATATCTTTATAGCGCTCATCCTCCGGGTTTACTGCAACTGCGGTATCGCCGAGCAGCGTCTCCGGACGGGTGGTTGCGATCTCAACGAAACGGCCTTCCTCGCCCACGATCGGGTAATTGATGTGCCAGAAGAAGCCATCCTGCTCCTCATGCTCTACCTCTGCGTCGGAAATAGAAGTCTGGCAGACCGGACACCAGTTGATGATACGGGAGCCTTTGTAGATGTAGCCTTTCTCGTACAGCTTTACAAATACCTCAAGCACAGCGTCAGAGCAGCCCTTGTCCATGGTGAAGCGCTCTCTGTCCCAGTCAGCGGAGGACCCCAGCTTGTGCAGCTGCTTGATGATGCGGGTGCCGTACTCCTTCTTCCAATCCCAGCATGCCTCCAGGAATTTGTCGCGGCCCAGATCGTGCTTATCGATGCCTTCTTTTCTCAGCTTATCAATCACCTTCACCTCGGTTGCGATCGCTGCGTGGTCGGTACCCGGCTGCCACAGAGCCTCATAGCCCTGCATTCTCTTGTAACGAGTCAGGATATCCTGCATGGTGTTATCCAGTGCATGGCCCATATGCAGCTGTCCGGTAATGTTTGGCGGCGGCATAACGATGGTAAACGGCTTCTTACCCTCTCTCTTTCCGCGCTCAGCATCTGCGTGGAAGTACTTGTTATCCAGCCATTTCTGATACAGCTTTTCCTCAATGGCAGAAGGATTGTAATTCTTTTCCAGTTCTTTCATGATCATTTCCTTTCCTTATGTCTAAATGTGTAGAAATCCTCTTTTCCACGGCAGTTCTCCGGAACAATTGCATTTCTTCTATAATTTCTATAATAAAGAAAGCCCTCTATACAGAATCTGCGTTCTGCATAAAGGGCGAAAAGTTCCGCGGTACCACCTTTGTTTCTCACTTTGTCACTGCTGCCAGAAGCAACAGCTGTCTCCTTAACGCGGATCAGACGGGAACCCCTACTTCGTCTAAATCCAGACTGCAGGGTCCTCTTTGAAACACTCCGCACTCCAGATATGATTCAGGATTCCGGCTCCGAAGCTACCTTCCGTGCGCGCCCTCTGAAACCATCTTCCAGCCGATGGACGGTTCTCTCTGACAGAAGCTTACGACGTACTCCTCTTCTTCCCAGCCTGTTTGCATATCGTGAATATTTTAAAGCAAAGAGGCAGAAGTTGCAAGGGGTTTCTGGAAAATTTATGATTCTTTTTATTCTTTTCCAAAACAAACAGGAAAACGCAAAAAAGGCAACCCGTTTTTCACAGATTGCCTTTCTTTCGTAGTAGCGGAAGGGAGATTTGAACTCTCGACACCACGGGTATGAACCGTGTGCTCTAGCCAACTGAGCTATTCCGCCATATTTGGTTTTGGTATGGGGCCTATAGGGCTCGAACCTATGACCCTCTGCTTGTAAGGCAGATGCTCTCCCAGCTGAGCTAAGACCCCATATCGTCTGTCTGAGTGATGTCTCACTCAACAGTGCTTACGTAGTATAACCTTTATTGTTCTAATTGTCAATACTTTTTATACAATTTTTTTATTTTCTTTTTTCCACATTTCCGATAGACATGGAAATGCTGCGAAAATGGATCACATAGCTTTATGCGTTGCTCTGCCTAGGCGATCTCAAACAGTACAATCCGCTCCCTTACATCCTTCCCGTCAAACAGATCCCGGCAGTCGATCTCATCCGCGAACATCAGCTCATCCACGGTCATCAGATAGGCCATATACTCGTCGGACGGATAATAGAAAAACAAGCGGATCTCTCTTGGATTTTCATACCAGGAATCCAGAATCCGCCGGACTACTTTCTTTAGCAGCTCCACAGAAAACGGGTTAAAGAAATAAGCGCGGTTCACCGTTTCCGGCACCTCATACGCTCCTGCATCGGCCAGGACAAACTCCGCCCGGCTTCCAGAAACCGCTGTTTTCTGATTTTCTGCAGCAGCCTCATAGATACGCGGATCATATTCCACACCAATGCTGTGGCAGCGGGTCTGGTACGATAAGTAGCAGTCCACCCGTCCCTTTCCGCAGCCATAATCCAAAAGGACATCCCCTTTTCGGATCCACCCACTGTTTGCCAGACGCTCCAGTACCGCATACGGTGTCGGCTCATAAGGATAACGGTATTGGTCCGCATTGGAATCGTCCCGTCCCATCGTTTTGATTTTCAGCAGACGGTCCCACTGATTTTCTTCCTGTTCTGAATATCTTCCGCTCATGACCAGCCCTTCCACACATCCGGCTGATAGCCGATCGTAGACTGCTTACCATTTCGCACGACCGGAGTTTTGATTACCTGGGGATTTTCCAGGATCTTCTCCAGCTTATCCTCTGCTGCCAGATAGCGGATCAGCGCCAGCGTATCCTGGTCTTTTGCATCTGGATTCAGCATGGCTTCCATGCCGCCGTTTACCTGTGCTACAGAGTTGAATTCGCCCTTGCTCATGCCCTTTTCCTTCATATCTATAAACTGAAACTTAATCCCGCGCTCCTTGAAAAAACGCTCTGCCTTGCGGGTATTGCTGCACTTTTTTGTGCCGAAGATCTGAATATTCATTTCGATCTGCCTTTCTATTTCCTTAATCTGTTTCTTCTTCCAATGTTCCAACTTGCTGTCTTCCAACAAAACAACTTGTCATTTTGTTCTGTTCTCCAAAGCAAACTGAACCGTTTTTTACTTTCAAAACTTCTCTGATAATGCTTCCGGCCAGATATCTCCCTCATCCAGCCCCTGCTCTGTCAGCCACGCATCCTCCACCGATACATACCGCTCGGTTCCATCCTCCCGGGTCAAAGTCACAGAAACCTTCGGAGACTGCCCTGGCAGCAGACCTTCACAGCCATAATCCCCATCAAAAATATGTTTGATCTTCCACATGTTCTTTTCCTGCCTCTTTGTTATCTTCACTGGAAATAAGTATAATGGAAAAACAACTTTCCCGCAAGAATATTGTAAATTTGACATTCCCTGCACCTGCCGTTATAATCAAGTCGGACACGGACAAACTATACTTTCTGCTTTGTCTTTTCCGCGGCAGCCGCATCATGCGGCCTGTTTCCGCACACGTGTCTGGCAACCTCATACGACTACATTACTGTTCATGCGCAATGTCAGTAACATAACCACCAATGATAAGGAGTTTTCCCATTGATCACCATAGAAAAAAAGCTCCGGCTTCCCGACACCTACCCGTTAGAGCGGATCGGAAAACTGGAGGATCTTCTCTTTTTTGATATCGAAACCACCGGCTTTTCCGGTGACCGCTGCCAGCTGTACCTGATCGGCTGCACCTATTACAAAGACAATACCTGGAACCTGATCCAGTGGTTTGCGGATACCAGGGCAGCTGAGGAAGACCTTCTTCACCATTTTTTCAAATTTTTGGAACAATACAAAACACTGGTACATTTTAACGGTGATGGGTTCGATATTCCGTTTTTATTAAAACGCTGTAAACATTTCAATCTGCCCTACAGCTTTGACAATGTAGCCAGCTTTGATATCTATAAAAAAGTAAAGCCGTACCGGAATCTTCTGAGGCTGGACAGTTTAAAGCAGAAATCCATCGAACAGTTTCTAGAAATTTCCCGCACCGACAAATACAATGGCGGACAGCTCATTGAAGTCTACAAAGACTATCTGATGACTCACGAAGAAGGTCTGTACGACCTGCTCATCCTGCACAACGAGGACGATTTAAAAGGCATGCCTTCCATTCTTCCGATCCTGAATTATCCGGATCTGTTAGAGCATGCTTTCACACTGAAAGAACAACAGATCGTGGACGAGTCCCTGGCAGACGGACAGATTCGCCATCTCTTAAAGCTCACCTGCCAGAGTCCCTATTCCATTCCGGTTCCGGTCCAAGCAGCGATGCCGCCAGCCAGATGCCGGATCGAACAGGATCAGGTTACCTTTTTTGTCGAACTGACCGAAGGCACCCTTAAGCATTTTTATCCGGACTATAAAGATTACTATTATCTTCCGTTTGAAGACCGCGCTGTCCACAAAAGCATTGGTGCATGCGTGGACAAAGAAGCCCGCATCAAGGCGACAGCCTCCAACTGCTATACCAAAACCACCGGATTTTTCCTGCCCCAGTTTGAGGCAATCTGGGAACCCGTCATGAAGCAGGAATACAAAGATAAAATGCTTTACGCTGCACTGGGCGATGTGTATCTGGCCGATGAAGCGGCCCTGCAGAAATATATAAAAGCTATTCTTTCCTACTTAAAATAACAATTTAAGTATATGACAAGGGCCGTGCGAGTTGCCGAAAGGCAACTCACACGGCCCTATTAAAGTTAATCAAATTGTTTATTTATTGAATCTCCAGCATCTTCTGCCTGATTTTCTGTTCAATCTCCATAAAGCATTCGATCAGGATCGGGTTGAAGGTTCCGCATTCTCCATTCAGGATCATCGCGATTGCTTTCTCGTGGCTGAAGCCCTTCTTGTAGGCACGCTCACTGATGAGGGCATCGTAAACATCGGCCAGGGATACGATCTGGGCGGAAATCGGGATTTCGTCTCCGACCAATCCATCTGGATATCCTTTTCCATCATAGCGCTCATGGTGCCAGCGGCAGATCTGATACGCGATATCGATCAGCGGTTCGTCTTTATAGCGTTCCATCTTGCTCAGCATAGACGCACCGATCAGGGTATGCTTTTTCATTTCCTCGAATTCTTCTTTTGTCAGTTTTCCCGGCTTATTTAAGATTTTCTCGTCAATACCGATCTTTCCGATGTCATGGAATGAAGATGCGGTAGAGATCATCTGGCAGATTTCCGGTGTCAGGCGGTACTTGTCTGTCTTTTGCAGGATTCCTTCTAACAGCATTTCCGTGAGGACTTTGATGTGCAGAACATGAAGACCGCTTTCTCCGTTTCGGAATTCTACGATCTGGCTTAAAACCTCAACCATCATCTGGTTGTTCTTTTCTTTTTCATGGATCTGGTCGGATACCAGGGCGATCAGGCGTCTCTGTTTTGCGTAAAGCTTGATCGTATTAAATACACGCTGACAGACCACGTGGTTGTCGAACGGACGGCTAATGTAGTCCGATACGCCTAACTGAAATGCTTTGCGGATAAAGTCATCCGACTCTTCACTTGAGATCATGATGACCGGGATGTCTTCGATCCAGCGGTTCCGGTTCATGCTCGCCAGCACCTCGAAGCCGTCCATGACCGGCATGACAATATCGAGGAGGACTATGGAAATTTCCTTTCCGTACTGTCTCAAAAGTGCCAGACATTCTTCTCCGTTCTCAGCTTCGACAATGTCAAAATCGTTCTCCAGCATGGTGATGAGGATGTCACGGTTCATTTCGGAATCATCAACCACAAGAATCTTCTGCTTGTGCATATCCCCGTTCTGGTTCAAACGCCTTGCCTCCTGCTCCGTCACGACCATGTTTTTGTTGTTTTTGGCCTGATACATCAAGTGATCGGCTCTGGCTACTGCCAGTTCGATTTTCTCACTCTGGCAGAGAACGCCGCCGATGCTGATAGAAATCTGCAGCTTGGTATAGCCCGGAATATTAGCCTCATGAACACGGTGCTTGATCACCTGAAGCTTTTTATTGAAAACTTCCTCACTGATATCTGGCATAACCAGAAGAAACTCGTCACCGCCGAAGCGGACCAGACAATCGGATTTGCGGGTATGTTTCCTGATCACATCGGCCACGGTGCGCAGCGCCATATCCCCCGCATTGTGTCCATAGGTGTCATTGTATAATTTGAAATCATCCAGGTCAACAAGGGCAATTCCGGCATTCCACTCCCGCTCTTTCATTTCATCTTCGTAATAGCGCCGGTTGTAGGCATCCGTGATCGCATCCTTGTAGAGCTTATCGTTATAATGGACAAACAGGTCCACCAGCTTTTCATGGTTCAGCTGCCCAAAGGACCACTCATTGTCCAAACGGCGAATCAGTTCCATGACATACTCTTTCCTGCCAATCTCTACATACCGGGCGATCAGCTGATACAAAACATCGTCGAAAACCTCAAGTTTTCCACGTTCAGTCCTGCTGGCTGCCGCATTCGCAACCACACAGTTCTGGCACTGCTGCTCCATTTCCCGGAAATTACAGGCTTCACCCTCCTCAGATCCTTCTCTGCATGTCTCCCGGATCCGGTCTGCTTCTTCTACCGGGAACAGCCGGACCGCCTGGAATATCTTTTTAAAATTTTCCATTTCCTTCTCTGCCTGTCGGGCTGTCATCTTTTCGTCTACTGCCATATATGCCCCGCCTTTACATGCGCCGGATCTCTTAAAATTCCTTTGATCTGCGTTAACTATTATATCTATGATAACATTTCACAAAGGAAATAACAACCTGCTATTGTGTCATATTTCGACGGGTCATGATAAAATGTAGCACTTATTCCACGGATTCCAAAAGGAAATGTCTTTCATTTCTGCCACATTGCATGAAGATCAGTAACACAAAAACTACTGTTTATGTACCGCCTCGCACATCGTCTGCACATAGGCCTTGATATGCTCTGGCGCATCGGCTCCGTACTCTTTGTGTCAGGCATTCCAAAGCATGTTCCCTGCTTTTTGTTTTTCCTCCGCAACGCGATTTCGCATTTCGCGATAAATCTTTTGGAAAACAAAAAGCAGATATTCCACATCGGAATATCTGCCACCAATCTGTCTCATATCCGGGTACGGAAACCTTTCTTGCCAAGCTGTTTTAGAAGCCCAGAATCTTTGTTTCGATACCCGTATCCATTAACGCTGGAACACGGCCTCAGCTACTTGCGAAAGCGTTCGCCTGGCGTCTCACAAACCCATTCCAAAAGAAGCTTCATACAATCTGTCAACTATTAATTTTACAGATTATTCTCCAAATACAGCCTTATAGTCTGCCTGGAATTTCTCAATGCCCTGATCGGTTAACGGATGCTTGGTCATCTGAACCAGTACCTTATACGGAACAGTTGCGATATCAGCACCTGCCTTTGCGCAGTCAATGACATGGATCGGGTTACGGATGCTAGCTGCGATAATCTCGGTCTGGATATCGTGCATCATGAAGATCTCGGTGATCTCGTTGATCAGATCGATACCTGGCATGGAGATGTCATCGAGTCTGCCCAGGAACGGAGATACGTAGGTTGCACCTGCTCTTGCAGCTAACAGTGCCTGTGCTGCGGAGAAGATCAGGGTAACGTTGGTCTTAATACCCTCTGCGTGCAGAACCTTAACAGCCTTTAAGCCCTCTACGGTCATCGGGATCTTAACAACCATGTTCGGATGGATGGCTGCGATCTCACGGCCTTCTTTGATCATGCCCTCTGCGTCGGTGGTAGTTGCCTTTACCTCACCGCTGATCGGTCCGTCTACGATGGAAGCGATCTCTGCGATAACCTGGTTGAAGTCACGTCCCTCTTTTGCGATCAGGGACGGGTTTGTGGTAACACCACAGATAATGCCCATATCGTTTGCTTTGCGGATCTCGTCTACATTTGCGGTATCTACGAAAAATTTCATGATTAGAAATCCCCCTTATTATTTATAATATTCTAAGAAAATTGTACTACCCGTCTGCAAATTTTGCAAACAGAATTTTCTTTTTTCGTACAATTTTGCCATAATTTACGAATTTTTGTTCGTGACTAGGAAGGCACTGAACAGTTATGAATTTTTATTACTTCTGGCCATAATAAGCATTCGGGCCATGCTTTCTCATAAAGTGCTTGTCCTGCATGCACTGCGGTGTGCGGTTATCTGCATTCGGGTTGATGAGCTCCGTCATGAAGTTCATCTTCGCAACCTCCTCCAGTACCACAGCATTGTGGACAGCCTCAGCCGCATTTTTGCCCCAGGTGAACGGACCATGGTTCTTGCAGAGAACAGCAGGTACATACATCGGGTTTTTGCCCTTGAAGGTTTCCACGATAACGAGGCCAGTGTTCTTCTCGTAGCCTTCCTCAATCTCCTCTGCGGTTAAATTTCTTGCACACGGGATCTCGCCATAGAAATAATCTGCATGGGTGGTTCCGTAGCACGGAAGTCCTCTTCCTGCCTGTGCCCATGCCGTTGCATGCGGGGAATGGGTATGTACAATGCCGCCAATCTCCGGGAATGCTTTATAAAGCTCTACATGGGTCGGGGTATCGGAGGAAGGATTCATGGTTCCCTCTACCCGGTTTCCGTTTAAATCCATAACTACCATATCTTCCGGTTTTAACAGATCGTAATCGACACCGCTCGGTTTGATCACGAACAGGCCGCTTTCCCGGTCAATTCCACTGACATTTCCCCAGGTATAGGTGATCAGCCCGCGCTTTGGCAGCTCCATATTTGCTTCATATACCTGCTGTTTTAATGCTTCCAGCATACCTTTTTTCCTCCCATTTCTTACTGCTTTTCCAGCAGCTCTATTCTGTCCGGACCTGTCTCTGGTTTCTTCTGTCCTTTCTCTGGTTTTTCTGCTTTATCCTTTTTCTCTTTTCCTTTGCAGCTTTCCCAGCCTTATTGTAAGAGTGCCCGGATCAAAAGGCCAGAGGAGGTTGTCACCTCCAGTCCCATTCCAAACCTGCATGTCCTTCAAGCCTTCTCCGGCATTGTCTCCACGGCTGCCCGCTCAACCGGCAGACCTGCATGGTAGCGTACCATAAATTCATCAAAGCCCTTGACATCGTCTGCATCCGGCTCTACGACTGTGCCGTGCTGGCCGCCAAATACCTTATTCTCCAGATATGCATCCAGAGTCTCACCGTCTTCCTTCCATACACGGTAGGATGCAAGCAGTGCTGCGCCCCATGCGCCGCCCTCTCCGGCTGTCTCCATGACCTCGACCGGAACCCCGGCTGCTGCTGCCATGATCTTCTGGCCCACGCCCTTAGTCTTAAAGAGACCGCCATGTCCTAACAGGACGTCCAGCTTAACCTGCTCTTCGCGGAACAGAATGTCAAGACCGGTCTTTAATGCGCCTAGGGAAGTATACAGATGGGTCCTCATAAAGTTTGCCAGATTGAATTTATCGTCCGGGCGACGTACAAATAACGGGCGTCCCTCTTCGAAACCGGTGATGTGCTCACCAGAGAAGTAGTTGTATGCCAGAAGTCCTCCGCAGTCCTTATCGCCCTCTAAGGCCTTGTTATAAAGAACACCAAACAGGCGGTTCATATCGACCTCCATGCCCATGCTCTCCATAAACTCTTTAAACAGGTTTACCCATGCATTTAAGTCAGAAGTGCAGTTGTTGCAGTGTACCATGCCTACCAGGTCTCCGGCCGGTGTGGTAACCAGATCGATCTCCGGGTGTACCTTCTTTAATTCTTTCTCCAGAACGACCATTGCAAATACGCTGGTGCCTGCGGATACATTACCGGTACGCACCTTAACACTGTTCGTTGCAGTCATGCCAGTACCTGCATCACCCTCCGGCGGGCACATCGGGATGCCTGCCTCCAGGTTTCCGCTTACATCCAGAAGCTTTGCACCTTCGGCTGTCAGGGAACCTGCATCCTCACCGGCAACCAGAGCCTTCGGCAGGATGTCGCGAAGCTTCCACGGATAGCCCTTCTCTGCTACCAGTGCATCGAACTTTTCTACCATCTTCTGGTCAAAATCGTGGTTGTGGATGTCAACCGGGAACATACCTGCTACATCGCCGATGCCCAGGACCTTCTGCCCGGTCAGCTTCCAGTGTACATAGCCTTCCAGGGTAATCATATAATCGATATCCGAAACATGCGGCTCTCCGTTTAAGATCGCCTGATACAGATGTGCAATGCTCCAGCGCTGCGGGATCGGATAAGAAAACAGCTCTGTCAGCTTCTCGGAAGCCTCTCCGGTGATGGTATTTCTCCAGGTACGGAACGGAACTAAAAGCTCTCCGTTCTTATCGAATACCATATAACCATGCATCATGGCACTGATGCCGATGCCGCCTACTGTATGCAGTGTTTCGCCATACTGGCTCTTTACATCCTCTGCCAGCTTTGTGTATGCATCCTGGATGCCACTCCAGATATCCTCTAAGGTATAAGTCCAGATACCATCGGTTAAGCGGTTCTCCCAATCATGGGCACCGGATGCGATGGGCGTGTGGTCCTCTCCCACTAAAACAGCCTTGATACGGGTGGAACCGAACTCAATACCGAGAGCGGTTTTCTTTTCCCGGATCCACTGTGCGATTGTCTCTTTGTTTGCACTCATGCGTATACCCTCCTTGCATTTCAATGGTTTTATTTTACTACTTTTTCACAAAAAAGTCTTGTGTTTTTCGTCTGTTTTTCCCATTTTTTCCACAATGTTGTACTTTCTCTTGCCTAATTTCAAAATCCTGTCATGTATCTTTGTATAAATATTGTCGAAATTTAGCAATTTTTGCTCATTGAAAAGACAACTTTCTCTGATCAGATAACCCGGCGCACGCAAAGGATCGTCCGGTATGTCGCATAGCTCGTAATGATCCCGTTTTTCGTATTGCTGGCATGAACAATTTTTCTTTTTGCTTCTTCAATCTGACTTTCTGTGCCAGCCAGAGTGTTCTTTATCACCGGTGCGGGCTGACAGATTGCTGATGCAAATTGCTGTGGCGGGCGTGGCACAGATTGGTAATCCCACATGTCAAATGTCTGTGACAGCCGTGGCACTGTATGGCACGATTCTCCTGCGTATGCCTGCGACGGCAGCACCGGCTGCTCCAGCTGCACCGTTCTTCTGCTCCTGCGCCTTCTGCAGTCCAGCCTGCGATTGTTCACTTGTCGGACCAAGAAGCAGTATCAGCACCTGACGCAAATAGTCGGTAAGTTTCTGATTCGTTTCGTTTAAGGCGATCCGGATCCGTCTTACCAGGCTCTGGAGCAGTGTGATCTCCAATTCGTTCTGTACAGGGTATTTCTTTTCATAGACATCCAGCACTTCTTCAAATTTCCTGTATTCCTCCGATTTTTCCAGATGTCCACTTCTCTGCAGACCAACTGCCTGGTACGCTTCAAAGGAATCTGCCCCTGTCATTTTACGATATCGCCCAACGTTTCCAAAAGCTGGTAATCGTCCCGGAGCTCAAATATAAAACCCCAGTCCTCCAAAAATGCACAAAGCTGATTGTATTTTTCTGAAATTTGAAAATACATCTGCTGTATCTGCCGTGACCGTAACGATTTCCCTTTCTTCCCTGTACTCTGGTTTTTCCATCGTTTTCTCCATTCTACTGATTATTTCGTTATCTGCAATGCAGTGATGTTTCTTCTATGTATAATGACACATCAGGTCCCAATCTGTCCCAAAGTTTTTGTTAAAAAATGACAATTTTTCTCAGATTGTTACTACCCAAAAAAGGATGGATTCGCCATCACAGCAATTCCATCCTTCTTATTCTCCTGTGTACAAACTTTTTATCCTGTTTCGTTGCACTGCAACGATTTTATTTGATAAACAGGCTGTTTACATCCAGTGCCTCATCGATCATGCCGGACTCCAGCATGAAATCTGCAGTCTTCTGGAATCCATCGATGTCGTCCTCGCTGATATTCAGGGAGAAATCGTAGTAGTCATACATCTCTCTGACTGCTTCCTCATCCAGATCAAGCTCCTTTGCCACAATGCTCATAGTCTCGTCCGGGTTTTCCTTCATGAAATCCGCAATCTCCTGCTGGGATTTTTCAAGCTGCGCGATCACCTCCGGATGCTCATCATAGAACTTCTGGGTGGTAGCCACTGCAATGATCGCCTTGATGAGTCCCTCTCCATCGGTTACCTTGTGGTAGCCCTGCTTGTCAGCATTGTAGGCAACCGCACCAGCTAACAGCGCTACGTCTACACTGCCGCCATCCAGGCCTGCCTTCGCATCCGGGATGCTCATGCTCACATAGTTTACATCATCCATGGTCATGCCAGCCTGTGCCAGGTAAGATACTAAAAGCTCATGCAGGTTTGTACCAGCCGGACCTGCAATGGTCTTGCCCTTTAAGCTCTCCGGAGTAGTCAGACTCTCGTCCTTGGAATACATGCAGAATGCCTTCGGGGAGCGGCTGTACATATTCAATACTTTAATATCCGCGCCATTTGCTGCAGACAGGATCACAGAGGTTGCGCCAACTGCATATAAAACCTGCACATCGCCAGATGCCAGCGCCTGTGTCTGGTCTGCGCCGGAGGTGATCTCCGCGTACTCGGTGGAAATGCCCATCTCACCGAAATCCTTCTCAAAGATTCCCTGGTTCTTCTCAATGATCGTCGGCACATTCAGCGGAGACGTTACATAAGTAAATACCAGCTTGTCCAGATCAGATCCTGCCGCTTCGCTTTTCTCTGCCTCGCTCTCTGCGGCATCTGTTTCTGCGCCTGTTTCCTGCGCAGTACTTTCTGCAGCACTTTCTGCTGCCGTTGTCTCAGCCTCTTTCTTAGAACTTCCGCAGCCAGTCAGGGACGATACTGTCATGCATGCAGCAAGTCCCAGTGCGATCCATTTTCTCATAATGTTGTTTTCTCCTCAGTCACATAAAATTTAGATTGTTTATAATATCCCGTTTCAGGGAAATAAAACCGTCATTCAGAAGATTTCTCTCCTCTGCCGGTGTCTCCACCGGATACACCTTTTTCACCAGGCCTTTTTCGATCACTACGATCCGGTCTCCCAGGATCAAAGCCTCATCAATGCTGTGTGTCACAAACAGGATGCTTCCCTGTTTTTCTTTCTGCACCCGCAAAAGCTCCTTCTGCATCTGTGCCCTCGTAAAATGATCCAGAGCCGCAAAAGGCTCGTCCATCATAATAAAATCTGGTTCATATGCTAACGCCCTTGCGATCGCCGCCCGCTGCTTCATGCCTCCGGAAAGCTGGGATGGAAAGGCTTTCTCAAACCCAGAAAGGCCAACTGTATGGATCAGCTTCCGGATCATTTCCGGATCCTGCCTGTTTTTCTTTACGCCAAACACCACATTGTCCCAGACATTCAGCCACGGCATCAGCCGCGGTTCCTGGAAGACAAACGCAGTCTTATGGTTTCCATCCCACAAAATCTCACCGCCATCCGCTTCTTCCAGCCCGCCGGTCAGGCGCAAAAGCGTCGTTTTTCCACAACCGCTCTGTCCCAGGATCACCGTGATCGTTCCAGCTGGAATATCCAGATCGATGCCATTTAACACCGGGACGGTCCGGTCCTCGACCTGGTAGGATTTCTGTATGTTTTTTAATCGAATTCCTGTCATTGCTGCCATGTTCTCCATTTTAACTATTTTTCACTATCCGTCCCTCTCACGGTTGCCAGGCACCAGCTCGTGACGAATCCAAATAACCAGTCTGTCAGGTATCCGACCAGTCCGATCACCAGAATACCAACAATGACCTTATCAGTCCGTGACATCTGCTGGGCAAAGAGGATCATATGCCCCAGTCCCGTGGATGCCGCCACCATCTCCGCTCCAATGATCGCACGCCAGCTGTAGCCCAGGCCAATACGCATCCCCACCAGAATGTCTGCCATCGCATACGGCAGTACGATCCGGAAAAACTTCTGACGTTTCGAATATCCAAACATCGTCCCGACCTCCAGAAGCTTTTTGTCACAGCCGGTAAAGCCTTTCACGATATTTAAATACATCGGAAAAAACGAAGCCAGAACAATGATCACTGTCTTGGTCGTCTCCCCAATCCCACACCACAGGATCAGAAGCGGGATCATGCTCAACGGCGGTACATTGCGGAAAAACTGCACTGCATGCTCATAAAAACCGGAAGTTGCCGGAAACAAAGCACGGAGCATGCCAAGCACAAATGCCAGAACAAAGGCGATAGTAAATCCTTTGATCACGCGCAGAAAGCTGATGCCAATGTCCCGCGCAAGTTCTCCGCTCTGCAGCATCTTCAAAAAACTTTGAAATACTTTTTGGGGTGACGGAAGCACATAAGCACTTAAAAGCTCCATACGGCACACCAGATACCAGGCCGCAAAAACAACAAGAACACCAGCAACAGGCTGAAGAAAGGATAACGGAATGCCGCTCCTGTCTCCCTGTTTTTGCCGGAAAGCACGGTCGGTGCGAATGTATGCTTTCTTTTTTTCCTTCATCGTACTCCATCCCCCATATGACAACCCTGGCTGCAGTAAAGCAATTCCAGAAGCAGCGGATCGCGCTTCATTTTGCCATATCCTGAATCTGAAACCTTTTTCCGTCTTTCAGATTCTCTTTCTGCTTTCTGTCCTGCAGCTTCTCCTTCTGATAAACCACCTGCCACCGCCTCACCGCTCTGCTCCAGATAAGTCTCAATCTCTTCTCTTCCGCTTAAGCTTACCACCGGGACCTTAAGATCTGCAAAAAATCCTGGTGGAATCGGGCTGGCCTCCGGTGCATCTTCCGGTGTCTCGCCAAGCTCAGCAAGGAAATCCTTCCAGCTCACAAAACGGGTCCGCGGCAATTCTAACGCATTCCCCTGCTCTGCCAGAATGCGGCAGGGTGTCGTGATAATCTTGTCTCCATCTGCCAGATCGCTTCTGGCACTGAGTTCCCTGGCACAATGGATCAGGATTGGCTCAATGTCCGCCACCTGAATGGGAACCCCCTTTTCTTCCTTATACCGCTCAATCATATTCACAGCCTCCGGACACCTGGCATCCGCCACCATTCCGTTTGCATGCTTCATCAGATTCTCATATTGTTTTTTCACGCTGCTACACCAGTCTTTGCAGCAGCGCACCTGCGTAAGATGATGCTCTGTTAAAATCCGCTCTAAATTCTGCTCCGATATCATACGCTCCGATACCGGATTGATCCATAAATATGTCAAATAATCTTCCTCTTGTTGTCTCTCTGTGTTAGTTCTCCGTTTTTCTCTATTCTCAATTTTCCGAGACATTTCTGGATTGCCGGAGTTCTCCTATAATTAGCTCTTGCTAACCGTGCTGATAAGCATACCAAAGTTAAAGTTAATTGTCAATTTGTATTTTTCTCACTTAGCGAACTCCTAATGAATATAGAAAAAAGCCAGACAAACCTGTCTGACTTCAACCTTATGACCTCGCCGGGAATCGAACCCGGGTTTACGCCGTGAGAGGGCGTCGTCTTAACCGCTTGACCACGAGGCCGTATTTAAATTTTAGAGGCATGTACCCTCAAAACCACATATTGAATTTCATCCGTTTTCTTCGTTTTCGCGGTTATTCATAGGTCTTCGACCTATTTCATAACATTAGCTTCGCCAATGTTTCGTCCAATCCACTCAAGTCCTTATGGAAGTAAACTTCCAACGGCCTTTCCTGTCTTGTCCGAACCGCTCCCTAAACCATATTGGTTAAGCCCTCGACCTATTAGTGACAGTCAGCTGCACGTG
>ULSV01017705.1_pt1 | contig 37617 bp, 29 predicted proteins | sample 1956991 | NCBI WGS metagenome assembly ULSV01 (sample SAMEA4835717, study PRJEB28245) | human gut metagenome | biome: gut microbiome; material: fecal sample | place: Denmark | collected 2008 | reverse complement strand
CGTGGAAGTTGCCGAAGGCAACTTCCACGGTCCATTATTTTATGATCAATTGTTATATTTGCTTGACATTCACACAATATGTGGTAATATAAACATATGAATAGTTGTTCATGCGAATGCAGAAACGGAGGAATGCTATGACTGAGGCGGAAAAAATCCAGATCGAGCAGGAAGTGGAAGAGGGCTCCTGCGAATTCATGCATGTTCATGAGGAAATCGTGAAAAAAGTGGAAGGCGTCATGCCGGACGAGCAGCAGCTTTTAGACCTGTCAGAGTTTTTTAAGGTGTTTGGGGATTCTACCAGGATCAAAATCCTGTACGTCCTCAGCCAGTCGGAAATGTGTGTCTGTGACATTGCAACACTGCTGCAGATGGGGCAGTCGGCGATTTCCCACCAGCTCAGGGTATTAAAGCAGATGCGTCTGGTATCATTCCGGCGCGACGGAAAAACCGTATTTTATAAGCTGGCCGATGCCCATATCCAGGCAATCCTGGCTCAGGGCATGGAGCATATCAGCGAGTAGGACGCAGTGGAAAATGAAAATAATAAAAATACAAAAAGAAAATGATAGAAAAGGAGATCATATCATGAAGAAGATCATCAAATTAGAGGGTTTATGCTGTGCAAACTGTGCTGCAAAGATTGAGGAGGGCGTGAAAAAATTAGATGGCGTGAACAGCGCCAGCTTAAGCTTTATGACCCAGCGTCTCATTATGGAAGTAGAGGACGGCAGAGAAGACGAGCTGGTTGAGGCAGCAAGAGCCGTGGCTGCAAAGATTGAACCGGAGGCTGAATTTAAAGTGCTTCGTTAGTCTGGCTATTCTAATCTCGCACGGAAAGGAAAATCTATGACAAAAAAACAGAAAAAAATGGTGATCCGCCTTGCGGTCAGTGCCGTTTTCTTTGTGATTGCCATGAGTCTGGAAAAAAAGGTTTCCTGGGCCTGGATCCCATTTGTATTATCGTATCTTGCAGCAGGCTATGATATTCCGCTGCGTGCCTGCCGGAACTTAAAAAACGGGCAAGTGTTCGATGAAAATTTTCTGATGACCATTGCTACGTTTGGCGCTTTTGCAATCGGCTCCCTGGAAGAGGCGGTTGCGGTCATGCTGTTTTATCAGGTTGGTGAGCTTTTCAACGACTATGCGGTGAATAAATCCAGAAAGTCTATTACCGACCTGATGGATATCAACCCGGAATATGCCAATCTGTTAAGAGATGGCGCAGAAGAGCAGGTCGATCCTTACGAGGTGGAGATTGGTGATACCATCATCATCCGGCCGGGAGAGAAGGTCCCGTTAGACGGTATTGTGCTGGAGGGAAGCTCCACACTGGATACCAAGGCTCTGACCGGGGAATCGATGCCGGAAGAGGTAAATGCCGGACAGAATATCGTGAGCGGTTCGATCAACTTAACCGGTGTCTTAAAGGTACAGACCACAAAGCTCTTTGATGATTCAACCGTAGCAAAGATCCTGGAGCTGGTGGAAAACGCAAGCTCCAGAAAGGCAAAGGCAGAGGCCTTTATCACCCGCTTTGCCCGTGTATACACACCGGCAGTTGTGATCTTAGCTGCACTTCTGGCGGTGCTTCCTCCGCTTGCTTTGGGTGGGGCATGGAGTACCTGGGTTTACCGTGCGTGCAGCTTTCTGGTTGTTTCCTGCCCGTGCGCACTGGTTATTTCTGTTCCGCTGAGCTTTTTTGGCGGTCTTGGGGCAGCATCCAGACAGGGCATTCTTATGAAAGGAAGCAACTATCTGGAAGCCATGGGCAGTCTGGATACGGCAGTGTTTGATAAAACAGGTACCCTGACAACCGGTAAATTTGAAGTGACTGATGTTGCACCGGTGCATGGCAGCAGGGAAGAACTTCTGGAGCTGGCTGCACTTGGAGAGTACAATTCCAACCACCCGATCGCGCTGTCGGTTAAGAAGGCTTATGGAAAAGAGGCAGATACCAGCCGGATCGATGAAGTGGAAGAAATCTCCGGCCATGGTATCCATGCGCAGATCCTGAAAGATGGGGTCTGGAAGAATCTGTACATTGGAAACCAGAAGCTGATGGACAGCCAGAAGGTGAAGGTGGATACTCCTGCAGCGGTCCTTGGGACCACCCTGTATCTTGCAGAGGGGGACACCTATTTAGGCTGTATCGTGATCTCTGACAGTGTCCGCCCGGATGTTCCGGCTATGCTGGCAGGGTTAAAGAAGCAGGGCGTAAATAAGCTGGTCATGCTGACCGGAGACAAAGAAGAGGTTGGCAAAAAGGTGGCAGAATCCATTGGGATTACCCATGTATTTGGAAACCTTCTCCCGGGCGATAAGGTCGCAAAGGTGGAGCAGCTTCTGAAAGAAAAGCCGGAAGGAAAGACGCTGGCCTTTGTCGGGGACGGCATCAACGATGCGCCGGTTTTAGCCCGTGCAGATGTCGGCATTGCTATGGGCGGAATCGGATCCGATGCGGCAGTGGAGGCAGCCGATGTAGTCATCATGGATGATGAGCCGTCCAAGATCGTAGATGCGATCTGCATTGCCCGAAAAACCGTAGGGATCGTGAAACAGAATATCATCTTTGCAATCGCGGTAAAAATCCTGGTGCTGGTCCTGGTTGCACTTGGTTATGTAGGCATGTGGGCAGCAGTATTTGGCGATGTTGGTGTTTCGGTGCTTGCGATACTGAATGCGATCCGGGCTTTGAGCTACAAAAAATAATGCAAGTTCTGGCACACCTTAGACCGTAGGGCATTACAGGAATGTGCAATGGCTGCAATAATAAAAAGTTATGCCAGATAAGAATATTTGACATAGGAAACAGAAATAGTCTCATGTTGACAAAAAAGAGGGAAGCTGTTATCATCAGTAACATGAAAATCCCTTTGTTGTTGGTGCAATGGGACGTAACGGAACGAGGGCGTTTCAGAAAAGCCGTGAATGCGGCTTTCTTGGTGCCCTCGTTTCTTTGATTTCATATGATCATGTCGGAGTCAAAAGGTCAAAAATCCTCATGCGAGCAAGCTTGCACCGGATTTCCGGCCTTTTGTTCCTGGTATCATCATATCATGGAAGGGAGATTGGCATGAGCAGATATACAAAAAAAGATATTATCCGCATGGCGGAGGAGGAAGATGTGGAGTTCATCCGCCTTCAGTTTACAGATATTTTTGGAATGCTGAAAAATGTAGCGATCACGGTAAGCCAGCTGGAAAAGGCATTAAACAACCGCTGCATGTTTGATGGTTCTGCCATAGAAGGATTTGTCCGGATCGAGGAATCCGATATGTACCTGTACCCGGATCTGGATACCTTTGCGATTTTTCCGTGGAGACCGCAGCAGGGTAAGGTTGCCCGCCTGATGTGCGATGTATACCGCCCGAATGGCGAGCCGTTTGAGGGGGACCCGCGTTATGTGTTAAAGAAGGTATTAAAAGAGGCCGCTGATATGGGCTATGAGTTCCACGTGGGGCCGGAGTGTGAGTTCTTCTTATTCCATACCGATGAGGAAGGAAGACCGACCACCAATACCCACGAAAATGCCAGCTACTTTGATGTAGGTCCGATCGATCTGGCTGAAAATGTGCGCCGGGACATTGTCCTGAATCTGGAGGATATGGATATTGAGGTGGAGGCTTCTCACCATGAGATCTCTCCGGCCCAGCATGAGATCGATCTGGAATATACCGAAGGCCTGATGGCGGCTGACAATATCATGACCTTTAAAATGGCAGTCAAGACCATTGCAAAGCGTCATGGACTCCATGCAACCTTTATGCCGAAGCCAAAGGCTGGCGTAAATGGTTCCGGCATGCACATCAATATGTCTTTGGGCGATGTACACGGCAACAACATGTTTGTGGATGAGAGTGACAGCCTTGGCCTGAGCAAGGTGGCATACCAGTTTATGGCTGGAATTCTGGCTCACATTAAGGAAATCACGCTTCTGACGAATCCGCTTGTTAATTCTTATAAGCGTCTGGTCCCGGGCTATGATGCACCGGTCTGCATTGCCTGGTCTTCCCTGGCAAACCGCAGTGCCCTGATCCGCATCCCGAGCTCCAAGGGTGACAGCACCCGCATTGAGCTGCGCTGTCCGGATTCTGCCGTGAACCCGTATCTGGCACTTGCAGCCTGCCTTGCAGCTGGCCTGGATGGCATCAAAAAAGAGATGACCCCGCCGCCGAGTGTGGACCGAAACGTGTTTGCCCTGACAGACGAGGAAATCCGCAGCCTTGGTATCGAGCAGCTGCCGCAGACGCTCGGAGAAGCCATCGATGCCTTTGCCGGCAGTGATTTTGCAAAAGAGCTGCTTGAAAACCACATTTATACCAAATATCTTGAAGCAAAGAATTCAGAGTGGAAGAAATTTCGTGCAGAGGTAACGGACTGGGAGGTTCAGGAATATTTGTATAAGTTCTGATCCGGCCATGTCTGGTTATGGAAACAGCTTTCAGAATCACCGGATAACAAAACCTGGAGGTGAGTAGTTTGGCGAATATCATTGTGGCATTTTCCAAGCCGGAAGACGCAAAAAGCATAAAAAACATACTGCTGAGAAACGGCTTTCCAGTGATCGCTGTATGCACCTCCGGAGCGCAGGTACTGTCTCAGCTGGATGATCTAAACAGCGGGATCATTGTGTGCGGTTACCGTCTGACGGATATGCTGTATTCGGAGCTTCATGACTGCATGAGCCCGGAATTCAGTATGCTGATGATCTCATCCCCAAGCAAATGGTCGGCCGGTACCCCGGAGCAAGTGGTCTGCCTGCCGATGCCCTTAAAGGTGCATGATCTGGTCGGAACACTGGAGATGATCGTCCAGGCGCAGGCGAGACGCAGAAAGAAGCTGCGCCAGCAGCCGAAGCAGAGAGATGAGAAGGAACGGGCCATCATCAACCAGGCGAAGGCCCTTCTTATGGAGCGCAACAACATGACAGAGGAAGAGGCACACCGCTACATACAAAAGTGCAGCATGGACAGCGGGACCAATATGCTGGAGACGGCCCAGATGGTCATCAGTCTGATGTAAGGAGAAGGTGGCAGATCCTGCAAACGTTTTGCAGATGCTGGCTGTGCCAGACAGATGATTTACAGAAATAAAAAAATACAGTTGGAGGAGTTTATGAAATTTACAAAAATGCAGGGAATCGGAAACGATTACGTCTATGTGAACTGTTTTGAGGAGACCGTGGAGGATCCGGCGCGCGTGGCAAAGCTGGTGAGTGAACGTCATTTTGGCATTGGTTCCGATGGCCTGATCCTCATCTGCCCGTCTGAGGTGGCTGACTGCCGCATGCGGATGTTCAATGAAGATGGAAGCGAGGGCAGCATGTGCGGAAACGGCATCCGCTGCGTCGGAAAATATGCGTATGATCATGGAATTGTAGACAAGCCGCAGATCTCCGTGGAAACCCTTGGCGGCATCAAATATCTGGATATGCAGGTGGAAAACGGAAAAGTCAAAACCGTAAAAGTAGATATGGGGATTCCCAAACTGACCAGTGAGCTGCCGGAGAAAATCCAGATCGAAGGAAGAATCCTGGAATTTACCGGAATCGATGTGGGAAATCCGCATGCCGTTTATTATGTCGACGATGTGGACTGCCTGGATTTAGAGAAGATCGGACCGGCTTATGAGATGCATGAGCGCTTCCCGGACCGGGTGAACAGTGAGTTTATCCGTGTGATCGACCGGACCCATCTGCAGATGCGTGTCTGGGAGCGGGGTAGCGGGGAAACCTGGGCCTGCGGAACCGGAGCGACGGCCAGTGCCGTTGCGAGCATGATGCTGGGACTGGTAGAGGATACCGTGGAGGTCCAGCTGATCGGCGGAAACTTAGAGATCACCTGGGACCGCGAGAGCGGACATGTGTTTATGACCGGACCGGCGGTGGAGGTATTCTCCGGCGAGATTGATCTGGGGCAGTATGAAAAGTAAACAAAGACCTGCCAAAGCACCGGCAAAATCCCGTTGCCGTGCACATGCGCACGGAAGCATGACGAAATCCACCCTTGACACAGATTTCCAATTATGCTAAATTAAAAGGCATGGAAATGTTACCGTTCGTTTCTATGAATAGTAACGGAAAATGCAATGAAGGGAAAAAGTATGCGTGACGGACTTTTCAGAGAGCTGCCGGAAGGTGCAAGACAGTAAGAATGTGCGCAGAAACTGGTCTCGGAGCAGCCCGCCGAACCCTTTTCGTTTCGTAATGGTTTCGTATTCATACCGTTGCGTTTCTAGTGGAAAGTAGGCCGGGACGGACATCCGCCGTTATCGGATCAAAAGCGCATGCGAAAGCATGAAGCAGAGTGGTACCGCGTAAGGATCAAAAGCGAAAGAATATCCTGCGTCTCTGACACTAAGTCCAGAGGCGCATTTTTTATTGCTTTCATTCCTTAAAAAGCAATCAGGAGGAAGAATCATGGCAAGTTACAACCATAGCGCTATTGAGAAAAAGTGGCGTGAAAACTGGGAGAAAAACCCGATCAATGTCAATGACGGCAAAAAGCCGAAATATTACTGCCTGGATATGTTCCCGTATCCGTCCGGCAGCGGACTTCATGTAGGTCACTGGAGAGGCTACGTTATCTCCGACGTATGGAGCCGTTACCAGATGTTAAAGGGCCATTATGTCATCCATCCGATGGGCTGGGACGCATTTGGTCTTCCGGCAGAGAACTATGCGATCAAGATGGGCGTTCATCCGGCAAAATCTACCGCTGAGAACATCAAGAACATCAAACGCCAGATCAACGAGATCGCAGCAATTTACGACTGGGATATGGAAGTAAATACTACCGATCCGGAGTTCTACAAATGGACCCAGTGGATCTTTGTACAGATGTTCAAGAAAGGCCTTGCTTACGAGAAAGAGTTCCCGATCAACTGGTGCCCATCCTGTAAGACCGGTCTGGCAAACGAGGAAGTAGTAAACGGTTGCTGCGAGCGCTGTGGTTCCCCGGTTACCAAGAAGAACCTGCGTCAGTGGATGTTAAAGATTACCGCTTATGCGGACCGTCTCTTAAACGATCTGGACAAGCTTGACTGGCCGGAGAAGGTGAAAAAGATGCAGAGCGAGTGGATCGGCAAATCCTACGGTGCTGAGGTTGATTTCCAGGTTGAGGGAAGAGATGAGAAGATCACCGTTTACACCACCCGCCCGGATACCCTGCACGGAGCTACCTTCATGGTACTGGCTCCGGAGCATGCTATGGCAAAGAGCCTGGCTACCGACGAGACCAGAGAGACTGTTGAGAAATACATCTTCGATTCTTCCATGCGTTCCAACGTAGACCGTATGCAGGACAAAGAGAAGACCGGCGTATTCACCGGAAGCTATGCGATCAACCCGTTAAACGGTGCAAAGGTTCCGATCTGGCTGTCCGACTATGTACTGGCAGATTACGGTACCGGCGCGATCATGTGCGTACCAGCTCACGATGACCGTGACTTCGAGTTCGCTAAGAAGTTTAACATCCCGATCATCCAGGTTATCGCAAAAGACGGCAAAGAGATTGAGAACATGACCGAGGCTTATACCGAGGCATCCGGCACCATGATCAACTCCGGCGACTGGAACGGTATGGAGTCTTCCGTACTGAAGAAAGAAGCTCCGGAAATGATCGAGAAGATGGGCTTTGGTAAGAAGACTGTCAACTACAAGCTGCGTGACTGGGTATTCTCCAGACAGCGTTACTGGGGTGAGCCGATCCCGATCGTTCACTGCCCGAAGTGCGGCAACGTAGTGGTTCCGGAAGAGGAGCTTCCGTTACGTCTTCCGGAGGTTGAGAGTTATCAGCCGACCGGTACCGGTGAGTCACCGCTTGCTGCCATCGATGAGTGGGTAAACTGCAAGTGCCCGCAGTGCGGAGGACCGGCAAAGAGAGAGACCAATACCATGCCGCAGTGGGCTGGTTCTTCCTGGTACTTCCTGCGTTATGTGGACAACCACAACGACAAAGAGCTGGTTTCCAAAGAGAAGGCTGATAAGTATCTGCCGGTTGATATGTACATCGGCGGCGTAGAGCATGCAGTGCTGCATCTTCTCTACTCCCGTTTCTACACCAAGTTCCTGCACGACATCGGAGTCGTAGATTTCGATGAGCCGTTCAAGAAGCTGTTCAACCAGGGTATGATCAATGGTAAGAATGGTATCAAGATGAGTAAGTCCAAAGGAAACGTGGTTTCCCCGGATGACCTCGTAAGAGATTACGGCTGTGACGCACTGAGAATGTATGAGCTGTTCGTAGGACCGCCGGAACTGGATGCAGAGTGGGATGACCGCGGTATCGAGGGTGTTTCCCGTTTCTTAAGCCGTTTCTGGAACCTGGTTCAGGACAGCAAGGATAAAGATGTAGCTGAGACCAAAGAGATGGTTCGTCTGCGTCATAAACTGGTATTCGATATCGAGCAGCGTTTCAACCAGTTCAGCTTAAATACTGTGGTATCCGGTTTCATGGAGTACAACAACAAGCTGATCGAGCTGGCGAAGAAGACCGGCGGTATCGATAAAGAGACCTTAAAGACTTTCACTGTTTTACTTGCTCCGTTTGCACCGCATATCGGCGAGGAAATCTGGCAGGAGCTCGGCGGCACCGACAGCGTATTCCACGCTCAGTGGCCGGAGTGCGACGAGGAAGCCATGAAGGATGATGAGATTTCCATCGGTGTTCAGGTCAACGGTAAGGCAAGAGGCGTTGTGACCATTCCGGCAGACGCTTCCAAAGAGGTTGCCCTTGCAGCAGCAAAAGAGGCTGTTGCAGACAAGATCACCGGAACCATCGTAAAAGAAATCTACGTACCGGGCAAGATCATCAACATCGTTTGCAAATAAGAATTTCGAAAATGGCTGTCAGGAGGACCTGGCAGCCATTTTTTTTGCGAGGATATGCAGCATTTCAATCTTCTTTTTTTCATCGGGAGGCATATTTGCCGTGATGATGGAAACCAGAAGCTCCGTTTCTGCATCAGTGAAAGAAATGCGGTTCTTTTTTGCATCCGCCTGAAGGGAGAGCAGGGCTGGGAGAAGCTGTTCTTTTGACTGGGAAGAGAGCTGTTTTGCAAGGGTTTCTATGTACTGCAGCTTGACCGGGTCCATATTTGCAAGTCTTGGATCATTTTTCCATTCACCTGTGTTCATAATACCTCCTTGATGATCTGAAAATTTTCCAGCATCTCGATCATTTCCCGTTCCTTCGGACTGGCATACGGTTTGATGATCTGCAAAAGCTGCATGGGAGTTGTGGGCTTTGGGGCAGAAGGAGAGAGCCCCATGGCAGAGACCTCTTCTTCCTCGAAGATGGACTGTGCCCGTTTTACCTCCTGAACCTTTACAAAGAGAGAGAAGACCCGCTGCTGTGCAACTGGAAGATAGGGAATGGCAGCCTTTAACATCTGCAGCCTGGGGTCCGCTGTTAAATAATCAAAGTCCGTCATTTTGAACTGGTTTTCATTCTTTTCATTCATAAAAGAACCCTTGTGTTGCTGTATGCACAATGCGTGAACGAACAGCAACGTCCTTGTCTTTTTGAAACAGTATATGCAGTGGAATCCCATATCATGCGGAAGCATACGTGCATATCATAGAGTAGAAGAGAAACTGACCTGAACTGGATGAAGCATGATTGTTTATGTTTTGCGCAGGCAATCAGAAAGAATCCGGTCCAGGAGCCGGAGTGATGGAATGAAAACGAGACTGATCATAGATGGAAATGCAGTATATGAGATTGATGAAGAGTGTGAAGCCTGTCTGCGTGGACGGAAACTATTTCTGGAAGAAGAGAAGCAGAAAGAAAAAGTGAAGGAAAAAGAACAAAATAAAGAAGAACAAAAATAAAGAAGAGGATAAGGACCGTTAAAAAAGCTTCCCCACCAGTCCGGGAGGGGAAGCTTTGAGAGCGCTGTGTTCACATGCGTGTCGTGTCAGGCAGTGCATGCTGGCATTGCGCCCGCATACGTCTCAGAGCGCGTTTATTGTCATAGTTCCTGCATATGCGAAAGATACTAGCAGAATCCTCCACATCCGCCATTGCCGCCGCCACAGCAGCATAACAGCAGGATGATCCAGATCCAGTTACAGCCGTTATTATGTTCGCATCCGCATCCGGAACCAAATCCGCTGCCGCCACAGCAGCATAAGATCAGGATCAGCCAGATAATGTTACAGCCATTTCCTCCTGAATTACAGTCACATCCACATCCACAGTTTGTTGCAGCCAGATCGCTCATATGAAAAGCCTCCGAAAAGATATTTACAATCCATCATATGAGATGTGGCCTGTCACTGTTTCCGGTTTTGCGAAAACAATTTAGCTTTTTGGATTCTGCAAAAAAACGGCACCGCCATAGGAATGCGGTGCCGTTTGTAAAAATTATTCGCCCTGATACATATATTTGATCAGACGGTCAATATCTTCTTTGTCCTGGGCAACAATGTCGAGCTCTTTGATATAGCCGTTGGAGAATATGGTTGCCATGGAAAGATACTGGGACAGCTTGGATTTTAAGTTGATGCGGTCACCTTCCGGAGATACCAGCTCAACCGGTCCTTTGCACTGATCGATGATTTTGAAGAAGCTTTCTACGTCGTTGATATTCTGAATTTTCATTTAGGATCCCTCCTATGTGCTTTTACTTACTTGGTTATCTTTTTGACAAGCAAAAGTATAGCAAAACTTTAACAATCCTGCAATTGCCAGAATTTCCAAAAATGTACGGAAATAAATACAGATTCAATGCAGAAATACAAGAAATGACGTGCTGGGAAGGGAAAATTACCGTCAAAAAATATAATAAAAAATTCCTTGTTTTTTCTAAAAATTAGTGGTTCTTTTTTTGAACGGATATGTTATACTGTCTTAGTGCGTTATGAGCGTAAAGATTATTATAGAAGAAACACAGGTGAAATCATGAATCAGTACGAGAATGGCAGAAATTCCGGAACAGGGCGCTCCAGGGCCAGAAGCAGTTCCTATTCCGGCAGCGGAAGAAGCACTTCTGCTGGAAGACAGACAAGAACATCGGCTACAGGTGGAAGAAGCAGTGCAGGGACATCGTCCAGAAGTACCGCTCCGCGAAGCACAGCTGCAAGGGGAACTACGGCTGGCACTGCAAGACGCAGCACGGGAAGCAGAACATCTGCATCTTCCAGAACAGACCGTTATTATAATGAAACAAGAAGACCTTCCTCCGGGCGGCGGGGCGGCAGACGCGGCGGCAAGGGACCGGATTTTGTGAAGCTTGCCATTGCCGGTGTCGTTTTGATCCTGGCTATTTTCTGCGTTACGCTTTTAATAAAGAAGGTAACCGGTTCAAAACCAGGCCAGACAGAGGCTGAAACGGAAATCACGGTTCCGGAGACAGAGCTGGAAAAAGAAGTAACGGTGGACGGCATCAATATCACCGGTATGTCCCGCGAGGAGGCAAAGGCTGCGATCTTAAAGGACTTCCCATGGGCCATGAAGGTGACCTGGCAGGACCAGAGCTACGATGTAAACGATCTCATGTCTGCAAAGGTTGATGCGCTTTTACAGGAAATCTATACTGGAGAGCCAAAGGAAAGCTATACGCTGGATACGACTGGTCTGGAGGAGGCCGTTGCAAAAGAGGCGGAGAGCGTGGCAGCACTCTGGAATAAAAAAGCAAAAAACGGTTCCATCTCTGAGTATGATTCTCAGAACGATAAGTTTTTATTTAAAGGGGCAGAGAATGGTCTGGAAGTAGACCAGGAACAGTTAAAGACGGATATCCAGGCGGCTTTAAACCGCAAGGATTTCAGTGCATCCATTGCAGCGACGGTAAATGAGGTAGAACCGGAGTTTTCCGAGGCAACCGCAAGGGAAAAATATAAAACGATCGGAACCTTTACGACCAATACAACTGCAAACCAGAAGCGAAACACCAATGTAAAATTGGCAGCGCGGGCAATCAATGGCATTGTGCTCCAGCCGGGAGAGGAGTTTTCCTTTAACAACCGGGTGGGAGAGCGTACCGAGGCGAAGGGCTATCAGGCAGCCGCAGCTTACAATAACGGTGAAGTGGTACAGGAGATTGGCGGCGGTGTCTGCCAGGTTTCCTCCACCATGTACAATGCAGTCGTGAAGGCAGGACTGAAGACGACCATGCGCCGTTCCCATACTTTTGAGCCTTCCTATGTAACGCCGGGAACCGATGCAACCGTAAGCTGGGGTGGACCGGATTACAAGTTCGTGAATAACTCCAGTGCGGCCATCGGTATCCGCGCAAGCTATTACAATCAGACCTGTACGGTATCCATTTATGGAATCCCGGTGCTGGAGGATGGCGTGACCCATTCCTTAAAGTCCACAAAGCTCAGCGAGACCGACCCGCCGGCTCCGACCTACGAGGAGGATCCGACACTTGCACCTGGCACGGAAAAGGTGAAGAGTGCAGGAAGCAAGGGCAGCAAGTGGGAAACCCGCCTGATCGTAACGAAAAACGGAGAGGTGGTCAGCCAGGATGTAGACCACAGCGTCACCTATAAGGGCCATACCCCGGTTGTATTAAGAAACAGCAGCGGTACCACGGCAGCAGCTGCATCGTCCGCAGCAGATGCTTCTAGCTCTGCAGCAGATGGAACTACCGTAGCACCATCCAGTGCAGCAGCGGGCTCTTCCTCTGCAGGAGAAAGCCATAAGGCCAGTGAGGCAGCAACCACGGCAGCTTCTCACACAACCGCGGACAAGACAACAGCCGCAGACAAGACAACGGCAGCATCCCAGCAGCAGGTATCCCATCCGACAGCAGCCGATTCCGGCAACAGCAGCTCCGGTGGCAATAGCTCCGGAAATGCGCCGACAGCAGTCGATTCTGGCAATGCACCGACGATCGCACCGAATCCGGGTGTGTAAAAACAAACTGGAAAAGAAATCCGGACCTGTAGAAAAATTAACAAAACAGAAGCGCTTTTTTGCAGCGCTTCTGTTTCTTTTTTTAACAGAAAATCCAGGAATAAGCAATTGCTAACTTTGGTTTTGGGCAGATTGTATGCAAAATAATACGCGAATTTCCTGTTTTCGTGTTTGCAAATCGATAAAAAGTTGCTATAATATACACAGGTCAGTCTCCTTATGCGAGGAGACTTCTCTTTCCGGTGCATTTTTCTCACTGGAAACTTCCCGGTTTTACCGGGCAAAAGCATATTCACATTTGTAGGAGGATAATCAAATGGCAAGAAAAATGAAAACCATGGATGGTAATCAGGCCGCTGCTCATGCTTCATACGCATTTACCGAAGTTGCAGCTATGTACCCGATTACTCCGTCTTCCGTAATGCCTGAGCATACGGATGAGTGGGCTACTGAAGGCAGAAAGAATATCTTCGGCCGTACAGTACAGATCACTGAGATGCAGTCTGAGGCTGGTGCAGCTGGTGCTGTTCACGGTTCTCTGGTAGCAGGCGCTCTGACCACTACCTATACCGCTTCCCAGGGTCTTCTTCTGATGATCCCGGATCTGTACAAAATCGCTGGTGAGCAGTTACCGGGCGTTATCGATGTATCTGCACGTGCAGTATCTTCTCACGCTCTGAACATCTTCGGCGATCATTCCGACGTATATGCATGCCGTCAGACCGGCTGCGCTATGCTGTGTGAGTCCAGCGTACAGGAGGTTATGGACTTAACTCCGGTTGCTCATCTGTCTGCAATCAAAGGTAAAGTTCCGTTCATCAACTTCTTCGATGGATTCCGTACCTCTCATGAGATCCAGAAGATCGAAGAGTGGGATTACGACGATCTGGCTGAGATGGCTGACTGGGATGCAATTGCAGAATACCGTGCAAAAGCATTAAACCCGAACAACCCGTCCCAGAAAGGTTCCGCACAGAACCCGGATATCTTCTTCCAGGCTCGTGAGGCATGCAACTCTTACTACGATGCTCTTCCGGCAGTAGTACAGATGTACATGGACAAAGTAAATGCTAAGATCGGTACCGACTACAAACTGTTTAACTACTACGGCGCTGAGGATGCTGAGCAGGTTATCATCGCTATGGGTTCCGTTAACGATACCATCGAGGAGACCATCGATTACATGAGAAAGTCTACCGGTGCTAAAGTTGGTGTTGTTAAAGTTCGTCTTTACAGACCGTTCAGCGCAGAGGCTCTGATCGCAGCTATCCCGGATACTGTTAAGAAGATCACTGTTCTTGACAGAACCAAAGAGCCAGGTTCCTTAGGCGAGCCGTTATACCTGGATGTTGTTGCAGCATTAAAGGGCAGCAAGTTCGACCAGGTTGAGATCTTCTCCGGCCGTTATGGTCTTGGTTCCAAAGATACCACCCCGTCTCAGATCGTTGCTATCTATGAGAACAACACCATCAAGAGATTTACCACTGGTATCGTAGATGATGTTACCAACCTGTCCCTGCCGGTAGGTGCTCCGCTTGTTACCACTCCGGAAGGAACCACTAACTGTAAGTTCTGGGGTCTTGGTGCAGATGGTACCGTAGGTGCTAACAAGAACTCCATCAAGATCATCGGCGATAACACCGATATGTACGCTCAGGCTTACTTCGATTATGACTCCAAGAAATCCGGCGGTGTTACCATGTCTCACCTTCGTTTCGGTCATAAGAAGATCAAATCCACCTACCTGATCCATCAGGCAAACTTCGTAGCATGCCACAACCCGGCATACGTTCGTAAGTACAACATGGTTCAGGAGCTGGTTGACGGCGGTACTTTCCTGTTAAACTGCCCGTGGACTCACGAGGAGCTGGACAAGCACCTTCCGGGTCAGATGAAGAAATTCATCGCTGATCACAACATCAACTTCTACACCATCGACGGTGTTAAGATCGGTATCGAGACCGGCATGGGTCCGACCCGTATCAACACCATCTTACAGTCCGCATTCTTCAAACTGACCGGTATCATTCCGGAGGAGAAAGCAATCGACCTGATGAAGGCTGCTGCTCAGAAGACCTACGGCCGTAAGGGTGAGGACGTTGTTAAGAAGAACTGGGCTGCTATCGATGCTGGTGCAACTGGCGTTGTTAAGGTAGAGGTTCCGGAGAGCTGGAAGAACTGCGAGGATGAGGGACTTGATTACAAGACCGTTTCCGGCGACAGAAAAGACGTTGTTGATTTCGTTAACAACATCCAGACCAAAGTCAGCGCTCAGGAAGGTAACAACTTACCGGTATCTGCATTCAAAGAGTATGTAGATGGTAATACCCCGTCCGGTTCTGCAGCATTCGAGAAACGTGGTATCGCTGTAGACGTTCCGGTTTGGAATTCCGAGAACTGTATCCAGTGTAACTTCTGTTCTTATGTCTGCCCGCACGCTGCAATCCGTCCGGTTGCTATGACCGAGGAAGAGGCTGCTAAGGTTGAGGGCGCTACCTTACCGTTAACCGGTATGCCGCAGTACAAGTTCACCATCGCTGTATCTGCACTTGACTGTACCGGTTGTGGTTCTTGTGCAAACGTATGTCCTGGCAAGAAGGGCGAGAAGGCTCTTACCATGGATAAGCTTGACAAGCACCTTGACGAGCAGAAGACCTTTGATTACGCAGTAACCCTGCCGATCAAAGAGGACGTTGTTGCTAAATTCAAAGAGACCACCGTTAAGGGTTCCCAGTTCAAACAGCCGTTACTTGAGTTCTCCGGCGCATGTGCTGGATGTGGTGAGACTCCGTACGCTAAGCTGATCACCCAGCTGTTCGGTGACAGAATGTACATCTCCAACGCAACCGGATGTTCTTCTATCTGGGGTAACTCTTCACCGTCTACTCCTTACACCGTAAACGCTAAGGGCCAGGGTCCGGCATGGGATAACTCCCTGTTCGAGGATGCTGCAGAGTTTGGTTACGGTATGTTACTGGCTCAGAACGCAATCCGTGATGAGTTAAAGGAGAAGGTTGAGCAGGTTGCAGCGAACGAGAACGCTTCTGAGGAAGTTAAGGCTGCATGCAAAGAGTACTTAGATACCTTCACCGTAGGTGCTACCAACGGTACCGCTACCGACAAGTTAGTTGCAGCTCTGGAAGGCGTTGACTGCCCGACCTGCAAGTACATCGTAGCTAACAAGAACTATCTGGCTAAGAAGTCCCAGTGGGTATTCGGTGGTGACGGATGGGCTTACGATATCGGCTTCGGCGGTGTAGACCATATCCTTGCTTCCGGTAAGGACATCAACGTTATGGTATTCGATACCGAGGTTTACTCCAACACTGGCGGTCAGTCCTCTAAGGCTACCAAGACTGGTGCTGTAGCTCAGTTCGCAGCTGGCGGTAAAGAGACCAAGAAGAAAGACCTTGCAAGCATCGCAATGTCTTACGGTTATGTATACGTAGCTCAGATCTCTATGGGTGCTGATTATGCTCAGACTGTTAAGGCTATCGCTGAGGCAGAGGCATATCCGGGTCCGTCCCTGATCATGGCTTACGCTCCGTGTATCAACCACGGTATCAAGAAGGGCATGAGCAAAGCTCAGACCGAGGAGAAACTGGCAGTTGAGACCGGTTACTGGAACAACTTCCGTTACAACCCGGCTGCTGAGAAGAAGTTCACCCTGGATAGCAAGGCTCCGAACATGGAAGGCTATCAGGACTTCTTAAAGGGCGAGGTTCGTTACGCATCTCTGGCTATGAAGAATCCGGAGAGAGCAGCTACCCTGTTCGCTAGAAACGAGGCAGAGGCTAAGGAGCGTTACGAGTACCTGACCAAGCTGGTTAAGCTGTACGGTGACGACAACGAGTAATCGTTCGTGAAGAAATCAATATAAATCGTTCATGACTATCCCCGGTCCGCCGGGGCGGACGTGAGCGGGTCAGTTCCGGATGGAATGGCTTGTGCTGTAACAGAAAAAAAGCTCCCGGCCTGCGAAAGCAGGTGCGGGAGCTTTTTTGCGCAAATGAAATTGGGAAACGCCAGGCGAAAAATGCTCCGCCCCTGCGTTTCCAGCAACGGTATCTTTAGGCGAAGAGTGCGCCAAGCAGTCCGTAGGATAAAAGGGACATGATCACGGTGGCCATGACGATTCCGCAAAGAATCGCGCCAATGGCTTTGCCAAATTTCATGTGGAGCAGGGCTGCGACCAGGGAGCCGGTCCAGGCGCCGGTGCCGGGGAGTGGGATTCCTACAAAGAGAACCAGACCCCAGAAACCGAATTTCTCAATCTGGCTTTTATTTTTGTCAGCTTTCTGGCGAACCCAGATTGCTACTTTGCTTAAGCCCGGTACACGCTCCATACCGTTTAAAACCTTTTCGATGAGAAGAAGGATGAACGGGATTGGAAGCAGGTTTCCAATGATGCAGATTGGAATTGCCTTTAAGATCGGAACATTCAAAAGAGCGGGAGATGCAGCAAGCAGTCCGCCACGCAGTTCCAGGATCGGGATCATGGAGATGATAAAGATGATGGCTTCCCCGGATACTTTTCCTCCGAGAAGTGAAGCCAGACCCTGTACCAGAGTATCAGTCATAACATATCCTCACTTTTCTGTATAAAATTGTATGAATTTGTGACAATTCTGCGGCCAATTGTGATCGCGCTTGCGCGATGCGTGAACTGTAACAGGACTGTTGCATGACCGTAAAAAGCCACATACGCTTCATTATAGGAGAAAACACAAAAAAATTCAATTGCTTCTGCCTGCTCGTTTATAAAAAAATACTATGTAGATTTCTCGCAGAGTATGCTAAAATGAAAAGTACGGTTATAGATACAGGACAGATATAGAAAGGAACGGAAGATAAAGCTATGAAACGTCTGTGGAAAATACTGGGAATTTTGGTTGCAACGGCAATTTTACTGAACGTAGTAACAGAAATATTGAACCGGAAATCGCTGATCGGTGGAATTGGATTTGCCTTGCATACACCGCTGGTATTTTTGCTGAACAGTCTGTTGTTTCTGACGCCGTTTTTGCTGGTTTTCTTTACCAGGCGGAAGGTGTTTCTGGCGGTTGTGCTTGTGGTGACTGGCCTGACGATGGCGATTGCCAACAGTGTTCTTCTGGTATTCCGGACTACACCGTTTACGGCAGCGGACCTTCGCCTGGGAAAGTATGCAGCCACACTTCTGACAACGTATCTGACCTGGTGGCAGATTGTGCTGATAGCAGTGGCTGCAGTGGCCGCGATTTTATTTTGTGCAGTGCTCTGGAAAAAAGCGCCGCTGGATCCGGGAAAGGTGAATCTGACAGAATCTGTCTGTGTATCGGCGGTTTCCATGCTGGTGATCTGGGGGGTTTTAAATTTCTCCATTGCGACAGGCGCAGTGGCGCTTCATTTTGGAAATATCGGACAGGCTTATAAGGATTATGGATTTGCCTATTGTTTTTCCAATTCACTTCTGAATACCGGAATTGAGAAACCGCAAAGCTATGACCAGGCGGCTGTGGAGAAACTGGAAAGCGAAGAGCAGACTCAGACCGAAGATGCAAAAAACATAGAAGGCCGCTACCCGAATATCATTATGTTGCAGCTGGAATCCTTTTTTGATCCGCTTTTGTGGAAGAACAATCCGGTACAGGGAGATCCCATCCCGATGTTCCATTTCCTGGAGCGGAATTTCCCATCTGGTTATTTGAGTGTTCCTTCGGTAGGCGCCGGAACAGCAAATACGGAGTTTGAGTGCATCAGTGCCATGAATCTGGATTTCTTCGGACCGGGTGAGTACCCGTATAAGACGATTCTCCAGAAGACATCGTGTGAGAGCATGGCATTTGATATGAAGAATTTGGGTTATAAGGCACATGCGGTGCATAATAATGAAGCAACGTTTTATGACCGCCACAAGGTCTTCTCCCAGCTTGGCTTTGATACCTTTACGCCGATCGAGTATATGTATGATATTGAGCGGAATCCGACCGGCTGGTGCAAAGATAAGATCCTGGTCGGGGAGATTGAAAAGGTGCTGGATTCTACCATGGGAAGTGATTTTGTATACACGATCTCCGTGCAGGGACATGGCAAGTATCCTTCGTTTGAATATTACTGCGAGCAGATCCATGAGATGGATGAGTTTATCGGGCAGCTGATCAATATGCTGAATACACGCATGGAGCCGACCGTTCTTGTGATGTACGGTGATCATTTGCCGGGGTTTGAGTGGACGGCAGAGGAGATGGAGAATGGCTCACTTTTCCAGACCAAGTATGTTGTCTGGAATAATGTGAATCTTCCTGTGGTAAAACGGGATGTGGAAGCTTACCAGCTTGCTGCCCACGTCTTAAACATGCTGGATATCCATGAGGGGACCATGATCCGTTTCCACCAGCGTCATTTAGACCAGCATGATACGGATACGCAGGAATATCTGGATGCCATGCAGATTTTACAGTATGATATTCTTTATGGCGATCACGAGGTGTATGGAGGGGAATCGCCCTATCAGGCAACAAAACTGGAATTTGGCGTCACCCCGGTCATTCAGGGGACAACGGTCCATAATACGGATCAGGTCATCATATTTGGCGGGCCATTTAACAGCTGGTCTAAAATCTGTGTAAATGGAAAAGCCGTGGATACCCAGTATTACTCGAAAACAAGGCTGATTGCGAAGGGAGTTCCAGTGAAGACGGGAGAAGTGATCACCGTCCAGCAGGTGGGACGCGACAAGATTCATCTTGGGACAGCAAGAAAGAGACAGGAGACGATAAAACGATGAATATTCAGGAAGAGTGGGAGCTGCATAAGCCCAAAAAGAAGACATGGGGACGCTTTTTACGTGTCATTTTTGGCCGTACCACGTTTGTGATCACAGCGCTTCTGATCCAGTTTATTACGCTGCTTTACAGCTTTCAGTGGCTGAGTGAGCATGTGTTTTACTTGTACGGTGGTTTTGTAGGCTTAAGCGCAGTTGTTGTGATCTACATCATCAATAAAAACCAGAATCCATCTTACCAGCTTTCCTGGATCATCCCGGTTCTGGTATTTCCGGTATTCGGTGCTTTGTTTTATCTCTTTGTGGAGGCACAGCCGGGAACCAGAATGATCGACCGGAGACTGAAAGCAAATATCGAAGAAACAAAACCATTTTTAAAACAGCAGCAACAGGTTATGGAGCGTCTGTACCGGGAAAGCCGCGGAACAGCGCGGCTGGCTTATTATATGAACGAATATGGCGGGTATCCGATCTGGGAAAACACCAGTGCACAGTATTTTCCATTGGGCGATGATATGTATCCGGTGCTTCTGGAAGAACTGAAAAAAGCAGAGCGCTACATTTTCATGGAGTATTTCATCGTGGAAAAAGGAGAAATGTGGAACACTATCCTGGAGATATTAAAAGAAAAGGCGGCATCCGGTGTGGAAGTCCGCTTTATGTACGATGGGATGTGCAGCCTGACCTTAGTACCGTACGGGTATCCGAAGCAGCTGGAGCAGTATGGGATCCGCTGCAAGATGTTCTCCCCGGTGCGCCCGGTCCTTTCTTCCGCACAGAATAACCGGGACCACAGAAAGATCACGGTGATCGACGGACATACTGCATTCACCGGAGGGATCAATCTGGCAGACGAATATATCAACCGGAAGGTCCGTTTTGGACACTGGAAGGATACGGCGATCATGTTAAAGGGCGATGCCGTGACCGGATTTCTGATGATGTTTTTGCAGATGTGGAACATTACGGAACACCAGGCGGATGATTATGCCAGATATCTGTGCAAGCCAGATTACCAGTACCCGGCAGGACTGGACCGCTCGGGCTTTGCGATGCCGTACGGGGACAGTCCGCTGGATAATGAGCTGGTGGGACAGCACGTTTACATGGATATTTTAAATGAATCCCGTTACTATGTGCATATGATGACGCCCTACTTGATCCTGGACAGTGATATGATCACGTCGCTGACCTTTGCGGCGAAGCGCGGCATTGAGACGATCATCATCATGCCGCACATCCCGGATAAGATTTATGCGTACCTGCTGGCGCGTTCCTACTACGCGGAGCTTTTGCAGGCAGGTGTAAAGATTTATGAGTATACACCGGGCTTTGTCCATGCAAAGGTATTTACTAGCGATGACACCAAGGCAGTGGTTGGTTCTATCAATATGGACTACCGGAGCCTGCACCTGCATTTTGAATGTGCAGTTTATCTGTACCGGAATCCGGCCGTGCAGCAGGCAGAGGCAGATTTCCAGGCAACCTTAAAACAGTGCCAGGAGATCACACAGCAGGACTGCAAAAATTATCCAATCCCGAAGAAAATCGCGGGAAAGGTGTTGCGGCTGTTTGCTCCCCTGATGTAAAACAGCAATATCGCACAGTGCGTATCAGAGATGCAGGATTTCTTCTATTAGTAATGCCGTACCTCTGCGGCTGCCCGGATCTTCTGAATGACAGGCTCGGCGGCTGCGGAGGTGAAATATTGGAAGGTGCATGCTGGCACCTTCTTTTTTAATGCCTCAAAATCCCCGTCTTTGATCAGACAGCGCACGTCGGACGCGCTGATGGCACCATCTGCGTCGGCTTTTCTTGGAATGATATTGCAGGTTAGGCCGGCGGCGGACAGCTCCTCAGCCATGACCTGGTTGTAGATGCCGGTTACCTGGCTGAAGGGTTCTTCCCCGACAAAACGGTCTGTGATGGAAAGAGCATTGGCAATGCGTAAAAACACCTGGATATCGAGCTTGGCATGAGAGCGGATGACCGTGTCGGAGTCCTTTAAAAAGTAGGACGGGAAGGTCGCATTGGAGATCATGTAAGGACCGGTCTCGTGGCAGATCACATTGGAAAGGTCTGCGCAGCCGTCTGCAACCAGCTGTCTGCGGACGGAGAATGGAACCAGGGAAGCATCCTCTGAGACAACAAATACATGGAGCAGGTCTACCGAAACAGCCGCCTGCTCGATTAGGTAACGGTGACCGAGTGTGAATGGATTTGCGTTCATGATAACGGCACCGATTCTTTGTGCGCCGGATGTCGTCGAGGCATCTGTGTCGTTTCTATCGCGGAAAGTTTCATGACAATCTGTTTGCGTCAATGCAACTGGTTTGCTCTGGTTTGCCAAGAAAGCGTCTGTTTCACTCTGCAATCGTTTCAGATAATCAGCAAAGCCGGTCCGGCGGTTTTCCATAAAGACAACTTTTCCTTCGACCCGTGCGATTTCGTAAAATCCAAGATCACCAAAAAAGCGGGCAGTATTACATTTAGTATATAAGAAGAGACTGGTGTTGCCGCGGCTGTACTGGTACTCGATCAGATGCGAGATCACCTGGTTCATCAGACCTTCGCCCTGATGTTCCGAGGAGACAGCCATGCAGCGCAGTGTGTTGGCAAAGCAGGAACCGGTTGCAACCAGGTTGTAGTCATCGTCGAACAGACCGATGCTGTAATCGAGATTTTTGTCCCGCTCGATTCCTTCTTTTTCCAATAGGGCGTCCATCTGGCGCACAGCGCGTTTATCGGTGGGAGATATTCTGCTGACGGTATAATCTGACATAATAAGAAGTCCTCCGTGTTTTATTTTGAATACGTTTCGAAATGTCAAGTTTTCCGGCAGTCTGTGAAATCTGAATATGGAAACAGGAATGCCAGAACTGTGTTTAGTATAGCGTATTTCCAGTAAAAATGCGAATACTTCCTAAGTTATGGGGAATATTGGATTATGATGATGATTTGTAGCAAGGATGTTCAGTATGGAAAATTCCAAGCACAGTTGGTGTGTAAAAGAATTTTGTCAATGCCTGCAGGCAGAAAGGAATGAAATCACAGATGGGTAAACGGAAAATGAAAAATAGAAACAAACAGACAGAAAAGTGGAATGCGGAAGATGGTGGAAAACAAATATCTGAAGTCAATAGCATGAACGAAGAAAATGCCAGGAAAAGGGAAAAAACAGATGTGCCGGTGAATGGAATGGAACGAATGCAAAATGGAGACGAGCGGGTCCAGAACGGCGGAAATGAAGCGTTTGGTCTGGACTATGCGCAGGCTACGCTGGATGGTGGAAATGGCAAACATAAAATCCATCTGCTTTCCATCATCGGGGAAGTAGAGGGGCACGAAAATCTGTCCGGAAATACGAAGGTTACAAAATACGATCAGATTCTGCCCAGGCTTGCCGAGCTGGAGGATGATGACAGTGTGGAAGGCTTGTTGGTTCTTCTGAATACGTCCGGTGGGGATGTGGATGCAGGGCTTGCCATTGCAGAGATGATCGCGTCCCTTTCCATGCCAACCGTTTCTTTGGTGTTGGGCGGCAGCCATTCCATCGGGGTACCACTTGCAGTTTCGACCGATCACTCTTTTATTGTCCCGACCGGGACGATGATGGTGCATCCGGTGCGCATGAGCGGAACGGTGATCGGAGCATCACAGACTTACGAGTATTTTGAAATGATCCAGGACCGGATCCTGACCTTTGTCAGCGACCATGCGCAGATCGCGTATGACCAGGTGAAGCAGCTGATGCTGAATACGGAAATGCTGACCCGGGACCTGGGAACGGTGCTGGTAGGAAGTGAAACCGTAAAAGCCGGACTCATCGATGAGGTCGGGGGGATCCGGGAGGCACTTGGGTATCTGTACCGGAAAATTGAAGAAGGATGGGCGTCTTGCATTTCCTGATAATTTTTTGTATACTAAGAACATTGGGAAAGAGGAGGCTGGATTTTTGTGGCAGCGAAGAAACAACAAAACAAAGTAAATTCAGATAAAACAGCAAGAACAACAGGCAGCCGGAAATCAGCAGGAACCGGGGCGAAAAACGCGGCAAACAGCAGAAAAAAAGCTGGAAGAGCGAGACAGGTCCAGGAACCGGAGCCGCTGCCAGAGGAGGAAGGCCTGGTACGCGCAGAGGTGATCGTTCTTGGGTCTTTCGCGGCGGCAGTGCTTTTATTTTTGAGCAATTTCCATCTTTGCGGCTTTGCGGGTGATTTTTTGCGAAGCATCCAGCTTGGGCTGTTTGGCTTACCTGGCTACATTGCCCCGCTGGTGCTGTTCGTAGGAACCTGTTTTTACCAGGCAAACCGCGGAAACCGTGTGGCTTTGCACAAGAATGCTGCTTCGGCAGCAGCGTTTTTTCTGCTCTGCGGTTTTTCGCAGATGATTTTTGGACAGCAGCCAGAGGCAGGAAAGGGAATATTGGAATATTACCGTCTGTCTGCGGCATCCGGCATGGGTGGAGGACTGGCCGGAGGACTTTTGTTTGGTGTACTCCGTTCTGTGCTTGGAAGCATTGGTGCATTTCTGATTCTGGCAGTTGGCATGATCCTGTGTATGGTGTGCATCACCGGGCGTTCGTTTGTGAAGGCGGTGAAGCATCACAGTGATGCTGCTTATCAGTATGCCAGGGAGGACATGGAGCGCCGCCGGGAAATCCATGCGGAGCGCCAGGAAGAGCGCAGGAAACTTCGTGAAGAACAGCGGGTGCGCGGCGTGAATCTTGGTTCCACGTATCTGCCGGCGAAAGAAGACGAGTACCTGGAGGAAGATCCAGAAGCAGATTACGGCGAGCGTTACGAGGATGATTATGATAACGGCTATGATGATGGCAGTGCCGACAATCATGACAGCGGCTATCATGACAACTATGCTGACGGTCATGCGGAACATTACGATGACAGCTATGATTATGGTGACAGCGATAGCGGCAGCTATGGTGAAAGTTATGGCACCCGTGGAAGGGCAGAGCATGCTGCAAGCCGTCCGCGTCCGAAGCGGCAGACACCGGACCAGGCAGACGTGTTTACCGGAAGTATTTCCATGCCGGATGAATACCGGGATGAAAAGCCGGATGTTCCTGCTTATTCAACCAATCTTCCGGCCGGGGAAGTGGTACCGCCGGAGCCGGAGGATGATTACGATCTGGAGGCTGCAGCCAGAAAACTGACCGAGTCTGGCTTTGGGCGCTTTGAAGAAGCCGGGGAGGTTTTCACCGGCGGTGCAAGAAAGCTTGACGGGCCAGTGAAAACGGACCGGGCAGAGAAAGCGGATACTTACGAGGATGTGGCTCCGTGGGATGAGCCGGATACATATACAGAGAATCCATACACAGAAAATTCGTATACAGCAGATCCTTATGCGCAGCAGCAAGCTGAAATGCGGAACGGACAGAAGATGCAGCAGGAGCAGACGAAAGCAGTCCAGGCAGCTTCCGCAGAAAATGCGACGCTGAACCGGGTGCAGAAACCGGCACAGGGAACCGGGCAGGAATTGCAGACAGAATCAGCGCAGCAGATGTGGGAGACCGTGCAGGAACCACAGCCGGAGCCAGTGCAGCGGATGCGGGAGCCATCTCCGTACATGCCGGAGCCTGACCCGGAGGAGTACCTCCCGGAGCCGGATGTGGCTTACACGGTAAAAACGGAGCAGAACACCGACTTTGCGATTCCGGAGGAAAGCAAACATGTGGTCACTGCGGGAGGCAAGGTCATCGAGACCGATACGGAGGCCATTCAGAAGAAACTGGAATCCACAAAAAAGGCGGAGGCAGCAAAACGCGAGGCCGAGCAGGCCGACAGCGAAGCTGCACTACAGCAGAAGATCCAGGAAAAGGAAGAACAGCCGAAAAAACCATACATTTATCCGCCGCTTAGCCTGTTAAAGCGTGGCAGCCGGAATCCTGGCGGTTACTCGGAGCAGGAATACCGGGAAACTGCAGTGAAGCTGCAGCAGACGCTGCGCAACTTTGGCGTTGGCGTTACCGTGACCAATATCAGCTGCGGACCTTCCGTCACCCGATATGAGCTGCACCCGGAGCAGGGCGTAAAGGTCAGCAAGATCGTCGGACTTGCCGATGACATTAAGCTGAGCCTGGCGGCAGAGGATATCCGTATTGAGGCACCAATCCCGGGCAAGTCTGCAGTGGGTATTGAGGTGCCGAATAAAGAGAAGACATCCGTATTCTTGCGCGATCTTCTGGAGTCCGATACGTTCCAGAAGCATCCGTCCAGACTGGCTTTCGCAGTCGGAAAGGATATCGGCGGTCAGGTCGTGGTAACCGATATCGCCAAGATGCCGCATCTTCTGATCGCGGGCGCGACCGGATCCGGTAAGTCGGTCTGCATCAACACGATTATCATGAGCATCATCTACAAGGCTGACCCGGAGGATGTCAAGCTCATCATGGTGGATCCGAAGGTCGTGGAGCTGAGCGTATATAACGGCATTCCGCATCTGCTGATTCCGGTTGTGACCGATCCGAAGAAAGCATCCGGTGCCTTGAACTGGGCAGTAGCCGAGATGACAGACCGCTACAAGAAATTCGCGAAATACGGTGTGCGTGACTTAAAAGGCTACAATGCAAAGATTGAGACGATTCAGGATATTGATGACGCAGACAAGCCGAAGAAGATGCCGCAGATCGTCATTATCGTGGACGAGCTTGCGGATCTGATGATGGTGGCTCCGGGCGAGGTGGAGGATGCAATCTGCCGTCTGGCCCAGCTGGCGCGTGCGGCAGGCATTCATCTGGTCATCGCGACCCAGAGACCGTCGGTCAATGTCATTACCGGACTGATCAAGGCAAACGTACCGTCAAGAATCGCATTTTCTGTTTCTTCCGGCGTGGATTCCCGTACCATCATCGATATGAACGGTGCGGAGAAACTTCTCGGAAAGGGCGATATGCTCTTTTATCCGGCGGGGTTCCCGAAACCCCAGCGTGTGCAGGGCGCCTTTGTCTCCGACTCGGAGGTCCAGCAGGTAGTGGACTTCTTAACCGAGCAGGGATTGACAGCCCAGTACAGTCCGGAAGTAGAAAACAGTATGAACGCGGCTCCTTCTGCGACAAGCTCCGGCCCGTCTAACAGCCGGGACGAGTACTTTGAGCAGGCCGGCCGTTTCATAATAGAAAAAGAAAAGGCATCCATTGGTATGCTGCAGCGTATGTTCAAGATCGGATTCAACCGTGCCGCAAGGATCATGGACCAGCTGGCGGAGGCCGGTGTGGTCGGCGAGGAAGAGGGAACAAAGCCCCGCAAGGTCCTTATGACTATGGAAGAATTTGACCAGATCATTTAACCCAGGATGAAACGGTACAGGCTGCCGGGCGCATTGTGCGCAGACAGGAGATCACCAGCGGACAGTTTCATTCAGACCACAGGAAAAAGAAAGGGAGGATACTGGATATGAAGACAGATATTGAAATCGCGCAGGAGGCGGTAAAGCTTCCAATCAAAGAGGTTGCAGAGAGCTATGGAATCGTTGAGGATGATCTGGAACTGTACGGCAAGTACAAGGCAAAGATCACCGATGAGCTGTGGCAGCAGGTGAAGGACCGTCCGGACGGAAAGCTGGTTCTGGTCACTGCGATCAACCCGACTCCGGCAGGCGAGGGCAAGACCACAACCAGCATCGGTCTGGCAGATGCCCTTACAAGACTTGGCAAGAAGACCATGATCGCCTTGCGTGAGCCGTCCCTTGGACCGTGCTTTGGCATTAAGGGCGGAGCAGCAGGCGGCGGTTTTGCCCAGGTTGTTCCGATGGAGGATTTAAACCTTCACTTCACCGGAGACTTCCATGCGATCACATCCGCGAATAACTTACTGGCAGCACTGTTAGACAACCATATCCAGCAGGGCAATGCCCTTCAGATCGATACCAGACAGATCCTCTGGAAACGCTGTCTGGATATGAACGACCGTGTACTCCGCAATGTTGTGGTAGGCCTTGGCGCAAAGGCAGATGGTGTTGTGCGTGAAGATCATTTCGTGATCACGGTTGCTTCTGAGATCATGGCAATCCTTTGCCTGGCAAACGATATGAACGACTTGAAAGAGCGTCTCGGCAAGATCATCGTTGCATATAATTATGCCGGAGAGCCGGTTACTGCAGCACAGCTGCATGCAGTAGGAGCAATGGCAGCGCTGTTAAAGGATGCCATCAAGCCGAACCTGATCCAGACCCTGGAGCATACCGGTGCCCTGGTACACGGCGGACCGTTCGCAAACATCGCACATGGCTGCAACAGCGTGCGTGCGACCAAGACCGCGTTAAAGCTGGCGGATATCGTGGTAACCGAGGCAGGCTTTGGCGCAGATCTGGGTGCAGAGAAGTTCATGGACATCAAGTGCCGCAAGGCAGACTTAAAGCCGGATGCAGTTGTTCTGGTGGCAACCGTGCGTGCATTAAAGTACAACGGCGGTGTGCCGAAGACGGAACTGGCGGCAGAGAATCTGGATGCGCTGAAGAAAGGTATCGTAAACCTGGAGAAGCACATCGAGAACCTGCAGAAGTTTGGTGTTCCGGTTGTAGTAACCTTAAACTCCTTTGTGACCGATACCGAGGCAGAGTATGCATTCATCCGTGATTTCTGCGAGGCACGCGGCTGTGAGTTCGCCCTCTCTGAAGTATGGGCAAAAGGCGGCGAGGGCGGTGAAGCCCTGGCAAACAAGGTGCTGGAGACTCTGGCAAACAAGGAGAGCCATTACCATGCCCTGTACCCGGATGAGCTGAGCTTAAAGGATAAGGTCAAGACTATTGCCACCGAGATCTACGGTGCGGACGGCGTTTCCTACGCTCCGGCAGCATCTAAGGCCCTGGCACGCATCGAGGAGATGGGCTTTGGCAATCTTCCAGTCTGCATGGCAAAGACCCAGTATTCCCTGTCTGATGACCAGACCAGGCTGGGACGCCCGGCTGGATTCACCATCAATGTGCGCGATGCTTATGTTTCCGCAGGCGCAGGCTTTGTGGTTGTTCTGACCGGCGCGATCATGACTATGCCGGGACTTCCGAAAAAACCGGCTGCAGACGGCATCGATGTCGATGAAAACGGCGTGATTACCGGACTGTTCTAGAAAAAACGCCTGTAATCTGGAACAGGCCGGATTGCAGGCATGAAACATGCATGCGGGGCAGCAGGATTGTATGCGTGGACAGAAAACGAAAACGTGTGGAAAGGATAGACGAAGAGTATGACGATAAGAGACTGGTTAGAGGGACTTTCTTACAAGCTGGTACAGGGAAGCCTGGACGTGGAAGTAAACGAAGTCGTATACGATTCCAGAAAAGCGGCTCCGGGAGCTGTATTTGTCTGCATGAAAGGAACGAAGATCGATTCCCATGATTTTGTGGGACAGGTAACGGATGCGGGTGTGAAGGTGCTTGTGACTGAGCATGCAGTAGAGGCACCGGCAGATGTGACGGTCGTGGAGACAGCAAATGGCAGGGAGGCACTGGCGCTTTTATCGGCAGCACGGTTTGGCTATCCTTCCCGCAAGCTGACCATGATCGGTGTCACCGGAACCAAAGGAAAGACAACGACCACCCACATGATCAAGACGATTCTGGAGACAGCCGGAAAGAAAACCGGCATGATCGGAACTAACGGTGTCTACATCGGCGAGGAGCATTTCCCGACTGTGAACACGACGCCGGAATCCTATGATCTGCACCGCTATTTTGCAAAAATGGTGGAAGAGGGCTGTGCGTGTTGCGTGATGGAGGTTTCCTCCCAGGCAATGAAGATGCACCGGGTCGCAGGCATCCAGTTTGATTACGGCTTGTTTACCAACATTTCCCCGGATCATATCGGAAAAGATGAGCATGCGGATTTTGCGGAGTACTTATACTATAAAAAGCAGCTTTTTGCACAGAGTAAGCGTGCTCTGGTCAATGTCGATGATGAGCATATCGAGGAAATTGTAAAGGATATCCCGTGTCCGTGGACCGGATTTGGCTTAAAAGAGGGAGCAGGCTTCCAGGCAGAGAACATCCACTATGTCTCTGAGCCGGATTTTGTCGGCGTGGAGTTTGACATCAAGGGCGAGCATCAGATCCCGGTGCGTGTCAGCATCCCTGGCAAGTTTAATGTATACAATGCGCTGGCGGCAGCAGCAGTTACACTCTGGGTGGGCGTTCCGGCAGATAAGCTGCAGCATGCCCTGGAGCATTTAAAGATTAACGGCCGTATGGAGATTGTCTATACCTCCGAAAAATGCTGTGTGATTGTGGATTATGCCCACAATGCAGTCAGCATGGAAAGCCTTCTCGAAACGCTCAGGGAGTATCATCCGAAGCGCCTGGTGGTTGTATTTGGCTGCGGTGGAAACCGATCAAAAGACCGCCGCTATTCCATGGGTGAGATCGGTGGCCGCATGGCAGATCTTTCCATCATCACTGCAGATAACTCCCGCTTTGAGAAGGTGGAGGATATCATTGCGGATATCCGCGGCAGCATCGAGAAAACCGGCGGAAAATTCATCGAAATCCCGGACCGGAAGGAAGCCATTACCTACAGCATCACCCATGCCGAGCAGGGAGATATGATTGCCATCATCGGTAAGGGACATGAGGATTATCAGGAGATTAACGGAGTGCGTTATCCGTTTTTGGACCGCGCCGTGGTGGAAGAGGTTGTGAAGACCTTGCAGTAAAACGCATGCAGAATCCATGATGGAAAATGGCATGGCATTGCGAAACATGCTGTATGTAAAAATGACATAGAGCATTGCCAGAATGGCAGCATGTAAAAAATAGAAACAGAAAAGAGAACCGGATATGGAAAAGATAACGGTAAAGGATATTGTAACAGCAGTAAATGGAACGCTTTTATGCGGGGATGAGAATCATCCGGTGGAGCATCTGAGCATTGATTCCAGAACCATGAAGGGCAACGATTTGTTTGTGCCGCTCATCGGCGAAAAGGTAGACGCCCACCGCTTTATCGAGCAGGCCTTTGGCGCAGGAGCTGTGGCGGTGCTGACCTCCGAGCACGATCATGCAGAGGATGCAGATCATGCGTGGATCCGGGTGGCCGACACCAAAAAGGCACTGCAGGAGATTGGCCGCTATTACCGCAGCCACTTAAGTCTGCCGCTCATCGGCATTACCGGAAGTGTCGGAAAGACAACCACCCGTGAGATGGTGGCAGCAGCACTTTCTGCAAAATACCGGGTTTACAAGACCCCGGGTAACTCCAACAGCCAGGTCGGTGTGCCGATCACGCTGTCCGAGATCACCTCTGCGGATGAAATCGGTGTCTTAGAGCTTGGCATGAGCATGCCGGGAGAGCTGACCGTGATCGCGAAGATCGCACAGGTGGATATGGCGGTGATCACCAATGTCGGCATTACCCATATTGAGCAGCTTGGAAGCCAGGAGAATATTTACCGCGAAAAACTGACCATTCAGGATGGTTTAAAGGAAGGCGGCATTCTCTTCTTAAACGGGGATGACCCGCTGCTAAAGGAGACAAAAGCAAAAGCAGGATGCCGTACCGTCTATTATGGAACCGGGGAAAATTCGGAGTACCGCGCGGAGGATATCCGCAGTGAAGACGGGTATCCGGTGTTCACAGCAAACTGCCGCGGGGAAAAATACATGGTGCGATTAAGCATTATGGGCCGTCACAACGTGTTAAATGCGATGGTAGCACTGGCTGTGGCAGATCTGAGCGGAGTTCCGCTTTCTGATGCTGTGAAGACTCTGGCTGCGTTTACCGGCTTTAAAAACCGTCAGCAGATCGCGGAAAAGAACGGGGTTATTGTCATCGATGATACCTATAACGCAAGTCCGGTTTCCATGAAAGCAGGACTTGAGGTGTTAGAGGCGAAAGCAAAAGGGCGCCGGATCGCAGTCCTTGCCGATATGAAGGAGCTGGGACCGGATTCTGCCAAATTCCATTATGAGGTAGGAAGCTGGATGAAATCGCATCCGGTGGATGTATTATTTACATACGGAGAGCTTGCCCTTCAGATTGAAAAAGGCGCAAAGCGTGCCGGTATGAAGGCAGAATACCTGCATTTTGATGAAAACCAGAAAGAAGCAATGGTAGATGCCTTAAAAGCAAAGCTTCAGACGGGTGACTGCGTGTTCTTGAAGGGCTCCAACAGCATGCGCCTGGGCGAGGTGGCGGCAAAGCTGCTGGCTGAGTAAAAAATTACTGTTTGCGCAGCACGTGAAGAGTAATGAAAGAAGCATGATAGCCAGCTGCACAAAGAATTGCCCGGTTTTGTGCGGGCAGGAATGAAAACATGGGTCGTAAGACCTCAAAAGACAGGAGTATTTATGGCAGAACAATATGCCAGTATTATCATAGATATTTCCCATGAAGACGTAGACCGGGTATTCCAGTACCGGATCCCGCCGGCGCTTTTGCCGAAGATCCGTGTCGGGGTGCAGGTCTGCGTCCCTTTTGGTTCAGGAAACAGAAAACGGACCGGCTATGTGGTGGAACTCACCGACAAGCCGGATTATGATAAAGATAAGATCAAAGAAATCATCGGAGTCACGGAAAAGAGCATTACGGCAGACAGCCGTTTCATTGAGCTGGCCTGGTGGATGAAAGAGCAGTACGGCTCCACCATGAATCAGGCATTAAAAACCGTGCTTCCGGTGAAAAAAAAGGTGAAGGCCCGCAATAAAAAGATTGTGGAAACCATGACCGGGATGCCGCAGTTGCCCGGAACGAGTCTGCAGGACGAAAACAAGACTGGAACCAGCGCAAATGCGGCAGACGCAGGAAATGCAGCAGGAGCAGAAAACACAGTACCAGCAGCAGGAAACAGCTCTGCGGTTGTACTGAATCCGGAACAGCAGGCAGTTGTGGATGCCTTCTGCTCCTCTTACGATACCGGAGACCGCACTCCGTGTCTGCTCCATGGTGTTACCGGAAGCGGAAAAACCGAGGTTTACATGGCGATGATCGACCATGTGTTAAAACAACAGAAACAGGTGATCGTGCTGATTCCAGAGATTGCCCTGACCTACCAGACGGTGAGCCGGTTTTACAGTCGGTTTGGAAGCCGGATCTGTGTCATGCATTCCCGGCTTTCCGCGGGAGAGAAATGCGACCAGTTTGAGCGGGCGAGAAAGGGCGAGACGGATATTATGATCGGTGCCCGGTCGGCATTGTTTACGCCGTTTCCGAATCTGGGTCTCATCATTTTGGACGAGGAGCATGAAGGTGCCTATAAGAGCGAGACCACGCCCCGGTATCATGCCAGGGAGGTGGCTGAAAAGCTGGCAAAGTTAAACGAAGCCGCCTTTGTCATGGGCTCTGCCACGCCGTCTGTGGAGGCATACGCAAAGGCACAGGCAGGAATCTACCGCCTGTTTACCCTGAAAAAACGTGCCAAGGCAGGAAGTGAGCTGGCTGCTGTGGAGATCGCGGATCTGCGAAAAGAGATGGAAGCCGGAAATAAGTCCATCTTCAGCCTGCGTCTGCAGGAGCTGATCAAAGACCGGCTGGCGAAAAAAGAACAGGTGATGCTGTTTATCAACCGGCGCGGATATTCCAGCTTTGTCTCCTGCAGAAGCTGCGGCGAGGCATTAAAATGCCCGCACTGCGATGTGTCCCTGACACTTCATAACCATCAGCGGCTGGTGTGCCATTACTGCGGATACCAGATTCCGATGCCGAAGAAATGCCCGCACTGCGGTTCTCCGTATCTGGCGGGCTTTGGCATCGGCACCCAGAAGATTGAGGAGATGGCAGCGCAGATGTTTCCGGAGGCAAAGCTTCTCCGGATGGATCTGGACACTACCTCAAAAAAAGGCGGTCATGAAAAGATTTTGTCCGCATTCGCAAAGGGCAAAGCCGATATCCTGATCGGCACCCAGATGATCGTAAAAGGACATGATTTTCCGGGCGTGACGCTGGTTGGTGTACTCGCAGCCGACGTCTCATTGTATGCGCCGGACTACACCGCAGCGGAGCGGACGTTCCAGCTTTTAGTGCAGGCCGCAGGGCGTGCGGGACGCGGCAGAAAAGCTGGAATTGCACTGATCCAGACCTATATGCCGGAGCATTACAGCATCCAGACAGCCACCTCGCAGGATTATGAGAGCTTTTTTAAGCAGGAGATGGGCTACCGCAGGCTGATGCAGTACCCTCCGGCCTGTCATATGCTGAGCATGCAGGTGGCAGGGGAAAATGAGGAGCTGATGACCCGGATCATGGAGGCCATTGCCGCTTCCGTACGGAAACACTTTGAAGAACAGACCCAGATCATCGGGCCGGTTCCGGCACCGGTGTACAAAGTTAATGATATTTACAGAAAAATTTTATATATGAAACAGGAAAACTATGATATACTAATAAAAATCCAGAAGTATGTCAAAATGCGCTGGGATGAAACAGAAAGCTGTAAAAAACTAACCCTGCAGTGCGATTTCACGTAAACTGCAGCGGAAATAATAAGGGGACGCGTCACGGATGCCGCCCCGATAAGCAGAAAATGACTTATACCATCGAACGAATACAGAAAGGAACAGATAAATGGCAATCAGACAGGTAAGAACCATTGGAGACGATATTTTAAGAAAGGAATGCAAACCGGTAAAGGAGATCACCCCGCGTATCGCAGAGCTGATCGAGGACATGTTTGAGACCATGTATGAGGCAAACGGCGTGGGACTTGCGGCACCGCAGGTTGGCGTGTTAAAGCAGATTGTAGTCATGGATGTGGATGACGGCAACCAGTATGTGCTCATCAACCCGGAGATCATCGAGCAGAGTGGAAGCCAGACCGGTCAGGAGGGCTGCCTGAGCGTGCCGGGAAAGGCTGGCATGGTAACCCGTCCGAACCACGTTGTGGTACGCGCTTATGACGAGAACATGGAGCAGTTTGAGTTAGAGGGCGAAGAACTTTTAGCACGCTGCATCTGCCATGAGTGTGCACACCTTCACGGAGAACTCTATGTAGATTTAGTGGAAGGCGAGCTGATGGATGTAACTGCAGAACCGGAGGAAGAATAAGCATATGAGAATTGTATTTATGGGAACACCGGATTTTTCGGTGCCGACACTGGAAGCGTTAGTTGCTTCCGAGCATGAGGTGGTTGGTGTGGTAACCCAGCCGGATAAGCCAAAGGGCCGTGGCAAGGAAATCCATATGTCACCGGTAAAAGAATGCGCTTTGCAGCACAACATCCCGGTGTACCAGCCGGTGCGCGCAAGGGATGAGGCATTTGTGGACGAGATGCGTGCATTAAACCCGGACGTTATGGTTGTGATTGCGTTTGGGCAGATCCTGCCGAAGAGTCTTCTGGAGCTGCCGAAATACGGCTGTGTCAACATTCACGCATCCCTGCTGCCGAAATACCGCGGCGCAGCCCCGATCCAGTGGGCAGTCATTAACGGTGACGAGGAAACCGGAATCACCACCATGATGATGGATGTCGAGATGGATACCGGCGACATTCTGGAGAAAACCGTTGTGAAGCTGGACCCGGAGGAAACCGGCGGAAGTCTGTTTGACCGTTTGAGCCTGCTTGGCGGAGACCTGATCCTTTCTACCTTAAGTAAGCTGGAAAAGGGTGAGATCACCCCGGTGCCTCAGGACCATGAGAAGGCAACCTACGTGAAGAAAATTTCCAAATCCATGGGCGATATTGACTGGACCATGGATGCGGTTTCCATTGAACGCCTGGTGCGCGGCTTAAATCCGTGGCCGAGTGCGTTTACCAGATGGAATGGAAAAATGTTAAAGATCTGGGAAGCAAAAGTACTTCCGGATCCGGACGTGAAGCTTCCCTGCGGCAGCGTGATCAGCGCATCCGACGAGGGTTTAAAAATTCAGACCGGAGCAGGTGTTTTGTGCGTGACCAGTCTGCAGCTGGAAGGAAAGAAGCGGATGGATACCGCGGCATTCCTCAGGGGATACCAGGTGGCAGCCGGTTCTATGATGGAAAGGAGTGAGTAATCATGTATGGTGGTTACTACGGGTTGGGCTACAGCCTTTTTGATCCTACAATGATCCTTGTTTATATTGGAGCGCTGCTCTCCATGTGGGCATCTTCAAAAGTAAACAGTACGTTTCAGCGTTATTCCCGCGTGCGCAGTATGACCGGTATGACCGGCGCGGAGGCGGCAAAACGTCTTTTGCAGTCCCAGGGAATCTACGACGTTACGGTCCAGCCGGTGCGCGGACAGCTTACCGACCATTATGACCCGCGGACGAAAACCGTGAATTTATCGGAATCGGTGTATGGCAGTACTTCCGTTGCAGCAGTAAGCGTTGCGGCACATGAGTGCGGACATGCGATCCAGGATAATGTGGGCTATGCACCGCTGCGCCTGCGTTCCGCGTTCGTGCCGATCGCAAACTTTGGAAGCAAGATTTCCCTGCCGCTCATCATCCTTGGGTTCTTTATCGGACTGACTCCGTTTATCGAGATCGGCATCTGGATGTTTGTCCTGGCAGTCTTATTCCAGATCATCACCCTCCCGGTAGAGTTCAATGCTTCTTCGAGAGCCGCAAATCTTCTGGACAGTCTTGGAATTTTGCAGGGCGATGAGGTGAGCGGCACAAAAAGAGTACTGGGGGCAGCAGCCCTGACTTATGTGGCAGCTGCGGCAGCTTCCATCTTACAGCTTATGCGGCTGATCATCCTGTTTGGAGGACGCAGACGAAATGACTAAGCAGAACGGCCCGACCAAAGAGCGGGAACTGATCCTGGATATCTTAATGGAAATACTGGAATATGGCGGTTACAGCCATGTAGTATTAAAGAAAGCACTGGATAAGCACCAGTATCTGGAAAAGCAGAGCCGTGCGTTCATTACCCGCGTGACGGAAGGAACGATTGAGTATCTCCTTACCATCGATGCGGTCATTGACCAGTGTTCCAAGACAAAAGTAAAGAAAATGAAACCCGTGATTCGAACTATTCTCCGCATGTCGGTGTACCAGATTTTAAAGATGGACCGGATCCCGGACAGCGCAGTGTGCGACGAGGCTGTGAAGCTTGCGGTGAAGCGTAAGTTTCATGGCCTGAAAGGCTTTGTAAACGGTGTTTTGCGCACCGTGGCAAGAGAAAAAGAAACCTTCGTATTTACGGACTGGGAAAGAAAGTATTCCATGCCGGACTGGATTATTGAGCTGTGGAAGCAGCAGTATCCGGCAGAAACCGTGGAAGGGATCATGAAGGCATTTTTAGAGGAACGCCCGACCTCAGTGCGCTGCAATCTGGACCGTGCCTCCATGGAGAAGATCCTTGCAAGTCTCGAAAAGGATGGAGCAACGGCTCAGAAAAATCCGCTTGCGAACCATGCACTTTTTCTTTCCGGCTACGACTATCTGGATGCTTTAGAGGCATTCCGGAAAGGATGGATCACCGTGCAGGATGTCAGCTCCTCCTTTGTGGGAGAGGTGGCAGACCCGAAGCAAGGCGATGTGGTTCTGGATGTGTGCGGTGCGCCGGGCGGAAAGAGCCTGCACATTGCAGATAAGCTTGCGGGAACCGGACAGGTTGTCGTAAGGGATCTAACCGAGAACAAGATCTTACTGGTAGAAGATAACATCCGCCGCACCGGATTTACCAATATCCGGGCGGAGGTCTGGGATGCCCTTTTGGAGGATCCATCCTGGGAAGAAAAGGCAGATATTGTGATCGCAGATCTGCCCTGCTCCGGTCTTGGCATCATCGGGAAAAAGCCAGATATCAAGTACCAGGTAACAGAAGAGGACTTAAAAGACTTGGCAGACCTTCAGAAGGATATTTTGTCGGTGGTCTGGAAGTATGTAAAACCGGGCGGGAAGCTGATCTACAGCACCTGCACGGTCGACCATCTGGAAAATGAAGACCAGCGTGCCTGGTTTTTAGAGCATTTCCCGTTTGAACCGGTAAGCATTGAGGGGGCATTTGGCAGCCAGGTAAGCGAAGAAACCATGAAAGACGGTTATATCCAGCTGCTGCCGGGCAAGTATCCGTGCGATGGATTCTTTATCTCCGCATTCCGGAGAAACCTGA
>ULSV01023518.1_pt1 | contig 38549 bp, 35 predicted proteins | sample 1956991 | NCBI WGS metagenome assembly ULSV01 (sample SAMEA4835717, study PRJEB28245) | human gut metagenome | biome: gut microbiome; material: fecal sample | place: Denmark | collected 2008 | reverse complement strand
GAGAATTGACAAAGCAGGGCATGCATGGATTTATCTCGCAGGAGGAGCAGGGCTTCTTTTCCCATTACCCGGCGATGGTGGAGGAGAGCTTTCATTTTGCAATCCAGTGTTTTATTGACAGTTTAAAACAAGGGGAAGAGAGGTGCAGCGCAGATGAAATCAGAAAATAATAATTTGTTTTCGAGCATGCCGGTGGCACAGGCAATCCTGATGCTGGCGGTGCCGACGGTTGTAAGCCAGATCATTACGATCATTTATAATATGGCAGATACGTTTTTTATCGGTCAGCTGGGAGATCCGAAGCAGGTGGCCGCAGCTACGCTGGCAATGCCGCTGTTTATGTTTATGACGGCGCTTTCCAATCTGTTTGGAGTCGGCGGTGTGGCATGGGCAACTCCGGTGGCGGAGGTGACATCGATGGTTGTCGCGGCAGTGATGGTAATTCCGTACATCAGGAAGCTGGGACGGTGATGCTTAGGAATAGGGATTTTCCGTTTAGAGAATGCCTGCCTGTAGACAGAAATTCCTATTACCTGTATGGATAGTAGGTTGATAGGCAAAACCTGCAAATTGGTAGGTAAATAGAGCGGTAAATAATTTGTTCTTCGAATTCTTGACAGAAAAAGAGAAATGATGTATAAAATATACAACGATGTGTTTGAATTTGTCAGACATAATTAAAAATCGCAACAAGGAGACAATGCCGTCATGTTTCTGGAAAAGGGAGCATGACGGTTTTTTCCTACATCGGAAAGGGAAAAGGAGGAGCCGTGATTGATGAGGAGGAGCCCGGATCTTAATGGACATGATCCACCATGTCTCAAAATGACACATACATCTGAAACTGCTTTGTGATAATGCTATAAATCATGCAAATAAAACAAATGAAAACAAGGCAGAAACCACGAAGCTGAACAGAATGCACAAATACAATTGACATTTTAATGATAAAATTGTAAAATTAAAACATCGAAAACGAAAATTTGGACAACGTGATCCATAAAATAAGGAGGAACAAAGTATGAAGAAAAGAAATCTTGCAGTCTCACTGACACTCGCGGCAGCTATGGCGCTGACAACAGCCTGCTCCGGCGGTTCACAGAGCAGCAGCACCCCGGAAACCACTGCAGCACAGAAGGATGCAGCAGCCGATACTTCTGCAGCAGCAGAGGGCGGCAGCAGTGATCTGGATACTTCCAACCCGATCACCATTGCAGTCGCAGCACCGATGACTGGAGATAACTCTGAGTATGGTATCGGCTTCGCAAACGCAGCAAAGCTTATGGCCCAGAAGTGGAACGATAACGGCGGATGCCTTGGCAGAGAGGTTCAGATCGTAGAGTACGACGATAAGAACACCTCAGAGGAAGCAACCACCATCGCACAGAAGATCGTATCTGACAAAGATAACATCGCAGGTGTGATCGGACATTTTGCTTCCGGCGTATGTATGACAGCAGCTCCGATCTATCAGGAGAACGGCGTGATCGAAATTTCCCCGTCCTCTTCCCATCCGGATTATTCCTCTATCGGTGATTATATTTTCAGAAACAACACCGTTATTTCTAAAGAGGGTGGTGCGAGTGTTGACATTGCAGTGAATGACCTTGGAAAGAAAAATATTGGTATCATTTCCATTATGACTGACTGGGGAACCAATACCTCCAAGATCATTAACGACATCATTGATGGTATGAGTGATAAGGGTGTTAAGGTTGTAGCTCACGAGGAAGTTATGGAGGGTTCTGATGACTACTCCGCAGCAATCGCAAAGCTGAACGAAGCTGGCGCAGAGGCAGTTATCTGCTGTGGTATGTACAACCTGGTAGCACCGGTTGCAAAGCAGTACAAGCAGGTTAACCCGGATGTTACTATCATTGCATTCTCCAACGCTTACAGCCAGCAGCTTCTTGAGCTGGGCGGAAGCGCAGTAAACGGCGTATGCTTCCCGGTTATCTTCTTCGCAGATTCCGATGATCCTGAGATCCAGGCATATGTAAAACAGTACACCGATGTTTACGGCAGCGCACCGTCTGCACTGACCTCTCAGGCATACGATTCCGTAGGTATGCTGCTTACCGCAATCGAGGATGCAGGCACTACTGAGTCTGCTAAAGTAAAAGACGCACTTTACAATGTTGATTATCCGGGCGTTACCGGTCAGACCAAGTTTGACTCCAACGGTGATGTAGATAAGGAATTCGTAAAAGTAACCATCGAAGATGGCAAATTCGTAAAAATGAAATAAACGAAAGCGACAATTCATGTAAGTACATCTAAGGGAGCCGGAAAGCGTGCTTTCCGGCTCCCGGTATCTTTGAAAGGAGCCACAATGCTTGCTCAACAGGTTTTTAATGGTTTAGCCCTGGGAATGGGATATGCGTTAATAGCAGTCGGCTATTCGCTCATATTCGGAATCCTTCGACTGGTCAATTTCTCACATGGTTCCATTTACGCGTTCGGCGCGGAAATTGCAATGGTATTCATTGTTAGCATGAAATTCGGCATTGTACCAGGGATTCTCTTAAGTATGTTAGTAACTGGTGTGTTGGGAATCATGATTGATAAGATCGCACTGGAACCTCTTCGTAAAAAAGGCTCACCGCCTATCGCATCTCTGATTACCACGATCGGTATTTCCAACATTATCACAAATCTCCTGATTGTTTTTATCGGTTCAGAAAAAAGAAACTTCCCGAACATTTTTGGTTACGGCATGATCAAGCTTGGCAAAGTTTCCATTACTCTGACCCAGGTTATGATGTGTGTGGTTTCTGTTGTTTTGATGCTGATTCTGGTATTTATCGTATTTAAAACCAAGATTGGTCTGGCTATGAGAGCCAGTCAGCAGAATGCAAAAGCAGCAAAGATGATGGGAATCGATGTAAACTTTGTTATCAGCTTTACATTCTTCCTCGCAGGTGTATCTGCAACTCTTGCAGGCGCTCTGGTTGGAGGTTATTATGAGATCGTTTACCCAAATATGGGATTTATGGCCGGCTTAAAGGCATTCGCGGCTGCAGTTCTTGGAGGTATCGGAAGCCTGCCGGGTGCAATCCTTGGCGGTCTGATCATCGGTGTTTCTGAGTGTATGGCAGTTACCTTCTTTGGTTCTACCTACCGCGACTCTGTAGCATTTATCATTTTGATCCTGGTGCTGATCATTCGTCCGAACGGTCTGTTCGGTAAGAAGGGTATCACTAAGGTATAAGACACAGTGACGAAACTTGGAGGATAGAGATGAAAAAAGATAATAAAACAATGCTTTCTTCGTTTGAACAGTTTACTTCGAAGAATGCAAAGATCCTTTGGGGAGTTCTGGCTGTCATTCTTATTGCGCTGCCGTTTGTGGTAAAGAACCAGTATTTTCTGACTGTTGTTGCGAAAATCGGATGCTATGCCATCCTGGGACTTGGATTGAATATCCTGACCGGATATACCGGCCTGGTTTCTCTGGGACATGCAGGCTTTGTTGCAATCGGTGCTTATACGGCCTCTCTTCTGGCTGTAACGTTGGGCTGGTCATTCTTCCCGGCTATGCTGGCAGGTATGCTGCTGGCCGCAGTGATCGGTGTATTAGTCGGACTGCCTACCTTACGTGTAACCGGAACGTACCTTTCTATTATCACCCTGGGATTTGGTGAGATCGTCAAGATGGTTCTGATGAACTGGCAGAGTGTAACGAATGGTACACTTGGTGTTAAAAATATCCCGAAGCCGCAGATTTTCGGTATTAAGCTTACGGTGGCAAACAATGGTATGTATTTCCTGATTCTGATCATGATCGTGCTGATCTCCCTGTTCTGTAAGGCACTGATCCAGTCTAAGACCGGAAGAGCGCTCAGAGCGATCAAGACAGATGAAATGGCCAGCACCATGATGGGAATCAATATCACAAAATACAAGATCCTGGCATTTGTTGTTTCTGCCATGATCTGTGCACTGGGCGGAGCATTGTATTCTTCCCTGATCGGTTACATCGATCCGAATACATTTAACTTTGATGTTTCAACCCTGATTTTAAGTATCGTTATTTTAGGCGGCATGGGAACTCTCAGAGGCATGTACGTAGGAGCAATCGTTCTGGTTGCTTTCCCGGAGGTTTCCAGAAGCCTTATGAAATACCGCTTCGTTCTTTATGGTGTTATCTTAGTCTTGATGATGCGTTTCCGTCCGGAAGGATTGCTGGGCTGGAAATCTTCCTTACCTTATAAATTATCCAAAAAGGTTCAGGCGAAGATAAACGGAGAAGAGGCAAACGCGTAAAAGAACGAGTTGGTAACGGATGGAGGCACAATGGCTAGAGAAGATTTGTTATTAGAGGTCAATGGAATAACGAAACGATTCGGCGGCATTGTTGCGGTGGAAAATGTAAGCTTCAAGGTTCACGAGGGTGAAGTCATCAGTATTATCGGACCGAACGGAGCAGGAAAAACGACCGTATTCAACATGCTGACCGGAGTTTATAAAGTTGATGAGGGCACGATCAAATTCAAGGGTGAGGAAATCCAGAGCATTAACCCGAGAGATATTGTAAAAAAAGGTATTTCCAGAACATTCCAGAACATTCGCCTTTTCTCGGATATGAGAGTAATCGAAAATGTACTGGTAGGTGCACATATCAAAACAAAGTACGACCTGGCTTCTTCCATTTTCAGAACAAAGAAATTCAGAGAAGAGGAAGATGCAATTACCTATGATGCGCTGAAGGTTCTGAAGGAAGTAGGGCTTTACGACAGAAAAGATGATTATGCATCGAACCTGCCTTATGGTGATCAGAGAAAGCTGGAAATCGCCCGTGCGATCGCTACCGGCGCAAAGCTGATCTTGTTAGATGAGCCGGCAGCAGGCATGAACCCGCAGGAGTCCCACGAATTGATGGAATTCATTAGACTTTTGAAAAAGCAGGGTTACACTGTTCTTATGATCGAGCATGATATGAGTGTAGTTATGAATATTTCAGACCGTATTTATGTAATTGACCATGGAAAACCGATCGCGGAAGGACTTCCGGAAGAGATCGCAAAGAATCAGAAGGTTATCGACGTATATCTGGGAGGTTCGAATAATGCTGCTAAAAATTGAGGATCTGCACACCAACTACGGCGCGATCCACGCCTTAAAGGGAATCAGCCTGGAAGTAAATGAGGGAGAGATCGTCTGCCTGATCGGCAGTAACGGCGCCGGAAAAACAACGCTTGTAAATTCTATCGTCGGCATCGTAAAATCGAGCAGCGGTACGATTACATTTGATGGAAAAGATATTACGCATGTACCTGCACATGCAATGACAAAAGAAGGAATCGGTATTTCTCCAGAGGGACGTGAGGTGTTCCCAGAGCTTACCGTAGAAGAAAACCTGCGTATTGGTGCATTTGTTGTAAAAGACGAGAACAAGATTAAAGAATCCTACGAAAGGGTTTATGAATTATTCCCGCGTCTGAAAGAACGTATCACGCAGCAGGCCGGTACCTTATCTGGTGGTGAGCAGCAGATGCTGGCTGTAGGACGGGCGCTGATGTCAAACCCGAAGATGATCCTGTTAGACGAGCCGTCCCTTGGACTTGCTCCGAACTTTGTAGAGATGATCTTCGGCATGATCGAAAAGATCAACAAACAGGGGGTTACGGTTCTTCTGATCGAACAGAACGCAAATATGGCGCTTCAGGTTTCGCAGAGAGCCTATGTATTGGAGAATGGTCTCGTAAGTATGTCTGGCAAAGCCAGTGACATTGCAAACAATCCGATGGTAAAGAAAGCTTATCTCGGTATGGCATAAAACTATGAAAGGATGTATGTTATGAAAAAGATTATCAACAATCCGACTGATGTAGTAAGTGAGGCACTGATGGGAATGCAGGCAGCTTATCCGGATAAGCTGGTTTACACTCCGAAGATGGAGGTCATCAGCAGAAAAGAGAAAAAGACGGATAAGGTGGCAGTGATCTCCGGAGGCGGAGCAGGACATGAGCCGCTGCACGCAGGCTTTGTAGGAAAAGGTATGCTGGATGCAGCAATTTCCGGAAATGTATTCTCTTCTCCGAGCCCGGACCGTATCGGCAGTGCCATTGAGCAGGTTTCCTGCGGAAAAGGCGTACTGATGGTAATCAAAAACTACTCCGGTGATATTATGAACTTTGGCCTTTCTGCAGATCTTGCAGAGATGGACGATATTGAGGTTGCCCAGGTTATCGTAAAGGATGACGTTGCAGTTCCGGACAGAGAAGAGGGAACAGGCAGAAGAGGTATCGCAGGAACCGTCTTTGTACATAAGATCGCAGGTGCAAAGGCAGAGCAGGGGGCAAGCCTCGCAGAGGTAAAGGCAGCAGCAGAAAAGGCAGTCCGCAATATCCGTACCATGGGTGTTGCCATGACACCGTGCATTCTTCCGGCAGTTGGAAAGCCTGGTTTTCAGATCGCAGACGACGAGATCGAGATCGGCATGGGAATCCATGGTGAGCAGGGCGTTGAGACTACCAAGATCAAGAGCGCAAAGGAAATCGCAGAGATTCTGGTAGGACGCATTCTGGATGATTATGATTATTCCGGCAGCGAAGTTGCAGTTCTGGTAAATGGCCTTGGCGGTACCCCGTTAATGGAGCTTTACATCCTGAATCTGGAGGTACAGAAGATCCTGGAGGAAAAGGGCATTAAGGCATACCGCACTTTTGTAGGAAACTACTGCACTTCGATCGACATGACCGGTGCTTCTGTTACCCTGATGAAGCTGGATGATGAATTAAAAGAACTGCTGGATGCTCCGTGTGACACCCCGGCACTGAAAATCTGAAGGAGGGAATAAACGATGAGCTTTACTTTAACCGCAAAGGATTACGCAGAATATATCAAGCTGGCCTATGAGCTGATCCATTCCAAAGGTGACTATATCACAGAGCTGGACAGTGTGACCGGTGATGGTGATCACTGGACCAACATCAATATGGGCTTTGAGAATCTTGTAAAAAATGTTGATCGTCTGGAAACCATGGAGCTTTCTGATGAGTTCAAAGAGATCGGTAAGATTATGATGTCTGTAATCGGCGGATCTTCAGGCGTATTATACGGAAGTGCTTACATTGCTGCAGCAAAGGCGTTAAAGGGAATTGAGGTTCTTCATGATGCAGAGCTGTGCACTGTATTGAAGGCAATGCTGGATGCCATCGTAGCGAGAGGTCAGGCAAAGGAAGGCTACAAGACCATGATCGATTCCCTGGCACCTGCAGTTAAGAAGTATGAAGAGTGCCTGGCAAACGGAACCCCGTCTGCAGAGTTATGTGATCTGGTTAAGAAGGCTGCAGAGGACGGCGCAGAGAATACCAAGAACATGGAAGCAATCAGAGGACGTGCAAGCTATCAGGCAAACCGTGGCCTTGGACATCTGGATCCGGGTGCCGTTACCATGTCTTACCAGATCGCTACCCTGATGGATTACGCAGCAGGTAAAATTACCGAATAACTGTTATTGGGACAACTGTAAGAAGCCAGGCAGTTACATATTAAGTGATATGAAGGAGTCGCAACGAATATGAGTGAGAATAGAAGACAGCTTCTGAAGGATGCCATGGACAACAAAGAGACTTACCGGATCCCGATGGGATTCTGGCATCATTTCGTACTTGGAAAGGACCAGTTTCAGGGACTGGAGCATCCGGAGATTCTGGAAAAGATCGTAGAAGGACATAAACGTTATTTTGAGACCATTGATCCGGATATGATGAAGCTGATGAACGAGGGCTTCATGGGCTATCCGCCGATCATGAACAATAATCTGGAAACTGCAGAAGATCTTCTGGCGATCAAGAGCATCGGTCCGGATCATCCGTGGATCACGGAGCAGGTGAAGCATGTGCGCCGCCTGGTAGATCTGTTTGGCGATAAGGTGATGACCTTCTACAATGTGTTTGCTCCACTGCAGGTCATCCGGATCCGTCTGGACTTTTATGACCTGAAATACGACCAGTTCGTATATCTCGCAGAGCATTTCCCGGAGGAGCTTCACAAAGCGGGAATGGAGATCCAGAAGGATATCGATACACTGGTATCAAAGCTTCTGACGGAGACAAAGCTGGATGGCATTTATTACTGTGTCCAGAATATCCAGAGCAGCATGTATGACCGGGAAACCTATGACCGTCTGGTCCGCCCGACGGAGATCGGCGTACTTGAGACTGCAAATAAGCTGAGTGATTACAATATCCTTCATATCTGTGGATATGCACATCACAAAAACAACTTAAGCTGGTATCAGGATTACAAGGCAAAGGCTTACAACTGGGCAACCTTCACGGAGGGTGTGACCATTGAAGAAGGACGTAAGCTCTTCCCGGGCAAGTGTGTGCTGGGTGGTTTTGATAATAACCCGCAGACCCTGATCGATAGCGGAAGCGAGGAAGAGGTTTGCAAGTTTGTAGACCAGCTGATCAAGGAAAATGGCCACCGCGGTTACATTATGGGTGCAGACTGTTCCATTCCGAATAATATCAACGATGGCAGAATTCACTGGATTTCCAGACAGGTGAAGGAAAAGGAGAATTGTATGAAAGACGATAGAAAAGCGGCAGTTGACGCATTTTTAAACAATGAGAACGAGGAGAGAGTACCGGTTGCCTTCTGGCATCATTTCGTATCCTTCCACAACCATTACAGCGGAGCAGATCCGGAGATCTACAACACCGTAGTGACCGAGCAGAAAAAATACATTGATGAGGTAAAGCCGGACTTCTTAAAGATCATGTCCGATGGCTTCTTCGGTCATCCGTCTGTTTGCCGCAAGACCATTACTTCTGTTGAGGATCTGGATAAGGTTGCTTCTGTAGGACCGGATCATCCGTGGATCACAAAGCAGGTTGAGTATGTAAAAGAGATCTGCGATTATGCTGGTAATGATACCTACAAATACTACAACATCTTCTCACCGCTCCAGTACATCAGACTTCGTTTCGAGGAGTACGATGAGGACTTCAAGAAATTCGTAAGACTGTTCCACGAAAGCCCGGAGGTTATGGAGAAGGCTGCACGCTGCATCGCAGAGGATACCAAGATCCTAGTAAAGAGACTGTTTGAGGAGACTTCCATTGACGGTATCTACTACAGCGTTCAGTGTGTGCAGGATAAGATGCTGACCCATGCAGGCCACAAAAAGCTGGTAGAGCCGCTCGATCTGGATGTGTTAAACTACATCAACGAGTTTAGCGACAATGTCATTCTTCATATCTGCGGATACGGCAAGTACACCAACAACTTAAGCTGGTATAAGGATTACCCGGTAAAGGCTTACAACTGGGCTGTTTATTCCGAGGGAATCACCCTGGGCGAAGGAAAGAAGATCCTGGGAGATAAGCCGGTCATCGGTGGCTTCGATAACGCTGCAGAGAGCATCCTTTACAGAGGAACCGAGGAGGAATTAAGAGCCGAGATCAAGAAGATCCTGGATGAGGCAGGAACCAGGGGCGTAGCGATCGGCGCTGACTGCACCATCTCTTCTGACATTTCTCCGGAGAGATTAGAGCTGATCCGTAAGATTGCAGCAGAATATACAAAATAAAAACGGGAAAAGCATTCAGGAAATGATCCGGTAACTGCTTACGGATAAAAAGTTTTCTGAACGCCAGATCCTGTATAGTTACGAGGACCCGGGAAGAACCTGCACTGGTTTTTCCCGGGCCTGTTATATTGGGGTGTGTTATGAAATTTAAGGGTGAGTTAAAAACAGAATTTGATGATTTCGCACGGGCAATCTCGGATGTACTGGAAACCGATGTCATCATCACAGATGCGGACATGAATGTGATCGGCAGTGCGTTTCAGTATTTCTCCTTATATCAGGATATTAAGATCGGCTCCCTGATCGCGGAGGTCTTTTATGACAACCGGGATGTGCTGCTGGAGCACAAGCGGGAAAAGGAAAGCTGCAGGCAGTGTCCGGAATACCATAACTGTAAGATGGAGTCGTTCGTGGGTGTGCCGATCCGGCGGGATCTTAGAACCGTCGGGGTAATTGCCCTAATCTTGCCGAAGGACCGTGGTAAGGCCCTGTTTAAAAAAATCGGGTCCACAGTCACCTTTATGCACAGCATGGCAGAGCTGATCGCATCGAAGATCATGGACAGCCAGTACTCCAGGATCATAGAAGCCAAGAATGATGAGCTGAAGGGGATTCTGGATGCACATGATGCAGCACTGGCCTATACGGATTTTTATGGGAGTATTCTGTTTGTCAATGAGGCATTCCGGAAGCTGTTCCGTATTACAGAGCCGGTCCTTGGAACGCGGATCCAGGAGCTGTTTCCGTATAAAGCCTTTCAGGAGACCTTTCAGAAGGCAGACCGGAAGCCACGGATGGTGAAGGCAACCATGGAGCAGAGTCAGTTTTTCGGTATCATCAATATTAAACCGATCTACGAGCACCGGCATGGGACCTCGATGCTCTTTACGTTCCGCAGATACAGTGAGATCCAGAAGGAATCCGTGCAGTTTACGAATGGCAGCTACATTACGTTTGATTTTCTGGGGGATATCTGTGATACGGAGCTCATTTACCGGGGGCGTGATTATGCCAGGGAAAATAAAAACATCATACTGGTCAATACGGATGACGGGGAGATCAACGAGCTGCTGGCCAAGGCAATCCATAACGAATCCAGCCGGAAGCTAAAAGATATCCTGATCATGCACAGCTCCAGCATTTACCGGGATTATCTGTGTGAGTACCTGTTTGGGGAGGATGGCCTGTTGAAGAATATACATGACGGGACGATCATCATTCATTATCCGGAGCGCATGCAGATCTATTATCAGGAGCGTCTTGCAGAGGTGATCGAGGGCAGAAAAAAACAGCGGGAGTCAGAGCCGGTGCGGATCATTTTCTGCACGGACCAGAATCTGGAGGAGCGCTGCCAGGCCGGTTTGTTCAGCTGGGGACTGTATGATGCCATGAAGGACCAGACCTTGCGGACGGGGCGGACGATCCATACCGATTCCGCACTGTTTTGCCGCTATGCGGAAAACATGATCGATTATTACTGCCGTATTTACAAAAAAACGAAAATGGAGCTGAATATCACTGCGGCAGATTATAAGCAACTTATGAAGCTGGAGATCAACGAGCTGAACATTCAGCTGGAAATGGCCGTGCGGAATAACGGATATGTTGCTGCGAAAACGGAGCTGCAGGGAATGAGCTCGCGGGAATACGAGCTGAAAACCATACGGGAGCTTCTGGAGGCAGGAAAGACCCAGCGGGAGATCTGCGCAAGGCTTTCCATTTCCCGCAGTACCTTAAACAGGCGGATCGCAGAGCTGAGAAAATAGTGGGGCTGTTTCGCGGTTGCCGGGTACGCATGTAAGAATAGGAATCTTGCGCATGCGTAAAGCGGAACGAAATTTGGCTTAATGATTGCCTTTTCAGTAACAGGATGGTATGATGGGGGCATATCGAATGAGGACAGCGGGTGCCGGAATCTGCATGAGAGCAGAGAATGGGTAAAAGGGAAGCAGGTGAAAAGCCTGCGCGATCTCGTCACTGTAAGTAAGGAGCATAAGATTGGTATTGTGCCACTGGTTTTTCTGGAAGACCGGGAAGGTGATCGTATGTGTGGAGATACAAGTCAGGAAACCTGCCGGCTGTTGGTACAGGAACAGATGTTGCAGGTGCAGTCTGTCTGGCACCTATATGCCGGACAGCAGCGCAGGAGGCAGCGGATTCCAGACCACGAGGGCTTGGTCGTGCCGTGTTTTTAGGTATTTTCTGCGTTTTGCGGGAATGAGAACGGTCAGGGCCATAGTCTGTGGCACAAGTTCCTGGTACTTCCAAGATCGGTAATGTCAGGAAATCAAGGAGGATACCAAAAATGAAAAAAAGAACACTGACAGCGTTATTTGCAGTTACTGCGCTTTCTGCTGCGATGATGGCAGGCTGTGCAGGAAAGGCAGAGAAGACCGAGGCAACCACAGCGGCAGAGGCTTCCAGCGAGGCTGAGACTGAGGCAGAGACTACAGCAGAGGAAACAACTGCAGAGGCTGAGGCAGAAGACGAAGAAAATTATGACACCGGAGATGCATCTATGGACAACACAAGAAATCAGGACGAGATCGGCGATAAGGAGCTGATGGTTGTCAGCTTTGGAACCAGCTTTAACGACAGCCGCCGTCTGACCATTGGCGCAATTGAGAACGTAATGGAGGAGGCATTCCCGGATTATTCCGTAAGAAGAGGCTTTACCAGCCAGATCATCATTGACCATGTAAAGTCTAGAGATAACGTAACGATCGATAACGTAGGTGAAGCACTCAAGCGTGCGGTTGACAATAACGTAAAGACCCTGGTTGTCCAGCCGACTCATCTGATGAATGGCCTGGAGTACAACGATCTGGTTGATGAGATCGCACAGAATTCTGACGCGTTTGAGCAGGTAGCAGTAGGCGAGCCGCTTCTGACCAGTGATGATGATTTTAAGGCAGTCATCAAGGCAATCACAGACGCAACCGCAGAGTACGATGACGGTGAGACCGCAATCTGCTTTATGGGCCACGGCACTGAGGCAGATTCCAATGGTGTTTACGCAAAGATGCAGCAGATGCTGGCAGATGAAGGCTTTGAGCATTACTATGTAGGTACCGTTGAGGCTGAGCCGAGTCTGGATGATGTCATCGCAAAGGTAAAAGAGGGCGAGTACAAGAAGGTTGTTCTTGAGCCGCTTATGATCGTAGCCGGTGACCATGCAAACAACGATATGGCAGGCGACGAGGATGGTTCCTGGAAGACCGAGTTTGAGAAAGAGGGTTATGAAGTGACCTGCATTCTGCGCGGTTTAGGCGAGTTAGAGCCGATCCAGAAGCTGTTTACCGAGCATGCACAGGCTGCAATCGATACCTTAAAATAAAATCGCTTTGCAGCAGTGTTTGGAAATCGCCAAAAAGCTGCAGGCAAGAGGCATTGAATGTAAAATTCGAGCAGAAGATAGAAAAAACGGGTGGCAGGATGGAGTTCCGGCCACCCGTTTTTGCTGCATTGCATAGCGGGAAGGCGCCAGCGGCGCCTCCGTTGATTGGTTTATAGAGAATAAGGAGCATTGTTATGAAGAAAAAAATCTATGGCGTTATGGCGGCTGTTTGCCTGAGTGGTATGCTGGCAGCAGGCTGCGGCGGAAAAAAACAGGCAGAGACATTGCCGGCACAGGGTGGAGCGCCGGTTGTTACAGGCGAGACCGCGGATGGTGCACAGGAGAAAACTGTAGATCAGAAGGCAGACCAGAGCGAAGGTCAGGACGAATCGTCTGCGGACAGCGCAGTCGCAGCAGCGGAGGAGACGGTCGCGGAGAAACAGGTAGGGACAAAGGGCATGGTTCCGGTCCCGGCTTCGGAATTAAAGGATGGCGTGTATCCGGTAAATGTGGATTCCAGCTCTTCCATGTTTCAGATCGAGGAATGTGAACTTACCGTAAAGAATGGCGAGATGACAGCGGATATGAAGATGGGCGGCACCGGCTATTTAAAGCTTTATATAGGAACTGGCGCTGAGGCAGTCAATGCCTCTGAGGAGGACATGATCCCGTACGAAGAGGCGTCCGATGGAAGCCATCATTTTACGGTGCCGGTAGAGGCGCTGGATCAGGAAATCGACTGCAGTGCGTTCAGCAAAAAGAAAGAAAAATGGTATGACCGGGTACTGGTATTTCGTGCCGATTCCCTGCCGGACGATGCCTATCTGGAAAGTAGGCAGGTGACTGCAGAGAGTCTGGGACTTGCAGACGGCAGTTATACCGTGGAGGTGTCCATGGAAGGCGGCTCCGGAAAGGTAACGGTGGAGTCTCCGGCAAAGCTGGAAATCAAGGATGGAGAGGCAGTTGCAACGGTACGCTGGAGCAGTCCGAACTATGATTACATGAAGATTGGGGAAGAAAAATTCCTGCCGGTAAACCAGGGCGGAAATTCTGCATTTGAGATTCCGGTTGCCGTGTTTGACCGGAAAATTGCTGTGGCAGCGGATACTACCGCGATGAGCACGCCGCATGAGATTGAATATACCCTGTTGTTTGATTCGGCATCCATTACTGAGGCGAAATAAAGGGATGGTCGTAAGGCGTATGATGAAAAACAGGGAAGAATTAAAACGGATGCGGAAGCTTCTGGCGGTTGGAGTGCTGATGGTTTGTCTGGCAGGAATGTCGGGATGCGCCGGGGCAGCAGGCGGCGGTGTATCGGCATCAGGCTCTGAATCGGATTCTGCGTCAGGTGTCGTGACATCTGAGCCGGCGAGTGCAAGTGCGGAAGTTTCAGGCACAGAGTTTTCAGGATTGGAAAATAGTGGGGAGTCAGCGTCTGATGCAGCATCAAAAACGGCGGCACCGGTTTGGAGTGAAATGCAGCCGGAAGGCAGCATGAAGCTTTTGTATGCCACGCAGTTTACCGTGGATGTTTACGAGGGCGGTTATGAATTGATCCAGATCCAGGATGATGGGAAGTATCTGGTCGTACCGGAAACCATGCCGGTGCCGGAAGGAGTACCGGATTCCATTACTGTTTTGCAGAAACCGTTAGACCATGTGTATCTGGCAGCAACTTCCGCGATGGATCTGATCGCGGCGATCGGACGCACGGACCGGATCACGTTGTCCGGCACCAAAGAATCTGGGTGGTATGTGGAAGCGGCAAAAGAGGCAATGAAAGCCGGAACCCTCACCTATGCAGGAAAATACAGTGCCCCGGATTACGAAAAGATTCTGGCAGATGGCTGCGACCTGGCGGTGGAATCGACCATGATCTACCATACGCCGGATGTGAAAGAACAGCTTTCGCAGTTGAAAATCCCGGTACTGGTAGAACGCTCCAGCTATGAGGAGCACCCACTTGGAAGAATGGAATGGATCCGGCTGTACGGTGTGCTGTTTGACGAGGAGGAAAAGGCAGAGCAGCTTTTCAAGAAAAATATGGAAGCCTTAGACGGTGTGCTGTCCGAACAGCCGGCCGGAAAGACTGCGGCATTTTTCTACATCACATCGAATGGTGCAGTGAATGTAAGAAAACCGGGAGATTATGTGGCAAAGATGATCGGGCTTGCGGGCGGAAGCTATGTGCCGCAGACCGCATCGGAAGAGGAAAATGCACTTTCCACGATGAATATGCAGATGGAAACCTTTTATGCGGAAGCAAAGGATGCAGATATCCTGATCTACAACAGTACCATAGACGGGGAACTGGAAACGCTCGATCAGCTTCTGGCGAAGAGTCCGCTTCTGGCAGATTTTAAGGCCGTTAAAGAAGGCAATGTCTGGTGTACCGGAAAAAATATGTTCCAGGAGACGATGGGACTTGGCAATATGATCCTGGATCTGCACACCGTGTTTGCAGAGGAAGAGCCTGCGGATGGAGAACTGCATTATCTGCACCGGCTGCAGTAATGCAGATTTTGCAGTTTGGAAAGAATGAGAGGAAAAACGTTATGAAGAATCGGATCATGCGCTGTCAACTTGGATTTTTGCTGCTTGGATTTTTGCTGGCGGTTCTTGCGGCGGCAAGCTTTCGTGTGGGAAGTGTTTCCCTGTCTCTCCAGGACATACAGGCAATTTTGTCCGGAACAGACCGGGAGAGTACAGCATACCATATCCTGTGGGACATCCGTTTGCCAAGACTTCTTGCGGCGGCATTGCTTGGCGGGGCACTTTCCGTGTCTGGTTTTCTGCTCCAGACGTTTTTCGCAAATCCCATTGCCGGACCGTTTGTTCTTGGCATTTCTTCCGGGGCCAAGCTTGTGGTGGCGCTGGTCATGATCCTGTTTCTGGGAAAAGGACTTTTTATGGGCTCAGCAACCATGATCGTGGCGGCCTTTGCTGGTTCCATGCTTTCCATGGGCTTTGTGCTGGTAATCGCAAAACGGATCCGGCAGATGTCGGTGTTAGTGGTATGCGGTGTCATGATCAGCTATATCTGCTCGGCGGTTACGGACTTTGTGGTGACCTTTGCAGACGACGCGAATATCGTGAACCTGCACAACTGGTCTATGGGCAGCTTTTCCGGAACGACCTGGGATCAGGTGAGGGTCATCACGGTGGTGGTCCTTCCGGTGTTTGTGCTTGCTTTTTGTATGGCGAAGCCCATCAGTGCCTATCAGCTCGGCGAAGAATATGCCAGAAGCCTTGGCGTAAATGTAAAGCGTTTCCGTGCGGAACTGATTTTATTATCCAGTGTGTTGTCCGCCTGCGTGACGGCCTTTGCCGGTCCGGTATCTTTTGTGGGAATCGCAGTGCCGCAGCTCGTGAAACGGCTGTTTGGGACGGCGAAGCCGATCGTTGTGATCCCCGGCTGCTTCCTAGGCGGTGCGGTGTTCTGCCTGTTCAGTGACCTGATCGCGCGGACGCTGTTTGCGCCGACGGAACTTTCCATCAGCTCGGTAACGGCAGTATTTGGGGCGCCGGTGGTGATCTGGATTATGATTCGCAGAAAGGGAGTGCAGAAGTGATGGAACAGGAAGAAGCATATCTGAGGACGGATGATCTTGCGGCGGGGTATGATGGAAAAGTCTGGATCCGCGAGATCAATATTCATGTCGCACGTGGGGAAATCGTGACGCTGATCGGTCCAAACGGTGCAGGAAAATCCACGATCTTAAAAAGTATCGCAGGGCAGCTAAAGCCGGTAGATGGTGCGGTTTTCCTGGAAAAGACAGCCATGAAAGACTGGTCGGAGCAGGAAATCGCAAAGCGGATGGCCGTCATGATGACAGAGCGGACGCGGCCAGAGCTTATGACCTGTTTTGATGTGGCGTCCATGGGGCGTTATCCGCATACGGGGCGTTTTGGAACGTTGTCAGATGAAGATAAACAGGTAGTATGGGAAGCGCTCGACATGGTACACGCAAAGGATCTTGCAGACCGGGATTTTTCCCGGATCAGCGATGGACAAAGGCAGCGAATCCTGCTGGCTCGCGCCATTTGCCAGCAGCCGCAGGTGATTCTTTTGGATGAACCCACTGCATTTCTGGATATCCGTCACAAGATGGAGCTGCTCACCATTTTAAAAACACTGGTGCGGGAGCGAAAGGTGGCAGTGCTGATGTCCATGCATGAGCTGGATCTGGCGCAGAAGGTATCGGACTATGTTGTCTGTGTCGGCGAAAACCAGATCTGGAAATGCGGAACGCCGGAAGAAATCTTTACAGAAACCTGCATGGAAAAATTGTTTGGGGTCCCGCAGGAAAGCTACTGCGCTGAGTATGGTTCGGTGGAGCTGCCTCCGGTGAAGGGCAAGCCGGAAGTATTTGTGATCGGTGGAAACGGGAGCGGAATTCCGGTCTACCGGAGGCTGCAAAGACAGGGGATTCCATTTGCAGCAGGAATTCTGCATGAAAATGACCTGGATTATCCGGTGGCGAAGGCTCTGGCGGTTCAGGTGATTTCGGAGCGGCCATACGAAGCAATTCAGCAGGAAACTTATGAGGCGGCGTTTGGGGTACTGAAGGACTGCAGGAGCGTGATCTGCTGTGCAAAGGCGTTCGGAACGATCAACCGGAAAAACGAAGAGTTGGCCCGGTTTGCGCAGGAGACGGGAAAAATGTAAGCCCGTTCAAAACGATTCGAAAAATTCCTGCCTTTGTGCAGCAACAGAGAATCTTCTTTTTGTGAAAAAAGGGTAGACAGAAACACTTTAGTATGCTACCATGATAACGTGTTCGCGGTACGTGTACAATATCCGCTTCGGAAAGTGGAGTGAACCGCAGCGGAAAATCCCTGTTACTGTCTGGCAGCAGGCAGCAGCAAAACCCGCAAAATGAGGAGGAAATATTATGAGAAAGAGAATGTTAAGCGCAGCAATGGCAGGTATGATGGCAGTATCCATGACCGCATGCGGAGGCAGCAAACCGGCAGAGACCACTGCAGCAGCAACCGAGGCAGCAACTTCCGCTGAGGAGACCAAGGCAGAAGAGACTACTGCAGAGGCAGCAGACGAGGCTGGTACAGAGGGCGGCACCTTTACCGTTGGCTTCGATCAGGATTTCCCGCCGATGGGTTTTGTAGGAGATGACGGCCAATATACTGGATTTGATCTGGAACTGGCACAGGAAGTGGCAGACAGACTGGGCCTTGAGTTTGTTCCGCAGCCGATCGCATGGGACGCAAAGGATATGGAGTTAAGCTCCGGCACCATCGACTGCATCTGGAACGGCTTCACCATGAATGGACGTGAAGATGATTACACCTGGAGTACCCCATATATGGACAATAGTCAGGTATTCGTTGTAGCAGCAGATTCCGGCATCAGCACTCTGGCTGATCTGGCAGGCAAGGTTGTTGAGGTTCAGACCGATTCTTCCGCTGAGGCTGCATTAAAGGACAACGCAGAGTTAAGTGCTACCTTTGGTACTCTTCAGACAACCCCGGATTACAACACTGCATTCATGGATCTGGAGATGGGCGCTGTTGATGCCATCGCTATGGACGTGATCGTAGCTGGTTACCAGATCGAGCAGAGAGGTGAGTCTGACAAGTACACCATCCTGGATGAGACCCTTTCTTCCGAGGAGTATGGCATTGGCTTTAAGAAGGGTAACGAAGAGTTAAGAGATAAAGTTCAGGGCGCACTGGACGAGATGGCAGCAGACGGCACCATGGCAGAGATTTCTGAGAAATGGTTTGGCCGTGACGTAACCACCATCGGAAAATAAAAAAGAATGATATGTGACGGCAGAAGAACGAAGCCGTCCCGAATGAATCAGAAGACGAAGGAGTAGAAGTTATGCAGGTTAACACAATGGTATCACAGTTAGCAGGAGGAATGCTGGTCAGCACGGAAATTTTCGTCGTGACGCTGCTTTTTTCCCTGCCCCTTGGTCTTCTGATCGCATTCGGAAGAATGTCGAAGAATAAGATCCTTCAGGGAATCGTAAAGACCTACATCTCTATCATGCGCGGCACCCCGCTGATGCTGCAGCTGATGGTCGTTTATTTTGGACCTTATTATCTGTTCGGCATTAAGATCAAGAGTAACAATTACCGTTTAATTGCAGCGATGATCGGATTTGTCATCAACTATGCAGCATATTTCGCGGAGATCTACCGCAGCGGCATCCAGTCTATGCCGGCAGGCCAGTACGAGGCTGCAAAGCTTTTAGGCTACAGCCGCAGCCAGACTTTTTTCCGTATCATCCTGCCGCAGGTGATCAAACGGATCTTACCGTCCGTGACCAACGAGGTCATTACCCTGGTCAAGGATACATCTCTGGCATTTACCATCAGCGTTCTGGAGATGTTTGCTATTGCGAAAGCACTGGCATCTTCCCAGACCAGCATGATCCCGTTTGTGGCAGCCGGTGTATTCTATTATGTCTTTAACCTGATCGTGGCAGTAGCCATGGAATGGATTGAGAAGAAACTTTCCTACTATCAATAAATTTGGAGGATATCATGAACTTACTGGAAATGAATCATGTAAAAAAATCATTTGGAGACCTTGGGGTCATTCAGGATATTTCTCTGCATGTAGGAGAGGGCGAGATCGTATCCATCATCGGGCCGTCTGGTTCGGGTAAATCCACGCTGCTGCGCTGTGCGACCATGTTAGAGACCATGGACAGTGGTGAGCTGATCTACTTAGGGGAAAAGGCAGCCTGGAACGATGCAGCGGGAAATGCAGTTTATGCATCGAAACAGGAATTGAAGAAGATCCAGCAGAATTACGGACTGGTATTCCAGAATTTTAACCTGTTTCCGCATTATTCGGTACTCCGCAATGTGATGGATGCGCCAATAGCCGTTCAGAAGCGGGAGAAAGAAGAGGTACGCAAAGGAGCTATGGAGCTTCTGGAGAAAATGGGACTGGCCGACAAGGCGGACGCGTATCCGTGCCAGTTATCCGGCGGACAGTGCCAGCGTGTGGCGATCGCCCGTGCCCTGGCATTGAATCCGAAGATCCTGTTCTTCGACGAGCCGACCTCCGCACTGGATCCGGAGCTGACTGGAGAGGTGTTAAAGGTTATTAAGTCGCTGGCAGACCTGCACATTGCCATGGTGATCGTAACCCATGAGATGGCCTTCGCGAGAGATATCTCCGACCGCGTGATCTTCGTGGCAGACGGAGTTATCGTCGAGGAGGGAACTCCGGCGCAGGTATTCGCATCCGAGAATGAGCGCACCAAGAACTTTTTGGGGCGCTATGGGGCGATGCTTAAGTAACAATATCGCACAGTAAATCCCTGCAGCCATTACTGAAATGGCAGATAGTTAGCCTATCTCTGCCATTTCAGTAGTGGTTGCAGGTTTTTCGTATGTAGCGGGGGCTTTCGGACCTATTGATATTTACGGTGTGATGTTGGTATAATAATTAGTAGTGATAAAATTTGTCAGGAGATAATGAGTATGCTGTATACATATCCACATTACTATAAAAAGTTTCGATGCATCGCGTCGGCATGTGAGGATACCTGCTGTGCAGGCTGGGCGATTACGATCGATCCGAAATCGTTGAAGAAGTACCGTCAGGCTGAGGGCGGGATGAAGACACGCCTGCAGGAGTCGGTGGACTGGAAGCAGAAGTGCTTTAAGCAGCGGGATCACCGGTGTGCGTTCCTGAATGAGGAGAATCTTTGCGACCTTTATATGGGAATGGGACCGGACAGTTTGTGCTGGACCTGTAAGACTTACCCCCGTCATATCGAGGTGTTTGACGGTGTGCGAGAGGTGTCACTGTGCTTGTCGTGCATTGAGGCGGCGCGGATCATTCTGGGAACGAAGGAGCCGGTGCGCTTCCTTTCCAGCGAGAATGACAAAGAGGAAAGCTGTGAGGATGAGGATTTTGACTTTTTCCTGTATACCAAGCTCGGTGAAGTGCGTGATGTGATCTTTGAGATTCTGGAAAACCGGAATTTATCTAGTGAGCTGCGCATGGCGATGTGCCTGGCACTGGCTCATGATTTGCAGCGCAGAGTGCGGGATGAGAAGCTTTATGAGGTGGACGGACTGCTGGAGCGGTACCGCGTGGGAAGCATGTGCCGTGCAGTGCAGGCGGAAGAACATGCGCAGGAAGTGAAGAACACGGAGAAAGCTGGGAACGCTGAAAAAGATGCAGCAGACATTGGAGAGACGGCACCAAGTGGTGCAGGGGCTGTGGTGGATCGTTTCTGCCGCCGCCTGGCATCAGCCGGACTTGGGCAGTACAGCCGCTTTGAAACTGCAAGTGAACTTTTTGCGGTGTTTGAGAAGATGGAGCCGCTGGATGCTGCATGGCCGGAGCGCAGAGATGGTATGGATGAGATTCTTTACGGAGCCGGATGGGAAACGTATGAGGCGAACCGTCGGGCGTTTCTGGATGCAAATGGTACACGCATGGAGCTTCTTAGGGAGCAGATCATGGTATACTTTGTGTTCGGCTACTTCTGCGGGGCAGTTTATAACGATAATCCATATGGAAAAATGAAACTGGCTGTGGCAGCAACGGTTCTGGTGGAGGAAATGCTCATGGCAGAGTGGCTGCAGGAGAAAACACAGGGAACGCTGCAGGGAGCCTCGGGGAGCCAGGAAGATGCTTTGGCAGCTGGAGATACTGAGAGAGATACTGTGGCAGTGGTTCAGAACAAAATCCGGGGCAAGGTGCCGGGGTATGCATTGCCGGAGGCGCAGATCGTGGATTTGGTGCATTGCTTCTCGAGAGAGGTAGAGCATTCCGATGAAAACCGCGGGTTGCTGGAGGATGAGCTGGTGAAGCGGGAAGAGTTTTGTCTGCGGGCGTTGCTGGCGGCTTCTGTGGAGTGGAAATAGAGAAGCGGGATATCCTCAAAACACACCCTGGAACAGATGATTTTGTGGAAAAGCAGTTCCGCAGCTGGGAAAACCGCGGAAAAATGTTACTGTATACGGGTAGGAATTTTCTGAACTGAAAATTCCGTACAATACAGTTGTGGCAGCAGATTTTGCCGATTTGGAATGCGAAGCATCGGCAAAATTCCGTTGCTGGGCACGCATGCGTGAACAGTAATGGGAAAAACCTGAAAAATCCCGCAAAATCCAGTGAAATAGCGCTTGCAAAATACGGAAATTCCTGTAAAATAGAGATGATGCAAAAGACGAGGGACATGATTATGCCCCTCTTTTTTATGAAAGGTGTTAGAAAAGAATGATTAGTGCAAATGGTGTTACCCTGCGCGTGGGCAAGAAAGCATTATTTGAAGATGTAAATATCAAATTTACCGAAGGAAACTGCTACGGACTGATCGGTGCGAACGGTGCCGGAAAGTCTACCTTCTTAAAAATCTTATCCGGACAGTTAGAGCCGACCAATGGTGATGTTGTCATCACCCAGGGTCAGCGTCTTTCTTTCCTGCAGCAGGACCACTTTAAATACGACGAGTACACCGTACTGGATACCGTTATCATGGGAAACAAGCGCCTGTACGATGTTATGAAAGAGAAAGATGCCATCTACATGAAGCCGGATTTCTCCGATGAGGACGGAATCAAGGCAGCAGAGTTAGAGGGTGAGTTCGCAGAGATGAACGGCTGGGAGGCTGAGTCTGACGCAGCGAACCTGTTAAATGGTCTGGGCGTTGATACCGAGTATCATTACAGCCTGATGAAAGACTTAACCGGTGCATTAAAGGTCAAGGTCCTGCTGGCACAGGCACTGTTCGGAAACCCGGACATCCTGCTTCTCGACGAGCCGACCAACCATCTGGATCTGGATGCGATCGCATGGCTGGAGGAGTTCTTAATTAACTTCGAGAACACCGTCATCGTGGTATCCCATGACCGTTACTTCTTAAATAAGGTCTGCACCAACATCGCAGATATCGACTACGGTAAGATCCAGCTTTACGCTGGTAACTATGACTTCTGGTACGAGTCCAGCCAGTTGATGGTAAAACAGATGAAGGAAGCAAACCGTAAGAAAGAGGAGAAGATCAAAGAGCTGCAGGAGTTCATCCAGCGATTCTCCGCAAACGCTTCCAAGTCCAAGCAGGCAACTTCCAGAAAGCGTGCCTTAGAGAAGATCGAGTTAGACGACATCCGTCCGTCCAGCCGTAAGTATCCGTACATCGACTTCCGCCCGTTCCGCGAGATCGGAAATGAGGTCCTGACTGTTGAGAACTTATCCAAGACCATCGACGGCGAGAAGATCTTAGATGGCATCAGCTTCACCCTGACCCGCGACAACAAGGTTGCACTGGTTGGACCGAATGAGCGTGCAAAGACCGTTCTGTTCCAGATCCTGGCAGGCGAGATGGAGCCGGACGAGGGTTCCTACAAGTGGGGGCTTACCACAACCCAGTCTTATTTCCCGAAGGACAATACTGCAGAGTTCGACAGCGACGATACTATCGTAGACTGGCTGACCCAGTACTCTCCGGAGAAGGATGTAACCTATGTACGTGGTTTCCTTGGCCGTATGCTGTTTGCCGGCGAGGATGGCGTGAAGAAAGTTCGCGTTTTATCCGGTGGTGAGAAAGTCCGCTGCATGCTTTCCAAGCTGATGATCTCTGGAGCAAACGTGCTGATGTTAGACGAGCCGACTGACCATCTGGATATGGAGTCCATCACTGCACTGAACAACGGACTGATCAAGTTCCCGGGCGTGCTGATCTTCTCCTCCCGTGACCACCAGATCGTGCAGACCACCGCAAACCGTATTATGGAGATCGTAAACGGTAAGCTGATCGATAAGATCACCACCTACGACGAGTACCTTGAGAGCGACGAGATGGCAAGAAAGCGTTTCGTATTTGCTGTGGATGAGAAGGAAGACGAGGATTAACTTCCTGGCAATTTGCCGCGGCTTTTTGCGTGAACGGCAAAGACAAACCTGAAAATAGAGAGGGCAGTCCCATGACCGAACCCCGCGGGGATCGACGGGGCTGTCCTTTTTGCACATGTGGAGTGAATTATGAGCTTAATTACAATTGAACATTTGACAAAATCTTATACCGAGCGCCTGCTGTTTGATGATACCGCATTCAGCATCAACGAAGGCGAGAAGGTTGGCCTGATCGGCATCAACGGAACCGGAAAATCCACGCTGTTAAAGATCGTGGCAGGTCTGGAGGAGCCGGATGACGGCTCTGTGGTGCGTCGACGCAACTTATATATCCGCTACCTTCCGCAGATCCCGGTCTTCACCGCAGGGGATACGGTTCTGGATGCGATCGTGCGGGACAATGCGTCAGAGCCACATTTTTCCTCGCGCGAGGAGATCGAGGCCAGTGCGAAGAATATTCTGACGCGGCTTGGCATCTATGACTTTGACGAGAAGGTGGAGCATTTGTCCGGTGGTCAGAGAAAGCGTGTGGCGCTGACCAGTGTGCTGCTCTCCACAGCCGATCTTCTGATCCTGGACGAGCCGACGAACCATCTGGATAGTGAGATGGCAGACTGGCTTGAGGACTACTTAAAGAAATTCCGCGGTGCGCTTCTTATGATCACGCATGACCGGTATTTTCTGGACAGCGTAACGAACCGGATCGTGGAGCTGGATAAAGGAAAGCTTTACAGCTATCAGACCAACTATGAGGGATTTGTAAAGCTGAAAGCAGAGCGCATCGACATTGCAGTGGCATCGGAGCGCAAGCGTCAGTCCATTTTAAAAACCGAGCTTGCCTGGATGCAGCGCGGTGCCCGTGCACGTTCCACCAAGCAGAAGGCCCACATCCAGCGCTATGAAGCCCTTCGTGACATGGATGCGCCGGAGTTTGACAAAGAGGTGGAGATGGAATCTATTTCCAGCCGTCTGGGACGTACAACGGTCGAGGTGAAGGATCTGTGCAAGTCTTACGGCAATAAGGTGCTGCTAAAAGATTTCACCTACATTTTCTTAAAGAATGACCGTGTGGGGATCATCGGACCGAACGGAAGCGGAAAGTCCACGCTCATGAAGATGATCGCCGGATGGGTGCAGCCGGATTCCGGAAGCATTGAGATCGGCCAGACCGTAAAGATCGGTTATTTTTCCCAGGAAAACGAGGCAATGGATGAAAGCTTAAAGGTCATCGATTACATCCGCAATGTGGCAGAGTACGTGCAGACGAAGGACGGAAGCATCAGCGCATCCCAGATGCTGGAGCGCTTTCTGTTTCCGGGAAGCGTGCAGTATACCACGATCAGCCGCCTTTCCGGCGGTGAAAAGCGCAGACTGTATCTCTTACGGATCCTGATGGATGCGCCAAATGTCCTGCTCCTGGATGAGCCGACCAACGACCTCGACATCCGCACGCTGACCATTCTGGAGGATTATCTGGACAGCTTCCAGGGCATCGTGATCACGGTATCGCATGACCGGTATTTCCTGGACCGTATGGTGCGCCGGATCTTCGCGTTTGAGGGAGACGGAAAGGTTGTGCAGTATGAGGGCGGCTTCACCGATTATCAGGCGGCATATCTGCTAAAACACCCGGATCTTCTGGGTGGAAGTGCTGGACGCGGGAAGAATGGTGCAGCAGGAGATAGTTATGGCCGTGGCGCTGCGGGAAGTGTTGGAGCAGCTGGTGGAAATGGCGCAGCAGGAAGTCTGGACCAGAATGCAGTGGATGCGGATGGCCTCAATGCAGCTGGTGCAGGCAAAAAATCCTCCCAGGATGGCCGCGCACACCAGAAAAAGCTGAAGTTCTCCTATAAAGAGCAGCGCGAGTGGGATACCATCGAAGATGAGATCGCCGGTCTGGAAGCAGAGATCGAGGCATTGGACGGCCAGATCGCGGAATCCGCGACTAATTATGGCAAGCTGAACCAGCTGATGGCTGAGAAGGCTGAAAAGGAAGCACTGCTGGAAGAAAAGATGGACCGCTGGATGTATTTACAGGAGCTGGCAGAAAAAATCGCCGCGCAGTCATAACATTTCAGGATTTTTATGGTATTCATGCGTAAGCTTAATTTTTTCAAGCCCTGAAACATGCAGATTCAGGAGATTTTTGTTATGGCTTCTTTACGAAAATATAAATATAAGGCATATCAGCTATGATTTTTTGCAATGTAAGTTTCGAAATCAAAGGATTGACTTTAGCAAATTAACTTGCTATAATTTCTACGATACGTTGAGAGCAATGGGGCTCCGCCGATATTGGCGGTGCCTCATTGTCTTTTTTAAGAAAAAGATAATAGCTCAAGGAGGAGAATAGTTATGTCTTATGTAGATGAGGTCTATGAGAGAGTAGTAGCACAGAACCCGGGCGAGCCGGAGTTCCATCAGGCAGTCAAAGAGGTTCTGGATTCCTTAAAACTGGTTATTGACGCAAACGAGGAGAAATACCGCAAAGCAGGTATCCTGGAGCGTTTTGTAGAGCCGGAGAGAATCGTCTCCTTCAAGGTTCCGTGGGTAGATGATAAGGGCAACGTACAGGTAAACAAGGGCTACCGCGTACAGTTCAACAGCGCGATCGGACCGTACAAGGGAGGTCTTCGTCTCCATCCGTCCGTAAACCAGAGCATCTTAAAATTCTTAGGTTTCGAGCAGACCCTGAAAAACTCCTTAACCGGACTGCCTATGGGTGGTGGTAAAGGTGGTTCCAACTTCGATCCGAAGGGCAAATCTGACCGTGAGGTTATGGCATTCTGCCAGAGCTTTATGACCGAGCTGTACCGTCACATCGGTAAAGATACCGACGTTCCGGCTGGTGATATCGGCGTAGGCGCAAGAGAGGTAGGCTATCTGTTCGGACAGTATAAGAGAATCACTGGTCTGTACGAGGGCGTTCTGACCGGTAAGGGTCTGACCTTCGGTGGTTCCCTGGCAAGAACACAGGCAACCGGCTATGGCCTGATCTACATCTTAAACGAGATGTTAAGCCACAATGGCAAAGAGCTGGCTGGAAAGACCGTTCTGGTATCCGGTTCCGGAAACGTAGCAATCTACGCTACCGAGAAAGCGCAGCAGTACGGCGCTAAGGTTGTTGCAATGAGCGACTCCAACGGCTATGTATACGATCCGGACGGCATCAAGCTGGACGTTGTAAAGGAAATCAAGGAAGTTCGCCGCGGCAGAATCAAAGAGTACGTTGATGCTGTTCCGACTGCAAAATACACCGAGGGCAAGGGCATCTGGACCATTCCGTGTGACATTGCTCTTCCGTGCGCAACCCAGAACGAGCTGAACTTAGACGATGCAAAAGCACTGATCGCAAACGGCTGCTTCGCAGTAGCTGAGGGTGCTAACATGCCGTCCACCAGAGAAGCTACCGACCTCTTCGTAGAGAAGAAGATCCTCTTCATGCCTGGTAAGGCTGCAAACGCAGGTGGCGTTGCAACCTCCGGTCTGGAGCAGAGCCAGAACAGCTTAAGACTTTCTTGGACCTTCGAGGAAGTAGATGCAAAGCTGCATGACATCATGGTAAACATCTTCGCAAAGGCAGACGATGCTGCAAAACGCTACGGTGTAGAGGGCAACTATGTTGCAGGCGCAAACATCGCAGGCTTCGAGAAGGTTGTAGATGCTATGCTGGCACAGGGTATTGTATAAGATACGACTTGGGCTGAAATAGAAAACGGATACAAAACCAAAACTCCCGCAGAACTGTGGACCTAAATTCCACAGCTCCTGCGGGAGTTTTTGGGTTTGTGGAAAATTGTGTCATTACTGTTTGTGCAATACGTGAACAATAAGGTTCCGAGACTGTATGAGGCAATCAGCATTTTGAACTGCTTTACGGAAACCGGAGCTTTTGCAGTAACTAAGGACGGAACCACCCTGATCTACCGCAATTCTATTGCGATGCCGTTAGATATTGACGATTCGGTGGCAGCGGAGCTGATCGCGGCAAACGCGATGTTTGCGATATCCGAGCAGTTTACCGATGCGCTCCTCAAAGTGACAGACGGACGCATGAGCATGGAAGAATTCCGCGGAATTTTTATGAAGTACAGAATCGCCGCTTAAACGGAGCAATACCGCTGGAAAACCTAAATGCAGTGAAGGATAACATTGCGGATGGCCGGGTTTTTATGGAAGATGGGAATCCCGGACAGGTTAAGCAAAAAGAGGCCCTTGACAATATTTTACTGCATATCACAGAGCTGCAGAACCTGAGTGATGAATATACGGCGCATAAAGGCAACCGCAAGCTATCCAGACGCAAGCTTAAGCTGGAACGGGAGATGCGGAATGCGGTGAAAAATCTGGGAGCAGAGCTGCAGCTGACAAGATGACGGTTGCCGGAAAAACACTGGGAATTGTTGATAATGGCCTGAGAGATGCCAAGACCTATGTCGGTGTGGTTATCGATAAGGTTTTGGGAGAAAGCGCTACGACAGGCTTAGCAATCGCCGGAATTGCGGTAGGAGGAGTTACCGCAGGTGTTGAAACCTATAATTTTGTGCATGCCGGGATTCAAAAGCGGAGAGGCATGAAGGCACAACGGCGCTTTCAGGAGCTGGATAAAAATGCTGAGCAGCTTCATTTACAGAAGGAACAGGAAGCGCAGGAAAAGCAGAAAGAGAAAAAAGGTCCGGATGGAGAGGCGGAACTGACAGAAGAAGAGAAAAAAGAAGCACAAAGACTAAAAGATAAAAAAGCCAGGGAAAACCTGATCAAGATCCAGTCGCGGATCGCGGACTGTAAGGCAGTCACATCCGGATGCCGGATCGTAAGTGGTCTCTGTGCAGTAGCCGCCGGTGGAAGCACACTTTTGTGTGTAGGAGTAGCAGCAACCGTATTTGGTGGAATCGGAACGGCCGTAAAGGTTGGAGGAATCGTGGCCGCAAAGTGCATGGAACGCATATCATACACGGATGCGATCGATGAATTCTTTGGAATCGAACAGCTTATGAAAGCGCAGATTGCAGAGGTTTCGGCGAGAAAGAAGCTTACTAATTGGAATAAAAAGAGAATGAAAAGCAGGCTGAGACAGGGGAGAATAGAGCAGCAAATGGGACACGTCAATGACGTGTCCCATAACAGTAATCAGTTTTCCTCCGGATAATCGAATTTCCCTTCATTTTTTTCTTCCAGTGCCTTGATGAGGTTGTAGGTCATTTCATTGTACGGGCATTCGATCCCAAGCTCTTTTCCCATGCGGACCAGGGCGCCGGAGAACATATCAATCTCGGTAGGACGGTGTGCATCCAGATCCTGCAGGGTGGAATAACGCTGGGAAGGTTTGCATTTTCCGGCTTTAAATTCTTCTTTAAGTGGGATTCCCTTCGCGTTTGCGACCAGGACAACCTCATGGCGCATCTGTCGCATAATGGCATTGACATAGGTGCTGTCTTCATAAGCCTGCATGCCGACCCCCAGGATCGCCTGCGGAAGATTGCGGGCAATGTTTAAGCCGAACTTGTCCCAGATATCGAGCAGGATGTCATCGCTTAAGTGCAGGATGACAGGGGTATCTGCGAAGATATCTGCAATGGCAGAAAGACGAGGATCCAGGCTGGCAGGCTGGCCCGGCAGACCAACATAGATTCCGTTGTAGCCCTTCGGGACCGGGAAATGAACAGAGTTACCGATCCGCTGGGAAGCAATACGGATCAGCGAATAGATCATGTGCTCCATACCAATACGCTGTCCGATGATTTCTTCACTGTCGATGCCATTTAACAGGCTGATGACCGTGGTGTGTTCATCTACGATGGCTTCGATATCCGGAAGGGAAGAACGAAGCTGGGTATATTTCAGACAGACAAAGAGAAAATCAACACCGTGTGCCTCGTCCGGTGTCTTTACATTGAGAAGATAGTGCTGGTCATTGATGTGAAGTCCGTTTTCTTCCAGACGTTTTTTGCGTTCACCGCTGGCAATGACCCAGAGGTTTTCCTTATATTTTTCAGAAAGTCCCATAACCAGATAGGAACCAACGGCACCGGCTCCGAGAATGCCGATAGTGGGGGTAGTCTGTTTCATAAATTTTGCTCCTCTCGCTCGTATGATAAGTTTATGGTGTAAGCTTCTTTCATGATATTACCGGAAGTGCCGCCTGTCAACTTTCCGATTGAAATGCTGTTACGTATCATGTATAATGAGGCGTAAATAATTTTTCATTGCTGTTTGCACATTGTGTGGGCAGTAACATGATTTTAGTCCGAAACTGTGACGGCTAGGAATAGCTTCGGATTTTTGAGGATTTGGAGGGCATGAAACTATGCATAAATTTTTGCGAAGTATCGGCTTTAGCACATATAGAAGAAAGCGGGATATCGAACGGCTGCTGGCATCGTTAGTGCCGTCCGCCAAATGGCGCCGCATCCAGCTTGATGAGGAGACGAATCTGTGTGAACTGCGGGCAGAGGTGGCACCCGGCATGGGCATCGTCATGATGGGGGAAATGAACGAAGAAGGGGCATTTCAGTGTGAGTACTATTATCCTTATCTGAATTCAGCAGATGTATCATCTGAAACAGACTGCTCCATTCAGCGCCACACTGAAAAAGAGACGTATGCCGGACTTCTGGATGAATACCGGGTGGGCATTTCCCTGATCTTTTATCTGGAAAACGGTTATGAATATCGGGAACGAAAGATCAAGCGGATGTCGCGGACGGTAGAATCGGTGAATCTGACTGGTCTGGCAGCAGAAGGCAAGGTGCTTCTTCCGCTCCATAAAACCAGAAAGCAGATCGAGATGGCAAAGGTAGCGGCCAGAGACCGCAATAACCTGTTAGAGGCAGCGAAGAAAGGCGATGAAGATGCCATGGAAACGCTGACAATCGAGGATATTGATCTGTATTCCCAGGTTTCCAGACGTGCCATGAAGGAAGATCTGTATTCTATCGTGGATTCTACTTTCATGCCAAGCGGCATCGAGTGTGACCAGTATTCCATCATCGGGGAGATTACAAAGATCGATACGAAGGAAAACCGCGTCACCGGCGAGATGGTTTACGATCTGACCATCAGCTGCAGCGATATGCTGTTCCATGTAGGTATCGCCCAGAAGGATCTGATGGGGGAGCCGAAAGTTGGTCGCCGGTTTAAAGGGCAGATCTGGATGCAGGGGACTGCAAAGTTTGCCGAAGGATCGAAAGCGGAATTATAAAGTTGCAGAGACGGGCAGGAAATTGGCATTGCTGGGAGCGCATGCGTGAACAGCAGCCAATATAAATTGGCAGAGGAATGATTGCCGGGGCTTGCTATTTTGCGGGATTTTTGTTATTCTATAGAAGTGCGTTTTACGTACGATGTTCTCATAGTTAAATGGATATAACGAGCGCCTCCTAAGGTTGCGTTACAACGGCCACCTCAAAAAAAACTAAATAAGGGATTGCAGTTCGACTTTGATCGGGCTATAATCATATATCAGACACGTCCATATAGCTCAGCTGGATAGAGCACACGCCTCCTAAGGTTGTGCTCTACCAGCTGCCTTACGGGGAAAAGTGATCGTTGCCAGTCTCAATTTAATATAAGTCTCTGTAGCTCAGCAGGATAGAGCGTTCGCCTCCTAAGCGAAAGGCCGTGGGTTCGAATCCCGCCAGGGACGCCAGCAAACACGCCGAAAACCTTTGATTTATCAGGGTTTTCGGCTTTTCTTATTTCTGCGGCTTTTGTGGCTTTTTTGCAAAAAACCTTGGTTTGCTAACATTTGCTAACGAGATTTGGCCTTTTGCTAAGAAAGGCGGTAAGTCAGAGGTTCGATTTTTACCAAAGGAACTTGCAAACATTTGTTAGCAGAAATTAGAGGAAGTTGCAAACAAAATCGCGAATTTGCTAACATCGCTCAAAAATGCTTTCAGAACCTTGCTAACAAAAAAAGTGTTTGGTCACTGTGCAAAGTGGTTCAAACGAAGAAAACCTCTCACAAAGTGAGAGGCGTTCTTCTGAGGGAGGGACTTTATAAAGCTTTTGCCAGCTGCTTGAGCAGTGCGGCAGTTTCGGGATTTTTAAGCAGTTCCAGTATCTTCGCTGCATCACTTTCATCACTTTCAGTGACGGCAGTATCCGCAGTTTTAGGCTCTGTATCTTCAACAGGGTCAGGAGTCTTAGAGGAATAAAAAGCTTCCTCCAATCGCTGAGCGTTTATGCACCGATCCTCGTCGATGATGTGAGAATAGACATCCGCAACCATTTTAACCTGAGCATGACCAGAGTCACCCTGGACTGATTTCATATCGCCGCCATTGAGTTTCAGCTTGTAGGTGATGCTGGAGTGGCGAAGAGAATGGAACACAACATGAGGCAGTCCGTTTTCTTTGATAAGTTTATTGAAAGCACGGTTAATCACCTGACTTTCCATCGGACGGCCATTGCTGGAGCAAAAGACCAGGTTATTGTCGATGTATTCATCTCCAAACAGATCCATCAGCTCATCAATTTCTTTTTTTCTCTCTACCAGCATATAGGCAACTGTTTTCGGCAGGTACACGCGGCGAATACTGGTTTTGGTTTTAGGCTCTTTCAGGACCAGAGCAGTATGGGTACTGGCTATGCAAGGTGGAAACTTCTTAATAACACCTTTGTCGCTCAAATCGTCCAATGCACCTCGTGTAACCCGTTGCAGCTCTTTGTTGACGAATATATAAGCTGAACCATTTTCTATGCTCTGTGGTGCAATATCAATGCAGTCCCAGGTAAGGCCCAGCATTTCGCCAATGCGTAAAGAGCAGGAGAACGCCAGATTTAAGGCAAGGGAGAGGATAGGATCATCACAGACTTCCATAGCCTTGCTCAGCGTTTCGGCAGTCCATATATCCCGTTCTTTATGTTCTTCTTTGGGAAGTGTCGCATTCAGGACAGGGTTACGGCTGATTAGTTCCCAACGCACCGCCTGATTAAAGGCACTGCGAAGTAGCTTGTGAATTTCTCTTACTGTATGCGGGGTCAGATATTCGCTTGTGGGTTTGCGGTTGTTGACGCTTACCGTTTTCACAGAGAGCAGATCACGGTAATACTTATCCATCATCCTTGGAGTGATGTCGGATAGTAACATATCTCCGATAATAGGAGTTATGTAGTTTCTCGCCAGACCACGGCGGCTTTCATATGTTGACATTGCCCAGGTATTTACACCATAGATGGACATATATTCATCGAGCAGATCGTTCAGGGTCTTTGCCGTAGGAATAAAGAAGGTTCCAGAGTCCTGCTCATACTCAATTTGCTTTTTTCGTTTTTTTGCTTCTGCATTTGTGCTGAAGGTTTCCCAACGCTGTCTGCGTTTTCCGTTTTCATCTGTGTAATCATACACCACAGAATATTTGCTTTTACGCTTCACGATAGATGCCATTTTCATTGCTCCTTTCTGAGATTTTCACATAATGAGTTTGCTTTTGATACCAGGCTTCAAAACTGCTGGTAATGATACGAATTCTTCGATCAATCAAGGTCGTCTCAAAATAGCCCCTTTTAACAAGGTCATAAGCTGTGCCAGATTTCAGCCCCAAAAGATCCGCCATTTCCGGAACTGACATCGTAGTATGCCTCCATTTCTCTCCGGGCGGTGTACCATCCACTTTTTTATAGTGGAACTGGCCGGCATACCAATCTTCAAAGCTATCCAGCATAACTCTCATTCGTCCGGCCACTTGAATTGTTTTGAAATAGTTCTTTTTAACCAACCAGTAGGATTCTACTTTACCAAGCCCAAGCATTTTGCCCATCTCTGGTACAGACATACTGGTCTTTACTCTTTGTTTTTGCATGGCTTTTGCCTCCTCTATAAAGTTTTTCTTGCTATGGCCTCATTGTAAGAGAAAGCAGAAAAAAAGTTAAGGATGTCGATTTGGAGATCGGCATCCTTGACAAATCATTCATCTGCGTGATCCAGCCAGTCATCAAAGCTCTTTTTGGAAATGCGGATATGACCGCCGACTCTGACGCTGTGGAATACACCCTGTTTTACCAGATTATATGCTGTGGGACGACTGATACCCAGAATGTCCTGAATCTCATCGACCGTATAGGTTCTTTTGTCATAGCTGACAGGATTTTGTTCATTAAAGCGGTTCAATTCCGCAATTCTTGCTTCAAACATAAAAACGCCTCCTTTATCCGGTAAGTGGCCTTACGGAGCCTCCATTTCCTCCGGAATATGAATATCTAAACTAACTTGCAGAGCATCATCAATCGCTCTCATTTCTTCGCGAGATACGCGCCCAATGTACGATAAAACACGCCTTTTATCAATCGTTTTAATTTGCTCCAGCAGAACAACAGATTTCAGTCCAAGCTCTGGAACGCTCTCCAGTGCATAGTGTGTGGGCAGCTCCTTTTTCTTAATCCATTTACTGGTGAGCGGAGCTACGATCAAAGTGGGGCAGAAAAAATTCCCCACATTGTTTTGAAGAACCAGGACAGGACGGGTGCCGCCTTGCTCTGATCCAAAATAAGGGTTCAAATTGGCATAATATAAATCCCCACGCTTATAAATCCAATCTTCTTTCATGTTCATCCTCCTATGTTTTGAGATTTGATTATGTAAGAAGGAGGCTCTGCAAATTACAGAGTCTCCTTCAATTTAGCGCCTGTTTTATCCCTTACTTGTCCACGACACCCCAGGGACTTGGGTAATCATTAAGCCGCAGATGGCTGGCCTGCTTCTCAGGAATTTCACCTCCACTTCGTTTGGTCTTACCCATGGCCTGCGACGGTTGTTATCACGCTCGGACTATGGCTGTAAGAGAGCTTTCCTCCTTGTTATGCCATGACCGGACGCCATCCGATGTATTCCAGCCTGATATATTTCTGATAAACCGAAAACTCATCTATACAGCAAAAATGGGTTGGCCTGTTATGCGAGTGGCAGCTCTCAGAAAATATACCGCTGATGTAGCGGCTATTACGCCCAAAGAGGATCAAACTTAATGATTCGTATATGAGGTTGTCAAGGTGCAAGTGAAAGGATTTCCCTCTCACTTGCTACTGCCACTTTTTTAGAAAATCGCAACCAACTTTTTTATTTTTTCTTCAATTTTTTTCAATCGCTTATCTGCGGCTTGCCGAGTAATACCATATCGTTGGGCTAAACAAGTTGCATTTGGTATTTTCATTTCATAATAGGACAATATAAAATCTCGTTCTGCTGGACTCAGTTTCAATAGAGCTTGGTGTAAATCCTCAAGAAGTAAATTCTGAATAGCTTGTTCCGCAGTATCAACAGATTCATCCACAAACAAATCTGTATCCTGATAACCTTCCTCTGTGCCGCCACGATCTCCCACATGAGAAGCCGGGAATATAGAGCGACTTTTCTCATGTTCCTGGAGATAGCGGCTGTGGCGGTCCTCCTGTTGGTATTTTTCAAAATCTTTGCGAGAACATTCCATGATAATGCGGTCATCTTCATCACGGAACATTTTGACTGTTTCAACAAAAAAGCGCCCAGTAAAGCAACCATTGCGGCGTGCCTTACTGAACGCTGAAAAACTGATTTCCTCCCATTCCTGTGGGCTGTTATTTTTCCAAATGAATACTCTCGTCATATCCTTTCCTCCGTTCAAATTCTTGGTAGTCAGCGAATTTGAACGGTGTCATGGATATTTTGCTATGTACGCCTCCCAGCGCATACCGGCCTCCTAATACCGGGCAAAGAAAAAGGCCGGAAGTGTTTTCACCTCCAGCCATGTTCCTGCCGCCATATTGCAGCAGGAATGAAAAAAGCCCGGTTAATGCCGGGCCTTATGTAGAAAAGTATTCAATTTAGCGCATTCCTGCCACTATAACAAGTATAGCAGGTCGGAAGTCGGAAGGGAGTAGGGATTAGGTCGGGGATTTGTCGGGATTTAGTCGGGATTTAGTCGGGATTTAGTCGGGATTTAGTCGGGGCAGCTCCTCCAGGACTTCTGGAATAGAATATCCAAACAAGCAAACAGAAAATAAATAGATGGCTTCTCGTTTTCGGTCATAAAAGACACTGCGCTCTATATTTAGTTCTTCCAGCAATTCTTTCTCTGTACTGTTGAACCGATAGATAAATTGCTTAGTCAAAATTTCATAGTAAAGTTCTCCTCGATCCGGATACCGTTTCAGACGAAGGAGTGCACGGTCAATAATATTGACCAACATTTGATTTTGAACAAGGCAGCAAACTTTTTCTTCAAAGGCTTGCAGTTCAATATCTGGTGCAAAATTTTCAAGATAGCAGAGGCCAGACTCTATATCTTGTTCTCCCATAATCCAAGCAGTTTCTTGTAATTCTTCTGCCCGTTCACTCAGAACCCAGACTACATCACGGTAAATCTTTAGAATCAGCTTACTTCTATGAAACGCAGCGTCGCTGTTAAGCCCCAAAGCTGTTAGCCTGCTGTTACATTTTTGGATTGTTGTGCTTTCTTTTCTCATAGAACATCCCTCCTTGTTCGCAATATTGCGAACATATTAGGTACAAAATAGCATAGCAGAGGAGCGTGAGAGAGGGCAGTGCCTCTCTCTATTCCCCCATTTGGTTATATCAGGTTTCTGGATTTTAGACGAATCTGCATTGCTTGCTTGGAAACCTCAAAAATATTTGCCATTTCAGCAATGAGCTGTTCATCTGTCCGGCCTATTCTAAGCCGGTAAAAACATTTTTTGATCTGCGGTAAAGGCATTAGCAGAGCAGAGGCCAGAGTATCCGCCTGACGCTCAATTATGCCATGACTTTCGTCGGAAGAAACATTTCCGTTATAAGCAGCAACATCTCCAGTACCAGAGTACAACTTCTTATGTAGTACCCAATGAGCCAGCTCATGGGCACAGGTAAAACGGAGCCGCCCTAATTTTGATGGATCACAAAGCCGTTCATCAATTAAGATTGTACCAGCTCTTACTGCAATCATTCGATACTGTCTCTGTATCTGGTCATATAAAACAACGGCACCATCATCGAAAATTGTTTCCCCTAATATCTTGGGGTTTTTTCTTAGTGTATGAAACTCCAGGATTAGATCAAACTTTGTCTCGATAATGGTTTCGATTGGCACAGAACATGGTTGCCCGGATAGCAGAGAGGGATCATATTCCATCAGGATTTTTCGCCCTACCGCCTCGATTGCTTCTGTACGGATTTGTGGAATTGACAAAGCTATCCCCCCTATCGTTTACGCTCCTTTAGCATTTTCATAAATGTCTGCCATTCTTCATCGGTAGCATCTACTTCTTTTGCCACACGCAAGGCTGCCCGAACAATATCTTTTTCCATGATATAGTCTGGCAAATCAGCAGATACTGTATTGCGTGATTTTGCAGCCAGATCCAAAAGCAACTCATGTTCTGATTTATCCAAATTCAGAAAGGCAGAGATGCGTTCCACAAAATCTCCATTGGGTGCAGGACGGCGGCTTTGCTCAATATCACACAGATAACCGTAAGCAATATTCAAATGCTTGGCTGTATCGCGTAAATTGAATTTGTGCGCCTTGCGTTTCTCGGCTATAAATGATCCAAAAGTTATATTGCCCACAGCATTCACCTCTCATTTGTTCGACGAACTGCGAACATCTTGCTTATATTGTATATCGAACATCTGTTCACTTCAAGGATAAAAATTTCATTTGAAAAGAGGTGTTAAAAATCAATAACACCTCTTTTGCGCTATATAAATTCCTGAGCGATTTGCTGCATTTCCGTAATGCACTCTTTGGGAGAGAGAATTTTTATTTTCCCTTTGAATTTGAATATCCAGCCATAAAAAGTTCCACTGGGGTTCACTTCAATTTTGGCTGTGAAGTGTGTATCATCATACCTATCAACAGCAGCATCTTCTCCATAATGATCTATGATTACTCTCATCAATTCGTTTTCACATAGAAGGGTTACTTCCTTCGATGACTCCGATGTAAACATATCAACCATTTTATTTGTATAGGAGGCTACATCAAATCCCTCTATCGGCATAAAGTAAGTTTCCAGATTTTCTACACTTGTTAGCCGATCTACACGGAAGTGAGCAATTTTCTGATGCTTCAGAGAAAATCCAATCAAATAGTAATGGTCATTTTTCCATTCAAGCGCATAAGGATTTACGACATAATAATATCCATCATGCTTTAAGATTTTCTTTTTTTCTTGAGTATATTCATAGTATTGGAACCGAATTTGCTGATGGTTTCCAATCGCTGTTTGGATATTGTCAATGATGTAGTAAACCTTTTCATTATGCGGTTTGACACGGCTGGATAAAGCAGCAAATTTTTGAAGCTGCTTTGCCTGATGTAGACTGGTCAGACGGCATAATTTCTGCACCAGCTCCTCAGACTTCTTGGCAGAAACGATCTTCGAGGATGCTACTGCGTCTGTCAGCATTTTCAGTTCTGGATACTCAAACAGGCGGTTTCCCATAAAATATTGGTTTTGGGTACTCTTAACCACCACAATATCAATCCCCGCATCGATCAGCGCATTGGTATCTGCGTAAACAGTCTGCCGCACTGCCTGAATTCCTTTTCCATTCAGATGGGCAATGATGTCAGATACTGTGGCGGGATGGTTTTCATCGGTCCGCTCATAGAGAAACCGGAGTAATTCCAGTATCCGCATATTTGTTGAATTCTGCATACTTCACCTCCTCGATTCTTAAAATGGCCTATTTTGTATGGTGTCCAGCCCCAAAGACCAGAAGCAGGGCGACAGCACAGAGAAGCAGGCCGATCCAATTTCGATCTATAATCAGCTTGATTACCGCCACAAGCAGCAGTCCGCCCACCAGGAGCACAACACCGTTCATTCAGCGTCCT